>Ga0247713_1001467_pt1 | contig 11723 bp, 12 predicted proteins | sample 21E_NmetaG_FD_189936 | JGI IMG/M metagenome (GOLD analysis project Ga0247713, IMG submission 189936) | Soil microbial communities from hillslope of Landscape Evolution Observatory, University of Arizona, Oracle, AZ, United States - 2-1-E_N | ecosystem: Engineered > Artificial ecosystem >... | reverse complement strand
GCGCCGGTTTCTCCGGCTTCTCCGGCTCGTCCCCCTTATCGCCCGGCGGCTGCCTGCCGAGAAGGCCGGCGACGTCGGCCCGCGCGATTTTCTGGCCGACCAGCTTCTCGATAGCGGCGACTGCCTCGGAATCCTCGCGGGTGGCAAGCGTGATCGCGATTCCCTTCATTCCGGCGCGGCCGGTCCGGCCGATCCGGTGGATGTAATCGTCGGGCTGCCAGGGCACGTCGAAATTGATCACGTGGCTGACGCCTTTGACGTCGAGCCCGCGAGCGGCGACGTCGGACGCCACCAGGATGTCGATCTCGCCAGTCTTGAAGCGGTCGAACTCGGCGATCCTCGCCGCCTGCTCCATGTCGCCCTGGATCTGGCCGACGGCGAAGCCCGAGCGCTTGAGGCTGGTGGCCAGCTCGCGCACCGTCGTCTTGCGGTTGCAGAAGATGATCGCGTTTTTGAACTCGTCGGCGCGCAGCAATGCCTTGAGCGCATCGCGCTTCTTGTCGCCGCGCACATCGATCAGCCGCTGCTCGATGTTGATGTTTGCGGTCGCCGGCCTAGCCACCTCGATCCGCTTGGGGTCGCTGAGGAACCTGGCCGCCAGCTTCTGGATCGGCGGCGGCATGGTCGCCGAGAACAGCAGGGTCTGCCGCGATTTGGGAAGCTTGGCGCAAATCTCCTCGATGTCGGGGATGAAGCCCATGTCGAGCATCCGGTCGGCCTCGTCGATCACCAGCAGCTCGCACCCGGTGAGCAATATCTTGCCGCGCTCGAACAGATCCTTCAGCCGCCCCGGCGTCGCGATCAGCACGTCGACGCCCTTTTGCAGCGCCGCGATCTGGTCGCCCATCTGCACGCCGCCGATCAGAAGCGCCATCGAAAGCTTGTGATATTTGCCGTATTTCTCGAAATTCTCGGAAACCTGGGCGGCCAGCTCGCGGGTCGGCTCGAGGATCAGCGAGCGCGGCATCAGCGCCCGGCTCCGCCCCTCGGCGAGGATGTCGATCATCGGCAGGACGAAGCCGGCGGTCTTGCCGGTCCCGGTCTGGGCGATCCCGATCAGGTCGCGGCCCATGAGCACCGTCGGGATCGCCGCCCGCTGGATCGGGGTCGGCTGGTCATAGCCGCTGTCGGTGACGGCGCGGAGCAATTGGTCGGAAAGGCCGAGGTCGGCGAAAGACATTCAATATCCGGTATGAAAGGTGGGCGGGGACGGCGCCGCCGCGGCCTTCGCCGCTACCGTGCGCAGCCGGCGAAAGTCAAGGAAAGCTAGCGCCTGACCCTGGGCACGAGCTGGACGAAACGGTCGATCTGGCAGCTTCCGCCGACCCGCGAATGGACCGAATCGCGCCGAGCGCACAGCCGCTCGTCCTCGGGCTTGAGATAGAAGCCGCCGTAGAAATCGAGTGCCGGGCAGTCGACGGTGAACTCGGCCCGGATCCGGCCCCGGTTGAACATCAGGAAATCGACGTGGCTGGTTCCCGACAGGGTCGCTCCGCGGATGTCGCCGGTGTCGATGCAGCGCGGGCCCCTTTGCTCGGCCCATTCGATCTCGGGCGGGACGAAGCGCGGGCGAAGCGGGATCCGAAGGATCACCTCGTCCTGGATGATCACCCGGCGCACGGCTCCCTGCTCGTCCTGGCCCTGGACAGCCGACAGGCCGAGCAGCGCCGGAAGCAACGCAATGAAGGTCGAAATGGTCACCGCCTGAGCCCCGCCATGGCCCAGCGCTTCGCAGGCAAGGCTTGAACAATCAATGAATTGGGCCGGAGCGAGGGCTGCCGCTCGGGCTCGTCAGCCGCCGCTAATGTTTGAGAATGACCCAACTCGAACATTAGCCGGGCGCAGCAATGGACCTGATACGATCAAGCGACGCGACCGCCTCGGTCGCCGCTCAGCAGTCTGGATAGTAATCGGGCCAGTAAAGGTCCTTGTTCGAGAATGTCGAGGTCAACCCGGTCTGCAGGTCATACTTATGGAGCGACACGCCGCCATTATAAGCGCGCTGGAAGATGACCACTCGGTCATCGCAGCGGAGTGAGGGGGCGTAGCCATTCGGCAGGCGCACGCGGGTGCCGCCGCCGGCAGGAACCATCTCCATGGTGTGATCATAATATACCAGGACGAGCCGGTCGTCGGTGCGGCCCGCCTCCACCTGCATGATGTTGCCGCGATAACCGAGTTCGACAGGTGAGCCTCCAGTGATCGGGACAGACTTGAGGACGTAGTCGCTTTCGCTCACCTCCTCGAGAAACATCAGGGATTCGCCATCCTTGGTGAAAGTGGCGTCGCCGGTGCGGTTTTGGGTCGTCAGCAGAGGCGACGTCTGGTTGCTCGCCACATTGTAGAGATAGATCGTGTAATCGCGTGGATTTATCCAGGCGACGTGGGCCCCAGTCGGCGAAAAGTCGAAAGACTGGGATCCACTGGTGTTCATGTCGACCAAGGTTTGGATGTTGGTCGTTTTGAGGCTCGTGGAAGTTACTTCGTAGGTGAGCAGGCGAACCTTGCCGCCCTCGCTGAATGCGATCTGGTGCTGGGGCCTTGGCCCCATGCTGACGAACATTTGTGCGCGCCCGGCCGAGTGCAGAACGCTTGCGCCCGTTCCATCTTCTGCGCTGACCCGAAGCTCTCGAGACCCGTTTGAGAGGATCCTTACGAAGCCGACTTCAGGATTGGTAGTACCGCCCGGCTGGGTTTTCCCGCCCTTCTGAGCAACTGCGGCAGTCGCGAACGAAGCGGCGATAAGCGCGAGCATGGCGGTCTTGTACATGGTGGACCCTCTCAAGTTGGACGGCGTCGGAGAATGCGCAACTGTACGGTGATGCGGATTCGCGTCAGTCTCGTGCAGGAAATGCAGGCGATCAATCGTCCAAACGGATGAGTTGCGACTGCTTTGCGGTCCTGCGCGATGGCCCGGAATGGTCTACATACGCTAGCTCTTCGCCAGGCCGGCACAAAGCTTCATCAGCTCGGACTGCCGGGTGGTGCCGGTCTTGAGGAAGATGGCGCGCAAGTGACTGCGGCCTGTATTGAGGCTCATACCGGTCGCTGATGCAAGTGTCTCAAGGGAATGGCCGTCGGCAAGGTAACGGATAACCTGCAATTCGCGCCCAGTGAGACCGAACAGCGACTGCATCACCTCGATCGAGCCGATTCGAGGAATGTTTTCGTGGATTTCGACGAGCAATTCGCACTTGACGTGACGAAACGGACCGAAGCTGCTGAGCAGCGGTCTAATCGCGACGAGCCACGGCCGGAGACCGTCGGGATGCGAAATCCGGACAGCCGCCGGCGCGGCGCCGGTCGTCACTGCCGAGGCAACTTGAGCGATTGCGGCATCGAGCTTGCATTGTTCCGGCTTGCGGGCCGTGGTCAATCGGCCGTCTCGCACGGTCAATGCTCCTGGCCGCTTCAGCAGTTCCTGCGCTGCTGTGCTTAGCTCGCGGACCGCGCCGCAGGAATCGAGAAGAGCGAGGCAACGCTGACTGTTTGGGTTGAACGGCCGACGAGATAGGCTGATCGAGCATTCGAGGTGGTCAAAAAGCATCCGGAACAAGGCGAGGGCCTCGGCCTTCGCTCCGCCTTGCGCCGCCGGGAAATGCACCGAAAAGGAATAGCTCAGCTGGTCGCGAGGAGGGGTGTATCCCACATACCAGTGGGTTGATCCGAACCGCGCTCGGTTCCACCTGACGTAGGGATGATCGAGGTACTCCCCGTCCGGGACCGTTCGGCTGCTGTCGCAAAAGCGTGCGTCTGGATTGGCCGACGCCCAGGCGAGAGAAGGATCATCCAGGTAGTAGCCGTCGGAATATTCCTCGACGCCACGAGCGAAGCGCGTGTCATGGGGCCCGTAAAACCGGCACGCATCATATTCCCTATGGGCAAGATCCACTACGGTCGTAAGCGCGAGCGATCCGCCAACGAGGTCCAGGACCTCTTGGTTAACGGCATCCCAGTCGCAAGCGCCCTGGCCCGCCCGGTAAATTGCCTTGATGACCTCGGAAACGCGCTCGTCTAGGCTCATCGGAGTCTCCACCGGACAGATCGGCGGCCGGGAAAGTAATTCAACCTGGAATTAACGTCCAGTAATGGTTGACCGATCTTCGTCTTGCGAGCACCCGCTCTTATTCAATCAATGGCCGACCGTCCGTCCTGCGTTTCGGACTCGCGCTTCGCTTTTCTGAACGCGTCCAGCGCCGCGATCGCGCGATAGGCGCGTTTCAGTGACGGCAGGGTCGGCCCGTGGGCGTGGCGGCGCGCCGCCGCCCGGTCGTCGGCATTCAAACCGAGTTTTCGCACACATCGAAGCCGCGCCACACGGCCGGGTCGATCGCCCGGGCCACTACCTCGACCTCTTCCTCTTCCTCTTCCGGGGTCAACATCTCCGTAATGCCGTCGACATTTCGCTCGCCGTCCGCCGGCGCGCCCCGGAGCGATGCGACCCTGGCCCGAAGCGCAATGCCGACAAGCCAGTCCACCGGACCGGTAACAAGCAGCCACCTCACTGGTTTCCCCCTGTCTCCATCGCGCTTCCCGGGCGCAAAGCGTTCGCCGGAAGAGCTAGCGCAAACTATTGCACGCTGTCACCGTGATCCCCGTGATCCAAGTCGGGGCTTGGTACGACGGCTGACTCGAATTGAACCGCTGCTCGAGTTGCAATGTTCTTCCTTTCCGAGCGTCGCAGCCGACAGGAGAGCATGATGAATGAAGATCGCGAGCAGGTCACCGCAACCGAGGCCAGGGCCGGCACGACCGCGCCGAAAACCCGCTATGTTCTTGCCTCGAGCCTCGGCTTGATCGTCCTGATATTCCTCATCGTCCTGATCTTCGCGTGGCGCTGAGGAAGAGGCCTGCAGGAGCGCGGCCGGGAAAAGGCCCGGCATCCGCTTTTTCACCGATTGCGGAAGGCTGGCGAGCGCATCGATTGAGAGCATGACCAAAATCTACCGCGCGATCTTCTGGGCGGCCCTTCTGTTCGCGCTGGTCATGGCGCTGGTACCGCAACCGCCCCAGCTGCCGGGTGATCCGTCCGACAAGGTGCAGCATGTTATCGCCTTCGCGACTCTCGCCCTGCTCGGGGCCGTGGCTTATCCCTCGATGTCGCTGCTGCTCCTGCTCGCCGGCCTGTCGGCTCTCGGCGGCTTCATCGAACTGCTCCAGGCCATTCCCTCGCTGAACCGGGACAGCGACCCGATCGACTGGCTGGCCGACACGATTGCGGCGGCCATGGTGTTGGCGGCGATACATTGCTGGCGAACCGGCAAGCGGCGCGGCAACCGCTAGCGCCCGCTTTTCCACCCGTTGCTGGCGTTGGCGGCTATGCCTGCTTTCGACCCATTGCGGAGATTCGTCCCGCGCCGATTGCCGCGCTGCGTGACGCGATAGGGCAAGCCGGGGATGACGAGCCGGGCAAGGCGGGCCAATGCGAACGACCCTTCCCACCGAGCGGTCGGCAGCTTGGACGGCCTGCGGCGGGCACGCCAAGAGCTGGCAGGTGTTTCGGTGACTGTCACCGTAATCCGCCCACCGTAATCCGCCGTAATCCGGGTGCAGTGTTTTGCTCAGTAAAATTCCACCGTAATTCCCCGTAACGACGGGAACGAGGATCCATTCTGTTCGCTTCATGGCCCGAAAGCAGGCGTGCATTGAGTTTGCCACTGAACGAGACCCCGCAGCGGCAAGCTGTCGTCCACGAGCTGACAAGCGCGGAGGCTCTCGGCCCGATACTGTCGCGGCGATTCAAGGCCTATGGCGCGGATGCCAGGCGAAGCAGCCTTCAGCTGGTCACGACCGCTGTGCCCTTTTTTGCGTTGCTCGTGGTTATGGGGGCGGTGGCGGACGGCCGCTATTGGCTGACCCTGCTGCTCGCGGCTCCTGCGGCCGGGTTGCTCGTTCGTCTTTTCATCATTCAGCACGACTGCGGCCACGGCTCCTTTTTTAGGTCACGGGCGGCCAATGACCTGCTCGGGCGCGCGCTTTCCGTGCTGACCCTGACTCCTTACGGCAGCTGGAGCCAGGGTCATGCGGCGCATCATGCCTCGACCGGCAATCTCGACCGTCGCGGCCGCGGTGATGTGGAAACGTGGACAGTTGACGAATATCGGTCTTCGCCGGCGCTCAAAAGGCTCTTTTATCGGCTCTATCGCAATCCGTTCGTGATGGTCGGCTTTGGAGCGCCGATCAATTTCGTCGTGCTGCAACGATTGCCGGTCCACGCGAACGCTGACTCGCGTCGCAGCATATTGGCGCTGAATTTCGCGCTCGTCGTCGCCTTCGGTTTGTTGTGCGCCACGTTCGGCGTTGTTCGTGTTCTCGGGACTTATCTCCCCGTGATCGTTATTGCCTCATGGATTGGAAACTGGCTGTTTTATGTCCAGCACCAGTTCGACACGACGGAGTGGGAGCGCGAAGACGACTGGAATTTTTACGTCGCCTCCTTGAGCGGCAGCTCCTATTTCAAGCTTCCGCCGATCCTGCAGTGGTTTTCCGGGAACATCGGCCTGCACCACATCCACCACTTATGCAGCAGGGTACCCAATTACCGTCTCCAGGAATGTCTCGACGCTGCTCCCGAACTGGACCGAGTCGCCAAACAGGTAACGCTGCGCGAGAGCCTGGGCTGCTGGCGGCTGGCGCTTTGGGACGAGCGCCGCCGAATGTTGGTGGGGTTTCGCGATCTGCAAGTCCGGGAACACGACAATTGCGGGGACACGACAAAATTCCGGGGACACAATACTGATTAGAGACTATCGCCGCTTACATTGACAGCGCACGTAAGTCCGCAGCCTCGACCTCCCCGGCGCGAAAAAAAATGCTGTCCTGCAGACCCCGCTTTCCACCCATTGCGGAAATTAGTCGCGTATTATCCTACGCGGCGGGTTGATGGAACGTGCCGAAACGTTTTCGCTAATGATGGCCCAGGGTGATGATCCCTGCCGCGCCCAATGCCATCCAGACGGCCATGGCGATCATCATCATATTCTCCGTGAGCGACACGAAGCCGAGCGGCACGTTGCTCGAGCCCCCGACGCACGCGCATTTCAGCTCGCGCCTGTCGACAAACACGGCCTTGACGACGGAGACTGCCCCGATGGTGCCGATGAAGAGCGCGACGGGCACCGACAACCAGGTCAGCGCTCCGGCGACCATCAGCACGCCAGCCAGGCCCTCGGCGAACGGGTAGACGTAGCTGTATGGGACCCATCGCTTCGCCAACAGGTCGTAGTTCAGGAACATGGTGGCGAACGTCTCGACGTTCTGGAGCTTGAGCAGCGCCAGCACGATCATTGAAAAGCCGATGAACCACTCGGCGGCGCGAACGGTGAAGGCGTTGCCGCTGACCGCATGGCTGGCGGCCATCGCCATCAGCGCTGTCATCGCGAACAGCACGATCACGGGGCGGTAGCTGGTGGCATTCGGGTCAGCCACGCGCTTGCCGAGGAAGCGGCGAAGGTCGTCGTGCCCGCCGATGCGATCTTGGCCGATGAAAATCTGCGGGGTCGTCTGCACGCCGTGCTCGGCCTTGAAGGCATCGGTCTGCTCGCGCGTGATGAGGTGGCGATCCTCAACCTCGTAACCGGAGCGCTGCAGCAGCTCCTTGGCCTTGATGCCGTAGGGGCAGGTGTGATCCGCCATCACCATCCGGTAGAGGACGGCCTTCCTGGCGCTTGGGTGATCGGCCATATCCGACATTTCACGCTCCTTGTGATCCAGTCGGCTTTGATATAGGTTCTGTACCATGGTACAGAGTCAAGGGGTCCCCTCGCTGACGATCGGCAAACTCGCTACCGCCGGAGGCGTGGGCGTGGAGACCATCCGCTTCTACCAGCGCAAGGGTCTGATCGGGCAACCAACGCGCGAAAGCGGAATCAGGCGCTATGGTAGCGAGGATCTGCGGCGGCTTCGGTTCATCAAGCGAGCGCAATTGGCCGGGTTCAGCCTGCAGGAGATCAAGGAGCTGCTGACCCTGGACGCCGGTGAAAACCGCAGTCGTGCGCGGGAGCTGGCACAAGCCCGCATCGAGTCTCTTGATGAAAAGATCGGCGAACTGAAGCGGGCTCGCGACGCGCTTCAGCGGTTGGCGCGGGAGTGCCGGGCCGGAAGCACCGGGCCCTGTCCGATCCTGACGAGTTTCGAGGTGTGAAGCGGCAAATGCCGGCTTTTTTGGCCAAAGCGAACATGGGCGAAGCCTGACAAAAAAAGCTGTCCTACAGCACTGCCTTTGAGTCATAGACTGGTCGATGTCCGCGCTGCCCCCCTCTCGCTTTTGCGCAAATCCGAGCCGCCATGCGCGACGGCATAACTCGCCGGCGTCACCCTCGCTTCCGCGAAACAATGTCAAGCGAGTCAATTTCGCTGAAGGGAAAAATTGGAGTGGGGTCGAAACCCGCCGCCGCGAGGGTGACTGTCGCCGCAATCGCGCCGGCGCCGGCCCGCGGTCGATATGGGTGAGGATCGCGAAGTTCGGGCGGTCGCCCCGCCGCCCTCCGGGCCTGCCGAATCGGCAGCCTTGCCTAAAGGCGGGCCGCCGAATAGAGGCTCCCGCGACACGGATCGCGGCGCTTGGCCGCCCACCGAGCCGGAACCTTCAGGAGACATTCCCAATGGCGACTGCAGCGCCTGCCCCACTGCCCGTTTTCTACTCGCGGCTCGAGCCGATCAATGTGCAGCAGCATGGCAAGATGAAAATCCGGCGCCTGGAAAAGGCGCCGGCGATCGGCGAGGCCCACGCGATCCCGGCGACGGTCGACGAATTCGCTTTGCTCCAGCGCCATTATCCGATCGTCTTCTCGATCGGCGACCAGCCGATCCCGCTGGCGCTGATGGGGCTTCACGAGGGGGTCAACGTCTTCCTCGACGGCAATGGCGTGGTTCGCGACCAGTCGAGCAGCATCTACATCCCGGCCTATATCCGCCGCTATCCCTTCCTGCTCGCCCGGCTGAGCCCGGAAAGCGACGAACTGTCCCTGTGCTTCGACCCCGATTCGGGAGTGATCGGCGACTTCGACGAGGGCGATCCCCTGTTCGACGGCGACCAGCCGTCGGAGACGACCAAGGCGGTGCTTCAGTTCTGCGAGCAGTTCGAGACCGCCGGACAGCGCACCGCGGCCTTCGTCGAGGAGCTCAAGAAGGCCGAGCTGCTGATGGACGGCGAGGTTGCGATCCAGCCCGAAGGGATCGAGCAGCCGTTCGTCTACCGCGGCTTCCAGATGGTCGACGAGGAGAAGCTTCGCGAGCTTCGCGGCGACGAGCTGCGCAAGATGAACCAGAACGGCATGCTGCCGCTGATCTACGCCCATTTGTTCTCGCTCAGCCAGATCCGCGACATCTTCTCGCGCCAGGTGCAGCTTGGCATGGGGCCCGAGGAGCTTCGGGCGCCGGCGCCCGCCGAAGCCTGAGCGAGGGCTATTCGGCCGCGATCGGCGCCTGGCGGTCGAGCAGCGCTTCGCCGAGGCCGACGGCCAGCCGCTCGAGCAGCAGCGCGACGTCGTCGAAGCCCGGCCCGGGCTGCGATGATCGCCCGTCCGCGAGATAGCAGCGGCGGTCGACCTCGACCTGGAGCGCGTGCAGGCCTTCGGCCGGTCGCCCGTGCCGCTCGACCACGTGGCCGCCGGCGAACGGGTCGTTGAACCCGGCCTCGAAGCCGCAGTCGCGGGCGATACGTGCCGCTTCGGCCGCGACCCAGCGCCCGGCGCTTCGGCCGTGGAGATCGCCGAAGACGATCGGCGGAACTCCGCGCGGCGGGGGCGGCATCGAGTGGCAGTCGAGCAGGATCGCGCTGCCGAACCGGGCGCGAAGCGCCTCGAGCCGGCGCGAGATCTCCCCGTGGTAGGGCCGGTGCGCCTGGTCGATCCGGTCCTCGAGCTGCCGGCCGCAGATCGCCCGGCGCCACAGATGACCGTGGTGCGCCGTTCGGCCGGGGACGATCCCAAGGCCGCCGCGAGAACGCGCCGTCTGGCGGATCGGCCGCGGCGCATCGACCACCGACGGATCGATCTCGTCCTCGGCCCTGTTGCAGTCGATCGCCGCTCGCGGTGCTTCGGCGATGACCGCTCCGATTCCGCGGGCGATCGCCCGCCATGCCAGGCGATCGACCAGCGGGTCCTCGAGCGAGGCAAGCGCGGCCCGCCCGCCGCTCGCCATGCCGAGCAGCCAGTCGGGATATTCGCGGCCGGAATGGGGGATGGACAGCAGAACCGGAAGCGCTGCCCGCGAGGGATGGAAGGTTGGGCCGGGTAGCATTGTCACGGATCGGTCTGTCCCAGTTTAGGACTGGATGGGCGCGCGTCAACGCGCGAAGGGAGCGATCGCTGCTGGAAAATGTTCACCGATGGGCGCATAGTGGAGCAACGATGCCGAGAATCCTCCTGGCCGAAGACGATACGTCGATGCGCGAATATCTCCAGCGCGCGCTGACCCGCGTCGGCTATGAGGTCGAGGCGGTCGGCTGCGGCACCGAGGCGATGCCGCTGCTCGAAAAGGAACGGTTCGACCTCCTCCTGACCGACATCGTCATGCCGGAAATGGACGGAATCGAGCTCGCCCAGAAGGCCAGCGCCATCGACCCGGCGATCCGGGTGATGTTCATCACCGGCTTCGCAGCCGTCGCGCTGCAGGGCGGCCGAACCGCGCCCGAGGCGAAATTGCTGTCCAAGCCTTTCCACCTCAAGGACCTCGTCGCCGAGGTCGATCGCATGTTCCAGACCGAGGATCAGCACGGCCGGCTGTAGGCCCTTGCGCCTGGCCCGGGCGCTCTCTAAATGCCGCTTTCCCCGACAGAGTGGGCGTGTAGCTCAGTGGTAGAGCACTGTGTTGACATCGCAGGGGTCGCAAGTTCAATCCTTGCCACGCCCACCATTTTTCTGCTCCGATAACAACGATTTGCCCGCCATGGCGCGCTTTTAGCGTGGCTTGACGAACTTCAGGGTCATCCGGTCGCTCTCGCCGACGGCGAGATAGCGGTCGCGGTCCTGGTCGCCGAGGCGCAGTGTGGGCGGCAAGGTCCACACCCCCTGCGGCCAATCGGCAGTGTCGCGCGGATTGGCGTTGACCTCCGAGGCAGCGGCCAGCTGGAATCCGGCCTCCTGAGCGAGCCGAACGACCGTTGATGTCTTGATGTACCCGCTGGTTCGTTCCCGCTCGGGGCTGGCCGCTTCGGGCAGCCGGTGATCGACCACGCCGAGAACGCCGCCGGGCTTTAGCATCGCATAAATCTGCCGGAAGGCCTCTGCGCTATAATCCTGCCGGTCTTGCCTGCGATAACCCATCCGCCAGTTGTGCACGTTGCGGAAGGTCAGGACGACGTCGGCAACACCATCGGGAGCGCGGACTGCGCCGGCGTCGAAGGCCGGAAAAGTTACCACGCTCAGATTGCCGTACAATTGTGGGTGAGCCTCTCTCAACCTCATCACTCCGCCGAGCTGGCTGTCCTGGGTCGCAAGGATCAGTCGGCCGCCGCCGGCATGGAGGTATGGAGCGAGGATCTCCGTGTACCAGCCGCCGCCCGGCCAGATCTCAACCACCGTGTGGTTTGGTTGAACTCCGAAAAAGGCGAGCGTCTCGACCGGGTTACGGTGCCGGTCGCGCTGCATGTTCGCGGGAGTGCGGCTCGGAGCGGCGACGGCAGCTTGAAGCGCGGCGCGATGAGCGGCGGTGAATGCCGGCTCTGCCGGCACGGTCTGACAGGCGACTGCGCCGAGGACGGTGACGGCAGCGGCAGCGGC
>Ga0247713_1001466_pt1 | contig 11726 bp, 11 predicted proteins | sample 21E_NmetaG_FD_189936 | JGI IMG/M metagenome (GOLD analysis project Ga0247713, IMG submission 189936) | Soil microbial communities from hillslope of Landscape Evolution Observatory, University of Arizona, Oracle, AZ, United States - 2-1-E_N | ecosystem: Engineered > Artificial ecosystem >... | reverse complement strand
CAATGCCAGCCGACTGTTCTCCGAGCTGGTGAAGCTGCTCGACCGGGGCCACGGGCTCGACGAGGCGAACGTCTCCGCCACCATCGCGATGGTGCAGGACGCCGAGCATCCCGCACCTTCGGAGGTCCTGTCCGACGAGGCGCTGACCCATCGCGGCCGGGCGATCCGCCCGAAGACCGTCGGCCAGAAGCGCTACCTCGACGCGATACGCGCTCACACCGTCGTGTTCGGCATCGGGCCGGCGGGCACCGGCAAGACCTATCTCGCCATGGCGATGGCCGTGCTGGCGCTCAAGCGCCGCGAGGTGCGCCGCATCATCCTGACCCGCCCGGCGGTCGAGGCGGGTGAGCGGCTCGGCTTCCTGCCCGGGACGCTGTACGAGAAGATCGACCCCTACCTGCGTCCTCTGTTCGACGCCCTGTACGACATGATGGACGCCGAGCAGATACAGGGGCTCATGGAACGGGGGACGATCGAGGTGGCGCCGCTGGCGTTCATGCGGGGACGGACCCTGAACGACAGCTTCATCGTGCTCGACGAGGCGCAGAACACCACTCCGGAGCAGATGAAGATGTTCCTCACCCGGCTCGGCTTCGGCTCCAAGGCCGTGGTCACGGGCGACGTCACGCAGGTGGACCTGCCCACCGGTCGCCACTCCGGGCTCCAGGTCGTGCGCAGCATCCTCGACGACATCGAGGGTGTCGCCTTCTGCGAGCTGTCCGGCCGCGACGTGGTTCGCCATCGCATCGTGCAGGAGATCGTGGAGGCCTACCGCGCGTTCGACGAGTCCCGACAGGAGGGCCCGGAGGGTGGACGGGGACGATAGTCATCCGACCGTGCTCATCAGCGACGAGCAGTCCCACCCCGTCGACGCCGAGCGGCTGCGCCGGCTCGCCGGCCACGTCCTGGCCGCTCGGGGTGTCCAGCCCCCCATGGAGCTGTCGGTGGCGTGCGTCGACGCGGCCGCGATGGCCGCGCTGAGGCACCGCCACCTCGGCGAGGAGGCGCCGACCGATGTCCTGGCCTTCCCCATGGACCTGCCGGGCGAGACGCCCCCCGGCGAGCCCGCCATGCTCGGCGATGTGGTCGTGTGCCCCGAGGTCGCGGCCGCGCAGGCCGCGGACCGCGACGCGGCACCAGCCGACGAGCTCGACCTGCTGCTCGTGCACGGCATCCTGCACCTGCTTGGCCACGACCACGTCGACGCCGACGAGCGCGACGAGATGTTCGGCCTGACCGATGCGCTGCTCACCTCGTTCCGGGAGTCCGGCCGGTGACCGCTGTGGAAGGGTGGATGCTGGTCACGGCCTTCCTGCTGGTGCTGCTGGCCGCGTACTTCGGTGCGGCGCAGACCGCCCTGTCGCGCATGACCCTGCATCGGGCCCTGAAGCTCGCCGACGAGGAGGACCGCCGCGGGGCAGAGGCCCTCGTGAAGCTCATGGCGGACCCGGCGCGCACCCTCAACCTGCTCGCGTTGCTCGCCCTGGCCGTGCAGGTGACCGCGGTGGCGCTGATCGGCGCGGTGGCCCTGCGCTACCTGCTCGTCGGCCCGGCCGTCGTTGTGACCGTCCTGGTGGCCACCACCGCCCTGTTCGTGGGTGCCGTGGTGGCCCCGAAGACGCTGGCGCTGCAGCGCACCGACCGGGTCGCCTGCGCGACCGCGCGGGTGGTCGCCCTGCTGACCCGTCCGTTGGCGCCGCTGGCGGGCGGGCTCATCCGGATCGGCAACGTGCTCGCGCCCGGCAAGGGCCTGGCCCAGGGGCCCTTCGTCACCGAGGACGAGCTGCGGGAGATGATCGACGTCGCCGAGTCCGACGAGGTCATCGAGTCGACCGAGCGCGCGATGATCCACTCGATCTTCGAGCTGGGCGACACCGTGGTTCGCGAGATCATGGTGCCCCGCCCCGACATGGTCATGGTGTCCGCCGACGACCCGCTGCGCACCGTCCTGGACACGATCCTGCGGGCGGGGCACTCACGGCTGCCGGTCTACCGCGACGACCGGGACAAGATCGTCGGGTTGATCTACGCCAAGGACGTGCTGCGCCGCCTGCACGCACGCGGCGACGAGCACGGCCCCTGGGAGGATTTGCTGCGCCCGCCGTTCTTCGTCCCGGAGCTGAAACCGGTCGACGCGCTGCTCCGCGAGCTGCAGACGGCCAAGGTGCACCTGGCGATCGTGGTCGACGAGTACGGCGCCACCGCGGGGCTGGTCACCATCGAGGACGTGCTCGAGGAGATCGTCGGCGAGATCGTCGACGAGTACGACCGTGAGGAGATCCTCGTCGAGAACCTGGAGGCTGACGTCTGGCGGGTCGACGCTCGTCTGCCGGTCGACGAGCTCAACGACCTGCTCGCCACCGATCTGCCCGACGAGGAGTGGGACACCGTCGGCGGACTGCTGTTCGGGCTGCTCGGCCACGTGGCCAAGCCCGGGGAGCAGGTGGAGGTCGACGCGGTCCGTCTCACCGCGGAGCGCGTCGCCGGCCGACGCATCGCCAAGGTCCTCGTCGAGCGGACGCCCCCCGGGGCCGTGGAGGAGCTCGGGGCAGGATCACCCGTGTGACGGTCGATCATGCGGCTCTCGTCGAGCAGGCGCGGGCGGTGCGCATCCACGCGCACGCCCCCTACTCCGGGTACGGCGTCGGCGCGGCGCTGGCCGCCGGTGGCGGGCAGGTCTACCTCGGGGTGAACGTGGAGAGCGCCGCCTACCCCGCCGGCATCTGCGCCGAGCGCGCCGCTCTGGGTGCCGCGGTCACCGCCGGCGCGCGCGACCTGGTGACGTTGGCCGTCGCCGGCAGCGGTGACCAGCCGTGCGTGCCGTGTGGGGTCTGCCGGCAAGCGCTGCACGAGCTGGCCCCCGACCTGGAGGTGCTCGCCGCCGGTGACGTGGGCAAGCCCGTCCGCTACGTTCTCGGCCGCGACCTGCTGCCCCACGCTTTCCGCTTGTAGCGTGCCCGTGACTGACGCGATCTACCAGGAAGACGAGCGGGAGGTGATGATCGTTGCATGAGCCCGCCGGGGTCGCACCGTCGGTGGAGCAGCTCGCCACATGGGTGCACGACGCCCGACAGCGCGTCATCGACCTGGTCGAGGATCTGAGCGACGAGCAGCTGATCGGGCCGCTGCTGCCCACCGTCAACCCGCTGCTGTGGGAGATCGGCCATCTTGCCTGGTTCCAGGAGCTGTTCGTGCTGCGGCGCACCTGCGGTGAGGAGCCGATCCTGCCCCAGGCCGACGCCCTGTGGGACTCGGGACGTGTCCCGCACGACACCCGCTGGTTGCTTGCCCTGCCCCCGCGCGCCGACACGCTGGCGTACATGCGTGAGGTCCGCGACCGTGTGATCGACCGCATCCTCGGTCGCGACGCCACCGATGTCACCCGCGCCTTCGCCCACTACACGGTCTTCCACGAGGACACCCACACGGAGGCGATCACCTACACCCGCCAGACCCTCGGCTACCCCCCGCCGAACCTGCCGGGGCTGTCGGGCACGGTTCCCGCTGACGCGTACGACGCCGGGGCTCTGCCCGGTGACGTGGAGGTCCCCGGTGCCACGTTCCTGCTGGGTGCCACCCGCGCGCAGCCGTTCGCCTACGACAACGAGAAGTGGGCGCACCCCGTGGCCGTCGAGGACTTCGCCATCTCCCGGGCGCCGGTCACCCAGGAGCAGTTCGCTGCCTTCGTCGATGACGGCGGCTACGAGCGCGCCGCGCTGTGGGACGCGGCCGGGTGGGCCTGGCGGCAGGCCGCCGGCGTGATCGCGCCGGTGTACTGGCGGCACCGCCGTGAGGGCGACGCGCTCAAGCAGCGAAGCGGTAGCGCCCAGGGCGACGCGCTCAAGCAGCGAAGCGGTAGCGCCCAGGGCGACGCGCTCAAGCAGCGAAGCGGTAGCGCCCAGCACTGGGTGCGGCGCCACTTCGACGTGTGGCGGCCGCTGGAGCCTCACCGGCCGGTCGGCTACCTCAGCTGGTACGAGGCCGACGCGTACTGCCGCTGGTCCGGGCGGCGGCTGCCGACCGAGGCGGAGTGGGAGCTGGCCGCCACCGGCGGCGTCACGCCCAAGCCGGCGTACCCGTGGGGTGACGACGTCGAGCCGGAGGGGCGCGCAAACCTGGAGTGGCGGGTTGGCGACACCGTCGACGTGGCCGCCCTGGACGGCGGTGACTCGCCGGTGGGATGCCGGCAGATGGCCGGCAACGTGTGGGAGTGGACCGCCTCGACGTTCGGGCCGTACCCCAACTTCGAGCGCGACGCCTATGCCGACAACTCCGAGCCGTTCTTCGGCCGGCGGAAGGTGCTGCGCGGCGGCGCGTGGATGACCCGTCCCCGGTATCTGCGCACCACGCTGCGCAACTACTTCGAGCCGGACGAGCGCGAGAACCTGGCGGGCCTGCGGACCTGCCCCGCACGCGAGTGAAGATCGCCCTGGCTGTGCCGTCCGGCGCGGGCCCGTACAGCGGCAACACGGTCACCGCGACGCGGTGGGCGGCGCTGTTGCGCGAGCTCGGGCACGACGTCGTCTGCGACGACCTGGCCGGCGACGTGCTCGTCGCTCTGCACGCCCGCCACTGCGCCGCCACGGTCGTGCGGTGGCGGGACGTCCGCGGGGACGCCCCGGTGGTCCTCGCGCTGACCGGCACCGACGTCTATCGGGACCTGGCCACGTCGGGTCCGGCACGCCGCGCCGTGGCGCTGGCCGACCGGTTGGTGGTGCTCCAGCCGCTCGCCCTTGACGAGCTGCCTCGTGACCAGCGCGACAAGGCGCGGGTCATCTACCAGTCGGTGCAGGCCGACGTGGCGGCGCGCCCGACCGATCCCGCCCGTTTCGACGTCTGCCAGCTCGCACACGTGCGTGCGGTCAAGGACCCGCTGCTGGGCGCCGCCGCCGTCGAGCTCCTGCCGGATGACACGCGGCTGCGCATCACCCACCTCGGGGCAGCGCTCGACGAGGACCTCGCCGGCCAGGCGACGGCGGCGACGGGGCCGCGGTACCGCTGGAAGGGCGCGGTGCCCCGGGCTCAGGCGCTGCGCGTGCTGGCGAGCTCGGAGCTGCTCCTGCTGACCTCCCGCCTGGAGGGCGGCGCTAACGCCGTGTCCGAGGCGCTGGCCCTGGGGGTGCCGGTCGTCTCCTCCCGCATTCCCGGGTCGGTGGGACTGCTCGGCGAGGACTACCCCGGCTACTTCCCCGCCGGTGACGCCGCCGCCCTCGCGGTGTTGCTGCGGCGCGCGGAGACCGACTCCGGGTTCTTGACCCAGCTGACCGAGGCCTGCCGTGCACGGACTTGGCTGGCCGACCCGGCAGGGGAGCGCCGTCGTTGGGCGGCCTTGCTCGCGGAGCTCGACCCGTCAGGCAGCGCGAGGTGAGGCATCCTGGCTTGATGAACCTGCGGCGGGGTCTTGCTCTGCTCGGCGCCCTGCTCCTCACGGCCTGCCGGCCGGGGGAGGAGGCCCCGCGGGCCCAGGCGCGGCCGACGCAGACGCCGCCGGTGGAGGCGCCGCCGGCGGAGCGGGACGACGAGGCCGCTGCCGTCGCCTGTGACCCCATCGAGGAGCCGCCGCAGCAGAGCGGTTCCCACCTCATCGGCGACCGGGAGCCGCCCGTGCCCTACAGCTCGACGCCTCCGACCTCGGGCTGGCACGCGTCCGGCGCCTTCACGATCGCCGTGCACGGGCCTGACGACCCGCTGTCGGAGCCCATGCAGGTCAGCGTGCTGGAGGCCGGCGGCGTCGTCGTCACCTACCGCGACCTGTCCAACGATGAGCGCACGACGCTCGAGGAGCACGTCCGCCAGCACCACGACGGACGGGTCGCGGTGACCCCCTACCCCCAGCTCGATCCCGGCCACGTCGCCTTCACCGCCTGGGGGACGCTGCAGCGGTGCCCGGAGCTCGATCTGGCCGCCCTGGACGCGTTCGTCGCCGAGCACGCCGACGAGGACCCCGACACCCCGGGCACGCACTGACCCCAGGCCTCAGCGGATCTGGCCGCGGATCTCGCCGGCCGGGTACTGGCTCGTGTGCACGTTGACGTAGGCGTTACCCGCGACCAGCTCGTCGAGGAGGTCGGCGAGCCTCTGACCGGCCAGCGGACCGACCAGGTCGCCTTCGGTGATCGTGCCCTGCGCCAGCGTGCCCTGCGTGCGCCCCTCGATCCGCTGGGGTGGTGGCCCCTCGGGGTACAGCCAGACCACGACCGGGCCGTTCGCGCCGGCTGGCGCGAGGTGGATGTGGGCCATGGTCACGTTCTCGATGTTGGCCACGATCACCCGGTAGTCGAGCCGTGTGCCGTCCTTGCTGAGCTTGAAGATGGCCTGGCCGGTGGCGTTGGTGTCGGCCGACGGGACCTCCTGGCCACCCGACAGGTGAGCCGTGAAGTTGCGGTTCTGGCCCCCCTGCGCCCACACAGTCGGAACCGCGGCCAGGAACAGGCAGGCGCCCAGCAACAGGACGATGACGGAACGCTTCATGACATGCCCCTCTCTGCAACGGCCGCATGACCTGGCGGCTGCTCCCGCCCGCTCGAGGTGAGAGCATCTCCCGCGACTGCCCCGACCGCATCTCTTCGCAGGTGCTCACTGCACCCTCCCCGGAACATTAACCTCGGTTCAAGGGTTGTCAACGATCACTTCCAGAGCATGGCCGTCAACCGGGCACAGCCAGGCGCCGCGGGCGTTCGTCAGGGGTGGTCGGTACGCCGCACTAGCGGGTGCCGGCACGCAGGCCGGCTTGACTGATGCAGCGCCTACACGCGGGCGGCGGGTGTGCGACGATGCGGGAATGGCTCGTATGTCCACGGGATGCGTACCGCAGGAGGCCGCTATCGCGGGCTCATCCCACGCCGTTGAGAGCCGACGTGGCGGTGCACGTTTGCTGGCGGCCGCGGCGGCCGTCGTCGTGCTCGTGGCCCTGCCTGCGGGCGCCCAGATGCTGACCCAGGTCTCGGTGGTGCAGCCCGGCAGCGGCGCCGCGGTCAGCACGCCCCTGGTGGTCGTGGAGGTGCGGGGCCTGAACCAGGCCGAGTCGGTGCAGGCCCGGCTGATCGCCGGCGGTCAGGAGCGGGTGGGGGGCCTGTCAGGTCCCGAGACCCTGGCCACCGGGAGCCGCTGGAGGGGCAACCTCGATGTCTCCGGACTGCCGAACGGCGCCGCGAGGGTCGAGGCACGGGCGCAGCTGTCGGGGTCGGGCGGCCCTACGGACTGGTCCGGCCACGACGTCCGGTTGGATCTGCCGGCTCCGCCGATCGGGCTCAACGTCGCCGTCGTCCAGGCCGACGCCATCACCCTTTCCTGGGGGCACCCCGGGATCCCGGACGTGTCCGGCTACGAGCTCCAGCGCGCCCTCGCCGGGGAAGGCTACGAGCCGCTGGCGGCGGTCGACGGGGGGCAGCTCGCGCACACCGACGTGGGTGTGCCGGCGGGTGACCACCGGTACCGGGCTCGGGCTGTGCGGCCCGGTGCGGGCGGCGGACCACGACCAGGCCCGTGGGCCGAGGCCACGGTGAGCCTGGCCGGGGGCGCACCGGGTGGCCCCGCAGCCGAGGGCGGCGACGGCACGCAGCCCACGTCCGGTGTGGCCACCCGACCACCGACCGGCGGCGGAATCTCGGCGCGTCTGCGTGCCGGAACGGAGGGGGTGGATCTGTCGCAGGGACCGTCGCTGGGCCCGTTGGTGGCGCCCAGGGACCACATCTTCGACGACACGTTCGCCGTCGCTCCACCCGCAGACCCGGGCAGCGAGGAACACGCTCGAAGCGGGGACGCGCGCCTGTCGGTCAGCCGGGAGGATGAAGGCCCGCTCGGCAGCGAGGCCGTACGACTCATCGGCCTGGGCGTCGCCGGCCTCCTCGCCCTGCGTGCTCACCGGATCACCCACCGCCCTCAAGTAGCGAAGCGGTAGGGCGCCCTCATCAGGCCCTCAAGTAGCGAAGCGGTAGGGCCCTCATCAGGCCCTCAAGTAGCGAAGCGGTAGGGCCCGCCACTAGGTTCGGGCCGTCCCAGCCTCTGGACGAGGAGCCTCCGTGCACATAGCCGTCAGCGGCAGCATCGCCACCGACTATCTCATGACCTTCCCCGGCCGGTTCGCGGAGCTGATCGACACCGAGCGGCTGCACCGGCTGAGCCTGAGCTTCCTCGTCGACGAGCTCGAGATCCGCCGCGGGGGCGTCGCCGCCAACATCTGCTTCGGGATGGCGCAGCTGGGGTTGCGGCCGGCGCTGGTCGGCGCGGTCGGGCACGACTTCTCAGACGACTACGAGGCGTGGCTGCAGCGTCACGGCGTGGACACCGCCTCGGTGCACTTCTCCGAGGAGCGGCACACCGCCCGCTTCCTGTGCACCACCGACCTCGACGAAGCGCAGCTCGCGTCCTTCTACGCCGGCGCCATGGCCGAGGCGCGCACCATCGAGCTGGGCCCGGTGCAGGCTCGGCTGGGCGGCCTCGACATCGTCGTGGTATCGCCCAACGACCCCGAGGCGATGCTGCGCCACACCGACGAGGCCCGCAGGCGCAACATCCCCTTCGTCGCCGACCCCAGCCAGCAGCTCGCACGCCTCGACGGGGAGCAGATACGGTCCTTGGTCGACGGGGCCGCCTATTTCATCGCCAACGACTACGAGCGCTCGCTCTGCGAGTCCAAGACGGGGTGGTCGACCGCGGACATCCTCGGCCGGGTCGGGGTGCAGGTCACCACGCTGGGCGCGAAGGGCTGCATCGTCGAGCAGGCCGGCCAGCCCCCCCTCGAGGTGCCGGCGGTGTCGCCCGACGAAGGGGCGACCCTGGAGCCCACCGGCGTGGGCGACGCCTTCCGTGCAGGGTTCGTGACCGGCAGGGCGTGGGGCCTGGATCTGTTGCGCAGCGCCCAGGTCGGCTCTCTGCTCGCCACCCGCGCGCTGGAGTCCGTGGGCACCCAGGAGTACCGCATCGACCGGTCGAACTTCGTGGACCGGATGGCTGCCGCCTACGGCGAAGCCGCCGCGGCGGACGTCCGCGTCCGTCTCGGCGTGGTGTAGCGGCTGCTCTGCGGGCATGCGAACGATCCGCCGCGGGTTCCCTTTCACCTCGCTGTGCGCCTGGGCGGGCATCGCCGGACCTGCCGCGTTCACGGCCGCCTGGACGGTGAGCTCCGTGCGCCAGGCTGAATATTCGATCGCCGCGGAGCACATCAGCGGCCTGGCCGCTCCCGATGCGCGCAACCCGCACGTGATGACGGCGGGCTTCCTTGCGCTCGGCGTGTGCACAACCGCGTTCTCCCGGGCGCTCGAAGAGGGTCTCGGGGGGCGCCACCGTGCGGGCGTCGCCCCGGTCCTCGTGCGGGCAGCCGGTCTGGGGGTCCTTGCGGCCGGGACGTTGCGCCGGGACCGGATGCTGCTGCGGCCCCCCGACGAGGTCGTGGACCGCCAGTCCTGGCGCAACGACGGCCACGACATCGCGAGCGCCGTCGTCTACGCCACGGTCGTCGCTGCGCCTCTGGCGCTCGCGTGGCGTTGTCGCGACGACCCGGAGTGGCGGGTGCTGGCGACGCCCGCCGCCGCCACGTCTGCGGTGGCCGGCATCCTCCTGGCCGTGTACGCCACGGGTGTCCTGGAGCCCTGGAACGGCATCGTCCAGCGGGTGGCCGTCACGGTTCCCGGCGCCGCCATGGCCGTGCTCTCGACCCGCCTGCTGCGTCGCGCTGCGGGAGCGTAGAGGGACGCTTGGCGGAACCGCACCACCGGCGCCGACCGGCGGAGGACGGCGGCCCCGCCGACGAGGCCGCCGTCGCGCCCGCTTCCCGGGGGCGGCAAGTGGTGGGAGGGGCGGTCACCGTGGGGATCCTGCTGGCCGTCTTCGCCGCGGCACTGCCCCGCATCGCCGGGTACGGGGACGTGTGGGCGGTCCTGCAGGGGCTCAGGGCCAGCCAGCTGGGGCTGCTGGGCGCCTTGACGGTCGTGGCGCTCGGTGCCTACGCAGCCATCTTCGCGGTCCTGCTGCCCGGGGTGCGCCTGCACACCGCCCTCGCTGTGCACATGGCCTCCACCGCGGTGGCGTTCACGGTGCCCGCAGGGGGCGCGGTCGCCACCGGTGTCACCTTCTCGCTCTATCGCGCGCGGGGAGTGCGGTCGGAGCGGGTGTTGGCGGCTATGGCCACCGCCGGGCTCTGGGAGCTGATCGCCCGTCTCGCCCTTCCGGTGGCCGCGGCCGTCAGCCTGGCGGTCACCGGAGAGGGCCGGCGCTGGTGGGCCTTGGCCGCCGTCGCCATGGCGATGCTCTCGGCGCTGCTCGGGGCGGCTGCCGCCGCGAGCCGCTCGGCGCGCTTCGCCCGAACGCTGGGGACGTGGCTCGGCCGTCCCCTTTCGTGGGCTCAGACCAGACGGGGCAAGCCGCCGGTCGACGGCGCCTCGGCCGCAGAGGATCTGCGCCTCGAGGTGCTGCGCACCGTTGGCGGGCACTGGACCGCGGTGTCGGCGCTGACCATCGGGGGCCACGTGGCTCAAGCCGTGCTCCTGCTGGCAAGCCTGCGGGTGCTCGGAGTGCCGGCCACGCAGGTCGGGATCGGAGCGGTCCTGACGGCCTATGCCCTTGCTCGGTCAGCGACCGCCCTTCCGGTGACGCCCGGTGGTGTCGGGGTGGTCGACCTCGGGCTCGTCGCGATCCTCGCCGTGACCGCCGGCGAAGAGCATGCCGCGAGGATAGCCGCCGCGGTGCTCGTCTTCCGGGGGCTCACCTATGTTGCGCCGATCCTGCTGGGACTGGTCGCCTGGCTGGTGTTGCGGGCCTCGGCGTGGCGGTCCGCTAGTCCAACCAGCTCCGATCCCTGATCGCGGCGACGAACCGGTCGTGGTTGCGCTGGAGCGCTGCCTGCTCGTCCTCCTGAGGGCGGACCTCCTCGCCGGTCACCGCCATCGCCCGCATGGCGGTGTCCAGGTCGGGGTGCACGGTGCCGGCCGCCGCGAGGATGCACGCGCCGAGGTCGGTGCCGGCGCTCGGCTTCGCGACGACCGGCCCCCCCAGCACGCTCGCGCGGATGTAGTTCCAGACAGCACTGCTGCTGCCACGTCCGCTGGACGCGATCGGCCCGTCGGGTATCGCACCGAGGGCCGCGAGACGCTCGTAGCCCAGGCGCTCCACGAAGGCGACGCCCTCCAGGGTCGCCCGGTAGCGTTCGACCTCGTCGCGCGGGGTGCCGAGCATGAAACCCTCGGCGTCGGGAGCCGCGAACGGGAAGCGCTCGCCGCGGCCGACCAGGGGGTAGACGACGCAGCCGGCCGGACCGCGGCGGGCTGCCCGCTGATCAAGCTCTGTGAGGCGGTGCCCGCCGAAGCCGGCGGTCAACGCCCGTCCGCCGGTGCTCGAGGCCCCGCCCGGCAGCCACCATCCGTCGGGATGGCGATGGCTGTACACGGCGCCCGTCGGGTCGCTCACCAGGTCCCGGCTGGCGCCCTTGAGCACGAGCGTCGAGCCCAGCACCGACACGAATCTCCCCGGCGTGGCGGCCCCAGCGGCCAGCTGGGAGGCACAGGAGTCGGTCATGCCCAGGCGCACCTCGCAGCCTGTGGGAAGCCCCGTGTCCCGCGCGGCCTCGCGGCTCACGCACCCCACGGCCTCGGTCGGCCGACGGACCTCGGGGAGCAGCCGCGGTGCGATCCCCAGGGCGTCGGTGGCCTCGGTCGCCCATTCCCCGCGCTGGGGGTCGTAGCCGCTTTTCAGGGCGTGACTCCAGTCGGTCGGCGCCAAGCCGCCGATCA
>Ga0247713_1001464_pt1 | contig 11742 bp, 10 predicted proteins | sample 21E_NmetaG_FD_189936 | JGI IMG/M metagenome (GOLD analysis project Ga0247713, IMG submission 189936) | Soil microbial communities from hillslope of Landscape Evolution Observatory, University of Arizona, Oracle, AZ, United States - 2-1-E_N | ecosystem: Engineered > Artificial ecosystem >... | reverse complement strand
GGCGGACGTCGTCGTCACCGGGCGGGTGACCGACGCGTCTCTCGTCGTCGGGCCGGCCGCGTGGTGGCACGGCTGGCGGTCCGACGCGTGGGACGCCCTGGCCGGCGCGGTCGCCGCGGGGCACGTCATCGAGTGCGGCCCGCAGGCGACCGGCGGCAACTACCCGTTCCTCGACGAGATCGCCGACCGCCGCCACCCCGGCTTCCCGATCGCCGAGGTGGCGGCCGACGGCTCGTCGGTGATCACGAAGCATCCCGGTACGGGGGGGCTGGTGTCCGTGGGCACGGTCACCGCGCAGCTGCTGTACGAGATCGGGTCACCCGCCTACCTGGGACCCGACGTGACGACGCACCTCGACACGCTGCGCCTGCAGCAGGTCGGCGAGCACCGGGTCGCGATCACCGGCACGCGGGGCAGCCCGCCCCCGGCGACGCTCAAGGTGGCGCTGAACGAGGTCGGCGGGTTCCGCAACACCATGACGCTGGTGCTCACCGGGCTGGACATCGAGGCCAAGGCCGCCCATGCCGAGACGCTGCTGTTCGAGGTGCTCGGCGGGAAGGACCGGTTCGCCGAGGTCGACGTGCGGCTGCTGCGGTTCGACCGCCCGGACGCGCCGGTCAACGAGCAGGCCACCGCGCACCTGCGGGTCACGGTGAAGGATCCCGACCCGCGCAGGGTCGGCCGCGCGTTCTCCAACGCGACGATGGAGCTGGCGCTGGGCGGCTACGCCGGCTTCCACACCACCACCCCGCCCACGGTGGAGTCGGCGTTCGGGATCTACCGCCCCGCGGCCGTCCCGCGTGCGGCGGTGCGGCACGTGGCCGTCCTGCCCGACGGTGCGCGGCGCGTCATCGACGATCCCCCGACGGGCGAGGTGCCCCCGGCACCCGAGGTGCCGGCGCCGCCGCCCGCGCCGGCCGGGCCCACCGCGCGCGTGCCGCTGGGGAGGGTGTGCGGCGCCCGGTCCGGGGACAAGGGCGGCGACGCCAACATCGGCCTGTGGACCCGCACCGGCGCGCAGTACTCCTGGCTGCGCGGTTTCCTCACCGGTGAGCGGGCGCGGGAGCTGCTCGGTCCGGAGGCCGACGACCTGCCGATCGACGTGTACCCGCTGCCCAACCTGCGGGCGCTCAACGTCGTGGTCCGCGGGATCCTCGGCGAGGGTGTCGCCTCCTCCACCCGGCCCGACCCCCAGGCGAAGGGGCTGGGGGAGTACCTGCGCAGCCGGGTGGTCGACCTCCCGCGGGCGCTGTCACCCGATGGGCAGGTCGAAGGCTAGGACCACCGGTCAGGGGCCGGTGGCGGCGCCGGCCCGGGTCAGGCCGTACGGGGCACCACGGCGAGCAGCTGGTGCAGGCCGGCGAGCCGCAGGACGTCGTGGGCGATGCCGCCGGGCGGGACGGCCACGGTCAGGTCCGGGACGACGGCGGCGAGGTCGAGCAGCAGCTGCACACCGGCGCTGGACAGCACCGTGATCCCCGAGAGGTCGACGCACAGCGCCCGCACCCCGCCCCGGGCCGCGTGCAGCAGGGCGCTGCGCAGTCGGGCGACGGTGGCCAGATCCACCGGGCCGGACACCGTGACGACGGCGGCACCCTCGTCGACCTCGATGGTGAGGGCGTCCGCGCGATCCTGCGGCCGGCGTGGCACCGCCTGCGGCGTGCCCACGGTGACCGGGCGCTCCAACCGGCGGGTGAGCCGCACGGTGGTGCCGGCCGGCCCCCGGTCGACGTCGACCGCATCGCACAGCTCGTGCATCATCAACATCCCGCGCCCGCCCGGAGCGCGGCGCGACGGCGGCGACCGCCACCGGCCGGCGTCGGCGACCTCCAGGCGCGCGGAGCCGTTCCCGTCGAGTCGCCCGCGCAGCGTCACCGGCCGCGCCGCCCCGCCGGAAAGGTCGGCGTAGGCGTGCTGGACGGAGTTGGTGACGGCCTCCCCGGCCGCGTACGCGAGCGCGTCGACGTCGTCCGTACCGGCGCCGGCCGCGACGAGCCAGGACGTGAGCGCGCGCCGCAGCGCGCCGACCGACGCCGCGGTGGCCTCCACCTCGGCGCTGAACGGAGCGACCGGCGGGCGGCGCTGCGCGACCAGCACGGTGACGTCGTCGCGGTAGCCGTCTCCGAGGAACGCCATCCGCTCGACGACGACCGTCGCCAGGCGTTCGACCGGCGACGCCGGCAGCGAGGTGCCGGTGTCCAGGATCCCGTCGCTGGTGTCCCGCCGCGCCGCTGCGAGGGTGGCCGCGAGCTCGGCGAGCGTCTCGGAGATCGCCCGGCCCGGCCGCTCGATCAGCCCGTCCGTGTAGAGCAGGAGCGCGTCCCCGGCGGCGAGCTCCGTGTCGACCCACGCGGCCGGCGCGCCCCCGGTGCCCAACGGCGCGGTCGCGGGCAGGTGTACCCGGCGGACGTCGCCGTCCGCGCCGACCAGCAGGGGCGGTGGATGCCCGTGGGCGCCGACCGCCACCGCGCCCGTCGCCGGATCCGCGACCGCCACGCAGACGGTGGCCGCCCGCGTGGCCGCGCGCAGGCCGGCGAAGCGGTCGAGCCGGCGCAGCGGCGCGGCGGGGTCGCCCCCGGCGGTGCTCAGCGCCTCGAGCAGCACCGCGCGCAGCTGCCCCATCGCACCGGCGGCGCGCGCCCCGTGCCCGACCACGTCGCCCACCACCAGCGCGACGCGCCCGTCGGCCAGCACCACCGCGTCGAACCAGTCCCCGCCCGCGGCGAGCTCGTCGCCACCGACCCGGTACTGCGCCGCCACGTCGATCTGCGGCAGCACCGGAACGCCGCCGGGCAGCAGGCTGCGCTGCAGCTCCAGAACGACCTCCGACGCCTGCCGGAACCGCTGCTCGGACACGGCCGCGGACCGCTCCGCCTCGGCCGCCCGCACCGCCTGCGCGGTGGTTTCGACGATGTGCACGACCAAGCCGCGCACGGCGCCGTCCGGCCGGAAGGTCGGCAGGAAGGTGTAGGTGAAGAAGCCCTCCTCCAGCCGGCCGTCGCCGTCCCGGTCGACCAGCACCCGCCGGTCGGCGGCGGAGACCGGCCGCCCGGCGGCGTACGCCTCCTCCATCATCTCGAAGATCTGCTGACCGTCGAGCTCCGGCAGGACCTGCCGGATCGGCCGGCCCACGATGCCCGCCCGGTTCCCGGCCGACGCCCGTGCACCCGCGTTCGCCGCGACCACCCGCAGCTCCGGGCCCTCGAACGCCCAGAGGATCGCCGGCACCGACTCGAAGCACTCCAGCACGTCCGACGGTGTCCCCGCCGGACCGGGCGTCTCGTCGAGCGGCATCCAGGAACTCTGGCACAACCGTGCCGGCGGCGCCGCCGGCAGGCACAGAGGTCGGCCCGTCGGAGCCCGCCGGCGCCCGATGACCGCCCCGACTTCAGGAGGGACGCGACGACGAGGGCGGGACCGGTCAGGCGATCGCGGCCAGCCGCGACGGTGCGATCCGCTCCGCGGCGACGTAGTAGAGCACCGAGCCGGGCGGCACCGGAACGTCCCAGCCGGGGCTCACCAGGAGCTGCTCGCCGGCGCGCACGGCGAGCAGCGTGGCCGCGAACTGGCGCCCGAACCGGGTCTGGCACTCGCCGAACGGGCGGTCGGCCAGCCCCGCCGGCAGCCGGGCCGAGTAGGTGTTGCCGGCGCCGGCGCCGCTGAGCAGCTCCGCGTACACCTGGGTTATCCCCGGATCCAGCGCCTCCTCGGTGACCATCTTCGGCATGTGCCACTGCACGCACTGCACGCCCGGGTTCACGTACCGCAGGTGCTCGCAGCGGTTCAGGTCGCGCAGCGTGGCGACGAGGTGGACGTCCGGGTTGACGTGGTCGACGGCCACCGCGACGGTCAGCGTCTCGTTGTCGTCGCGGGCGTCGATGACCACGGTCGCTGCCCGGGACACGGCTGCCCGGCCGAGCACGTCCGTCGAGGTCAGGTCGCCGCGGACGAAGCGGACCCGGTCGCGCTCCGGCATCGGGTTCTCGCCGACGTCGTCCCACGCGCAGAGCACGACGTCGACGTCGCCCTCCAGGCACAGCTCGGACACCATCGACTCGGTGCGCCCTGCGGTGTAGCCGAGCAGGACGACGTGCCCGGTGAGGTCGACCTCGATCGCGCCCCGCATGCGCCTTCCCTTCGCCGTCTGGATCTGCCCCGCCAGCGCGGTGAACAGCACCGTCAGGGCGACGATGCCGCCGACGATCACGTAGGCGCCGACGATGTGCCCGCCCGTGGTCTCGGGGAAGAAGTCCCCGTACCCGACGGTGGCGCCGGTGACGAGGAACCACCACCAGTAGTTCGCCGGGTGCGTGATCTCGTTCGTCCCGGGCTCGAACAGCGCCATCGCCGGCCAGCTCGTCGTGAAGACGAACACCGCGATCGCCAGCGAGAGCCGCCAGCCGCGCAGGCGCGTGCCGAGCAGGCGCGCGAACCTGCCCAGGAGGAACGGCACGCGGACAGGCTACGACGCCGTCCTCTCCCCGAACTCGGCCGGCCCGCCGCCACCGCGGTGCCGGGCGGCGGCGGGCCGGTTTCGGGGTCAGCGTCCGAGCGAGCCGCTCAGGCCGCTGCGGCCGCGCTCGGAAAGGTCGTCGAGGTCACCGGTTGCGGTCGTCGGCGCCTTCGGTCGCGATCTGCTCCTTGCGGACCTCGCCGCTGACCGTCTCCTGCTCGGTGATGGTCTCGGGCTCCAGCCGGACCCGCTCCACCGGCTCAGCCTCGGTCTGCACGACGGGCCGCTCGGAGTGCAGGGTCACCTCGTGCTCCTCCTCGGAGATCGCCGGGCCGTCGGTGGCCGCGCCCCGGTTCTCCTCGGTGATCGGCTCCCGCACCAAGCGCGCCTCCTCGTGGCGCACCGGCACGGTCACCTGCTGCTGCTCGGTCACCACGTACTTGCGCAGCCGGGCCCGACCCGACTCCTGCTGCTCGGTGCCGACGCGCATCCGCTCCTCGGAGCGGGTCATGGCGTCGTCCGTCGTCGGGCCCGAGACGTCCCGGCCCACGGCGCCCCCGGAAGGGGTGTGCTCGTCGCGCGCGCCGTCGACCGCCCGATCGCCGATGTCGTAGTAGCGGTAGAGCTCGGATTCCTCCTGCTCCGACAGGTGCCCGCCGTCCGGGTCGACCTGCGGGGCGTTCTTGATCGTATTCTTGTCGTAAGGGACGGTCACGGCGCCGGCCTCGCGCACCTCCGCCCGCTGCACCGGCACGAAGCTCTCCTTGGTGCCGAACAGTCCGGTCTTGACGGTGAGCCACTCCGGCCGGCCCGTGTCGTCGTCGAGGTAGACCTGCCCGACCGTGCCGATCTTGTCGCCGTTCGGGTCGTACGCGGCCGCCCCGATCGTCTCGCGTACCTGCTCCTGTGTGATCACGCCTGTTGCCTCCTGCGGATGTCGTGTGGTCGTGCCGGTCGGGCGACCCCGGTGCGTGACCGGAGGTCCCCTCCGCCCGGCTACCCGGACCCACCACCGCGACACCCGGCGGCACGGATCGGCAACGAATTTGGTCCTGATGGACGGCAGGGCCGGTGCTGCCGTACGCCCGAACGGGCCGTTTCGGGTGCCGGGCGGGCGGTACCGTACCGAGGTGCGCGAACCCGACCAGCCGGATCAGCCGCTGACCGCCGCGGCGGGGACGGGCCCGGCAGCCGAGCAGCTGCTCGAGCTGGACACCCGCGAGGTCGGTCCGGCCGCGGCGTTGATCGTCACCGCCCGGGGCGAGATCGACCTGCACACCGCCGGGCGGCTGCGCGCGACGGTGGCCGACGCGTTGACCCGGCTCTCCGACCTGCCGACGGCCGGCGCCCCCGTGGTCGTCGACCTGACCGACGTCACCTTCCTCGCCTCGGCCGGCCTCGCCGCCCTGGTGGCGGCCGCCCGCGACGCGCACAGCCGCCGGGAGCCGCTGCGGGTCGTGGTCGACCACACCCGCCCGGTCGTCCGCCCGATCGAACTCGCCGGGCTCGACGACGTGCTGGCCCTCTACCGCAGTGTCGAGGACGCCCTGCAGGCGGGCTGAAACCGCGCCCCGGCGGCCCGCGCCGGTTGAGGATGTCAACCGTCCGGTGGGTGATCGAGGTGCGAGGGCAGCGCTGCACCCGCACACTGTCGGGCGCCATGATTCCGATCGACGCCTGGCCCTCCTGCCCGGGCGGCCCCGCCGGCGGGCCGGATCACCGCCCGGTGCCGCCGGTCGACCCGTCCACCGGCCCTGGGCTCCCGGCACCGCTTCGGCTACAGATCCCCGTGGACCCCGTGGCCGTCTCGGTCGTGCGGGACCGGCTGCGGGCCTGGCTGGCGGCGCAGGCCTGGCCGACCGGGCAGAGCCAGGACATCGTCCTCGCCGTCAACGAGGCCGTGAGCAACGCCGTCGAGCACGCCTACCTCGACCACCCATCCGGCGTCGTCGAGCTGCACGCCGCCGCGACCGTCACCCGGGGCGGGCAACGACGGGTGACCGTCGTCGTCGACGACGGCCGCTGGCGCCCCCCGCCGGCCGACGACGAGAACCGTCGCCGCGGGATCCCCCTGATGCATGCCTGCATGGACACCGTGACGATCACCGCCGCGACCCCCGGCGGGACCCGGGTGACGTTGCGCAGTCACCCGGTGCCCCCGCCGACCCTGCTCGAGTGAGGATCGTCAGCGATCCTCGCCGGGCGGCGACGGCTGGGCCGCCCGCGGCGGCGCCGGCAGGCCGGTGATCACCGCCTGGGTGTCGTCGACGGGCGTGCTGCCGGCGAAGCCGGCGGCCGGCGCAAGCCCGCCGGTGCCGGTGTCCGCCTGAGCGGCGTCGCGGGCACCCGGCCCGGCGGTCACGTCGTCGGCACCGTCGCCGGCCGCATCCGCCTTGCGCCCGCGTCGTCCCGCCCGCTCCCCGACCCGCCGCTTCAGCGCCTGGGCGCCGTCACCGGCGAGGTCGCGGCCGCGTTTGCGCAGCCGGCGCACCTCGGGGCGGTGGAGGAGCTCACCGAGACGGCGGGGTCCGTCCGGTCGCCCCAGGGTGTATCCGAGACCGACCGCCAGGACATGGCTCATCAAACCCATCGCCACTGCTCCTCTCCTCGGGCGCCCCGGCCCGGGGCGTCACCGTCAACTCCGGTTCTTGCCGGGTCGGACGCGCGCGGCGTCCGACCCGAGCGTCTTCTGCCCCTTCGGCGCCCGGTCCGCGCCGCCCCGCTCGGCGACGTCGTCCGCGGCGTGCCGCGTCGGCGCGGTCTCCTGGGTCGTCTGCGCGGACCGGTCGGCGACGTCCTGGGTCGTCTGCTCGACGGCATCGCGGGCCGTCTCGGTGAGCCGCTCGCTCATGTCCTGGCCCGCCTGCATCCCTTGCCGGGCGGTCCGCAGCGCGGCGCCCCGGGCGGTGTCCACCGCCGGCGCCGCAGCCAGCAGCAGGTCCCGGGCCAGCCGGGCCTGCGCCGCGAGCGCCGTCCCGGCGACGTCGAACATGGCGTCGCTCCACGTCGCGAGCGCGTCGGCCATCGACGGCGCGGCCGGGGCCTCGGTGCGGTACTGCGTGCTCGTCATCAACTACTCCCCGTTCTCTCGCCGGACCCGCGTGGGCTACCCCACCGGGTGACGGGCCAAGCGTCCAGGACCCCCGTGTCCGGGCTTTCACTCGACGACGGCGGGGCCGCCGCCGAACGGCCGTCCCCCCACCCGTCAGGCGCCCTCGCCGGGCAGCCGGAGGACCACGCCGCTGCGGGGCCGGGTGGGCACGCGCGACAGGTCGTAGGCGAGGTCCTGCGGCGGCAGCGTGTGCGGCACCCGGGCGAGCGTGCGGACGGCGGCGGCCAGCATGGTCAGCGTCACCGTCTCCCCCGGGCAGCGGTGCCCGGTGGTCACCTCACCGCCGCCCTGCGGGACGAGCGTGTCGGGGTCGACGGGCCCGTGCAGGAACCGCTCGGGGTCGAAGCGGTCGGGGTCGGGCCAGAGCGCGGGGTCGTGGTCGGTGCCGTGCACGTCGAGCACCACGAACCCGCCCCGGGGCACCGGGACGCCCAACACGTCCTGCGCCTGCCGCGTCCGCGCCGCGAGCACGGGCACGAACGGGTACAGCCGGCGCACCTCCTGCACGAACGCGTCGAGCGCGGCCTCGTCCCCGGCGGCGATCCGGTCGCGCCACTGCGGGTGCTCGTGCAGCGCCCTGCCCGCGAAGGCGATGAACCAGGCGACGGCGATCGTCGGGCGCACGACGTTGAGCAACGCGACCGCGGCCACCCGCTCGGGCAGGGGCCGCCCGTCGGCGGACCGCGCGGCCGCCGCGGCCGCGAGCGCCGTGCCGGGTGCCACGCGCAGCCGCTCTTCGCGGACCCGACGCACCAGCCGCCGGGCCCAGCGGCCCAGCCGCGCACGGGCGACGACGGCCCGCAGGTATGCCGGCCCCGGGGCGGCGAACCCGTCGACGACCTCGGCGAGCAGGCGGGCGCGCCGCGGCAGCTCGTCGGGGGTGACGGGCACGCCCGCCCACGGGAGCACGGCCGCGGTGAGGACGTGCACGGCCTCGTCGAACAGCACGACGTCGTCGCGCCACCGCCGGACGGCCGACGCCCACTCCTGCTCGGCGCGCACCCCGAGGGCCGCGACGGCCTCGGGGGCGAGCACGTCGAGGAACATCGCCTTGCGGTGGTGGTGCTCGGCACCGTCCAGGGCGTGCACGGTCCCGGGTCCGAACAGCACCAGCTGGAGCGGTTTCGGAAGGGAGCCCCGCCGGCGCAGCCGGGGATCGTAGAAGCGCCGGACCCCGGCCGGGCCGCCGACCACCGCCGCGCGACGGCCGAGCACCCGGGCGGGCACGGCGTCCGCGCCGCCCCGGATGCTGGCCCCCCACGGGTATCCCCGGCGCACCAGCTCGAGCGTGCGGTCGGCCATCCGGCGCTTCGTCACACCGAGGTGCTACCCCGTCGCGCCCTGCCCAACCAGGGCGCAGGCGCGTGCACCCCGGCTTGCCCCGCACCCTTAATGACCGTACATTTCTCGCACCTCGGCCCCGAGAAGTGGGAGATGCCAGGATGGGCGACACCCCCGGCCGCGCCGCGGCCGCTCGATGATCGCGGCGGCCGCCGGGCTCGGCCTGGCCGTCGGTGCCGTCATCGGCGGCCTCGGGGGCGGCGGCGGGATCCTCACCGTCCCGGTCCTGGTGTACCTGCTCGGGCAGGCCGCCCCGGAGGCCACCACCAGCAGCGTGGTCATCGTCGGGATCACCGCGCTCGCGGGCGCCGCGGCGCGTGTCCGCGGCGGGATCGCCTGGGGCACCGCGGCCGCCTTCGGTGCCCTCGGCATCCCCGCGGCCCACCTCGGGACCCGGCTCAACCAGCACGTCGCCGAGCCCGTCCTGCTGCTGTCGTTCGCCGGCATCACGCTCACCGCGGCCGCGGCGATGCTCCTGCACGGCCGCCGCGACGAGCCCGGGCCCGGCCAGGCCGACCGGCACCGGCCACCGGCGCGGGCGCCGGGGGCGTCGAACCTGCTCGCCGCACCTCCCGCCGCGCCCCCGCACCGGCGGCTCGCCACCGGCGCGACGGTCGTCGCGTCCGGCCTCGCCGTCGGCTTCCTCACCGGCTTCCTCGGCGTCGGCGGCGGGTTCCTCGTCGTGCCGGCGCTCGTCATCGCGCTCCGGATGCCGATGACGCTCGCGATCGGGACCTCGCTGACGGTCATCGCCGTCAACGCGGCGTCGTCGCTCGTGGCGCGCCTGCCCGCGACCGGGCTCGACTGGCAGGTCGTCGTGCCCTTCACCGTCGCCGCGGTGATCGGCACGGTGGTCGGCAAGCGCGTCTGCGACCGCTTCTCCGGCGCCGACCTGAACCGGGCGTTCGCCGTCCTGCTCGTGCTGGTCGGTGCGTTCGTCGGTGTGGAGAGCGCGCTGCAGCTCGCCGGCGCCACGTCGTGACGCCGGAGTGTCGCGAGATCGTCATCGGCGATCCCGCCCCCCTCGCGAGGCGCGGCTACGCCGGCTTGCGGGCGCGGCGGCGGGGAGCCGGCGCGTCGGCGTCGCCGTCCTTCTTCGCCGCGGGCTTGCGGGCGGGGGGCTTCTTCTTGGCGCCGCCCGCCGAGCCGGAGGTGCTCGCCGAGCGGGACGGGGCGGGCTCCTCGGCGGGCTCCTCCGCCGGCTTGTCCGCGGCCCGGCCCTTCGCGCCGCCACCCGCTCTGGCCGCCTCGACGCTCGCCTGCAGCGCCGAGAGCAGGTCGGTCATGCTGTCGGTGCCGTCGTCGGCGGGCTTCTCGGCCACCGGAGTCGGGCGGCTGTCGCCCGTCGACTTCTTGCGCTCGATCATCTCGACGACGGCGTCGCGGTACTCGTCGTGGAAGTCCGCCGGGTCGAAGTCCGCGCCCAGGCTCTCCACCAGCGACGCGGCCATCTGCATCTCCTGCGGGCGCAGCTCGATGTCGGCGTCGAGGATGTCGAAGTCGGGCTCGCGGACCTCGTCGGGCCACAGCATCGTCTGCAGCACGATCGCCTTGCCCCGTACCCGCAGCAGCGCGATGCTCTCCCGCTGCCGAAGGGCCACCTTCACCACGGCCATCCGGTCGGTCTGCACCAGCGCCTCGCGCAGCAGCGCGTACGGCTTCGCGGCCCGCGCCTCGGGCTCGAGGAAGTAGCTCTTGTCGAACAGCAGGGGGTCGATCTGGTCGGCCGGGACGAACTCGACGACGTCGATCTCGTGGCTCGACGAGGTGGGCAGCTGGTCGAGGTCCTCCTCGGTCAGCGTGATGAGCTCACCCTCGTCGGTCTCGTAGCCCTTGACGATGTCGGCGTAGTCGACCTCCTCGCCGTCCAGCTGACAGACCCGCTTGTACTTGATCCGCCCACCGTCGGTGGAGTGCACCTGGTGGAAGCGGATGTCGTGGTTGGTCGTCGCCGAGTACAGCTTGATCGGAACGCTGACCAGCCCGAACGACACTGCGCCGCTCCAGATCGCGCGCATGTCGACCACAGTCCTCTCACGCGAGTCGTCGCTCTGGGTGACAGCATGGCGCCGTGCAGCCCATGCTCGCCACCTCTGGTGACCTTCCGGAGGGGCAGAACTGGTCGTTCGAGGTGAAGTGGGACGGTATGCGGCTGCTCGCCGACGTCGTCGACGGCCGGCTGCACCTCACCACCCGCACCGGCCGCGACGTCACCTCGCACTTCCCGGAGCTCGCCGAGCTCACCGCCCTCGCCCCCGACGTGCTGCTCGACGGCGAGGTCGTCGTCCTCTCCGACGGCGTGCCGAGCTTCGCCGCGCTCGCCGAGCGGATCCACGGCCCGGTCGATCCCGTCGTGGCGCGCGCCCGGCCCGTCACCTACATGGTCTTCGACGTGCTGCGCCTCTACGGGGTGTCCCTGCTGGATCGCCCGCTCGACGAGCGCCGCGCGACGCTGGAACGCCTCGAGCTCGCCGGGCTGCCCGCCGTCGAGCTCTCACCGCTGTACCGCGACGGCGCGGCGCTGCTCGCCGCCATCGCCCAGCGCGGGATGGAGGGAGTGGTCGCGAAGCGCCGCGACGCACCGTACCGGCCGGGCCGGCGCAGCCCGGCGTGGATCAAGGTGACCAGCAGGAACACCCAGGTCTGCGTGGTCGGGGGGTGGCGTCCGGAGAAGGGCGGGGGCACCCACCGGATCGGCGCGCTGCTGCTGGGTGTGCCCGAGGCGCCCGGGGCGCCGCCGCGGTTCGCGGGGAAGGTCGGCTCCGGGCTGGCGGGCGAGGTGGTGCAGCGGGTACTGACCGGGCGGCTCGCCGCCGTCGCCGCCGACCGGCAGCCG
>Ga0247713_1001463_pt1 | contig 11745 bp, 8 predicted proteins | sample 21E_NmetaG_FD_189936 | JGI IMG/M metagenome (GOLD analysis project Ga0247713, IMG submission 189936) | Soil microbial communities from hillslope of Landscape Evolution Observatory, University of Arizona, Oracle, AZ, United States - 2-1-E_N | ecosystem: Engineered > Artificial ecosystem > Mesocosm... | reverse complement strand
TCCTGGCCGGGCTCGGGTCCGAGCGGCCCGCCGCCCGCCGTCGGCGCGGTCCGGCTCGGACCCGAGCCCGGCCAGGACGTCGCGGGCTACCTGGCGGGGCTGCCCGCGCGGCTGCCACCGGCCGGCGCGGCCGTGCCGGCACTCGTGCAGTTCACCGGGGAGCTGACCCCGGACGCCGCTCTGGGAGCCGTCGCCGGGACGGTCCCGCACACCGCGGTGTTCCACGTCCCGTTGCCCCGGGTGCAGACGGCGTTGCGGTTCGAACCGCTGGAACCCGGAGTGCCGCCGCCGACCGCGCTCGGCTCCGCCCGCGACCGCGCGCAGCTCGCGGCGCTGGCCGACGCCCGGCGGGCCGGTGGCCGCCCCGGGGCGGTGGCGGCGGCAGAGGCCGAGGTGCTGGCCCGACCGGCCTGCCGGTGCGTGCTCGCCGTGCTGGTCGTCGGCGACCGGGCCGGCCTGCAGGCGGTGGCGGTACGGCCCGGGGTGCGCGCGGTGGACCCCGCCCCGCCCGGCACGACCGTCCGCGAGGTCGCGCTCGCCCCGCTGCTGCCGGTCCACGAGGGGCGCGTCGGCCCGGTGCCGGACGACGGCCCGGTGCCGCCGGCGCCCGGTCGCTGATGCTCCCGGACCGGCCCGACACGCCGCCGGACCGAGGTGAGCAGCGCGTTCGGCGCACCCCTGGCCGGCTGCCCGGAGGTGTCGGCGGCCGGGGTTAGTCTGGCCTCCCCGATCGCGGCAAGGGAGGCGCTCCACCTCATGGCCCCGGGCAGTGACAGCTTCGTCCACCTGCACACCCACACCGAGTTCTCGATGCTCGACGGTGCCGCCCGGCTGGACGACCTGTTCGCCGAGTCCGCGCGGATGGGCATGCCGGCGCTGGCCATGACCGATCACGGCAACGTCTTCGGCGCGTACGAGTTCTGGCGCAAGGCACGCGCCCACGGGATCAAGCCGATCATCGGGATGGAGGGGTACCTGGCGCCGGGGTCCCGGCACGAGCGCAAGCGCGCCACGCTCGCCGGCAGGAGCCTGGGCGAGGACAACCCGGACCTGATGTACACCCACATGACGCTGCTGGCCGAGCACACCGAGGGGATGCACAACCTCTTCCGGCTCTCCAGCCTGGCCAGCCTCGAGGGCTACTACTACAAGCCCCGCATGGACCGCGAGCTGCTGGAGACCTACGGCAAGGGGATCATCGCCACCACCGGCTGCCCCTCCGGCGAGGTGCAGCGGCTGCTGCAGCAGGGCCGGTTCGACGACGCGTGCCAGGCCGCGAGCGACTACCGCGACATCTTCGGCCGGGAGAACTTCTTCTGCGAGCTGATGGACCACGGCATCGCGATCGAGAAGCAGGTCCAGGCGGACCTGTTCGAGCTGAAGAAGCGCCTGGACCTGCCCGGGCTCGCGACCAACGACCTGCACTACACCTACGCCGAGGACGCGAAGCCGCACGAGGTGCTGCTGTGCGTGCAGACCGGCAAGACGCTCGCCGACCCGAACCGGTTCAGGTTCGACGCGCAGGACTTCTACCTCAAGTCGCCGGCCGAGATGCGGGCCCAGTGGGACGACCAGTTCCCGGAGGCCTGCGACAACACGCTGCTGGTGGCCGAGCGGGTCGACGTCACGTTCACCGAGGGCCAGGACCTCATGCCCCGCGCGCCCGTCCCGGAGGGGGAGAGCGAGGAGAGCTGGCTGGTCAAGGAGGTCGAGCGGGGGCTGCGGCGGCGCTTCCCGGGCGGGGTGCCCGAGCGCTACCGCAAGCAGGCCGATTTCGAGGTCGGCGTCATCTGCCAGATGGGGTATCCGGGCTACTTCCTGGTGACGGCCGACCTCATCTCCTACGCCCGGTCGGTCGGCATCCGGGTCGGCCCGGGGCGCGGGTCGGCGGCGGGATCGCTGGTGGCGTACGTGCTGGGCATCACCGACCTCGACCCCATCGAGCACAAGCTGATCTTCGAGCGGTTCCTCAACCCCGAGCGCGTGTCGATGCCCGACATCGACATGGACTTCGACGAGCGCCGGCGCGGCGAGATGATCCGTTACGTCACCGAGAAGTACGGCGAGGACCGGATCGCGCAGATCATCACCTACTCCACGATCAAGGCCAAGGCCGCGATCAAGGACTCCGCCCGGGTGCTCTACGGCCAGCCCGGCTACGCCGTCGCCGACCGGATCACCAAGGCGATGCCGCCCGCGGTGATGGGCAAGGACATCCCGCTCACGGGCATCTTCGATCCCACCCACAGGCGGTACTCCGAGGCCACCGAGGTCCGGGCGCTCTACGAGAGCGACGCGCAGGTCAAGGAGATCATCGACACCGCGCGCGGGCTGGAGGGGCTCAAGCGCCAGTGGGGGGTGCACGCCGCCGGAGTGATCATGTCGTCGACCCCGCTGATCGACGTGATCCCGATCCAGCGCCGCGAGGCCGACGGCGCGATCATCACGCAGTTCGACATGGGGGCCTGCGAGACGCTCGGGCTGCTCAAGATGGACTTCCTCGGCCTGCGCAACCTCACGATCATCGACGACGCGCTGGCGAACATCGAGCTCAACGGCAAGCCGTCGCTCGACCTGGAACGCGTCGGGCTCGACGACCCGGCCACCTACGAGCTGCTCTCCCGCGGCGACACGCTCGGGGTGTTCCAGCTCGACGGCGGGCCGATGCGCGATCTCCTGCGCCGGATGGCCCCCACCGGGTTCGAGGACATCTCCGCCGTCGGCGCCCTCTACCGGCCCGGCCCGATGGGGGCCAACGCGCACAACGACTACGCCGACCGCAAGAACGGCCGCCAGGAGGTCACGCCGATCCATCCCGAGCTCGCCGAGCCGCTCAAGGAGATCCTCGGCGAGACCTACGGTCTGATCGTGTACCAGGAACAGGTCATGGCGATCGCGCAGAAGCTGGCCGGCTACTCGCTGGGCAAGGCCGACCTGCTGCGCCGCGCGATGGGCAAGAAGAAGAAGGAGATCCTGGACAAGGAGTACGCCGGCTTCGCCCAGGGGATGAAGGACAACGGCTACTCGGCCGCCGCCGTGAAGACGCTGTGGGACATCCTGCTGCCGTTCTCCGACTATGCGTTCAACCGCGCACACTCCGCGGCCTACGGCCTCGTCTCGTACTGGACCGCCTACCTGAAGGCGAACTATCCCGCCGAGTACATGGCCGCGGTGCTCACCTCGGTGCGCGACGACAAGGACAAGGCGGCGGTGTACCTCGCCGAGTGCCGCCGGATGGGCATCCGGGTGCTCCCGCCGGACGTCAACGACTCGGTGCGACACTTCTCGCCGGTCGAGGACCGGATCCGTTTCGGACTGGGCGGGATCCGGAACGTGGGCGGGAACGTGGTCGACGCGATCGTCGCGGCGCGCCGGGAGCAGTGGGCGTTCACCGACTTCTCCGACTTCCTGCGCAAGGTCGACCCCGCCGTCTGCAACAAGAAGGTGATCGAGTCGCTGGTCAAGGCCGGCGCGTTCGACTCGCTCGGCCACCCCCGCAAGGGGCTGCTGCTGGTGCACGCCGAAGCGGTCGACGCGGTGATGAGCACCAAGCGGGCGGCGGCGATGGGCCAGTTCGACCTGTTCGGCTCGATGGACGGTTCCGGCGGGGAGCTCGACGCCGTGTTCGACGTCACGGTGCCGGCGCAGGAGTGGGACCCGAAGCACCGCCTGGCCGTCGAGCGGGAGATGCTCGGCCTGTACGTCTCCGGGCACCCGCTGGACGGCGTGGAGCACATCATCGGCGCCAAGGCGGACACCCCGATCGCGTCGATCCTGGAGGGCACGGTCGCCGACGGTGCGCAGGTCACCGTGGGCGGCATCCTCGCGGGGGTCAACCGGCGGGTGAACAAGAACGGCGAGCCGTGGGCGTCGGCCCAGCTGGAGGACCTGGCCGGCGGCATCGAGGTGCTGTTCTTCCCGCGGTGCTACCAGGTGGTGGGGGTGGACGTCGCCGAGGACGCGATCGTGCTGCTCAAGGCTCGGGTGAGCCGTCGCGACGACCGGCTCTCGCTGATCGTCAACGACCTCGCGGTGCCGGACCTCAGCCACGGCGGCGCCGCCGCGGCCGGTCCGTTGAAGGTGAGCATGCGCACCGAGCTGTGTACCCCGCAGCGGGTGTCGCGGCTCAAGGACGTGCTGCGCGCCCATCCGGGCCCCGCGCAGGTGCACCTCAACCTGGTCAACGGCGCCCGTACCACGGTGCTGCGCCTGGACGACGCGCTCCGGGTCGCGCACAGCTCGGCGCTGATGGGCGACCTGAAGGCACTGCTCGGGCCCGGCTGCCTGGGGTGAGCGCTCAGACGGCCGAGCTGACCAGCCGTCGCCAGTGCTGCTGGGCCGGTCGGTGCCAGCGGGCGTGCAGGGTGTCGAACAGGGCGGCCGCACGGGCGCCGGCCCACTCGGTGGGCAGCAGCTCGCCGGGCAGCCTGGGGTCGAGGAAGGGGAACCGGCGCCAGGCGTGCACGAGGTGGATCTGGTACGCCAGGACCTCCGGCGGCCGCACGGGCCCGGCGTCGGCGAATGTCGCGATGAACTCCTCGTAGGCCTGCTCGACGGCGGCCAGGTCCCACGCCTGGGCGACCACCGCCTGCTGCGCGCCGATCGCCCCGAACGGGCCGACGAAGGAGCTGGCGACCTCGGTCAACCCGAGGTCGGCGACCACGTCGGCGACCTCGGCCTGCTTGCCGGGATCGGGCGAGAGCCACACCCCGGGCGACGGGGATCCCAGCCCGGCCCAGGCGAGGCGGGTGCGCAGCCGGTGCCGGAGCTGGCGGCGGGATTCGGGCACGCTCACGAGCAGCACCAGCCACCGGCCGTCCCACGGCGGTGCCGGCGTCCCGAAGCCGTAGATCCGGGCGGCGCCGTCCGACAGCAGCCGCCGCCCCGGCTCGGTGAGCGACCAGCGCACCCGACGGCCGGCCCGGTCGGACACGAGCAGCCCCTCGCCGGCGGTGCGGGCCAGCGCCTGCCGGGCCGACTTGGGCTCGATGCCCAGCCCGCCGAGGACGTCGATGAGCACCTTCGTCCAGACCGGCTCGCCGCGCGGCAGGACGAACTCGCCCAGCACCGTCAGCAGCAGCGACCGCGCGCTGGCGGCTCCCAGCTCGCGGCGCCGGGACAACGCCGGGTGCTGCTCGGCGAGGTCCCGCGCGGTCGACATGACCGCTCAGCCTAGCCATGGCCCACCCGGCGTGCGGTTAGGCTCGCGCGCCGTGGACCTCACCGCCGCCGCGGCCGACCTGCTCGCCGCCGATCGCGAGCTCGTCTGGCACCCCTACGCGGCGATGCCCGCGGCGGCGGCGCCGCTGCCGGTGGTGTCGGCGCGCGGGGTCCGCCTGCGCCTGGCGGACGGCCGCGAGCTGGTGGACGGCATGTCGTCGTGGTGGGCGGCGATCCACGGGTACCGCCATCCCGTGCTCGACGCCGCGGTCCGCGCGCAGCTGGACTCGATGAGCCACGTGATGTTCGGCGGGCTGACGCACGCGCCGGCGGTGGAGCTGGCCCGGCTGCTGGTGGACGTGACGCCGGCGCCGCTGCGGCACGTGTTCCTGGCCGACTCGGGCTCGGTGTCGGTCGAGGTCGCCATCAAGATGTGTCTGCAGTACCAGCGCTCACGCGGGCGCCGGGGCAGGCACCGGCTGCTGACGTGGCGCGGCGGATACCACGGGGACACGTTCGCGGCGATGAGCGTCTGCGACCCCGACGGCGGTATGCACTCGCTGTGGACCGACGTGCTGCCCCGGCAGGTGTTCGCCGGGCCGCCGCCGGCCGCGTTCGAGCACGGCTACGTCGCCGAGCTCGCCGCGCTGGTGGAGGCTCACGCCGACGAGCTCGCCGCCGTCATCGTCGAGCCGGTCGTGCAGGGCGCGGGCGGGATGCGGTTCCACGACCCGCGGTACCTGCACGTGCTGCGCGAGCTGACCGCGGCGCACGACGTCCTGCTGGTCTTCGACGAGATCGCCACCGGCTTCGGCCGCACCGGCGAGCTGTTCGCCGCCGACCACGCCGGCGTGAGTCCCGACGTCATGTGCGTCGGCAAGGCGCTGACCGGCGGCTACCTGACGATGGCCGCGGCGCTGTGCACGTCCGAGGTGGCCTCGGGGATCACGTCGGGGGAGGCGGGCGTGCTCATGCACGGCCCGACGTTCATGGGCAACCCGCTCGCGGCGGCGGTGGCGGCGGCGTCGGTGCGGCTGCTGCTCTCCCGGGACTGGCGCGCGGAGGTCGCGGGGATCGAGGCCGCGTTGCGGGCCGGGCTGGCACCGGCGCGGGAGCTGCCGGGGGTCGTCGACGTCCGGGTGCGCGGGGCGATCGGGGTGGTGCAGCTCGACCGCCCGGTGGACGTCGGTGCCGCGGCGGCCGCCGCGGCCGAGCGGGGGGTGTGGCTGCGGCCGTTCCGTGACCTCGTCTACACCATGCCGCCGTACGTCTGCTCGGCGCCGGACGTCGAGGCGATCGTCGACGGGGTCCGGGCGGCGGCCGCCGCCGGATGACCGGGGGGTGAGGTCCGGAAGCGCCCCGCCCGGCGGTCCGGCCTACGGTGGTGCGCCGTGACCCCCCTCCCGGAGCATCCGCTGGCCTGGCTCGCCGGGCACGCCGACGAGCGCCGGGCGGCCGGCCTGCGCCGCGAGCTGCGGCCGCGCGCCGCCGTCGAGCCGCTCGTCGACCTCGCCGGCAACGACTACCTGGGCCTGGCCCGCGACCCGCGGGTGATCGAGGGCGGGGTCGCGGCGCTGCGGGAGTGGGGTGCCGGGGCCACCGGATCCCGGCTGGTCACCGGGTCCACCCGGCTGCACGCCGAGCTGGAGGCCGAGCTCGCCGGCTTCTGCGGGTTCGCGGCGGCGCTGGTGTTCTCCTCCGGGTACACCGCGAACCTCGGGGTGCTCACGGCGCTGTCCGGGCCAGGCGCGCTGATCGTGTCGGACGCGACGAACCACGCGTCCCTGGTGGACGCCTGCCGGCTGTCCCGGGCCCGGATCGCCGTCGTCGGGCGGGGGGACCTCGACGCGGTGGACCGGGTGCTCGCGCAGCGCTCGGAGCGGCGCGCGCTGGTGGTGACCGACAGCGTGAACAGCGTCGACGGCGACCTCGCCCCGCTGCGCGAGCTGCACGCGCTGTGCCGGGCGCGCGGCGCGCTGCTCGTCGCCGACGAGGCCCACGGGCTCGGGGTGCGCGGCCCCGGCGGGCGGGGGCTGCTCGCCGAGCTCGGGCTGGCCGGCGCCGACGACGTCGTGGCCACCGTGACCCTGTCCAAGTCGCTGGGCAGCCAGGGCGGCGCGGTCCTCGGCCCGGCCGCGGTCACCGCGCACCTGGTGGACACCGCCCGCACGTTCATCTTCGACACGGCGCTCGCGCCGGCGTGCGCCGGCGCGGCGCTGGCGGCGCTGCGGGTGGTGCGGGCCGAGCCGGGCAGGGCCGCTGACGTGGCGCGCGTCGCCGCCGCGCTGGCGGCGGCCGCGGGGGTGCCGGCGCCGCCGTCGGCGGTGGTGTCGGTGGTGCTGGGGGAGCCCGCCGTCGCCGTCGCGGCGGCACGGCGGTGCGCGGAGCGCGGCCTGCGGGTCGGCTGCTTCCGCCCGCCCTCGGTGCCGGCCGGCACCAGCCGGCTGCGCCTGACCGCCCGCGCGACGCTGTCCGACACCGAGCTCGCCCGCGTCGCCGAGGTGCTCGACGGGGTGCTCCCGGCCCGGCCCGCCAGGTCGGCGGCCCCGTGAGCGACGCGGTGACCGGCCCGGCGAGCGTCGCCCGGAGCCGCCCGGGCGACGAACGGCACCTCAGTGGTCCAGCCGGCGAGAGCGCCGACCGTCGGGCCGCCCGCGGCGCGGTCCTCGTGGTGACCGGGACCGGCACGGGTGTCGGCAAGACCGTCGTCACCGCGGCGGTGGCGGCGCTGGCGATCGCCCGGGGTGAGCGGGTGGCGGTGCTCAAGCCGGCGCAGACCGGCGTCGGGCCGGCCGGTCCCGGCGACGTCGACGAGATCGCGCGGCTGGTCCCGGGGGTCACCGCGCGCGAGCTCGCCCGCTACCCCGAGCCGCTCGCCCCCGCGACCGCGGCCCGCCGCGCCGGTGCGCCCGGTGTGTCGTGCGCCGAGGCGGCGGCGGCCGCCGCCGACCTCGCGGCCGATCACGACCTGGTGCTCGTCGAGGGCGCGGGCGGGCTGCTCGTCCGGTTCGCCGACGACCCGCCCGACACCCTCGCCGACGTCGCGACGGCCCTCGGCGCGCCGGTACTCGTCGTCGCAGCCGCCGGGTTGGGCACGCTCAACCACAGCGCGCTCACCGTCGAGGCACTTCGGGCGCGGGGGCTGCGCTGCGCGGGCGTCGTCGTCGGCGCGTGGGCGGCGGAGCCGGACCTCGCGGCCCGCACCAACCTCGCCGACCTGCCCGCCGTCACCGGGGCCCCGCTGGTCGGAGCCGTGCCCGCCGGGGCACCGCGGCTCGATCCGGTCGGGTTCGCGGAGCTCGCGCGGCACGCCCTGGGCGCCCCGCTTGGCGGGGAGTGGCAGACTCCCGGGGCGTGACCGCCTCCACCGCGACGACCGGCTACCCGATCCTCGACACCGCCCGCGCCCAGGTGCTGGAGCGGGGCGAGGGACTGACCGAGGCACAGGTGCTGGAGGTGCTGCGGCTGCCCGAGGAGGCCCTGGACCCGCTGCTCGGGCTCGCGCACGAGGTGCGGATGCGCTGGTGCGGCCCCGAGGTGGAGGTCGAGGGGATCGTCTCGCTCAAGACCGGCGGCTGCCCCGAGGACTGCCACTTCTGCTCGCAGTCGGGGCTGTTCGCCTCGCCGGTGCGCTCGGCGTGGCTGGACATCCCGATGCTCGTGGAGTCCGCGAAGCAGACGGCCAAGACCGGGGCGACGGAGTTCTGCATCGTCGCGGCCGTGCGCGGGCCCGACGAGCGGCTGATGGCGCAGGTCGCGGCCGGGATCGCGGCGATCAAGGACGAGGTCGACATCAACATCGCCTGCTCGCTGGGGATGCTGACCCCCGAGCAGGTCGACGCGCTCGCCGCGATGGGGGTGCACCGCTACAACCACAACCTCGAGACGGCCCGCTCGCACTTCCCGAACGTGGTCACCACCCACACCTGGGAGGAGCGCTGGGAGACGCTGCGGCTGGTCCGCGAGGCCGGGATGGAGGTCTGCTGCGGCGGGATCCTCGGCATGGGCGAGTCGCCCGAGCAGCGCGCGGAGTTCGCCGCTCAGCTCGCCGCGCTGGAGCCGGACGAGGTGCCGCTGAACTTCCTCAACCCGCGGCCGGGCACCCCGTTCGCGGACCTCGAGGTGCTGTCCGGGCCCGAGGCTCTGCGCTGCGTCGCCGCGTTCCGCCTCGCCCTGCCGCGCACGGTGCTGCGGTTCGCCGGCGGCCGGGAGATCACCCTCGGTGACCTGGGCGCCCGCCGCGGCCTGCTCGGCGGGATCAACGCGGTGATCGTCGGCAACTACCTGACGACGCTCGGGCGGCCTGCCGAGTCCGACATCGACCTGCTCGGCGAGCTGCAGTTGCCGATCAAGGCCCTCAACGACACGTTGTGACCGCCTTCTGCGACCAGTGCGGCCGGCCCGCCGCGGAGCCGCCGCACGACCGGTGCTCCGCCCGGCGCGAGCTGGAGCCCCCCCGGTTCTGCCCGGACTGCGCGCGCCGGATGGTGGTGCAGGTGACGCCGGCCGGCTGGACGGCGCGCTGCAGCCGGCACGGCGAGCGCACGAGTGGCTGACGGGTGTGGCCGGCATCGCCTCGTCGAGGTCGTCGCGCTGGAGCGCCCGGCCTGATGGGCCGGGACGCCGTCCGCCATGCTGCACCCGTGGCGAACTGGGGAAGCGTGCTGCGCCGGGCCGTCCGGGTCGGCGTCGACCTGCTGGCGCGGCGACCGGCACCGCGGCCGGCGCGGACCGCACCGTCGGCGGAGCGGGCCCGCACCGTCGTCTACGCGCCCGATCTCGACGGCGCCGCGGATCCGGGCGAGATCGTGTGGGCCTGGGTGCCCTACGAGGAGGGCGACGGCCGCGGCAAGGACCGGCCGCTGCTCGTCGTCGGGCGCGGCGGGGGCGAGCTGCTCGGGCTGATGATGTCGAGCCGGGGCGACCGCGCGGACGACCCGGACTGGGTGGGCGTGGGGTCGGGGCCCTGGGACCGCGCCGGCCGGCCGTCCTGGGTCCGGCTCGACCGGGTGCTGGAGATCGGTGAGCGGGAGATCCGGCGGGAGGGCGCCGTGCTCGACCGCGACCGGTTCGAGCAGGTGGCGGCCCAGCTGCGGGCGAGGTACGGCTGGCGCTGACGCCGGTCAGTTCGGGTTGTGCTCCACGGCGAACGTCGTCACCGGGGCGGGGACCGCACGCAGCCGGGACAGCAGGCCGCGCTCGCGGGCCAGCAGCGTGCGGACCATCCGCAGCCGGGTGACCGGACAGGTCTGCTCCAGGAGCCGCTGCCGATCACCCATGGGCAGCAGGCAGTCCGCCGCGAGGACGTGGGCCAGGGTGTCCGGGCCGACCTCGGCGGCGGGCTCCGACCAGTCGCCGTTCTGCCAGGCGGTGGCGCAGTAGCGCCGGTGCGCGTCGCGCGCGGCCGCGGCGAGCATCCGGGCGTCCGCCTCGGCGGCCGCGAGCACGTGCTCGTCCGGCAGGTACTCGACCACCCCGACGAGGTAGGGCTTGGCCTCGGCGTCGATCTCGAGCAGGCGGAACCGCCGCGCCCCGCGGGTGACGACGTCGAACCGCCCGTCGGGCAGCCGTCGCACGTCGAGCAGCTCGGCGGTGCAGCCCACGACGTGCAGCCCGGCGATGCCGTCGTCGTCCGGGGCCCAGCCCTCGCGCACCGCCACCACGCCGAACTCCTTGTCGGGGACCTCACCGGTGACGAGGTCGACGACGAGCTGGCGGTACCGCGGCTCGAAGACGTGCAGCGGCAGCGACGCGCCGGGCATCAGGACGGTGCCCAGCGGGAACAGCGGTAGCGTCGCGACCACGGCGTCACGGTACGACGCCACGGAGGCCGCCGCCCGCGGAGCTCATCCTTCCCGCGCCTCGGGCGGCCGCAGCACCGCGAACGCGTCGGTCACCCGCAGCGCCCGATCGGTGAACCGGAAGAGCGCGGCGGGCCGGCCCCCGGCCGGTCCCGGCGGCGCGACGGCGCCGGTCGGTGCGAGCAGGTCGCGCCGGGCGAGCACCCGCTGCAGGTTGGTCGCCGAGACCGGGTGCCCGAGCGCGGCGGCGTACAGCTCGCGCAGTGCCGAGATCGTGAACTCCGGCGGGGCGAGGGCGAATCCCAGGTTCGTGTAGGAGAGCTTCGCGCGCAGCCGCTCGCGGGCGTCGGCGACGATCGCGGCGTGGTCGAACGCGGGCTCGGGCAGCGCCGGTTCCGGGGGTGCCGCGACTGCGTGCCAGGCGGTGTCGGCCGGCACGGCCGGGTCGACGTGCGAGGGCACCAGGCCGACGAACGCGGTGGCGACCAGGCGGGTGCGGCCCGGTACCCGGTCGGGGTCGCTGAAGACCGAGAGCTGCTCGAGGTGCGCGACCTCCCGCAGGTCGACCTTCTCGGCGAGCTGGCGGCGCACCGAGGTCTCCACGTCCTCGTCGTCGCGCAGGCGCCCGCCGGGCAACGCCCACCGGCCCGGGTGCGGCGGCAGCGCGCGCTGCCACGCCAGGACCTGTAGCCGCCCGCCCCGGACCTGCAACACCGCGGCGAGCACCTCGTGGCCGGTGGCGCGGGCCGCGGGGGAGGGGCGGGCCATGGTCGCGATCGTAGGT
>Ga0247713_1001462_pt1 | contig 11748 bp, 8 predicted proteins | sample 21E_NmetaG_FD_189936 | JGI IMG/M metagenome (GOLD analysis project Ga0247713, IMG submission 189936) | Soil microbial communities from hillslope of Landscape Evolution Observatory, University of Arizona, Oracle, AZ, United States - 2-1-E_N | ecosystem: Engineered > Artificial ecosystem > Mesocosm... | reverse complement strand
CACCGGGACCACCCGAGAAACCCGACCAGCATCCACCCGGGGGTGGATGCTGGTCGGGTTTCTCGGGTGGTCCCGGTGGGTGGAGCCGGCGGGCGGGGTCGTCGGGGTGCCACTGGGAGGAGCGTCTGATGCGGTAGCGCCCGGGAGGTTGTTGGGGTGACGGTCCACCCGTCGTGGTGGATGGCGTGGTGGCAGGCGTAGCAGACCAGCACCAGGTTGCCCACGACGGCGGCGCCCCGGTGGCGTTGCCACACGACGTGGTGGACCTGGCAGCGGCTGGCCGGCGCCCCGCAGCCGATGCAGGAGCGGTCGCGGGCGATGACCGCGCGGCGTTGGCGCAGGGTGGGCCGGCCGTTGTCGGTGACCTTCAACGGGCGGCCGCGGTCGTCCACGACCACCTCGCACACCTCCCCGGCGGGGCAGACGCTCGAGCGCCCCGGCGGCGTCCGACCTCGGCCTTTGGCCTGGCCGCGTGACAGGCCCAGCTTGGGCGCAAGCCAGTCCGCCGTCGACGTCGCCCTGCCGAGGAAGGCCTTGCGGGCGTCCAGCTCGCCGATGCGCCGCAACCGCTCCGCGGCCACCCGCGTCTCCGCCCGCTGCAAACTGACGGCGGAGGCCGCCAGGGCCTCGTCGCCGACCGCCCCGGAAGGTTGGAGCGCGCCGGGCGCCGCCGGCCCTCGGTCCTGTGCCGGCCGGCGCGCCCTCCGCACCCCAAGATCGCCGCACATCCGCGGGAATCCGGCGGACCGGGGTCCGCCCCGCGTGGTGGCAGGGCCCGTTGAAAATGCCCGCGCATCCGCGGGGTTTCCGGCCCGCTCGCCCGCCGCCCCTCGACGCCCCTCGACGCCCCTCGACGCCAGGATCCGCACGCTCGCAGGCGCCCTCGGGTACGCCGCCGCCGCGCCTCCCGCGGGCCGGCGCGCGTGGACGATGGCTACACTTTCCTGGCCGCGGGCGTAGCTCAATGGCAGAGCCCCAGCCTTCCAAGCTGGTGATGAGGGTTCGATTCCCTTCGCCCGCTCCACACAAATCGGCTGGTCGCAGGCCGTTTGGAGGCGATTCGCGCCGGCGCACCACAGCCCATGAACACCCCAAGGAGGACGCGAACGCCGCGCTCGCCCAACAGTGGATCGACGAGCACACGGGCCTTGGGCCCCGCACCCGCGACACGTACCACAGCATCCTGGAGCGCCACATCGCCCCGCACATAGGCGAGAGCACCTGGGCCACCTGACGACGGCCACGGTGCGCCGCTGGCACACCAAGCTGCACAAGGAGGCGTCACCCGTCGGCCGCGGCGAAGGCGTACCGGCTGGCGCGCGCGCCCTGGTGCTGCTCGCGGCCTGGTGCTCGCTGCGCCTCGGTGAGCTGACCGCGCTGACCCGCGCCGACCTCGACCTGCTGCACGGCAAGGTGAAGGTCACCAAGAACCTGCAACGCCTCGACGACGGCACCCTCGTCGTGGTGAAGCCGAAGTCCGAAGCGGGGCCGGCGCACCGTCACGATCCCCCCGCCGCTGCTGCCCGACGTCGAGGCGCACCTGGACGCCTACGTCGGCGCGGCGCCTGACGCGCTCGTGTTCACCAACGAGCAGGGCCGGCCGATCCATCGTCACCGCTGGTCCGACATCTGGCGGCGGGCACGCCTCACCGTCGGCCGGCCGGACCTGCGCTTCCACGACTTGCGCCACACCGGCAACACGCTCGCCGCCGCGACCGGGCGAGCACCGCCGAGCTCATGGCCCGCATGGGCCACAACTCGCCGCGGGCCGCGCTGATCTACCAGCACGCAACCCAGGACCGCGACGAAGCGATCGCCCGCGGCCTTCCATGCAGACCTGATCGCCGCGGAGCATCGGGAGGTGGAGACCCGTCTACCTGCGAGGGGCGGTGGCTTAGCTGAGGCCCCGAGCTCGCGGCCGGAAGCGACCTCGCTCAATCAGGTGTTGGGGTCGGCGGTGGTGCGCTCGTAGAGCCCGCGCATCTAGGCCGCCTGGCCGAGGTGCCGCAGCTGACCCTCGATGACGCTCACCAACCGCACCCCGACGGACACGGGCGGGTCCCAACGCTCGTCGATGATCCGGTCGAGCTCGGCCGCGTCGACCGCGGCAGGTACTCGAGCGTGCGGTCGGCGACCGCGTCGTGGTGGCCGGCGAGAAGCTCCGGGCCCGCGGGACGGACGGCGCCGACGTCCTCGCTGCTCGGGACGGTAGACGAGGGCGTCGCGTCTAGCCCGCCGGTGAGGCGGCGCACGCCCTCGCGAACGCGCCCGAACGCGTCCGAGGGCACCTCGGAGGTGTCCATCCCTTCACCATAAGGCGGTCAGCGGCCACGGACGGACCTCTCGGTGTTGGTGGCTGCCGACCGCGGCGGCGGCGCAGTCTGCCGCACCGCCGAGATGGACGGGTGCGCGACACTTGCGGGTGATGAACGACGAGCCGTGGGCACGGCGGACGAGGCGCCGGCCGTGACGAGCACCCTGGTGGGGCGCGACGAGGAGCTGAGGCGGCTGCTCGACGCGCACCGGGCCGCCGACGCCGGCCGTGGAGGCGTCATCGCGCTCGTGGGCGAGGCCGGCATCGGCAAGAGCCGCCTGGCCGCGGAGCTGGGGCGGGAGGCGACCCGGCGGGGCGCCCGCGTGCTCGTCGGCCGGGCCGTCGACGGGGCCGGCCACGTCGCCTACCGGCCCGTGCGCGAGGCGCTGCTCGTGGCGAGCCGGGAGCCCCTGCCCGACAGCCCCGCCATCCAGCCCTTCCTGCCGGCACTCGGGGCTCTCGTCCCCGCCTGGCGGGCGCCGGGGCCCGCGCCGGACACGAACCCCGTCGTGCTCGGCGAGGGGCTGCTGCGGCTCCTGGCCGCGTTGGGCGGCCCGGCCGGCACGGTCCTCGTCCTGGAGGACCTCCACTGGGCCGACCCGGAGACCGTGGCGGTGGTCGAGTACCTGGCCGACACCCTCGCCGGCGAGCGGGTCCTCGTCCTGGTGACCCTGCGCTCGGAGGTGGCAAGCGACGCGCTGGCGCGCATCCGCCAGCTCGCCGCCCGCCGCGCCGCGACGGTCGTGTCCCTGGCGCGTCTCGGCCGGTGCTCCGTGGACGCGCTCGTGCGCGAGGCGGCCGGCGGCGAGGTGCCCGGCGAGGTCCTCGAGGCCGTGTTCGCCCGGTCCGAGGGTGTCCCGCTGCTGGCCGAGGAGCTGGCGGCGTGCGCGCACGAGAGCGTTGCCACGGCCGTGCCCGACACGCTCGCGGGACTGATCGGTGACCGCCTGCGCAGCCTGCCGGCTCCGGCTCGGTCCCTGCTGGAGGCCGCGGCGCTCGTCGGCCGGCGCGTGGAGCTCGACCTCGTCGCGGCCGCCGCAGGGGTCGACGACGCGGTCGAGCACCTCGGCGTCCTCACCGACGCGGGGCTCGTCGAGACGGACACCGCCACGACCCTGCGCTTCCGCCACCCGCTGCTGCGCGACACGGTGCGCGGCCAGCTGCTGGCACCGCGTGTCCGCGAGGTCGCCGCCCGGGCAGCGGCCCTGCTCGAGGCCCGCCCCACGCTCGACGACGAGGAGCGGCAGCTGGCCGCCGAGCTGCGGGAGACGGCGGGGGACCGCGAGGCCGCGGCCCTTCACCTGCTGGCGGCAGGTCGCCGGGCGCACGGCGCCGGCGCGCTCAAGACCGCCGAGCGCGCCCTGCGCCGCGCCCGCGCCCTCGCCGAGGACGTTCCCGCACTGCGCCAGGACGTGGAGGTCAGCCTGACCGAGACGCTCGCCGCCGCCGCGCGCACCGACGACGCCCTCGCCATCGGCCGCCGTCTCGCCGATGAGCTGGAGTCGCAAGGAGACGCCGCCGCCCGCCTCGCCGCGCTGCACCTCGCGCTCGCCCGCGCGGCGGTGGAGGCGACCCGGTGGGCGCCGGCCCGCGAGCACCTCGCGGCGGCACGGTCCGCGGCGGAGGCGGGTGACGACGCCGTGCTGGCCAGCCGCGTGGACGTGCTCGCCGCGAACCTCGCGATGGACGAGGGCCGGCCCGACGACGCGGTGACCCTGGCGCGGTCCGCCCTCGCTCGCGGCGGTGGGGAGCCGGAGGTCGCGGCCGAGGCTCACGGGGTGCTCGGCCGCAGGGAGCGCCTGCGTGACCTGACCGCGGCGCGTGCGGCGTTCGAGCGCCAGCACGCCGTCGCGGAGCGGCACGACCTGCGCCTCCACGCGGTACGCGCCCTGCACGAGCTCGGCACGATCGACATGTTCACCACCGGGCGCACCGACCGGCTGGAGCAGGCCCGGGACCTCGCCGCAGCCGCCGGCGCCGTGTCGCTCACCGCCACGGTCGACCTCCAGCTCACCGGGGCGTACGCCTTCCAGATGCGCATCGAGGAGGCGCGGGTCGCCGGGCGCCGCTGCCTCGACATCGCCCGGCCGCTCCGCCTGGAGCGCGTGCACCTCATGGGGCTCGTGCAGTGCGCGTTCGGGGAGGCCATGGCCGGTGACGGCGACGCCATGGAGGCGCTGCTCGCCGAGGCCGCGGGGGCCGCGCCCGCCGACCCGGAGGTCGCCGCGATGGCCGCCGGCCACTGCCGTGCCTGGTTCGCGCTGCTGCGCGAGCGCCGCCGCGACGCGCTCGCCCACCTCGATGGCGCCCTCACGCTGGCAAGCCAGCGGCCGTCGATGCCGCCGGGCATCTTCCCTGGCGTGTGGGCCCTCGTGTCGGTGCTCGACACCGACAGGGGGGTGCAGCGGCTCGAGCGGCTGCGCGCTGGCGAGCCCGGCATCCCGGTGATCCCCGCCATCCTCGACCTCGCCGAGGCGGTCCTCGAAGGACGCGCCGGGGACGGCGTCGCCGCGGCCCGCCTGGTCGAGGCCGGCGACCGGGCGCTGCGGGCCGTGCAGCTCGACGCGGTCAGCTGCGTGCTGCGCCGCCACGTCGCCGAGGCAGCGCTCGCCGACGGCTGGGGCGAGCCCGTGGCATGGCTGCACGCGACGATCGACCGGTTCGAGCCCACCCCACACACCGCGCTCGTCGACGCGAGCTACGCCCTGCTGCGGCGGGCGGGCGTCCGCCGGCGCCGCGGCGAGGCGCCCGTGCCGCCGGGGCTGCGCCGCCATGGGTTGACGCCCCGCGAGGCCGAGGTGCTGCGCCTGGTCGGGGAACGGCTGCCCAATCGCGAGATCGCCGCGCGCCTGTTCCTGTCCACCCGCACCGTCGAGAAGCATGTGGAGAACCTGCTCGCCAAGACGGGTTGCGGGGACCGCGCGGCGCTGGCCGACCTCGCGGCGGGTGAGGCGTCGTAGCTACGTAGGCGCCGGCGCCCGGCTACGTGGTCCTCCCCGATGTGGCGGCCGTCGGGTCGGCGGATCCTCGATGGCGAGCAACCGCCTCGAGAGGAGCCCACCGTGGACCTGCGCACCCTCGCCGTCGCCGGCGACGTCATCACCCGCTCGCACCCCGACTACGAGACCGCCCGCCGCGTCTGGAACGGCGCGATCGACCGGCACCCGGCGGCGATCATCCGCTGCACGAGCACCGCCGACGTCGTCGCCGGTCTGGCCTGGGGCCGCGAGCAGGGCCTGACCATCGCCGTGCGCGGCGGCGGCCACTCCATCCCGGGGTTGTCCACCTGCGACGACGGGGTCGTGCTCGACCTCGGCGGTCTACGACGGATGGAGGTCGACGCCGGCGCCCGCATGGCCGTCGCAGGGCCGGGCCTGGTGTGGGCCGACTTCGACGCAGCGACCCAGGAGCACGGGCTCGCCTCGCCCGGCGGGGAGATCTCCGACACGGGCATCGCGGGTCTGACCCTCGGCGGTGGGATCGGCTGGGTGTCGCGGCGCTTCGGCCTGGCCTGCGACCAGCTCGTCGAGGCGGAGGTCGTCACCGCGGACGGGCGGATCGTGCGGGCCTCCGCCGACGAGCACGCCGACCTGTTCTGGGGTCTGCGCGGCGGCGGGGGCAACTTCGGCGTCGTGACGGAGTTCCGGTTCCGGGTGCACCCCGTGGGTCCCGTGCTGCCCGTCGCGATCGGCATGCACCCGGCGGCGGCCGCCGGCGAGGCGCTGCGCGCGGTTCGGGACTGGTGCGCCGACCAGCCCGACGAGGTCGGGGTCAACCTCGCGCTCATCACCGCCCCGCCGGTCCCGCCGATCCCGCCGGAGCTCCACGGCCAGCGAGTGGCGGTCATCGCCGCCTGCCACACGGGCGACGTCGAGTCGGGGGGCGCGCACCTGCGGTCGCTGGAGCGCGCCGGCCTCGCCCAGCTGACGCCGATGCCCTACGTCGCCCTGCAGTCGATGGTCGACGCGGCGGTGCCGCCCGGGCGGGGCAGCTACGTGAAGTCGGAGTTCCTCGGCCACGTCGACGACGCCATCATCGACGCCCTGCTCGACGGCTGGGCGGCGATGTCCTCGCCGCTGAACCAGATCCTCCTGCGGCTGATGGGCGGCGCGATCGCACAGGTCGACCGCGACGCGACCGCCTTCGTGCACCGCGACGCCGGCTGGATGCTGACCGCCGCCGCGGTCTGGCCGGATCCCGCCGCCGACCCCCAGCCGCACGCTGCCTGGTCCCGTGCCGTCTGGGAGGCGACCTTGCCGGCGTCCAGCGGCGGCGGCTACGTCAACCACCTCTACGACGAGGGCGAGGACCGCGTCCGAGCCGCCTACGGCCCGACGACCTGGGATCGGTTGGTCGACCTGAAGACGACCTGGGATCCGGACAACGTGTTCCGCCTGAACCAGAACATCCGGCCACGGACGGCGCAGCCGGCGTAGCCGGCACGCCGGCTGCGCCGCCTCGCATGCTCGACAACCCGCGCGTGGCGGCTGTCCCCCACCGGCGCGCTCCTGAACCGGGTGACGCGCCCAGAGGTCGACGTGGCACTGCGCGCTACCGCTCGTGATGGAGGCGTTCCGCAGCGGCGACGAGGTGCCCTACGAGGCGTACGGGGAGGACATCGCTCGTTCATCGCCCAGATCACCCGGCCGATGTTCTGGAACCTTCTCGCGCAGGAGTGGTTCCCGCAGGTCCCCGGCCTCGTCGAGCGCCTGACCAAGGATTCGCCGGCGCGCGTGGTCGACGTCGGCTGTGGGACCGGGCGGTCGACGATCGCCATCGCGCGTGGCTTTCCCGACGCCGCCGTCGTGGGACTGGACCTCGACGAGGCGTCCGTCGTCGAGGCGCGAGCCAACGCCGAACAGCAGGACGTGCACGACCGTGTCGCCTTCGAGGTGCGCGACGCGGCCGATCCCGGGCTCGAGGGCCGGTTCGACCTCGTGTGCGCCTTCGAGACGGTCCACGACATGGCGGACCAGGTCGGTGCGCTGCGGGCGATGCGGGGCCTGGCTGCTGCCGACGGGTTCGTGCTGGTGATGGACGAGCGGGTGGCCGACACGTTCACCACCGACTCGCGAGCCACGAGGTTGATCGCGTCGTCGGCCGGCTTCGGGGACGCCGAGGAGCCGAGGAAGGGAGCGCAGCGGTGCACCACGAGCTGCTCGGTCAGACGACGCGTCCACGCTGTGGCCGTGGCCGTGGCGGCCGCGACCGCCCGCACAACAACGCCCGCGGTCATCGAGCGCAGCACCCGACCGCGGCCGGCTCCTATGGCCAAGGCGGCGACGGCGCAGATGTGCGTCCCGGTGCTGATCGGGGCGAGGAGCGCCAGCGTGGCCACGGCAAGGAAGACCAGGTGACCGCGCCGCGCCGGGAGCTGAGCCGCAGCACGATCGGCTGGGTCGTGCGTGCTGCGTGCCAGCTCAAGCCCGGAAACGATCGCCGCTTACCTTTGCCATCGGCAAATCCGTAGTGCCCTGGATCTCACCCCCTCGTCCAGGCTGGTGGCCTGGACGGTGGATCGCGGGTGGCGGGATGGGGTTCATGCTCGTCCCGGCGCTACCTGGGTGCCCGGCCGGATCCCCCCGGAGGCGCGCTAGCTAGCACCCGCCGGGCTGGCGGGGCCAGGCGCCGGCGCGGCGCATGGCTACGCCGGCGCGGCGTCGCGCGTCGCCGAGATGCGCTTCTCGTAGCCGTCCACGCGGCGAGCAAGGCGCATGCCGGCTCGCTCGTACAGGCGGGTCGCGCCGGTGGGGCTCTCGGCGTCGACGCCGAGCTCGATCCCGGCGAGACCCTTGGCGCGCAGCCGGCCGATCGCTTCGGCGAGCAAGGGGCGGCGACCCCCCATCCGCGGGCGGCCCGGACGACGCCGGCCGCACGTCCTGCGGCCACACCGCGGGGGGCGTGGCGCCTCGGGCCCGAGCCGCATGCGCAGGAAGGTGCGGACTCGCGCCCAGACGCGGCTCCTCGAGCCGTCGCATGCGCTCCTGCTCCATGTCGGGCAGCCAGCTTGCGCAGCCCGCAGGGCTTCGCGGCCTTCGGCGGCGGCGAGCTGCCCTGCGCGCGTTTCCAAGCGTGCCGCAAGGCGTCCTCGTCCCAGTCGTGCGACAGCCGGGGCGCGAGGACCCGCGCCGGCCCTCGGGGCTTCCCGTTCGACGACCGCAGACCTGCCCTCCGCCACACCCTTGCCCGTATCCGCTTGCCGCCGCGCGAGCAACGCGGCGGGCTACGGCACGGACGTCAGGTTGGCAGCCGGCATCGGCCCGCCACGCAGCGGCCGGCTGTCGAGCGCGCGCCGCTCGTTGTCACGAAGCCGGGGCTCGTAGTGTGCGAAGAAGATCTTGCCCACGAGGTCGCGGCGGCTGCGCACACCGGTCTTGTCGAACACGCGCTTCAGGTGCTGCTGGACGGTGTGGGGCGAGAGGTGGAGACGGCTCGCGATCTGCGCGGTCGAGTCGCCCTGGAGGACGAGGCGCGTGACATCCTGTTCCCGCTGGGTGAGGCCGTACGCCGCCATGAGAAGCGGGGCGATGCGCGCCGGGTGCGCCGGCTCGACGATCACCGCCACCCGACGGGCGCCGCCGGTGACGAGCGAGGCGCCGTGGAGCACGACCCAGACGCCGGACCGTGACAGCACCCGCGAGAGGCTCATCGTGTCCGGCTCGTCGGGGTGCTCGGCAGTGCCCAGCGCGCGGCCTGCCACCGCGACGACGGCGGCGGGGAGCCGGCCGGCGTCCCAGTCGCCGTCGGGCAGGTCCGACAGCCAGCGCTCCACCCCCGGCGTGGCCGACTCGACCTCCCAGGTGTCGCTCAGGACGATAAGCCCCGGGGCGTCGGGGCGGTCGGGGTCCATCGCCTCGCCGAGGAGCAGCGCCCGGCGGGCCCCGTCGGCGAGGTGCGGCGCGACGCTGCGGACGAACTCGATCTCTCGCTCGTCGAAAAGGCGCTCGCCGGGCTCCCGGTAGAGCCCGACCGCCCCCCAGACCTCCCCGCCGGGGGTGCGCAGCGCCGCGATCAGCTCCTGGTCGCCCCCGTAGGCCATGTTCTGGTGCCACCGCGGGCTGCTGCTCGGGTCACCGGCGGTGGCCTCGTGCAGCGTCGACACCCCGCGCCGCGAGCGGGCCACGTCGGCGAGCTGGTTCACGTCGTCGGTGTAGTACTCAGCGGCGAGCGCCTCCGGTGCGAGCTCGGGGACGCCTTCTGCGAAGTGACTCGTGACAAGCAGCGATGCAGGGTCGATGGTGAACCAGCACGGCCCGAGCCAGTGCGGCACCACCCGCCCGAGCACGCCCGCCGACGCCTTCCAGAACGACACGAGGTCATGGCCCTCCCGGGTCAGCCGCACGAGCGCGTCCCGGGCCCCCTGCAGCTTGTCCCACCGCAACATGGCGTAAGGGTACCTGCGGCGGGCTCACGCGACCGTGCGCATGCGCCGCCGCCTGGGAATTACCAGCTTTCTGGGATAGGCAGGCCGCTCGGCCCTGCGTACGGTCAGCGAGACCTCGAGTGCCAACGACGAGCGGGAGCGCACACACGATGACACCAAGCGACATCCTCAAGGCCATGGTCACCGCGATCGAGGGGCGGGACGCGGAGGCCTTCGCCGCGCTGTTCGCCGAGGACGCGGTCGGCTACCACCCGATGTTCCCCGGCGGGGTCCGAGGCCGTGCGGCGATCAAGGAGGCCGAGCAGAGCCTGTTCGCCGCCTTCGACGATGTCCAGGTGCGGGTCCGCGGCGTGCTCGCCGAGGAGCGCCGCTGCGCGGCAGAGGTCGTGCTCACCGCGGTGAACACCGGTCCGCTGGACCTGGGCGGCGACGCGCCGATGCCGGCCACGGGGCGGACGATCGAGATGCCCGCCGTCTGGTGGCTAGAGCTGGGGCCGGACGGCCTCATCGCCGAGACCCGTGACTACTTCGACACCGCCACGATGATGACCCAGCTCGGCGTGCAGCAGCCCTGATGCGGCTGGCCGCCGGCACGAGCCAAGGAGACGACGCACGATGACCACCACGAGCGTGAACCCCGGTGTCGCGCGCGCCGCCGGAGCGGAGCTCGACGCCGCGACCGCAGCGCTCGCCCGCGCCTTCCAAGACGACCCGGTGGCGTGCTGGGTGACACCCGACCTCCGGCGCCGGCGCGAGACGCTGCGGGGCTTCTTCCGGCTCGTGACAGCTGCCTTCCTCCCGCACGAGCACGTCTACGTCGTCAGCGACGGCAGCGGCGCGGCGCTGTGGTCACCCCCCGGAGCGACGCTCATCGAGCCGGCCGACGAGGCGGCGTTCGCGCAGCGCATGACCGACGCCGTCGGCGCCGAAGACGCCGCGCGGATCTTCGAGGTCATGGCCCTCACCGACGCCCACCACCCTCAGAAGCCGTGCTTCTACCTCGGCTTCATGGGCGTCGTGCCAGAGCGGCAGAACCGCGGCCTCGGCGGCGCATTGCTGCGGCCGGTGCTAGCCCGCGGCGACGCCGACGGCGTCCCCGCCTACCTCGAGGCCTCCTCGCCCGACAGCCGCAGGCTCTACGAGCGCCACGGGTTCGAATGCATCGGGGAGCTCCTCGTGCCCGGCGGGCCGACGCTGTGGGCGATGTGGCGCGAGCCCGAGCTGCGCTGACGAGCGCCCGTACGCCGGCCCGTGCTGCTGCTCGCCGTGACCACCTGCAGCCCGCCGGAGGCGCTCGTGGGCTTGGACGAGCCGCGGTCCGCGACCTTGCCGCACTCGTGAGCACCGAGGCGGGGCCGCCGGGCCTCACCGGCGACGAGGCGTTCTACCTCCGCAGCATCACGAAGCTGTTCACCGCCGCCGTGGCCCTGCAGCGACCGTGCATCAATGGATCGCACGATCATGCTATCTACGCGGCCGGCTGGCACGGACCCGCCGACGCGAAGGAGGCACCAGAGGTCCGCCCTCCTCAACTTCCGGGGCATACGAGATCCCTGCATTCCATGGCTGGGCAAGTCTGGGAGAGTCGGGTAAGGGACTGGGTCGGTGCGGCCTTGGTCGACGGCGGCATCGCTTCCCGCCGCCCGCAGCGGCGGGGCCTTGGAGGGCCTCCCCAGTTGACAGACCAACCCTCCGACCGTTTGCCAGCGGCCATGGTTATCTCCGTGTAGGCGGCCAGCGCGGTCCGGTTTGACGGACAGCTGATCTCCGGCTCGGCGGACAGGTGATGTCCGGGTCGAGCGTTCCGGTTCCGATGGATGAGTCCCTCCGGTGGGTTGACTTCGCGGCGTCCAAAGCCCGTTGTCAACACCAACGACCGGAGGGACTCGTGAAGAAGTGTGACAGGGAGATCATGGAGATTTTGGAGGCGTATGACCTGACCGGCTGTGCGCATTCGGCGGCGCAGCTGGTGGGGTGTGACGAGAAGACGGTGACCCGCTACGTGCAGGCACGCGCGGCGGGCAGGGATCCGTTCGTGGTGGTGGAGCGC
>Ga0247713_1001461_pt1 | contig 11753 bp, 11 predicted proteins | sample 21E_NmetaG_FD_189936 | JGI IMG/M metagenome (GOLD analysis project Ga0247713, IMG submission 189936) | Soil microbial communities from hillslope of Landscape Evolution Observatory, University of Arizona, Oracle, AZ, United States - 2-1-E_N | ecosystem: Engineered > Artificial ecosystem >... | reverse complement strand
GCACCAGGGTGCTGTTGATTTCCGGGCGATGTCCGCAGGACGCTACCGGGAGCGGGCGGCCCGGGCGCGCGCGGTGAGCTCGGCGAGCAGCCGCCGCGCCTCGTCGCTGTCGCGGTGCCAGGCGATCGCCCCGGGCAGCCGGCGACCGGCGGTGTCGCAGTGCACGCTGGCCAGGCGCAGCCGCCGCTGCAGCGGCCCCTGCCGGAGCCGCAGGCTCTGCACCTTGGCCAGCGGGACGACGTCCATGGTGGTGGTGACGAAGCCGAACGTCGTGACCACGTGCCGGTCGTCGAGCCCGACGCGCAGCCGGCGGAACCACAGCGGCGAGCGGAGCCGTGCACGCGGCGGCGGCGGGACCGCCGGCTGCGGCAGCGACCCGCTGAGCACCCGCGCGACGAGCGCGACCGCGAGCTCCTTGGGCGCGACCGGCAGCAGGGCGCTGGTGCTCATCTGCTCCTCACCCCCTCCAGCCGCGTAGCCGGCCACGTCGACCTCGACCCGCACCCAGCCGAACGGCCGCCACAGCAGCGGCTCGCGCACCCGGACGACCTGCACCCGCCCGGCCGGGATGGTGGCGCTGCGGGTCTCGAGCAGGCCGTGCCGGATCTTCAGGCCGTCGACGGACTCCGAGACCCGGAAGCCGTACTCGGTGAGGACCCGCCGCACCACCGTCGTGACGACGCCGAAGGCCACCGGCAGCACGGTGAAGGCGACGACGCCGAACGCGCGCGGGTCGACCGCGGCCGTGACGACGACGGCGACGAGGAGGAACCCGGTCGTCCAGACCGGCGCCCCGAGCAGGTTCGACCAGAGCAGCGGCCCGGGCGGCACGGCCACCAGCAGCAGCTCCGGCGGCGCTGCCGCCGTGGGCCCCCCGGCGGGGACGGCGGCGCCCCGGCGGCCGGCCGACAGCTCGAGCAGGCGCATGCGCAGCGCGAGGGCGTCGGCCTCGGACAGGTAGGACAGCGGAGCCTCGGTCTGACCGCCGCCGGCCACCTCGAGCCGCAGCTCGGCCAGGCCGAGGATCCGGGCGAACAGCGGGCGCACGACGTCGACCGACTGCAGCCGCGCCAGCGGCACCCGGCGCTGGCGCTTCGTCAGCACGCCGCTGTCGACCTGCAGCTCGGTGTCGGTGAGCCGGTAGCGCATCGCCCGCCAGGTGACGTAGGCGAAGGCGGCCACGAGCGGCACGGCGACGGCGATCACGCCCAGCCCGAGCAGGGCCGACTCGGCCCGCAGCCCCTGCTGGCCGAGCACGACCACCAGCACCAGGCCGAACCGGCCGCCGCGCAGGAGCGGCGTCAGCGGGTGCAGGCGGTGCCAGCCGTCGGCGTCAGCAGGCGGGGCGGCAGGCACGCGAGCGGCGGGCGGCGGCCCGGCGCTCACCGCTCCCCCTCCGCTCGCTGCGCAGGCGGCCGGTGCGCCCGCTCCTTCGTCACGGGCACCGACCGCGTGCTGCGCTCACAGGCCGGCCTGACGGGCCTCGCCGAGGGCGGCGAGCCGGTCGCGCAGGCGAGTGGCCTCGTCCGCCCGGAGGCCAGGCACGTAGGCGTCGGTCGCGGCGGCGGCGGTGTGCAGGGTGACCGTCGCCAGCCCGTAGCGCCGGGCGAGGGGTCCGGCGACGACGTCGACGTACTGCATCCGGCCGTAGGGCACGACCGAGAGCCGGCGCACGAGCACCCCGCGCCGCACCAGCAGGTCGTCCTCGCGCTCGTAGTAGCCCCAGGCGCGGGTGCGCCGCTCGACTGCGAGCAGGAGCATGCCGAGCAGGCCCAGGCCGACGGCCAGCACCGCGAGCGCCGTCGTCGGGTCGCTGAGGGCAGCCGCGACCGCGGTCGCGGTGAGCACCAGAGCGCCGACGAGGACGAGCGTGACCGTGCGGCGCAGCCGCAGCAGCGCAGGGTCGGGACGCAGCCAGGCGTCCTCCGCCGGCTCGACGGGCGTCGGCTGCCCAGGCGGGTGCGGGTGCGCCACCGGCGGGCTCAGCCGCCGTCGGCGGCGTCGGCCACCGCCGCCTGGGGAGCCGCGGCCGCCGATGCCGTCGGCAGGCGCGGCGGACCGCCGGACACGACGAACACGGCGGTGCCGGTGGGAACCATGTCGTAGAGCGCCTCGACGTCGGGCATCCGCATGCGCACGCAGCCCTTGCTCACCGAGAAGCCGATGCTGGCGGGCGCCGGGGTGCCGTGGATGCGGATGTTCGGCATGCCCAGGTTGAGCGCGCGGGTGCCGAGCGGGTTGCCCGGCCCGGGACCGATCCGCGCCGGCATGCTCTTGGCCCAGTCGCTGCCCGGGTTCACCCAGGTCGGCAGGTGGCGCTTGAGCGTGACGCTGGTGCGGCCGAGCGGCGTGCTGTGCCCGGGCGCACCGGTGGCGACGTCGAAGGTGCGCACCAGGCGCTTGCCCTTGTAGACCTCGAGGACGTTGCGGCCGGTGCGGACCACGAGCACGGTGTCGAAGGCCTCTTCGGTCACCTGTGGCTCGACCGGGATCAGCGGCACCTCGCGGCCGGTGCCGTCCTCGAGCCCGGCCAGGAGGGCCTCGACCACCGCGGCCCGGTCGACGGCCTGTCCCGCCGTGCTGGGCGTCCACGTCGGGGAGCCGCCCGCGAGCGCGACGGCGGCGTCGACCGCCGGCCGGTCCAGGTCTGCCGCGAGCTGCTCGGCGAGCGCCTCGACCGGCTCGCGGGACGGCTCGGTGACGTCGACGTCCAGCTCGAGGACGGTGGCCTCGCCCGTGACGCGCTGCCAGGCCCGGCTCGTCCAGGAGCCCTCGGCGCTGCGGCGCAGGGCGGCGTCGACGACCGCCTCGGTGTCGTCGACGACGCCGAGCTCGCGCGGCGTCACCTGCACGGTCCGGTCGGCGACGGTGACTGATGAGGGGCGGTCGACATCGCGCTGGACGACGGCGCGCACGGCGTCGACCGCCGCGCCGCGGGTCAGCCCGCCGACCTCGACCCCGGCGATCGACGTGCCCGCCGGCAGCCGGTCGCGCAGGGCGACGTCCTGGCGGTAGGCGGCGTAGCCCACGCCGGGCACGGCCAGCAGCGACAGGGCGGTGCTGACGGCGAGGCCGACGGCGAGCGGACGGGGGACACGAGGCACGGGCGCGGCTCCGGAGCTGCGGGACGGGACGTCCAGCACAGGTCCGGACGGGCACCCCCTGACGCTCGGGCGGTCGCGGGGCCGTGCGCAGACTACCGTCGCAGGTGTGCAGGACGCCCCTTCCGACCCGGTTCCGACCGCCTGGTGGCGGGACCGGACCCGGCGCAACCGGGTGGCGCTGGTGGCCTTCGCCTCGATCGCGCTGCTCGGCATCCTCTACCCGGCGGTGACCAACCGGCTGCTGGGCGGTGACCGCCGCGTCCTCGTCGTGACGATGGAGCAGGACGCCGGGCAGTCCGACCGCGAGGCGCTCAAGGTCCGGTGCGGCGGGCTGCCGAGCGTCACGGTGGTGCCCGACCGCGGCAACCCGGATCCGCGCGTGCAGGGCCGCTTCCCCGTGCGCTTCGGCATCGCCGGTGCGTCCACGGCCGAGGAGGCCGCGCTCACCGAGTGCGTGAACGGCGCTGCCGGCGTGCGCGGCTTCCTGGTGCAGCGCGGCGACACCGGGTAGCGCAGGCAGGTCACGGCCGCAGGCGGTCGGCCCTGGTGTAGACGTTCATCGACGCCCCGCGCAGGAAGCCGATCAGGGTCATCCCGGCCTCGTCGGCCAGGTCGACGGCCAGCGAGCTCGGCGCGCTGACGGCCGCGAGCACCGGGATGCCGGCCATCCACGCCTTCTGCGCCAGCTCGAACGAGGCGCGGCCGCTGACCAGCAGCACCGTCTCCCGCAGCGGCAGGAGGCCCTCCCGCAGGGCCCACCCGACGACCTTGTCGACGGCGTTGTGCCGGCCGACGTCCTCGCGCAGGCACAGCAGCTCGCCGTTCGGGTCGAACAGGCCGGCGCCGTGCAGGCCGCCGGTGCGGTCGAAGACCCGTTGCGCCTCGCGCAGCCGGTCCGGCAGTGCGGCCAGCACCGCGCGGTCGACCGTGACGGGGTCGTCGGCCACCGGCCACCGGGCGGTCGTGCGCACGGCGTCCAGGCTCGCCTTGCCGCACACGCCGCAGCTGGAGGTCGTGTAGAACGCCCGCTCGACCGAGGGGTCCGGAGCCGGCACCTCCGGCGCGAGCGCGACGTCGAGGACGTTGTAGGTGTTGGCGCCGTCCGAGGTGGCTCCCGCGCAGTAGCGCTGCGCCGCGACGTGCTCCGCGGCGCTCACCACCCCCTCGCTGACGAGGAAGCCCGCCGCGAGGTCCATGTCGCTGCCCGGGGTGCGCATGGTCACCGCCAGCGGCCGGCCGCCGACCCGGATCTCCAGCGGTTCCTCGACGACGAGGGTGTCGGGACGCTCGACGTCGATGTCGCCGCCCAGGCGCAGCACGCGGCGTCGCGTCGTCGTCCGTCCCACGGGCAGAGCGTTGCACTTCGGGTCGGCGCACGGCGGGTCGGGTGGTGCGCGTGACGAGGGGTGAGGGAGGGTAGGGCCGCGGCACGCCGGCACGGGACGAGGAGCGCGCATGGGTCTGAAGGACACCTTCCTGGGGTGGCCCGTCCTGCGGCAGCTCACCGGCGACGACCCGCTCGGCCGCGGCACTGCCGTGCAGTCCGCGCGCTCGGCGTCGCTGCAGCCGCGCACCGCGACCGCCGACCGGGTGGTGCGGAGCGTGTGCCCGTACTGCGCCGTCGGCTGCGGGCAGAAGGTGTTCGTCAAGGACGAGAAGGTCGTGCAGATCGAGGGCGACCCCGACTCCCCGGTCTCCCGCGGCCGGCTGTGCCCCAAGGGCGCGGCCAGCGAGCAGTTCGTCAACGGCGCCAAGCGCGTGACGACCGTGCGCTACCGGCGTCCCGGCGGCACCGACTGGGAGGACCTCGACCTCGACACGGCGATGGAGATGATCGCCGACCGCGTCGTCGAGACCCGCGCCCGCACCTGGCAGGACGTCGACGACCAGGGCCGCAAGGTCCGCCGCACCCTCGGGTTCGCCTCGCTCGGCGGGGCGACGCTGGACAACGAGGAGAACTACCTCATCAAGAAGCTGTTCACGGCGATGGGGGCGATCCAGGTCGAGAACCAGGCCCGGATATGACACAGCGCCACCGTCCCCAGTCTGGGGGCCTCCTTCGGTCGTGGCGGCGCCACGAACTTCCTGCAGGACCTGCAGCACAGCGACTGCATCGTCATCCAGGGCTCGAACATGGCCGAGTGCCACCCGGTCGGCTTCCAGTGGGTGCTCGAGGCCAAGGCGCGCGGTGCGAAGGTCATCCACATCGACCCGCGCTTCACCCGCACGTCGGCGCTGGCTGACAGCCACGTCCCGCTGCGCGCCGGCAGCGACATCGCCTTCCTCGGCGGCGTCATCAACCACATCCTGTCGACGGAGTCGTACTTCCGCGAGTACGTCGTGGCGTACACCAACGCGGCGACGATCGTCGGCGAGGACTTCCAGGACACCGAGGACCTCGACGGGCTGTTCTCCGGCTACGACCCCGAGACCGCCACGTACGACACCGAGAGCTGGGGCTACCAGCACTCGCCGGGCGGTCCGGCCGACGCGCAGGAGAACGACGACGAGAGCGCCCTGTCCGAGCGGAAGCGCGCGGCGGGTCACGAGCTCGGCGGCCACGGCGCGACGCTCGAGGGCTACGACGTCGAGCGCGACGAGACGCTCCAGCACCCGCGCTGCGTCTTCCAGGTGCTCAAGCGGCACTACGCCCGCTACACCCCGGAGGTCGTGGAGGAGGTCTGCGGCGTGCCGCAGCACCTGTTCCGCGAGGTGTGCGAGGCGGTCGTGGCCAACAGCGGCCGCGAGCGCACGACGGCGTGGGTCTACTCGGTCGGCTGGACCCACCACTCCACCGGTGTGCAGTACATCCGCGGGTCGGCGATTATCCAGCTGCTGCTCGGCAACATGGGCCGTCCAGGCGGCGGCATCCTGGCGCTGCGCGGGCACGCGAGCATCCAGGGCTCGACCGACATCCCGACCCTCTACAACATCTTGCCGGGCTACCTGCCGATGCCCAAAGCGGGGGAGCACGACGACTTCGGGGACTACCTCGAGGCGATCCACGAGCCGGGGCAGAAGGGCTTCTGGGCCAACGCCGACGCCTACGTCGTCAGCCTGCTCAAGGCCTACTGGGGAGAGGCGGCGACACCGGACAACGGCTTCTGCTTCGACTACCTGCCGAGGCTGACCGGCGACCACGGCACCTACCGCACCGTGATGGACATGGTCGACGGCAAGGTCGAGGGCTACTTCCTCGTCGGGCAGAACCCGGCCGTCGGCTCCGCGCACGGGAAGCTGCAGCGGCTCGGCATGGCGAACCTGAAGTGGCTCGTCGTGCGCGACGTGAACATGATCGAGTCGGCGACGTTCTGGAAGGACGGGCCGGAGATCGCGACCGGCGAGCTGCGCACCGAGGACATCGACACCGAGGTGTTCTTCCTCCCGGCCGCCACGCACGTGGAGAAGGCCGGCACGTTCACGCAGACGCAGCGGATGCTGCAGTGGCGGCACAAGGCGATCGACCCACCGGGTGACTGCCGGCCCGAGCTGGACTTCTACTACAAGCTCGGCGTCCTGGTGCGCGAGCGGCTCGCCGGGTCGACGCTCGAGCGCGACCGGCCGGTGCTCGACCTCGCCTGGGACTACCCGGTCGACGAGCACGGCGAGCCCGACGCCGAGTCGGTGCTGGCCGAGATCAACGGCCGGTTCCTGACCGGACCCCGCGCGGGCCAGCCGCTCGACGGCTTTACCGACATGCGCGCCGACGGCTCCACCGACGGCGGCTGCTGGATCTACAGCGGCGTCTACAAGGACGGCGTCAACCAGTCGGCGCGACGCAAGCCGCACACCGAGCAGGACTGGGTCGCGAACGAGTGGGGTTGGGCCTGGCCGATGGACCGGCGCACCCTCTACAACCGCGCCTCGGCAGACCCGGACGGCAGGCCGTGGAGCGAGCGCAAGGCCTACGTCTGGTGGGACGAGGAGCAGCAGCGCTGGACCGGGCACGACGTGCCGGACTTCATCGCCGACCGGCCGCCGTCCTACCGGCCGGGGGAGGGGGCAACCGGCGTCGACGCACTGGCCGGTGACGACCCGTTCGTCATGCAGGGCGACGGCAAGGGCTGGCTGTTCGCCTCGACGGGTCTGCTCGACGGGCCGCTGCCGGCCCACTACGAGCCGCACGAGTCGCCGGTCGTCAACCCGCTGTACGCCCAGCAGGGGAACCCCACGCGGCAGGTGTTCCGGCGCGAGGACAACCCGTCGAACCCCTCGGCCACCGAGCGGGGCGGCGACGTCTTCCCGTACGTCTTCACCACCTACCGGCTCACCGAGCACCACACCGCCGGCGGCATGAGCCGGTGGGTGCCGTACCTGTCCGAGCTGCAGCCGGAGTTCTTCTGCGAGGTCTCGCCGGAGCTCGCCCGCGAACGCGGTCTCGAGCACCTCGGCTGGGCGACCATCACGACCGCGCGCACCGCCATCGAGGCGCGGGTGCTGGTCACCGACCGCATGGTGCCGCTGCACGTCGGCGGCAAGGTGATCCACCAGATCGGGTTGCCGTACCACTGGGGTGTCGGGGACGACGCCGTCGTCAGTGGCGACTCGGCGAACGACCTGTTCGGCCTGGCGCTCGACCCGAACGTGCACATCCAGGAGAGCAAGGTGGCCAGCTGCGACATCACGCCGGGACGCCGGCCGACCGGCCCCGCTCTGCTCCGGCATGTCGAGCGGTACCGCGACCGCGCCGGCATCACGACGGCCACCGGCAACTTCCGCAGCGACGCCGAGCCCCGACCCGCAGGAGAAGCCCGATGAGCAGCAGCAACAGCCTGTTCGGGCCCCTCGACCCGGCGCCCGACGCGGGCTGGACCGAGGCGCCGCCGCGCAAGGGGTTCTTCACCGACACCTCCATCTGCATCGGCTGCAAGGCCTGCGAGGTGGCGTGCAAGGAGTGGAACGCCGTCCCGGACGACGGCATGCAGCTGCTCGGCTCCTCCTACGACAACACCGGTGCCCTCGGCGCGAGCACCTGGCGGCACGTCGCCTTCATCGAGCAGCCGAAGCCGCTCGGGGCGCAGGAGCCGGGCATGGCCGGCACCGCCGCCGGCCCGCCCGCGACCGACGTGCTGAACCGGACCGCGGAGAGCGCGCTGGCCGGCGACCGGAGCAAGCTCGGCACCGACAGCACGGCCGTCGACCTCGGCATGCCGGGCACGCAGCTGCCCGGCGAGGCCGATGGCGCGCAGCGCAGCGAGTTCCGCTGGCTGATGGCCTCCGACGTCTGCAAGCACTGCACGCACGCAGGCTGCCTGGACGTCTGCCCGACGGGGGCGCTGTTCCGCACCGAGTTCGGCACGGTCGTGGTGCAGGACGACATCTGCAACGGCTGCGGCTACTGCGTGGCCGCATGCCCCTTCGGCGTCATCGACCGGCGGGTGGGGGACAAGGGCGTCACCAAGAACGCCGGCATCGCGCAGAAGTGCACGCTCTGCTACGACCGGCTCGGCGACGGGCTGCAGCCGGCCTGCTCGAAAGCATGCCCGACCACCAGCATCCAGTTCGGCGACCTCGACGAGCTTCAGGAGCGCGCGCAGAGGCGGGTCGAGCAGCTGCACGAGGCAGGCGTCACGTCGGCCCGGCTGTACGGCGAGGACGAGAACGACGGCGTCGGGGGCGTGGGGGCGTTCTTCCTGCTGCTCGACGAGCCGGAGGTCTACGGGCTGCCGCCGGACCCGGTCGTCACGACCAAGGACCTGCCGGCCATGTGGCGGCAGGCCGGGCTCGCCGCCCTGACGATGCTCGCCGGCGCCGTCGCGGTGTTCGGGGTGCGCCGGTGACGGCGACCTCCCCGCGCGACCCGGTCGGCACGCCGAGCACCGGGCCGGAGGCTTCCGCGGTCCCCGGTTCCGCGGGTCGGCACAAGGACAAGGGCAAGGGCAAGGGCAGGGGTGGGCGCGGCGACAAGAACGCGGTCGTGCCGCCGGCGGAGTTCACCTCGTACTACGGGCGCCCCGTCGTCAAGGCCTCGCCGTGGGAGCACGACATCCCCGCCTACCTGTTCCTGGGCGGCGTGGCCGCCGGCTCGTCACTGCTGGCCGCCGGGGCCGACCTGACCGGCCGACCGGCGCTGCGCCGGACCGGTCGGCTGGCGTCGCTGGTGGGTCTGACGCTGAGCATGCTGGCGCTGGTCAAGGACCTCGGTCGCCCCGAGCGCTTCCACCACATGCTGCGCGTGGTGAAGCCGACGTCGCCGATGTCGGTGGGCACCTGGCTGCTGACGCTCTACGGCCCGTTCGCCGGGCTCGCCGCCGCCGGGGAGCTGCGCGGGCTGCTGCCGAGGCGACTGCGCGACGGCGTGGCCGGCCGGCTGCTCGGCGCCTCTGCCCGCCCGGCGGGGCTGACAGCCGCCGTCGTCGCGCCCACGATCGCGTCCTACACCGCCGTGCTGCTGTCCGACACCGCCACGCCCACCTGGCACGACGCGCACCGGCACCTGCCGTTCGTGTTCGTCGGCTCGGCCGCGGCCGCCTCCGGCGGGCTCGGGATGATCGGTGCGCCGGTCCACGAGGCCGGGCCGGCCCGGCGCCTGGCCATCGGCGGTGCGCTGCTCGAGCTGGCCGTCGAGCGCAGGATGGAGCAGGCGATGGGGCTGACCGCCGAGCCGCTCCACCAGGGGCACGCAGGACAGCTCATGCGGGCCAGCAAGGTGCTCACCGCCGCCGGCGCGGCCGGGGCGCTGCTGCTCGGCGGACGCAGCCGCACCGCGGCCGCGGTGTCCGGCGCGGCGCTGATGGCCGGATCCGCCTGCCTGCGCTTCGGGTTCTTCGACGCGGGGCAGGACAGCGCCCGCGACCCCAAGTACACCGTCGTCCCGCAGCGCGAGCGCCTCGAGCGCGGCGAGGCGGTCCGGCACGGGGGTTCCCGCCCGTCCGCCGAACCCGAGAGGTAGCCGATGTCCCTGGTCTCCTTCCTGGACCGTGAGCACTCCGTCGCTCCCGCCGGGTACAGCCGATGGCTGGTGCCGCCGGCGGCGCTGGCCATCCACCTGTCGATCGGCCAGGTCTACGCGCTGAGCGTCTTCAAGACCCCGCTGGTCGAGCGGTTCGAGACCAGCGAGACAGCGATCGCCATCGTGTTCTCGATCGCGATCGTGATGCTGGGGCTGTCCGCCGCCTTCGGCGGGACGTGGATGGAGCGCAACGGTCCGCGCAAGGCCATGGCCCTGTCGGCGGTCTGCTTCGTCACGGGGCTGCTGGTCGGCGGCCTCGGGATCGCCACCGGCCAGCTGTGGCTGCTCTACCTGGGTTACGGGGTCATCGGCGGCATCGGGCTCGGGTTGGGCTACATCTCGCCGGTCTCGACGCTCATCAAGTGGTTCCCCGACCGTCCCGGGCTCGCGACCGGGCTGGCCATCATGGGCTTCGGCGGCGGCGCGTTCATCGCCTCCAACCTGTCGAACGAGCTGCTCGGCGCCTACACCTCGCTGCCGGCGGACGCCGTGCCGACCGACGCGGTGGCGCCGGCCTTCTTCACCCTGGCGCTGATCTACGCGCTGTTCATGACCTTCGGCGTGCTCACCGTGCGCGTCCCGCGCGACGGCTGGAAGCCCGAGGGGTACGAGCCCAAGGCCGACAGCGGCGGGCTGCGCACCACCGCGCACGTGGCCGCGAGCGAGTCCATCAAGACCCCGCAGTTCTGGCTGCTCTGGACGATCCTGTTCTGCAACGTCACCGCCGGCATCGGCATCATCGAGCAGGCCTCGCCGATGATCCGGGACTTCTTCCCGGACGACGTCAGCCCGGCCGCGGCGGCCGGCTTCGTCGGACTGCTGTCGCTGGCCAACATGGCCGGGCGCATCGTCTGGTCGTCGACGTCCGACGCCATCGGCCGCAAGCCGACCTACATGCTCTACACCGGCGTCGGCGCCGTCGCGTTCTTCTTCCTGGCCACGGCGGGCGACACCAGCGTCCTGCTGTTCGTGGTGCTGGCGGCGGTCATCCTGAGCTTCTACGGCGGTGGCTTCGCGACGATCCCCGCCTACCTCAAGGACCTGTTCGGCACCTTCCAGGTGGGTGCCATCCACGGCCGGCTGCTGACGGCCTGGTCCGCCGCCGGCGTCGCGGGTCCGCTCATCGTCAACGGCATCATCGAGCGCCAGCGCGACGCCGGGGTCGAGGGGGCGGCGACCTACCGGCCGGCGCTGCTGGTGATGGTCGGCCTGCTCAGCATCGGCTTCGTGGCGAACCTGCTCGTGCGCCGGGTGGCCGACAGGCACCACGCCAGCGCCGACGTCCTGGGCACCTATCCGGGCGTCACCAGCCAGCAGACCACCGGATCCGCGAAGACGGCCCCGAGCGCCTCAGGAGGCACCCGATGAGCGAGCAGTACAGCGGCGTCAAGGCGCGCCTGGTCGGAGCGTGGCTGTTCGTGGGCATCCCGCTCGCCTACGGCATCGTGCAGACCGTCCGCCGGGCCGCCGCCCTGTTCACCGGCTAGCGGACCTCGACCACCGCGTCGCGCCGGGCGACCACCTCGCCGACGATCGGTGCGCCCGGCACCTCGCCGACGACGAGCAGGCCACCGCTGGTCTGCGCGTCGGCGAGCAGCAGCAGCTCGTCCTCCTCGACGGATGCCGACAGGTGCGGGCGCACCCAGTCGAGGTTGCGCCGGGTGCCGCCGCTGACGTAGCCGTCGGCCAGCGAGCTG
>Ga0247713_1001460_pt1 | contig 11755 bp, 9 predicted proteins | sample 21E_NmetaG_FD_189936 | JGI IMG/M metagenome (GOLD analysis project Ga0247713, IMG submission 189936) | Soil microbial communities from hillslope of Landscape Evolution Observatory, University of Arizona, Oracle, AZ, United States - 2-1-E_N | ecosystem: Engineered > Artificial ecosystem > Mesocosm... | reverse complement strand
TCGCAGCGTTGTTGTTCTCCGGCGCGACGACGATCCCGTGGCGCTCCACCGACGTGAAGTCCTCGGTCGTGGCGAGGAAGACGGCCGGGCCGGCCGGGCCGTACGACGTGCACGTGATCACGAAGCGCCCGAGGTCCTCGACCCACACGGCGCGGGCGTCCTCGAAGCCCCAGGCCTCCGACGCGACACCGGCGATGGGTGCGAGCAACGGCTCCGGGTCGACGCGCCAGCCGCCGACCCCGTCGGCCGACCGGGCGACGGCGAGATGCGAGATTCCGCGGAGGTCCTCGACCCGGGCGAGCAGCACCGTCTCGCCGCCGACGACGGCCGCGGCCGCGTTGAAGACGACGTTGACCGGCGTCGGCCAGTCCTCCGCCCCCAGGATCGGGTTCTCCGGGTGGCGGACGAAGAGCTCGCCCGCGCTCACGCGGTGGCGACCTCGCGAGCCCGGGAGCGGGCGGCCGCAGGCAGGTCGGCGTCCTCGAGCAGGAGCGCCGAACGGTGGAGTGCCAGGGTCGACTCGGCTCCCTGGTTGCCGTTCACCGCCTCCGCGCCCAGACCGTCGCCGCAGCCACCCGTGGCGAAGTCGTAGAGCGGCTGGTGCAGGCGGTTGCGGCCGAGGAACCACTCGAACGACAGGTGCGCGCGGCGCGCGTGGTCGGGCTCGCCGGTCGCCGTGAAGGCGGCGAGCTCGGCGGCCACGAAGGCAGCCGCGTCGAGCGGCTGCTCGTCGCCGCCGCCGGGAGCAGGCTCGTCCCGCGTGCGGCCGTGGTGGCCCGTCAGTCGCAGCGTGCCCTCGTCCAGGCCCGACTCGTCTCCCAGCCAACGCAGCGCCTCCAGACCCGTCTCCACCAGGTCGTCCCGGCTCAGGGCGCAGCCGGCGACGATCAACGCGTGCGGGAGCCGGGCGTTGTCGTATGCGAGCTCGTCCTCGAACCAGAGCCAACCGGGAGCCGCCGTGCGCTCGTAGGCGGAGGCGAGGTCCTCCGCGATCCGTTCCAGCAGGCGCAGCGACGACGGCTGCAGTCGATCGCGGTCGAGCCGCGCGAGCCCGAGCGCGGCGTAGGCGCCCGTGCGCAGTGAGACGTGGCCGTCGAGGGTGCCCACGACGCCGTCGAGCAGGCGCTGCGTGGGCCCGACGACCGCCGGGATCCAGGCGGTCGTGAGGATCTCGGCGAGCGCCCACACGGTGCGGCCGGCATGGTCGCCGACGTGCGGCTCGTCGAGCCAGCGTCTGTCGTAGCTCATGAAGTTGCGCATCCCGACCCCTGCCTCCGTCGCGTCCTGGAGGAAGGCGAGCGAGCGGTAGAGAATCGCGCTCCATGCGTGCTCGTCGCCGCGCCGCGCGAGCTCGAGGGCGACGAGGGCGAGCCGTGCGACGTCGTCGACGCAGTAGCCGCTCGCCCGGTTCGGGATCGCTCCGTCGGCGTGTTGGACGATGCCGACGTCGTCGACGAGCGTGAGCAGATGGTCGGTGCGGAGGTTCACGAGCTGTGGCTCGAAGCGCGCGACCGGCCGCCGCGAGGGCTGCAGCTGCACCGCCTCGCGGAGCACGGCAGCGGTCGCGGCCGCCACGCGCGGCCACTCGAGGCTTGCACCGAGCGTCCGTGCTTCGGAGCGTGCCGCCGCCAGCAGCTCCGGCTCCTCGACGTAGCGGCAGACCGCCGCGGCGAGAGCGTCGGCGTCGCCGAACGGGACGAGCTGTCCTGCGCCCGTAGCGAGCAGGTCCTGCGCGTACCAGTACGGCGTCGAGACGGCGGCGCAGCCGGCGGCGATCCCGAACGTGAGCGCGCCGGAGGAGATCTGCTCGCGATCCCTGTACGGGGTGACGAACACGTCCGTCGCGGCGAGCAGGTCTGCGATCTCCTCGATCGTGAGGAAGCGGTCGTCGAACTCGACGTGGTCCTCGAGGCCGAGGTCGCGCACCGCGTGCTCGAGCTCCAGCCGGTAGCGCTCGCCCTCGCGGTGCGCGATGCCGGGGTGCGTGCGCCCGGCGACCACGTAGAGAGCCTCCGGATGCTGCTCGACGATCTGAGGCATGGCGGCGATCGCCGTCTCGAGCCCCTTGCCAGCCGAGATCAGCCCGAAGGTGGAGAGGACGAAGCGGCCGGCGTATGGGGGCCGGGCGAGAGAGCCGCCGGCCCGATCCGCCTCGAGCGCATGCGCCGTCGCGCGCTGTGCCAGCACCGGCGGGGCTCCGTGGGGCACGACCCGGATCTTCTCCTCGTCGCAGGCGCCGCCGTCGACGAGCAGCCGGCGGGCGGTGTCGGTCATCACGACGACGAGCTGCGCCTGCTCGCAGAGCGCGGTCAGGACCTCGGCCTGGTGCGGCGTCGGCTCCGAGAGCACCGTGTGCAGCGTCACGACGAGCGGCTGCGTGAGCTCGTCGGCGAGCGAGAGCACGTACGCGCCGTCGTCGCCGCCGAAGATGCCGTACTCGTGCTGAAGGAGGACGACGTCCACGTCCATCCGTCCGAGGATCCGGGCGGCGCGCACGTAATCGCCGCGCGCCGTGGCGGCGATGGTCGCGACCAGCCCCGGCCGTTGAGGCCGTGACGGCGCATCGACGACGACCACCTGCTCGACGCGCTCGACGTCGTCGAGCCCGAGCAACGCAGTCCGCACGTCTGCGGCGAAGGCGCCGATCCCGCAGGCGCGTGGGGGGTAGGTCGAGACGATGGCAGTGCGCACGCGCTCTCCGCGTCCCTTCCTCGAGGTTCCCGGCGCGCAAGCATGCGCCAGCCGGTTCGTCCCCAGGGTAGCCGGGTTGCGTGCGTTCTGTGCGTGGCGACTCGGCGCCTCGCCGGCAGCCGGGTCGAAGCGCTCCAGGCTGTGCCGGCAAGGTCGGCGTGCCCCTGCGAGGTGTGTGGAGCGGCGGTTGCGAGCAGGAGACCTCCATGCGCGCCGTTCTCGCGCTCGTGTGCTCTTTCGCCCTCACCGCCTGCGGTGGCGAGGAGGACGCGGCGCCGCCGGCGACGGCCACGGCCGGCGGCACGACGACGGCCGCGAGCGCCCAACCCGGCGCCACGACCGGCCCCGAAGACGTCCTCGGGGCGTCCTGCACGAACGCGCAGTACGGCTTCTCGATCCGCTATCCCGAGGGGTGGCACACGAACGAGGGCGACGTGCTGCCTCCGTGCAGCTTCTTCCATCCCGAGCCCTTCGAGGTGCCGAGGGCGACCTCCGTCGTGGACGTTGCGGTGATGGCGCGGCGAGAGCCGGTGCCGCTCGACACGATTGCGGGCGACAGCACCGCGGTCGAGGTGCTGGAACGCGAGGAGCGCGAGCTCGCGGGCCGCGACGGGCTGCTGCGGTCGGCGCGGACGACCGGCGAGGGGCTGCTGCCCGCAGGCATCGAGTACACGCAGCTGCTCGTCCCGCTCGACGGCGAGACGCTCGTGCTCGAGACGTACGACGTCGGGGAGCTCGACTACGCGCGCAACCGCGAGGTGCTCGAGCAGATGGGCGCGAGCCTCGAGCTCGTCGGCGGCCGCTCTCAGTAGGCTGCGCGCCGTGGAGACGCGTCGCCTACCCGACACGGAGCTCGACGTCAGCGTCGTCGGGCTCGGCTGCAACAACTTCGGCGGCCGGATCGACGAGGACGCGTCGCGCGCCGTGATCGACGCGGCGCTCGAGGCGGGCGTCACCTTCTTCGACACCGCGGACGTCTACGGCGGCCGGGGTGGCAGCGAGGAGATCATCGGCCGGGCACTGCAGGGGCGCCGTGAGCAGGTCGTGCTCGCGACCAAGTTCGGGCACGACCTCGGTGACGGCGAGACGCTGCCGCGAGGCTCGGCCGCGTACGTGCGCAAGGCGATCGAGGTCTCTCTCCGGCGGCTGCAGACCGACTGGATCGACCTCTACCAGTACCACCGGCCCGACGGCGTGACGCCGGTCGAGGAGACGCTGGGCGCGCTCGACGAGCTCGTCCGGGAGGGCAAGGTGCGGGCGGTCGGTTCCTCCAACTTCAGCGCGGCGCTCGTGGAGGAGGCGCACGCGGCGGCGCGGGAGCGCGGCACGGTGCGCTTCGTGACCGAGCAGAGCCAGTACTCGTGGCTGCGGCGGGAGGCGGAGGAAGAGCTGCTGCCGGCGTGCGAGCGCCTCGACGTCGGCTTCATCCCGTACTTCCCGCTCGCGAGCGGGCTCCTCACGGGCAAGGTGCGCCGCGACCGGCCGCCCGCCGAGGGGACGCGGCTCGCCGGGCGGGACGTGGCCGACGAGGATCTCGAGCGCGTCGAGCACCTGGCGGCGCTCGCGGAGGGCTGGGGCGCGTCACTGCTCGAGCTCGCGATCGGTGGCCTTGCGGCGCAGCCGGCCGTGGTCTCCGTGATCGCGGGGGCGACGAAGCCGGAGCAGGTGCGCGCGAACGCCGCGGCGGGCGCGTGGCGGCCGTCGCCCGAGCAGCTGGAGGTGCTGCAGGCGAGGAGTTAGTGGCACAGTGCCACTAAGTCGGTCGCAGGGAGCCGGGGCGGCGCCCCGAATCGCGCCGCATGTGGCCTTTCCGGCGCAGGCGGCGCCCGCCTGCCCTCGATCTGGCGCCGCTCGAGCGGCTCGCGGAGCTCGTGGAGCGCGTCGTGCTGCTGCTCGAGGAGCGGCGCGGCGATGTCGTGGCGCCGGAGGGAGCTTGTGTTGAAACAACACAAAGTCCGCTCGCGGCCTCGCCGCCTGACCCCAGGCCCGCGGCGGCCGACCCCGAGGCGGCGGTCGAGGATCCCACCGTCCCCTCGGAGCACGTGCTCTTCGTCGGCGGCCCGAGCGGCTACGCGCTCGTCGCGCGGGAGGGGGCGCCCCCGGCGCGTGGCGCCACGGTCGAGGTCGAGGGCGCGGCGTACCGGGTGCTCCGGCTCGGACCGTCGCCCTTGCCGGGCGACGCGAGGCGCTGCGCCTTCCTCGAACGGAAGGAACGGCCGTGGGAGCCGCGAACGTCCGACGGGTGAAGGAGGAGAGCCATCTCGAGGAGATGCGGGCCGCGCTCCGCGGCGACCGTGAGCGCGCCGAGCAGGCGCGGCAGCGGTCGCACGAGAACATCCGCGCTCTCGTCGAACCGACGGTGCCGGCCGACGGAGCTTGTGTTGAAACAACACAAAGTCCTGCGGCGCCGAGGCGTGGTGTGGCGCGGCTCTTCCGCCGGCGCTAGACGATCCGCTCGCTACCGTTCGGAGCGTGAACCGGCGCGAGCGGGAGCGGATCATGCGGCAGGGGGTCGTGCTGCCCGAGACGCCGCGGCAGCGCCGCGAGCAGCAGGCGCTCGCCGAGGATCTCGCCGACCATCCGTACAAGGGGAAGCCGCTCCGGCAGCGGTTCCGGAACTTCACCGCCGACGCCGGCAGCTACTTCGCCTCGCTGGGCGGGCCGCTGCCGTACATGGCTCGCCTGCGCGAGATCGCCACGGCCACGGAGCGGCACGAGCGGCGGCTCACGGAGGCGTACGGCGAGCTCGGAGGCGACGCGGCTGCCTGGCGCTCGTTCGCGGAGAGCTACGACTTCGGCGACGTGAATGAGCTGATCGACCAGCACAACCGGTGGTACCCCGTCGAGTCGCGGCTGCCGATGGACCCGCGCACCGGCGACTACGCGCTCGTCAACGGGGAGCGCTACTCGCGCCGTCCGCTGGATGCCGCGTGGCTGCTGGAGCGGTTCCCGCCCAGAGCCTGACGCGGTAGCTCGCGGCGAGCGTCGCCGCGCAGAGGACGGCCGCGAGCGTGTACGGGAGCCAGTCGCCTGCGGCGCCCGCGAGCGCGCCGCCCGCGGCGGGGCCGGTCATGTTGCCGAGGGCCCACGCGGAGTTCATGATCCCGAAGCCGAGGCCCTGCGAGAGACCGACGCTCTCGGCGCGCACGGAGACGAGCGCCATCCCGGGGGTGTAGAAGCCGCCGAAGGCGAGCGCGGCCCCGCCGGTGAGCAGCATCACGAGCACGGGGTCGCGCACGACCGCGAAGAGGAGCGTGACGGCGACGGACGCCGCGAGCGCGGCGCGGACGGGGAGGAGCCGCCCGCGGCGATCGGAGAAGCGCCCGACGAGCGGGTTCACGACCGTCTCGACGAGCCCGGTGGCGAGGAAGACGGTGCCGATTGCGAACGCGCCGTAGCCGCCCGCGTCGAGCCGGAGCGGCACGAGCACGACCAGCAGGCCGAAGAGGAGCGCCGGGAGCGCGTTCAGCCAGAGGCCGCCGAGGAAGCGCGGGTCTCGGAGCGCGATCCTCGCGGCTCCCCCCGGCAGCTGCTCGCGCCGCGCCGGCGGGCGCGTGGCCGCGAACGCGGCGAAGAGGAGCGCGATGACGCCGACGGCACCGAAGGTGGCGCGGATGCTGACCGCGTCGGCGACCGCGCCGAACATCGGGCCGACGATCGCTCCGAAGACCGCCGCGCCGAACGCCGTGCCGAGCACCTCTCCCCGCCGCGACCGAGGCGTCTCGACGCTGAGCCAGGCGAGCGCGCCGGCCCAGGTCGTCGTGCTCGCGAAGCCCTGGAGGAAGCGGGCGCCGCCGAGCGTCCACGGCCCGCCGGCCAGCGCGAACGCGAAGCTCGCGACGCCGAGGAGGACGAGACCGAGCACGACCGCCCGCTTCGGCCCGAAGCGGGCGGAGGCGAGCCCGCCGGGGATGCCGCCGAGAAGGGCGCCCGCCCCGAAGGCCCCCACGAGGAGGCCGGCGCCTGCCTTCTCGAGCCCGAACTCGCGCGCGTAACCCGGCACGAGCGGCGCGAGCGCGCCGAAGAGCATCGCGTCCACGAACACGATCGAGCAGACGAGGAGCAGCAGCCGCTTCACGCCGCTCACGCTACCCAGGGAGGCGAATCTCGGCCGCTCCGAAGGTGCGAGCCCCGGCCGCCGCGCAGCGGCAGGCCGCTTCAGGGACGTTCTACGCGACGAGGGAGCCGCTTCGCGGCTCCCTCGTCGCCAGAAAAAGGTTCAGCGAGCCGGGTGCGCTTTCGTCCTCCACCCCGACGGATTTTCGGCCTCGGCCTTGCGGCTTCCACCTACGACCTACCGGAGTGGGATCGACCTACTCGCGTCCCGTGCTCGCTGCAAGAGGGAAGATAGGGACACCGTCGAGCCCGGTCAAGGCCCGTCAGGCCGCCCTCCTCGCAAATTGCGCATTTTTCTTTTTGCGGCACCGCAAATTGCGAAGATTGCAATAGGCTCGGGGCTCAGTGGGCCGCCTCATGACCCGAAACCGGTGCCCTCCCCGGCGCCGCAGGCAGCCGGCTTCAGGGACTTTCCTCGCGACGGGCGAGCCGCGCGAGCGGCTCGACCGTCGCCAGAAAAGAATTCAGCGAGCCGGTGGCGGTTTCGTCCGCTCCTCCGACTGACGTTTCCGCTTGCGCGTACGCGTCCTTCGGTGGAGCCTCGACCTAATCCCGCTCCGTGCTCGCTGCAAGGGGGAAGGTAGGGGCTCGGCGCGCATGCGTCAAGGCCCTTTTAGGTGCGTCGTCCGCAAATTGCGGAGTTTTTCGTACGCGCCGGCGCATTTGCCTTTCGTGCTGCACGCTCTGGAGGGCTCGAGTGTTCCACGGGGACCGGCGCCTGTTCCGTCGGCCGCTCGTTGGCCGGGGGCGCGTCACGCTCGCGGAGCGCCAATCTATGCTGGCGCGCCGGGCGCTGCAAGAGGGACCGGCACACGTCTTTCACGCAAAGAGCACATTTTGCGATCAGGAGCGGAGGCGCAGACGGTGGAGGAGCGGCTGAGCGGCAGGCACGTCGTCGTCACGGGCGGCGGCGTCGGGATCGGGAAGGGGATCGCCGAGCGGCTCGCCAGCGAGGGCGCCGAGCTCTCGCTGCTCGCGCCGAACGTCGAGGAGCTCGAGGAGGTGGCGGGGAGCATCGGCGGCGGCGCCCACCCCTGCGACATCCGCGACAAGCAGAGCGTCGACGCGGCGTTCGCCGACGCGGCCGCCACGCGGGGCCCGGTGCACGCCCTCGTCGCGAACAGCGGCGTCGGAGGCCCGAACGCCGACGGTCCGGACGACCGCTTCGACGAGATCGTGCGCACGAACCTCTACGGCACCTACTGGTGCATCCGTGCCGCAGTGCGCCACCTAGCGCCGGGGCCCGAGCCGCGCCACGTCGTCGTGATCGCGTCGATCCTCGCGCGCATCGCCGTGCCCGGCTACACCGCCTACAGCGCGTCGAAGGCGGGGCTGCTCGGGCTCGTCCGCTCGTTCGCCGCGGAGCTCGCGCCCGAGGGCGTGCAGGTGAACGCGATCTGCCCCGGCTGGGTCGAGACGGCGATGGCGTGGCAGGGCATCGACGCGCTCGTCGAGGCGACGGGGATGACGCGCGAGGAGGCGGTCGCGGACGTGCTGAAAGCGGTACCGCTCGGCCGCATGGGCCGGCCGGAGGAGATCGCCGGCACCGTCGCCTGGCTGCTCTCGGACGCAGGCGGGGTGACGGGCCAGGCGATCGACCAGAACGGCGGCGCCTGGACCGGTTGACCGCGGCTGCAGCCGCTGCTGTTGACGCGCCTCCACCTCACTGAGAGGATCGCCGCGTCCTGGGGGGACCGCTCGTGACCGGGGAGGTGTTTCTGTGGCAGACGACAGGCGCAAGGTGGGCGCCGTCACGTACCGCGAGGCGGACGCCGACTACTTCGCCAAGCGCGGCCTGAGGCGCTACGCAGGCGTGTGGTCGCTGTGGGCGCTCGGCGTCGCGGCCGTCATCTCGGGCGACTTCTTCGGCTGGAACTTCGGCCTCGCCTATGGGTTCGGCGGCCTGCTCGTCGCGACGCTCGTCGTGACGGTGATGTTCTTCGGTCTCTGCTTCTCGATCTCGGAGATGTCGCCCGCGCTACCGCACACCGGCGGCGCGTACTCCTTCTCGCGCTCCGCGATGGGGCCGTGGGGAGGGTTCACGACCGGCGTCGCCGAGACGATCGAGTACGTGATCACCCCGGCGGTGATCGTGGTCGGGATCGGCAGCTACATGAGCTCGATCAGCGACGACCTGTTCGGCTTCACGATGGCGCAGCCGCTCTGGTGGCTCGTCTTCTACATCATCTTCGTCGGGCTGAACTACATCGGCGTCGAGGCGAGCTTCCGCTTCACGGTCTTCATCTGCCTGCTCTCGCTCGCGATCCTCGCCGTCTTCTTCGTGGGCGCGATCGGCCATCTCGACTTCACCGCGATGGCGATCGACACGAACGGCGGCTGGTTCCCGGAGGGCATCCCGGGCATCTTCTACGCGTTGCCGTTCGCGATCTGGTTCTACCTCGCGATCGAGGAGCTGCCGCTCGCGGCGGAGGAGTCGGCCGACCCGAAGCGGGACATCCCGCGCGGGACGATCTGGGGCCTCGTCACGCTCGTCGTCACGGGCTTCCTCGTCCTCTTCCTCAACACCGGGATCGCGCCGGGCGCCGGTGAGCTCGCCGCCTCGGGCGAGCCGCTCCTGCTCGGGCTCGAGACGATCTTCGGCGAGGGTACGTCGGCGTCGCTGCTCGGCCTGATCGCGGTCGCCGGCCTCGTGGCCAGCTTCCACACGATCATCTTCGCCTACGGCCGCAACATCTTCTCGCTGTCGCGGGCGGGCTACTACCCGCACCCGCTCTCGATCACCCACGGGACGCGGCAAACGCCGCACGTGGCGCTCGTGCTCGGCGCGATCATCGGCTGGGTCGCGGCGTTCATCATCTACGAGTCGGGCGCGGGCTCGACCGTCGGCGGCGCGCTGCTGAACATGGCCGTCTTCGGCGCCGTGATCTCGTACTTCATGCAGTGCCTCTCGTTCGTCCTGCTGCGGCGGAAGCTCCCCGACATCGAGCGGCCGTACCGGAGCCCCGTCGGCGAATGGGGCGCCCTGATCGCGGCGGCGATCGCGCTCGTCACGCTGATCGCGATCTTCTGGAACGCGGACTACAGGCCCGGCGTCTACGGCGTCGCGGCGTTCTACCTCGTGGCGCTCATCTACTTCGCGGTCGCGGGCCGGCACCGGCTCGTGCTCTCGCCGGAGGAGGAGTTCGCGCTCAGCCACGGCGCGCCCGCGCACATCGCGGGCGGGCTGGAGGCGCAGATGGACGACGTGCCGTCGGACGTGGAGGACGGGCCGGAGCGGCACTGAGCCGCCGGGGGGAGCCGGCTCGCCGGCTCCCCCTCCGCCTTCTCACGATGCTGACCCTCGACGAGCTCCGCGCCGACGACTCGCTCGACACCGTCGTCGTCGCCTTCACCGACATGCAGGGGCGGCTGCTCGGCAAGCGCCTGCACCGCGACTTCTTCCTCGAGCACGGGAGCGAGCTCGTCGAGGGCTGCAACTACCTGCTCGCGCTCGAGATGGAGATGGACCCGGCCCCCGGCTACGCGCTCGCGAGCTGGGAGCGCGGCTACGGCGACTTCGGGCTCGTCCCCGACCTCGCGACGCTGCGGCGGATCCCGTGGCTCGAGGGGACGGCGCTCGTCCTCTGCGACGTGGCCTGGCACGACGGCTCGCCGGTGGCGCCCTCGCCGCGCCAGGTGCTGAAGGCCCAGCTCGAGCGGGCCGAGCGGCTCGGCCTCGTCCCCATGATCGGCACCGAGCTCGAGTTCTTCCTGCTCCGGGAGACGTACGCGGAGGCGCACGCCAAGCACTACCGCGACCTGACGCCGTCGGTGCCGTACATCCTCGACTACCACGTGCTCGCGACGACGTACGACGAGCCGTTCCTGCGCACGCTCCGGAACGCGATGCACGCCGCCGGGATGCCCGTCGAGAGCTCGAAGGGCGAGGCCTGGCCCGGGCAGCACGAGCTCAACTTCCGCTACGCGGACGCGCTCACTACCGCCGACAACCACGCGCTCTACAAGAACGGCGCGAAGGAGCTCGCGCAGCAGCACGGCTGCTCCATCACCTTCATGGCGAAGCCCGACCACACGTGGATCGGGAGCTCTTGCCACATCCACTCCTCGCTCTGGCGCCGGGGCGACGGCGGGCTCGAGAGCGCCTTCGCGGGAGAAACCGCGGAGTTCAAGGGATGGCTCGCCGGTCAGATCGCCTGCTTCGGAGAGCTCGCGATCTTCCTCGCGCCGAACGTGAACTCCTACAAGCGCTACGCGGCCGGTTCGTGGGCGCCGACGACGCTCGCGTGGGGTCACGACAACCGCACGTGCGGGTTCCGGATCGTCGGCCACGGCTCCGGGTTGCGCACCGAGACGCGGATCCCCGGCGCGGACGCGAACCCCTACCTCGCCGTCGCGGCCGTGATCGCGGCCGGGCTGCACGGGATCGAGCAGGGGCTCGAGCTCCCGCCCCCGCTCGAGGGGAACGCCTACGAGTCGGACGCGGAGCGCTTCCCGCACACGCTGCGCGACGCGATCGCCGCGCTCGAGGGCGGCACGATGGCCCGCGCGGCGCTCGGCGACGAGGTCGTCGACCACTACCTCAACTACGCGCGCACCGAGCAGGAGCTCTTCGACCGAGCCGTCACGTGCTACGAGCGCGAGCGGTTCTTCGAGCGCGGCTAACCTGACTTTGTGTTGAAACAACACAAGCGCCGCCCCCTCGTCGGGATCACGGCGTATGCCGAGCGCGAGGCGGCGTGGGGGGTCTGGCGCCAGCCGGCGGCGCTGATCCCGCTCGCGTACGTCCACGCGATCGAGCAGGCCGGCGGGCGGCCGCTGCTCGTGCCGCCGAGCGAGGAGGGCGTCGACGAGACGCTCGACGCGCTCGACGGGCTGCTCGTCTCGGGCGGCCCCGATCTCGACCCCTCCCTCTACGGCCAGGAGGCGCACCCGGCGACGGCCGGCGTGCACGCCGGCCGTCGCCGGGTGCGCCTCCTGGCCGTAGAGG
>Ga0247713_1001459_pt1 | contig 11755 bp, 14 predicted proteins | sample 21E_NmetaG_FD_189936 | JGI IMG/M metagenome (GOLD analysis project Ga0247713, IMG submission 189936) | Soil microbial communities from hillslope of Landscape Evolution Observatory, University of Arizona, Oracle, AZ, United States - 2-1-E_N | ecosystem: Engineered > Artificial ecosystem >... | reverse complement strand
CCGAGCGGGAGGGCGGCGGCGAGACGCTGCACGTGCACCTCGGACTGTTCGGCACGTTCCGCAGCTTCGCCGACGGAGCGCCGGAACCGACCGAGGGCACCAGGTTGGCCCTGCGCACCGACGCGGTGACCGTCTACCTCGCCGGCCCGACGGTCTGCGCGCTCATCGATCCCTGTGCCGAGGAGGCCATACGCCGTCGGCTCGGCCCTGATCCGCTGCGGCGGGACGCCGACCCCGCCGTGGCCTACGCCGCCCTGCGCCGACGGCGCGTCCCCATCGGCGCGGCCTTGCTCGACCAAGGCGTCGTGGCGGGAATCGGCAACGTCTACCGCGCCGAGGCGTTGTTCGTCTGCGGGATCGACCCCCATCGTCCCGCCCACAGCCTCACGCGGGGGGAGTTCGACCTGCTTTGGGAGACCCTCGTGGCGATGCTGCGCAAGGGGGTCCGCCAGGGGCGCATCGTCACCGCGGGCCGAAACGGCCGCTTCGTCTACCGCCGGCTGGGCGAGCCGTGCCGGCGGTGCGGCGCACCGGTGTTGGGACAAGACATGGCCGGCCGGACGATCTTCTTCTGCGGCAGCTGCCAGTGCGGCGGCGGGGTTCCGGCCGCCGTACTCTAGGAACCTCCGAACCCGATAATAGAAGGTCGATGGATGCGCCTGTTGAAGCTCGCTGCGCTGTTGGCTGCCCTGATGCTGTTCGTGGGCGCCTGCGGGAACAACGGCGAGGACGTGGACCAGGAGGCGGATGACGACGACGAGGACGTGACCGCCGTCGAGAACGACCGCGGCGGGGATCTCGATGACGACGTCGCTGCGGTGGTCAACGGTGAGGAGATCCCCGCGTCCATGGTTCAGGAGCAGGTGGAGACCTTCTCCGCCAATCCCGACATCGCCGAGGCGCTCGAGGGCGACGACGCCGAACTGACCATGGCGGTCATGCAAGCCCAGATCCTCACGACGCTGATCATCAACGTCGTGGCCCTCGAAGCCGCGGAGGAGCTCGGCGTCCCAGTCACCGACGAGGACGTGGAAAGAATCCGCGCCGAGCTGGAAGACGAGACCGGTGGGCCCGATGAGCTCCAGGACGTGATGGAGCGCGACGGCATGTCCGAGCGGCAGCTCGCCAACCAGCTGGAGGCGCGAGCGGCCATGCGCAACATCCAGGAGGCGCTCGCCGAGGACGCCGACGCGGACGAGGACGCAACTGCGGAGCCCGAGGCCACCCAGGATCCGGAGATGACCGAGGATCCCGCAGCCGGGGATCCCGACGCCCCCGAGGATGACGCCGCTCCCCGCGATACCGAGCGGGCGGACCCCACGGCCGCGGACCCTGACGAGCTGCGCGCCCAGCAGCACATCGCAGAGCGGCTCCTCGCGGCCGATGTCGTGGTGAACGACGACTACGGCGAGTGGGATTCCGAGCGGGGCCAGGTCGTCCCGACCGGCCTGCCGGAGGCTTCACCGACGCCCCGACAGGACCCGGAGGCCCGGACGGAGTCCTGACCCGAAGGGACGCGGTCACGCCGCGCGGCGCTCCAGCCACGCGAGCAGCGTCCGAACCCCGAAGCCGGTGCCGCCAGCCGGCAGGTGAGCGCCGGCCAGCGAACTGGGCAGGAACGCCGGCCCGGCGATGTCCAGGTGCGCCCACGGGACGTCACCGGTGAACCGACGCAGGAAGAGCCCGCCGATGATGGCGCCTGCGCCTGCGCCGTCGCCGGTGTTGTTGGCGTCCGCGACGGCGCTGTCCAGCAGATGCTCCAGCGATGACCAGAGCGGCAGTGGCCACACGTCCTCGCCGGCGACGGCGGCCGCCTGGCGCAGCGAGGCGATGAGGTCGTCGTCGGTTCCCATCAGCGGCGCGGCATGCTGGCCGAGGGCGGTGACGGCCGATCCCGTGAGCGTCGCGAGATCGACCATCACGTCGGGTTCCAACCCGGTTGCGTAGTCCAGGGCGTCGGCCAGCACCAGGCGTCCCTCGGCGTCGGTGTCGAGCACCTCAACGGTCTTCCCGCCGTGCACGGTGATCACGTCGCCGGGCCGCTGCGCGGTCCCGCTCGGCATGTTCTCGGCCAGCGGCAGCAGACCCGTGACTTCCATGCGGATCCCGAGTTCGTCGAGGACCGAGCACACCGCAGCAACGGCGGCCGCGCCGGCCATGTCGGCCTTCATCCCCTCCATCGCCTCACCCCGCTTCAGTGACAAGCCGCCGCTGTCGAAGGTGATGCCCTTGCCGACGAGCACGACATGGCCGAGCGGGTTGGGGGGGCGGTAGCGCAGCTCGACGAGGCAGGGTGGTGCCGTCGATCCCGCCCCCACGGCCAGCAGGCCCCCGAAGCCCTCCGACGCCAGGTCGTCGGCTGCGCGCACCACCGTGTCACAGCAGTGGCCGACCATCTCCGTGACGGTGCTCGCCAGGACAGCCGGTCGCTTGCGGTCGGGCGGCTGGTTGACCAGGTCACGGGCCGCATACGTCGCCCGGGCATACACCTCGGCACGCTGCACCGCGAGGCGCGCCTCCGACAGCTTCCCGGAGGGGGTGAGGATGACCACCTCCCGCAGGCGTGGGACGTCCGGATCGCTCTTGAACCGCTGGTCGCGATACGCGCCCAGGTGGAAGCCCTCCGCCACGGCCTCGACGGCGGCACTGGTCGAATCGATCTCGGCCAGGGTCGTGGCCACCCGTCGAACTTCGCCGGCGGCGCCTGCGGCGACCCCGGCGGCCCGCCGAAGGCTCGCGGGATCGGTCTGGTCCATGCGCCCGAGGCCGACCAGCAGCACGCCGCGCGACGCGAGCCCCCGCGCGGCGTCACCGGGCGCGGCCAGCAGCAGGTGCTGACCGGTGTCGCCTCGAAACGCCGGGGTGATGGGCAGGTCGTCGACGCCGAGCGCGGCAAGCGCGAGCTTCGTGCCCGGACCTTCGATGCCCCCCTTGAAGACGGGCACGACAAGGAGGTCGGCACGGACCTGGCGTGGGTCGGTGGCCTCGGCGGTGACCTTCAGCACGAGCAGCCTTTCCCGCTAGTCGAGGATGCGCTTGCCGACCGGTCTGCCGTCGGCCACCTCGTAGACAAGCGGGACGCCGGTGGGGATCTCCAGGCGGGTGACCTCCTCGTCGCTGAGGTCGTCGAGGTCCTTCACGATCGCCCGCAGGGAGTTGCCGTGGGCGCTGACGAGCACGACGTCCACCTCCTGGGTGGCCGGCACGATCTCACGCTCGAAGTAGGGAAGCGTCCGGGCGGTGGTGTCCTTCAGGCTCTCCCCGCCCGCCAGGTGCACGTCGTAGGCCCGGCGCCAGAGATGCACCTGCTCGGCACCGAACTCGGCGCGGGCCTCGTCCTTGTTGCGGCCGGTCAGGGCGCCGTAGAAGCGCTCGTTGAGCTCCCACGCCTTGATCTGGGGCAGGTCCTCCTGGCCGAGCGCCTCGAGCACGATCCGACCCGTGTCGATCGCCCGGGTCAGGGCAGAGGTGTAGGCGCGGTCGACCCGGACGCCCTCGGAGGCGAGGCGCTCGCCGGCCTTGCGTGCCTCGGCGATCCCGGCCTCCGACAACGGACAGTCGACCCAGCCCGTGAAACGGTTCTCTGCGTTCCACGTCGACTGACCGTGACGGACGAGGATGAGCTGGCCCATGATGGGAACCCTACCCATACGGACGGTTGACGTCGAACCTACGGTCGCGTAGGTTACGGTAGCGTAACCTATTTCCGGTTCCCATCTGCGAGGTGCCAACAGTGACGCATCGCTACACCGATCAAGCCCTGCTCATCGAGCTCGAGCCGACCGCCGCCGAGCTGCTGAACCGCCACGAGAAGGTGGCCAAGGAGTGGCACCCCCACGAGTACGTCCCGTGGAGCGTGGGCCGTGACTACCCCGCGTTCTTCGACGGCGGTGACGACTGGACGCCCGACCAGCCGCGGCTCACCGGGGTGGCACAGACCGCCTTCCAGCTGAACCTGCTCACCGAGGACAACCTGCCGAGCTACCACCGCGAGATCCACCAGATGTTCGGTGCGGGTGACGGTGCGTGGATCAACTGGGCCAACCGCTGGACCGCCGAGGAGGACCGGCACGGCACCGTGCTGCGCGACTATCTCATGGTCACGCGCAACATCGACCCCTATGAGCTCGAGCGGCTGCGCATGAAGACGCTCGAGGCCGGCTACGACCGCGACGACAAGGACCCCCTGCGCGGCATGGCCTATGTGGCGTTCCAGGAGCTCGCGACCCGCATCAGCCACCGCAACACCGGGATGTACTCGCAGGATCCCGTCGCGGACCGGATCATGCGGCGCATCTCCGCCGACGAGAACCTGCACATGATCTTCTACCGCGACATGCTGTCCGCCGCCCTCGAGCTCGATCCCTCGAGCATGGTCGAGGCCGTCACGACAGAGGTCATGGACTTCGCGATGCCCGGCGCGGTGATCGAGGGCTTCAGGCGCAAGGCCGTCGAGATAGCCAACGCCGGCATCTACGACCTGCGCATCCACCACGACGAGATCGTGTGGCCGCTGCTGCGCCACTGGGGGATCTTCGAGCTCGAGGGCCTCGACGAGGCCGCGGAGAAGTCCCGCCAGCAGCTTGCGCACCACATGGAGGGCCTGGACAAGTCGGCAACCCGCTTCGAGGAGAAGCGCGCCGCCCGCAGGGAGCGGGACAAGGCCGCGGTCTCCTAGCCCGAGGCCCACAGGAGCCGCGCCCCCACCGACGGGTTAGGCGCGGGCAGGGGGCGGGAATGCCAGCCCCGCCATGGACGACGACTTCGTCGAGCTGCACACGCTTGCCGAGCTCGCGCAGCGCGTGGATCCGGGCGTCTACGTGCGCTTCTCCAAAGGCCCGGAGGACGACCGGGATCGGCGCAGCGAGGACTACGAGAGCGGGCTGGAGCTGCCGGGACTGTCGGTGAACCCGCTCCATCCCGAACCCTGGTGGACGCGTCCCATCGAGGAGTGGCTGGCCCGTCAGCTGTGCGACTACGTCCATCTGGTCGAGGATGCCGACGACGAACGGCAGGCATGGATCCTCGAGGGTGAGGTCGTTGCGCGGGGCCCCGACAACGAGCCCCTCGTGGCGGACTACCGCCCGCTCGCGCGGCTGTCGGCGACGCTGCTCGCCGAGGCAAAGGCCCTCTACGCCGAGCGCTTCTCCGTGGCGGAGGATTCGACGTGACTCAGGAGGAGCGGCCGGCGACCGGATCGCGCGGCAGACGGGACAGCCCCACGTAGGCCAACGCCGAGATGTGGGCAGCGACGACCTCCTTTGGCGGCTCGCGCACCTCGCTCCACCAGGCGCCCACGTGCACGACCATGCCGATCAGCGCACGGGCGTACAGCGGCACGACCGCGGGGTCGAGGCGGGACTGGCCGAAGTATCCCGTGAGCACCTGCTCCGCTTTGGCCGCCACGTCGGACAGGAGGCTCGCCAGCCCACCCCCGGCGAAGCCCGACGGCGAGTCCCGCGTCAGCACCCGGAAGCCGGCCGAGTCCTCCTCGATGTAGTCGAGGAAGGCCGCGGCGCTGGCCTGCACCTGGTCGCGGGGGCTGATCCCCGGGCCGAGCCGGGCGGTGATCATCTCCACCAGCCGGCGCGTCTCCCGGTCCACCACGACGGCGTACAGCCCCTCCTTGCCTCCGAAGTGCTCGTACACGATCGGTTTGGAGACCTTCGCGCGGGCGGCGATCTCCTCGATCGACGCGCCGAGATAGCCGTGCTCGGCGAACACGTCCTTGGCGACGCCCACGAGCTGGTCGCGGCGCTGACTGGCCGTCATCCGTCCCTCGGTCATGGGGTGACGCTAGCATCGCCCCATCGTCTGTCACGATTGAGAATGGCGGCGCGTGGGCAGGAGGCGGCTATCCCTGTTCTCTCGCAACGAAAGTGATGTGCCATGAAGTTCCGCAACGCTCTGACGGCCGGCATCCTGGCGGCCCTGCTCTCCGTAGGTGCCGGGGCCTGCAACGACGACGGCGGCGGCATAGAGGATCCTCTCAACGGCGACACCGGCACCGACATCGACGCCGGGGACGACCCTCTGCTGGATTCCTAGGATCACCTCTGCAGCCTTGGGGCCGCGCCGGCTGGCGCGGCCCTCTGGTTTGCCCTCGGCGGAGTGCCCTCGGCGGTGTGCCCTCAGGTCGCCACGATGTCGCTGAACACCGGCCCCTCCGGGCGTTCCAGCTGCGCGAGGGTGCACTCCTCGGGGTCCTTGTCCGGGCGCCACCGCTGGAAGCGTGTGGCGTGGCGGAACCGGTCCCCGGTCAACTGGTCGTAGCTCACCTGGCAGACGAGCTCAGGCTGCACGGGGACCCAGGACAGGTCCTTGCCGGCGGACCACCGGCTCTCGGCGCCGGGAGCTCGCACGGCGCCGCCGCCGAACGCGGCGTCGTCGGGGGCCACCTGCAGGGGCCGCAGCCGGTCGAGCAGGGCGACGCGGTCGGCGTCGCCGAACCCGGAGCAGTGGCCGATGAAGTGCAGGTGCGGTCCGTCGTACAACCCGAGGAGCAGCGAGCCGATCCGGTCGCCCTGCTTGTGTACCCGGTAGCCGCCGACGACCACGTCGGCGTCGCGGCGGTGCTTGACCTTCACCATCGCGCGCTTGCCCTCCTCGTAGACGCCGTCGATCGCCTTGGCGACGATGCCGTCGCACCCGGCCGACTCGAACTCGTCGAACCATCGCCGCCCCGTCTCGACATCCGTGCTCGACAGCGTCACGTTCCAGGGGTGCTCCAGCGCCTCGCCCAGCGCAACGAGACGCTCGCGGCGCTCGGCGAACGGCGCGGTGCGCAGGTCTCGGCCGTCGATGGCGAGCAGGTCGAAGGCCACCAGCTCAGCGGGGGTCTCTTCGGCCAGCAGCCCGATGCGGCTGTCCGCGGGGTGGATGCGTTGCTGGAGGGCGTCGAAGTCGGTGGCGCCACGCAGGACGACGACGATCTCGCCGTCGACGACCGCCCCGCCGGGCAGCATCGCGAGGGCGGGGGAGAGCTCAGGGAAGTAGCGCAGGAGCGGCTTCTGGTTGCGACTGTCCAACCGCGGCGCGGAGCCACCCCAGGCGAGCGTGCGGAACCCGTCCCACTTCGGCTCGTAGGCCCAGCCCGGGGGGTCGGGCAGGGTCGTGCGCACCCGCGCCTCCATCGGGGAGCGCGGTGGGTCGAACGGCCACGTCACGACCAGTCGCGCAGGTCGATGATCGCGCCGTTTTCCACCTCGGCGTCGAGCACCTCCCAGATTCCGCGAGCCGCCTCCTCGGGAGGGGTCAGCTGGCCCGACTGGTGCTTGTCGATGAACTTGCCGACGCGGGGGAAGTCGGCTTCGTCCATCGTGCGGATGTGCTCCTGCATGGCGGTGTCGACCACGCCGGGCGCCACCGCCACGACCCGGGTTCGCCGTCCACGCATGGCCTGCTCGGCGCCCGTCGCACGCACCCACATGTCCACCGCCGCCTTGCCGGCGGAGTAGCTCGACCAGCCTTCGTAGGGGGTCGAGGCGGCACCCGAGGTGAGCATCGCCAGGAGCGCCTCACGGGCGAAGTTCGAGTCGATGACGGCCTTCAGGAAGGCGTGACCGAGTGCCTGGGGGGCCGCGGAGTTCAGCAGCACGTTGCGCCGGTATGCCGCGGAGTCGACCTCGCCGGCGAAGCCGATCGGGTGGATGGTGCCGGCGTTGTGGAGGAACACCGCGCGTTCGCCCGTGAAGTCGCCGAGCTGGGCGAGCAGATGCGCCTCGACGGCCGCCCACGCCGACGGATCGGCCAGGTCCGCGGTGAGGTGCTCGATCACCGCACCGTCGGGTGCAGCGACGGAGGGGCCCGACCGGGAGATGTCGATGATGCGGGCGTCGGGGTAGGGCACCGAGGCGGCCAGCGCCGCACCGATGCCGCGTGAAGAACCGGTGATCCACACGATTGTGTCAGCCATGATCGCGATGCTACCCACCGGGCAGCCGGGCATGGCACCGGCCCGGTCCTATCCTGGGCCTTGATGCGGCTGCTGCTTGACACCTCGAGCGTGTTGTACCGGGCGTTCTTCGCGCTGCCCACGTCCATCACCGCACCCGACGGCAGCCCCGTCAACGCGGTGCGGGGCTACCTGGACATGACCGCCCGCCTGGTCGCCGACCGTCGGCCTCACGACGTGGTGCACGTGCTCGACGACGACTGGCGTCCCGCCCCCCGGGTGGCGGCCTTCCCCGGCTACAAGTCCGAGCGTGCCCCCGACCCGGAGGGGCTGCCCGCGCAGTTCTCCCTCCTCAGCGCGGTCCTGGACGCCGTGGGGCACACGCAGGTGCACGCCCCCGGCTGGGAGGCCGACGACGCCATCGGCGCGCTGTGCGCCGCTGCCCGCGGCGAGGAGCGCATCGACGTGGTCACCGGCGATCGGGACCTCCTCCAGCTCGTCCGCGACCCCCACGTCCGCGTCCTGTTCACGGTGAAGGGCGTGTCAGAGCTGACCGTCTTCGACGAGGCCGCCGTCCTGGAGCGCTACGGCGTGCCCGCCGGCCGCTACGTCGACTTCGCGATCCTGCGCGGCGACCCCTCCGACGGGCTCCCCGGCGTCCCCGGCGTCGGACCGAAGACCGCCGCCGACCTGGTCACCGCCTACCCCGACCTGGACGCCCTCCTGGCCGACGCCGCCTCACAGACGCCCCGGCTCGCCCAGCGGCTGGCGGCCGCGGGGGAGTACCTGACCGCCATGCGCTCGGTTGTGCCCGTCGTCACCGACGTGGCCCTGGAGACGCGCACCGGCACCCGTGACGACGCGACCCTGGACGACCTCGCCGAGCACCACAACCTCGAGGGGCCGGTCAACCGGCTGCGGGAGGCGCTTGATGGCTAGGCGTCCCCGGCCGCGGCTGGCCGGGCTGGTCGCGGTGCTCCTCGTGCTCGCCGGCTGCGGCGAACCGGCCGTGGACCTCGACCCCCCCGCCCGGCAGCCGGGCCAGCACGTCCTCGACGAGGCCGGCCTGCTCGAGGGCTCCGACGTCCCAAACCGGCTGTCCTCCCTGGCCGAGGCCGGCCTGGACGTCGTCGCGGTGACCTACGAGACGCCGCAGGCGAGCCTCGGCGAGAGCCGGCGGGCCGGCCAGCTGCTGGTCGAGCAGTGGGACGCCGACATCGCCCTCGTCGCCGTCGCCGCCCCGGGCGACTTCACGAGCACCGACGCCGAGACGCGCTCGCGGTTCTTCGGCCTCGAGTCCGCCGACCAGTTCGCCGTCCCCCGGGGGCTGCGGGAGCGGATCGCGGAGGAGCGCGCCCCGCCGCTCGCGGCGGACAACGACTGGCCAGGCGTGTTCACCATGGCCATCGACGAGATCGAACGCGAGCTGGCGTCGTGAGGCTGGCCGAGCTCGAGGCCGTCTGCCGTGAGGCCGCCCGCGGTGTCATCGAGCGTGAGGGGCGCCCGGTGCCCCCGGCGGTCGTCCTGCCCCTGCCCGGGTCGAACAAGGTGACGACGTTTCCCGACTTCCCCGTCGATGATGCCGATCGGACCGTCCTGCTGGAGCGGTTCGCCGAGGACGTCATGCGTCCCGCCAACGCCTCCTGCTTCGGCTTCCTCGCCGAAGGCAGCCTGGATTCCGGCAGCGGCCAGCCTGTGGATGTCCTCGTCGTGGCCTACTCGGCGCGCCGAGGCCATCCCCACGTGACCGCGGCGCCGCTCACGGACGAGAGCGTCGGCAACTTCGGGGTGGCCGAGGAGCTCGACCCGGCCGCGATGACGTTCCTCAGGCCGCTGCAGGAGGCCGTGGACGCCGCCGGACCCCCCGACGCGTTCGGCGGGCTGGACGCCCGCTCCTGACGCGTCCTGAGGGGGGTGTGCGCCCTCACAAGCGCCCAATGCCGACTACGCGAGGAGCAGCAGCACCGCCGCGCCAGTGACCACGATGGCGGCACCGACGCGCAGGCACGCCGCGCTGAACGCCTGGCGGTAGCCGCGCTGCTCGTCGGAGTAGGCCCGGTACGCCAGCGCCTGGGCTCGCAGTGCCTCGACGCGGTCCGCGGCAGAGATGGCACCGGCTGTCCGAGACGTGTGGAGGCGGTGGTAGCGGGCACGCCGGGACCCATCACCAAGCACGTGGTAGGCCGCGTTGACCCGGCGGGCGGTCTCCGCCGCCGCCAGGTCCCCCGGACGCAGGTCGGGATGGTTGGCACGCATGAGCCGGAGGTAGGCGGCGCGTACCTCGTCAGGCGAGGCGTCGGGACCGACGCCGAGAGCCAGATAGTGATCGGTGGGCATCGCCGGAAAGGGTAGCCGCGGTGTCGTCGCCCGGACGCCGGCGGCGTCACCAGTAGCGGTGCCTCGACAATGCCGCGCGGGGGGCTCGCCGAGCGGGCCGGCGGACAAGCCCGGCAGTCAGTCCCGCGATCACCAGTCGGATCACCCGCCCGCGTTGGCCTTGGTAGGGGGCGAGCAGGGCCAGCATCCCAGCGTCGGTCCATGCGCCGTCGGCCCCGTCCCCCGCGGGACCGCTCAGGACAGTCCCGATCAACGTGGGCAGGTGGTAGTCACCGACGCTCACCGCGTCGGGATCGCCCAGGGCCAGACGGGTCTCGGCGCTCGTCCACGGCCCCACCCCCGGCAGCGTCCGAAGGCGCCGGTCGAGCACACCCCAGTGGCCTCGCGCCGCGGACAGCCGGGCCTCCGCCGTGCTGGCCGCGTGCAGCGCCTGCGCCCCTCGCAGCGACACGCCGCAGCGGCGCAGCTCCCAGGCCGGCGTGCTCCCCACCCGCTTCGCCGTCGGCCAGGTCCAAAGACCCCCACCGGCGGGCTCGCCGATCAGTGCCGCGACCTGGGCGGTGGAGCGGCAGGCCTCCACGGTCTGCACCAGCTGGGCGATCGCGGCCCGGCCGACGGCCTCACCGACGCGGGGCAGGCGGGACAACCGTGGTGTTCCGAGGCGTCGGTGCAGGGCGCGCAGCACCGGGTGGGCGCCCACGAGGTCGCCGAAGCCCTCGACCCGGTCGTCCAGGCCCACCCAGGCGGCGGCCGCGGCCAAGGCCCGGGCTGCGGCGGCCCGAGGTGTCGCGGGCGCTCCCCACACCTCGAGCACCAGCCCGTTGACGTCCAGGCGCGCTTCGTAGACGAGCGGCCCGCACGGTCCCGGTTCCGCGCGGCGAACGGCGCCACCGGGAGCGCGCGCGGCTACCGCACCTCGACGCGCCCGGTCGAGGAGGACGCCTGCCGTCGGGTCTCCGACGTTGCACCGGCGGTCGGCGGCCAGGAGTCGCTGGACAGGGGCACGGGCTGCCGAGGGGATGTCGGTCGGGGTCTGCGGCGGCACGACGTGAGTCTGACACGGCCATGTCGCGGGTCCCCATACGCACCGCGTTTTGGGGATGAACAACCCCGTTGGGGCGGTCCATTCTTGACGCACCGACGTGAATGGGGCGTGGGGTCGGCGGGGCAGGCGGAGGGCGCCCGGAGGAGGGCGGGCGATGTCGGCAACCATGGATGGGCGGGTGTGGCGTGTGGTGGCCGTGACGGCGCTGCTGAGCGCGGTGTCGGTTGCGGTGGCGTTGGGTGGGGCCAGGGGTGGGGTGCCCGCCGCCGCACAGCCGCTGGAGGGCGGCCCCTTCCTCACTGCCGGCGGCGCTCACACCTGCGCGCTGACACCCGAGGGCGACGCCCTCTGCTGGGGCGACAACGGCTTCGGGCAGGCGCCGCCGACGGTGACCGGCCCGTTCACCGCCATCACCGCCAGCCAAGACTTCACCTGCGCGCTGACACCTGCGGGCGACGCCCGCTGCTGGGGCTACAACT
>Ga0247713_1001457_pt1 | contig 11763 bp, 9 predicted proteins | sample 21E_NmetaG_FD_189936 | JGI IMG/M metagenome (GOLD analysis project Ga0247713, IMG submission 189936) | Soil microbial communities from hillslope of Landscape Evolution Observatory, University of Arizona, Oracle, AZ, United States - 2-1-E_N | ecosystem: Engineered > Artificial ecosystem > Mesocosm... | reverse complement strand
GGGGCGGACGGGGGGCTGTTGCGGGCGAAACCCCAGCCGGGTCCCAACAACGAAGATCTTGGTCGCGTCGGCACCATCGATGCGGTCGACCCGTCGGTGGTGGACGTGTTGTTCGACGCCGGCTACACGCCGGTGGTGGCTACGGTTGCCCCCGATGCGGACGGTCGTCCGCTCAACGTGAACGCCGACACGGCGGCCGGTGCAATCGCCGCCGCTCTCGGCGCGGCAAAGCTCGTCTATCTCACCAACGTCGACGGCCTTTACCGCGATTTCGGAGACACGGACTCGCTTGTAAGCGAGATCAAGGTCGACGAATTGCGCGCCCTCGTGCCGACATTGTCCGACGGGATGCGCCCCAAAGCCGAGAGCGCGGTGGCCGCGCTCGAAGCCGGCGTCGGCAAGGTCCACATCCTCGACGGGCGAGTCCCTCACGCGTTGTTGCTCGAGGTGTTCACAGATGAGGGAGTGGGGACGCAGATCCAATGACGCACGAGGCGACGATGTCTGCAACCGACTTCATGATGCCGACCTACCGGCCGTGGCCGGTGCAGTTCGTCTCCGGGCACGGCTCGACTCTCGTGGCCGACGACGGCTCCGACTACCTCGATCTGGTCGCCGGCATTGCGGTTGCGTCCGTGGGTCATGCCCACCCAGATGTGGCCGAGGCGGTTGCGAAGCAGGCGCATGAGTTGATGCACACGTCGAACCTTTACCGGACGCATCCGGCCGCGGCGCTGGCCGAGCGGTTGTCGGCCCTCACCGGCGGCAAGCTCGCGTTCTTCTGTAACAGCGGCGCCGAGGCAATCGAATGCGCGCTCAAGTTGAGCCGCAAATGGGGCAGGGGGCGCCGCGGCGCGACCACGATCGTCGCGACCCACAACGGATTCCACGGCCGTACGTTCGGTGCGCTGGCGGCCACCGGGCAGCCGGCGAAACAGGCGCCGTTCGAGCCCCTGCCGGGGGGATTCACACACGTTCCATTCGGGGATGCGCATGCACTCGAGGCGATCCTCGGTGAGGAGACGTGCGCGCTCGTTATCGAGCCGATTCAGGGTGAGGCGGGCGTCGTCGTCCCGCGGGAGGGATACCTGGCGCGGGCGCGGGAACTGTGCACCGAGCGCGATGTGTTGCTGGTGCTCGACGAGATACAGACGGGACTCGGTCGCACCGGGGCCTGGTTCGCCGCCGAGCACGAAGGCGTGGATCCCGACGTCGTGTGCGTGGGAAAGGCACTCGCGTCCGGGCTTCCCATGGCCGCATGTCTGGCTCGTCCCAACATCGCACAGTCCTTCCAGCCGGGTGATCACGCAACGACCTTCGGCGGGGGACCGGTGCAATCGGCGGCCGCGCTTGCGACGCTCGACGTCATCGACCGCGAGGAGCTGGTCGCGCGTGCGGCAACCGCGGGCGCAACGTTGGCCCGGGGCCTTCGCCGAATCGCCGGGGCCGAAATGGAGGTGCGGGGACGTGGATTGATGATCGGGATCGACCTCGGCGCGCCGCGGGCGCGCGCGGTCGCGGAAGCGGCGTTCGCCCGCCGGGTCTTGGTCAACGACGCAACCCCATCGGTGGTGCGGTTGGTTCCTCCGTTCGTGATCACCGACGACGAAATCGCGCGCGCGGTCGAGGTCCTTGGGGAGGTGCTCGTTGCGGGCGAATCGTCGTAGAGACCTCATGCGCATACTTCACGAAGGGAGCGCTCACAGCCAGCGGGAGATCGTCGATGCGCTCCAGGCGGCGGGCCATGACGTGACGCAGGCGACGGTGTCCCGGGACCTGCGCGAGATCGGTGCCGCCAAGGTTCGGATCAGCGACGGATTTGTATACCGGTTGCCCGACGAGGTCCCGCGCTCGCTAAACGGCGACCTGGTGGCTCGAAGTCTTCGACGCACGCTCGAAGATTTTGCGATCGAGGTTCGTGCCGCAGGGTCCTTGGTCGTCATCGACACCGCGCCGGGCCATGCGAGCGCCGTTGCTCGTGCCCTCGATCTGGCGGGGATCGACGACATCGTCGGCACCGTTGCCGGAGACGACACGATCTTCGTCGCGACCCCCGGCATCGCCGAAGCTGCTCGACTTGCCGATACGTGGAGACATCAACGACCGAGGAGAACAACATGAAGCGAGTCGTCCTCGCATATTCCGGCGGCCTCGATACGTCGGTCGCCATTCCGTGGCTCGCCGAAGGGGGATACGAAGTCGTGGCGGTTGCGGTCGACGTCGGCCAGCCGGGAGACCTGAAGGCCGCGGTCGAGCGAGCCGGCGCGCTCGGGGCGGTCGACGCCCGCGTCGTCGATGCAAAGGAGCGCTTCGTGTCGAAGTTCGTGCTGCCGGCACTGTCGATGAACGCTCTCTACCAGGGCCGGTACCCGCTCGTGAGCGCACTGAGCCGGCCCCTCATCGCCGAGATCCTCATCGAGATCGCGGAGGAGACCGGGGCCGGCGCGGTTGCACACGGATGCACCGGAAAGGGCAACGATCAGGTGCGGTTCGACGTCGCCCTCGGCGCGCTCGCTCCCGACATCGACGTCCTCGCGCCGGTCAGGGACTGGGGCATGAGCCGGGAGGAGACCATCCGTTATGCGGAGGACCGCGCGTTGCCGATCATGACGACGAAGTCGTCGCCCTACTCCATCGACGAGAATCTATGGGGGCGCAGCATCGAGTGCGGCGTGCTCGAGGATCCGTGGGCGGCACCGCCGGAGGACATCTTCACGCTGACCGCGGCGCCGGATGCAACCGACGGGATGACGGATGTCGTGGTCGGATTTGACAGCGGCGTCCCGGTCGCGCTCGCCGGCGAGACGCTGTCTCCGACCGACGTCATCGGCCGCCTCACGTCGATAGCCGGTGCGTATGGGTGTGGACGAATCGACATGATCGAAGATCGTCTCGTCGGCATCAAGTCGCGCGAGATCTATGAAGCGCCCGCGGCGATCGCGCTGATCACCGCACACCGGGATCTCGAGGCCCTGACGCTCGAACGCATGGTCGCGCGCGAGAAGCGGCGCGTGGAACAGACATGGGCGGAGCTCGTGTACGAGGGCCTGTGGTTCTCGCCGCTGCGCGATGCGCTCGACGCGTTCGCCTCTTCGACGCAAGAGACGGTGACCGGGGAAGTCAGGCTGCGGCTGGCGCCGGGCGGCGCCATCGCGACCGGCCGAAGGTCGCCTGCGTCTCTGTACGACCACGCGCTCGCGACCTACGACGACGGCGATGCTTTTCGGCATGTGGACGCGGCCGGGTTTGTCCGGCTGTGGGGTCTGCCGTCGCGCAGCTGGGCACGTATGCGCGCGCGATGAGCGGCGACATGTTGTGGGGCGGCCGATTCTCCGGCGCGCCCGACCCGGACATGCTCCGGCTGACCTCGTCGCTCGACGTCGACCTCCGGCTTCTTCCCTACGACTGCCGCGCGACCAAAGCGCACGCACGCACGCTCGTCGCGGCAGGATTGCTCGAGGAGGCCGATCTCACCGACGTCGATCGTGTCTGCGACGAACTCGTCGACGAGTGGGAGCGAGGAGCGCTCGCGCCCGGCGCGCGCGACGAGGATGTGCACTCGCTGGTCGAGCGGGAGCTTTCACAACGACTCGGGGAGGCCGGCCGCCGCATCCACGCCGGCCGCAGCCGGAACGACCTCGTGGCGACGGATTTCCGCCTGTGGTGCCGTGACGCCGCGCTCTCGCTGGCGCGAACGGCCGCCGATCTCTGCCGCGTAATCGCCCGGCGCGCCGAGGAGCATGCGGAGACCGTGATGCCGGGCTTCACACATCTCCAGCCGGCGCAGCCGATCTCTGCCGGGTTCCATTTCCTCGCGCACGGGTTCGCCATACTGCGCGACGTTCGTCGTTTCGAGCACGCCGCCGAGGCGGCCGACGTGAGCCCGCTCGGTGCGGGCGCGCTCGCCGGCACGACCCTGCCCCTCGACGTGCGGATCGCGCAGGACGAGCTCGGATTCGCCGGGTTGTTCGACAACGCCATGGATGCGGTCTCCGACCGCGACTTTGCCGCCGACCTCCTCTATGCATGTGCCCTGTGCGCGGTCCACCTGTCGAGGATCGGCGAAGAGATCGTCTTGTGGACGTCGCCCTCGTTTGGTTTCGCACGCCTGCCCGACGAGTGGTCGACGGGCTCGAGCATGATGCCCCAAAAGCGCAACCCCGATCTCGCCGAGCTGGTGCGCGGCCGCACCGGTCCGGCGATCGGCGACCTCACCGCGCTTGTCACCCTCCTGAAGGGCTTGCCCCTCGCCTACGGCCGCGACCTCCAGGAGGACAAGGAGATCGTTTTCAGAGGCACCGACCGTATCGAAGGCTGTCTCGCGGGCGTCGCTCGGATGCTCGACGGGCTCGTCCTCGATGCGGATGCGCTCCGGGCGGCGGCGGGCGCGGGAGCCATGTGGGCGACCGATCTCGCCGAGGTCCTCGTCGAACGAGGGGTTCCGTTCCGGGACGCGCACGAAGCGGTGGGGCGGGTGGTCGCGGCGGTCGAATCCGAGGGGGCGGGCCTTACCGACGGCCTTCTCGTCGGCGCGCACGATGCATTTGTGCCCGGCGACTCGCGTCGCGCCGATCCCCTCCGGGCGGTCGCGGCCCGCACGACGGCGGGGGGAACGGCGCCGGTGCGGGTGCGCGAGCAGATCGAGCGCCTGCGGGCGGCGCTGGGCGCCGTGGCGGAGGCTTGAGCCGTGCGGGGAATAGCGTCTGGAAGACGAGCGTTTTTCGTCGTGCACGGCGCGCCGGAACGCCGATCGGGGTTGTTTGACGGGTTTCGGTTCCGTCCGTAGAATGCACAGGCTGTTCAGGGAGAGGAAAGGACCTTTCGTGACCGAGAAGAACCCACAGGAGTGCGCGTAGCGACGGTCCGCGACCAGAGCCACGTCCACTCCGCCGGCAGCAGTTGGGGCCGGCGGTTTCTTTTGCCCGAGATTCGGGTGCGGCACGAGGGGAACATCTCCTCTCTCGAGAACCTTGGAAACTCCATAGCGAGCGCGAGCATCTACACCAAGCTAATAAGGGCGTACGGTGGATGCCTAGGCGCCAGGAGCCGACGAAGGACGTGGCAGGCTGCGATAAGCCCCGGGGAAGAGCCAAGCATCTGTTGATCCGGGGATGTCCGAATGGGGAAACCCACCAGTGGTTATGCGCTGGTACCCAGCTCTGAACACATAGGAGCTGTGGAGGGAACCGGGGGAACTGAAACATCTAATTACCCCGAGGAAGAGAAAACAAATAGTGAGTCCCTGAGTAGCGGCGAGCGAAACGGGATCAGCCCAAACCCCTGTGGTGTTAAAGCCCGGTGGCGTTGCCACAGGGGGGTCGTGGGACCCATCTGACCGCGCACCGGTGCGGTCGAGGAGTTACAAAATCGGCGGTTAATCGAACGGTCTGGAAAGTCCGGCCATAGAAGGTAATAGCCCTGTAGGTGAAAACCGACCGATCTCCCGATGGTGTTCCCAAGTAGCACGGAGCCCGAGAAATTCCGTGCGAATTTGCGAGGCCCACCTCGTAAGGCTAACTACTACCTGGCGACCGATAGTGCACAAGTACCGTGAGGGAAAGGTGAAAAGTACCCCGGGAGGGGAGTGAAATAGTACCTGAAACCGTGCGCCTACAATCAGTCGGAGCAGGACTTCGGTCCTGTGACGGCGTGCCTTTTGAAGAATGAGCCGGCGAGTTACTCGTACGTGGCGAGGTTAAGGCGAGAGCCGTAGCCGTAGGGAAACCGAGTCTTAATAGGGCGTCATAGTCGCGTGCGGTAGACCCGAAGCCGGGTGATCTATCCATGGGCAGGCTGAAGCGGAGGTAAGACTTCGTGGAGGGCCGAACCCACCAGGGTTGAAAACCTGGGGGATGACCTGTGGATAGGGGTGAAAGGCCAATCAAACCCGGTGATAGCTGGTTCTCCCCGAAATGCATTTAGGTGCAGCGTCGGGCGTTCAGTATCGGTGGTAGAGCACTGGATGGGCTAGGGGCCCTACAAGGTTACCGAACTCAGCCAAACTCCGAATGCCGATACTCCAGAGCCCGGCAGTGAGACCACGGGGGATAAGCTCCGTGGTCGAGAGGGAAACAGCCCAGATCGCCAGCTAAGGTCCCTAAATCTTTGCTAAGTGGAAAAGGATGTGAAGTTGCCCAGACAGCCAGGAGGTTGGCTTAGAAGCAGCCACCCTTGAAAGAGTGCGTAACAGCTCACTGGTCGAGTGATTTTGCGCCGATAATTTAGCGGGGCTAAGCAAAGTACCGAAGCTGCGGGATTGCACACCTCTTCGGAGGAGTGTGATCGGTAGGGGAGCGTTGTGGTCTGCTGCGAAGGTGAGCCGGAAGGCTTGCTGGAGCGGTCACAAGTGCGAATGCCGGCATGAGTAGCGAAACGGGAGCGAGAAACTCCCGCGCCGTATGTCCAAGGGTTCCTGGGGAAGGTTAATCCGCCCAGGGTAAGTCGGGACCTAAGCCGAGGCCGAGAGGCGTAGGCGATGGACAACAGGTTGATATTCCTGTACCACCACAGACGCGCCCAAGCCAAGACAGGTTGCTAAGGGAAGCCCTTCGGGGCCTACCGACCCACCTGTGGCGGCTAGCGATGGGGTGACGGAGAAGGGTAGTCGAGCCCACGCGTTGGTCGACGTGGGGTAAGCGTGTAGGAGGATCCCTAGGCAAATCCGGGGATCACACACTCTGAGACGCGATGCCGATCCGCTTGAGGAGAAGTCGATAAGCCCATGCTTCCGAGAAAAGCCTCTAGTGAGCTTCTGTGGTGCCCGTACCCCAAACCGACTCAGGTGGACAGGTAGAGCATACCGAGGCGATCGAGTGAACCCTGGTTAAGGAACTCGGCAAATTGGCCGCGTAACTTCGGGATAAGCGGCGCCACGACTGGTGACGGGACTTGCTCCCCGAGCTGGTTGTGGTCGCAGAAACCAGGCCCAAGCGACTGTTTACTAAAAACACAGGTGCGTGCTAAGCCGTAAGGCGCCGTATACGCACTGACGCCTGCCCGGTGCCGGAAGGTTACGGGGAAGGGTTAGCCGGACTTCGGTCCAGCGAAGCTCTGAACCTAAGCCCCGGTAAACGGCGGCGGTAAGGTCATAGTTGCCGCCCTAGACGGGTAACCGTCTAGACAACAACTCTGCTATTTGCTGGAAACTCCGAGTATCCGGCGGTACTCGTTCATGTCACACCCTCTTCTTAGGGTGGAGTCATGAGCAGTGATAATCCGTCCGGTGCGGACAATCAGCAGGAAAGGCTCGTCACCGTTGTCGATCGTGAGCTTCGAACCCGATCGATCGGTTGAGTTAGCGATGACGAGAATCCTCAGAGGCCATACGCAGAGCTCCCTTTTGAAGCGAAGGGATGAAGATATGGTCCATGCCCTGCAGCGATGTAGGGATGACGGTGCTGAACTATAACCGTCCTAAGGTAGGAAACCCCTTGGCAGGCAAGGGGTGCTGCCCCTCCCAGCGGTGACGCTGGTGAGTGCAGCTGGCTATTTGCTGGAAAACCCGGAGCATCCGACGGGTACTCGTCGTCCCTTTTGTCACACCCGATTCATAGGGTTGTGTTCATGGACGTCAGTGAAAATCCCGACGGCGGGTGGCCGACAAGGGCCATGCCGGAAAACCAGCAGGAAAGACTCGCGCACATCGGATGGATCGTGGGATTCGTGGATGGAGAGGGCTGCTTTAGCTGCTCGATCTATCGCAACTCCAAAATGGCTCTGAAATGGCAGGTGCGACCAGCTTTTGACGTCGTGCAAGGAGAGTCAAGCAGGAGTGTCCTTGAGGACCTAAAGGACTTTTTCAGATGCGGGAAGATCTATCTGAACCGGAGGCGGGACAACCACAAGGAAGACTTGTTGCGTTCGAACGTCTATCGGTTCGAAGATCTCCGTACGAAGATTGTTCCCTTCTTCAAGGAGTACCCACTGCGGACGACCAAGCGTGACAACTTCGAGAAGTTCGCCCAGATCATCGAGCTCATGGAGCATCGGAGACATATGACGATTCCGGGTATCAAGGAGATCGCTCATATCACCGAAACGATGAACCACAAGAAACCATCCGAAGTGCTGAGAATCCTCAGAGACCATACGCCAGCCCTCTTCTGAGCCATCAGAAGAAGAAGAGATGGTCCGATCCCTGCGGCGACGTAGGGAGGTCGACAGAAATGATCGACCCGCCAGCTCGGAAGTCGTGCACCGAGAAGGTCTACAAGTAACAGGATCAGCGAAATTCCTTGTCGGGTAGAACGGAATCTGCCCCTTGAGAGAGCGATCTCTCTAGCAAATCCGGCTAATAACGGGGAAGCCCCAGCTCCGCGAGCGGGTAATCCCGTGGGAAGTCGGGAGCAACAGCTCCTTGACCCCGTAACGACTGAGGTCGAAAGACCGAGATGGAGACTCCTGTCGCAAGACAAATCTATGAGCTCCATAAGACGCCGGCCCTCTTGATGAAAGAGGTGAAGGGATAGTCTGCGCCGCTGGAAACAGCGGATCAACGTGAAGTTCCGACCTGCACGAATGGCGTAACGACTTGGGCACTGTCTCAACCAGGGACTCGGCGAAATTGCAGTACGAGTAAAGATGCTCGTTACCCGCGGAAGGACGGAAAGACCCTAGGACCTTTACTGCAGCTTGATATTGGAGCTTGGGGCGGTTTGTGTAGGATAGGCGGGAGACTGTGAAGCGGGGACGCTAGTTCTCGTGGAGTCACCCTTGAAATACCGCCCTGATCGTTCTGAGCTTCTAACCCGGGCCCGTTATCCGGGTCGGGAACAGTGTCAGGTGGGCAGTTTCACTGGGGCGGTGGCCTCCTAAAATGTAACGGAGGCGCTCAAAGGTTCCCTCATCCTGGTCGGCCATCAGGAGTCGAGTGCAAACGCACAAGGGAGCTTGACTGCGAGAGAGACATCTCGAGCAGGTACGAAAGTAGGAGTTAGTGATCCGGCGGTCCCTCGTGGTAGGGCCGTCGCTCATCGGCTAAAAGGTACCCTAGGGATAACAGGCTGATCCTGCCCAAGAGTTCATATCGACGGCAGGGTTTGGCACCTCGATGTCGGCTCAAGTTAGGGCCCTCAGACGGGTAACCGTCTGTGCAAGACTCGGCTAATAACGGGGAAACCCTCTCGGATTCTTGTCATACCCAGCAGCTACGTTCAACGTAGTCGCGGTCCGAAGGGCAATCTCGTGGGAAGTCGAGAAGCATGCATCTCTCACAGCGATGCAAAGAGGTACTCATCGGCACCATCCTTGGGGATGGTTGCCTTGAGCGGAACGGAAGAAACGTTCGGCTGCGAATCGACCACTCACTCATTCAGCAAGCGTTCGTCGATTGGAAGCGACGCGAGTTGCAAGAGTTGAGTCCCTCGATTCCACGAGTGGTTCGACGCGTTGACGCTCGGACTGGGATGGAGCACCTGAATTACCGGTTCTCAACCCGATCGCTGCCATTGCTCAACGACTACTTTGAGCTGTTTCATGCCGGCGGCGGAGCGAAGAGAATTCCCGCATCGATTTCAGGTTTGCTCAGTACTCCTCTTACTCTCGCTGTTTGGTACATGGACGATGGTGGCCGTCGTGGTGATTGCCGAAGTGGTTACCTCAACACGAACGCGTATCACCTGACGGAGGTCGCTCTTCTCCAAGGATGTTTGGCGAAGAGCTTCGGAGTTTCTACGACCGTGCACTTTGCGGCGCGGAAACCTCGTATCTATATACCGAAGTCGCAGTTCTTCAACTTCTGCGATCTGATCAGGCCTCATGTGATCGATGAGATGTTGTACAAGCTTCTTTGACCCCGTAACGACTGAGGGCATATGCCCGAGATGGCGACTCTCTGGAGTTCGCTCCAAATTTATGGTCGCCATAACACGCCGAGCTCCAACCGAGGCCGGTTGGATGAAGAGATAGTCTGCGCCACTGGAAACAGTGGACCTCCGTGCGTCGCATCCTGGGGCTGGAGCAGGTCCCAAGGGTTGGGCTGTTCGCCCATTAAAGCGGCACGCGAGCTGGGTTTAGAACGTAGATCACTGCGTCCCCACGGAGCAATCTGTGGGTGCCCACCGGCTCATATCGGTGAAACCCTAATCTGTCACATCCGAACTGTACGGTTAGGGCAATACCGAGGGAAGACCAGCAAAGATTCCCTAAACTGTTCGAAATCGAAGCGGATCTTTGCCGCAGATGTCGAGCAACATCTGCGCAGCAAGGGATTGTTGGTCCCCGTAACGACTTCCTCGTCCGCTCGACGAGGAGATGGGGTTCTTCGCCATCAGGCAAATCTATGGACCTCATAACACGCCAGCCCCTTGAAAGAGGGTGAAGGTATAGTCTGTGCCTCCAGTAATGGGGGATGAACATGCGTGAGACAGTGGGAGCTATCCAAGCTGTCTATAAATTCGGCTATTTGCTGGAAACTCCGGATGCATCCTGCGGTACTCGGTCATGTCACACCCAGTGTCTAGGGTTGAGGCGTGATAAGTGAAAATCCGACAGGCGGGTGGTCTATCGTGGCCACGCCGGACAATCAGCAGGAAAGACTGAGTGACTACCTCTCGGGATACGTCGACGGGGAGGGATCTTTTCACGTAGCGGTTCAACGCAATCCTTCCACCAGGTTTGGCTGGCAACTCGTTCCCGAGTTCCACGTCAGCCAAGACCGGCACCGAGCCTCCGTGCTGCACTTGCTGCAAGCACATCTCGGCTGCGGCTATATCAAGGCCAACGCCAAAAGGGGATCTCGGGACCAATGTCTGGTACTGGTGGTCCGAAAGCGGACGGATCTGCTCGAGAAGGTGATCCCTTTCTTCGAATCCCATCCGATCCTCAGCGAGAAGAAACTTGAGTTCGAGACGTTTGCCTCCATCGTGAGGAGAATGGAACGGCGAGAGCACCTCTTTGAGGAAGGGTTCTTCCGATTACTGAACGACGCTGTTCTCATGAACGGTGGCGGAAAGTACCGGAAAGAGGACTGGTCGCGCAGAATCCTCAGAGGCCATATGCCGAACACGGATTTAGATCCGTGAAGATATGGTCCGACCCCCATGGCGACATGGGGAGCCAGGCGGAAAAGGAAACGACCTGGCCGCCGGCTGGAATCTCGAGCCGGAGGTAACAGAAGTGTCGGTCCCTATCCTCCGCGGGCGTAGGAGATTTGAGGAGAGCTGTCCCTAGTACGAGAGGACCGGGACGGACGCACCTCTGGTGTGACAGTTGTTCTGCCAAGGGCATGCTGTTTAGCTACGTGCGGTTCGGATAAGCGCTGAAAGCATCTAAGTGCGAAGCCGACTTCAAGATGAGATCTCCCACCGGGTAACCGGGTAAGGCCCCTTGCTAGACGACAAGGTTGATAGGCCGGAGCTGTAAGCACAGCAATGTGTTCAGGCGACCGGTACTAATAGGCCGAGGGCTTGGTTTCGCTCGCGCTCGCTCTGGAGCGTTCAGGGTTCTCCCCTGGATGGTTCATGACAACTAAATAGGTTTCCGGTGGCCATAGCGGCGGGGTCACACCTGGTCCCATTCCGAACCCAGAAGTTAAGCCCGCCAGCGCCGATGGTACTGCCCGGGAGACTGGGTGGGAGAGTAGGACGCCGCCGGGATTTTTCTCAAGAAGAGGCCGCCTTCGGGCGGCTTCTTCGCGTGGTACGCCCGGCATGGGCAGTCGCTAGTGGGTGAAAGTCCCACCGGGAGGAGGTGGTGCCGACCGTAGCCACAGGCAAGGGCTCCGTCGTGAGGCGGGGTCTGAAGGAAGCCCGTTGAGGCGAAGCT
>Ga0247713_1001456_pt1 | contig 11764 bp, 9 predicted proteins | sample 21E_NmetaG_FD_189936 | JGI IMG/M metagenome (GOLD analysis project Ga0247713, IMG submission 189936) | Soil microbial communities from hillslope of Landscape Evolution Observatory, University of Arizona, Oracle, AZ, United States - 2-1-E_N | ecosystem: Engineered > Artificial ecosystem > Mesocosm... | reverse complement strand
ATCCAGGCGTTTTAGCAGCTCCTCGTCCATGGTTGCGTTGATACGCACCGATCGACTCACACCAGCTCCTTCCTATAGGCGTCCAGAAGTTCGGGGGTGATCCGCCCGGAGTCGTGAAGGCTCTGCAGGGCTGCTCGTCCGCGTTCTGGGGTGATTCGGTTCAATCGAGTTCCATTCATCCACAACGATGTGGATAGGAACCGCCATACACACGATCTAGCACACGCAGCGTACGACCTAAGGACCGCAATCGGTGCAGCGATTCCGTTGGCCCAAAGCAGATGCTGGGAAAGATCGGCTTGTTCAAGCCTCTCCAATCGACGCTCTTCCCTTTCTGGTTGTCTAGGGTCTCCGGAGCAATTGCCTTGATCCTTGATCGCGAGATTTCGACCGAAGTACGGGTCGCCGAATCAACAGAGAGACTCAACATGGTATTGAATGCTACGACCGTTCATCCGTATTAATGGATGTGCATTCAGGTCATAGGGACCTGGTCGAATATTGAGGGGTGCCAGCCTTGGAGAACGATCGAGTCCAACAGGCCCTGGATCAACTCAGAGTCGACCATGGAACCGAAGCTCTCAAGAATCCGAAGAGTTTGCGGGGATTGCTCAACGATGCCCTCGGGGAGCACGCCCGCAAGTGCGTACTGGACGTCAACCTTCTGGTTATGGCCCTTGAAGTATGGGTTGCGGCGGATCTGCCGCTCCCGGGTACTTACGATCCAGCCGTCAACCGCCGTATCGTGGCCCGCCTGGTACGCGAGAGAGGAATCTCTCAAGACCACGCACGCTGGGCCGTGGATTGCTTGGCAGAAACGCTTGGTAAGGGGCACTCGTCCGGCAGTCAGCCACAGAGTCTCCCGGAACCACCGGAATTGCAGGGTCCAAAAGACCGTGGACGGTCATCAACGGCTCTTCGTGTCGGACTGTTCATCCTTGCAGTAGCCGTAGGTGGAATCGGAGCCCGCCAGTTTCTCGCCGTCGGGCAAACGGACGACACTACTGCTTCATTCGAGGCCATCGCTCTCGGCAACGGAGTGATCGTGCGCGCCGGACCCTCGACCGAAACCGAAAGAGTTGGGTCCGTTGCTTCGGGGGGAAGCATGCAGCTTACATGCGTGACCCGTGGGGAACTGGTCCAAGGGATTGTTGGCGTTACCGACATATGGAACAAGTCGGTCGAGCCGGCCGGCTTCGTATCGGGCGCATATCTAGAGATAGAAGACCAGGGCAAAGGGCTTCCGGAGTGTCCGGATATGCCGCCCTATGTAGAACCGAGCGAACAGTTCCCCGCTATCGAGGAGTTACCGCAGGAGTCTCCGGCAACCGGTGCTAGCCCGCTGGCACCCTGAGCCGAATTAGTCAGGACCTACGATCTCCGCCCGAACCGGGCCCACCTGGAAACGTATCCCAGGACGAAGATTCAACGAACTTCCTGGTGGCCCCTCCTGCACCGCCCCTGTGGGCCCGGTAGCACGCCAGGACCCGGGGCCGAGGTTCTTAAGCCCTCTGCGGCCGGGCTTGCTGGGGTGGGGCACTACCTTGGCAACGGGCGAAGCAAAATCGTAATCGAGGGCAACGTGGTGGCTGTAGATGATCGTGCCCTCATCGAGCACCACTTCCCTTGCTGCGATAGGACTTTCTCTAATTGCCCGCGTGATCCTTAACCTAAGTGGCTCCGGCACGACCGTACGGCATGACCAACATACCGTGGGCCGGCCGGCCTCAAAAAAGTTCTCCCGGGAACACTTCGCACAGCGCACAATGCTGTCTCGGATCCGAACCATGTCGGATCGCCACAGACTGTCCGCCACTCTGCCATTATCTGCGTCGTTCAGTCCCTCTCCGAAGGAGCGGCAAAAACGGTCACGCAGCAACTGTGGGTAGACGGGCCATAGGGCCAATGGGGCGTCCTGATATCCGGGTACCGGGCGGTTCGAATCATCGTGGGGATCGAATATGAAAAGCGGACTGATCCCGAAGACCTCGAGCTGCGCCTGGGCATCCCAAACATCGTAGGTAAGCGCCCTCCTGCCCTCAAGCGGATGATGGTTGATAAACAGGAAGAACAAAAGCACGGCGAGCGAAAACTGATCCGTTCGCGTGCTCGGCAGAGCCTTGCCGGTCAGGATCTCGGGCGCCATAAAGTACGGCGTGCCGAGGACCTGGGATTCGTCTACGCCGTCGATTCCTACGTTGTCGACATCGCATATCAGGATGGACCCATCTTCCGGGTTCAGGAAAATATTGCCGAAACTGATGTCCCGATAACACAGGCCCCGGCTATGGAGCATCAGGAAGCTTTCGGCCAGATGAAGCCCCACCGTGCAAGCAATCCGAAACGAGATGTCCCTGCGGCGAGAAACCACGTCTGCCATTCCGACAAAGTTCGTGTCGCGCAGCGGCATCAGGTATCCGAAGCCGGGGACTCCCTCTATGAGAACCAGGTCGATCGGCCACAAGAAGCGCTCACTCGGAGCGTCTTGGTCTAGGAGATACTCAAGAGCCCGCCACTGTTCGTCCGTGGCAGCGGCAGGGTGGTACCACTTGAGAGCTAGAAGAGCCCGTTCGTCGTTCTCGACTCTGAAAACAGCACCCTGGCTGCCTTCTCCGATACATTCGACCACCCACCAGTAGCCATCGGTGCTAACGGGGTGAACCCGGGTGCCCGCCGGAACTAACGCTTGCGTGGTAAGCATTGCTAGTTAATCTAATAGCATGTCGGTGCCGAGGTAGATCGAGCAACCATGGGAGTCCACGCTGAGCGGCCCGGGGGGGCCCTCGCTACCCGTCCGCTACATTTCGTTTGGATTGCCGACTCGTCTGGCTCAATGGCCAGTGACGGAAAAATCCAAAGTCTTAACAACGCCATCAGAGAAACGATTCCCCATCTCCGACAGGTTGCCGAGAGCCATCCGTTCGCCCAGATGCTTGTCCGATGCATCGCCTTCTCCACTGGGGTTCATTGGCACATTCGGGAGCCGACTCCAATCGAGAACCTGACCTGGAGGGATTTGAAGGCAGGGGGTTATACCCACATGGGTGAAGCACTTCAGGAAGTCGCAATCGAACTGAGCGCTCCATCGATGGAACGCAGAGCGCTGCCGCCTTCTCTCATTCTGATCTCCGATGGACAGCCGACCGATGATTTTCAGGCCGGCCTGGACATGCTTTTGAAGCAACCCTGGGGAAGGCAATCCGTCCGCCTGGCCATCGCGATCGGGCGAGACGCCGATATTGACGTCCTTCGTGAGTTCATGGGCGATTCGGGGCTAGCTCCGGTTCCTGCAAACAACCCGGAGCAATTGGTCGCCTCCATTAGATGGGCCTCGGTCGTTGCCAGCCGGCTATCCTCCGAGCCCACCCGGGGATTCGCTCAGGCTCAACTCGGCTTGGAAGGTTTTCCAGATCTAGAGGAGACCTGGTGACCTCCACCTTGAAGTCAACCTGGCAGGTAGTGTCCGGAACCAGTCTTGGAGGGCACCACTTGTTGACGGGTACTCCGAACCAGGATGCCGTCTCGGCTAGGTCGGCCGGCTCGGAGGGCAGCCTCGTAGCGATTAGCGTCGCCGACGGGCATGGCAGCGAATACTGCTTTCGCAGCGATGTCGGCTCGAGCGCGGCAGTTGAGATTGCCACTCGCCTGGGCGTCGACTTTCTCGAAAGGCACGGCCACCTACCAGCGGAAACGCTGTCAACCGCGGCGACCGAGGAGTTGATACCACTCATCGTGAATGAGTGGACCACGCGGATCAACGAACATCGAAGGCTCGAACCACTGACCAGCCACGAGAGCACGCTCTCTCTGCCAGATGGCGTCGAGAATTCTCTACTCCCATACGGAACCACCCTCCTACTGGCACTCATTACGGACCACTGCGGGCTGGTTCTGCAGGTTGGCGACGGCGACGCCATTGCGGTGGATACTCGCGGCAACGTTTCCCTGCCCGTTCCGCCGGATTCGGATCTTGTTGCCGGGACGACCGCCTCCCTCTGCTCCTCGCATGCCTCTTCCCAGTTCCGCGTCGGAATCACGGACCCGGAACAGGGCCCGATCGCCCTTTGGGCACTGGTCACGGACGGATACGGGAACTCCTTCTCCGATCCCCAGTGGCAACAGCAGGTTGGCAGCGACCTGCTAAAGCACCTAAGCGAAAATGGGGTGGCGTGGGTCCAGGAACGAATCGGTTCCTGGCTGGCCGAATCCGCGAGCGCGGGAGGGGACGACGTGAGCATGGTTCTGGCGGTCAGGAGTGATGCGCGTTGAGTCACAACCCTTCCGGTGTCGAGTTTCGGATCCTTGGGCCTCTTGAGGTGCTTGTCAATGGCACACCCATACCGTTGGGCGGCGGGAAACAGAGGACGCTGCTTGCGCACCTGCTCTGCGAGCCCAACCGGGTCCAGTCCATCAGCCACTTAGTGGGCGCAATCTGGGACGAGGATCCCGATGATCCTGCACGCAGCAAACTCCAGGTTCACATCTCCAACCTGAGGAAAGCATTGGCTCCCGCTACAGCGGTCCTCGGTTCGGACCCTATAGTCACGCAGGCGCCCGGATACAAGGTTCAGGTAACCAATGACCAGTTGGATCTCCTGGCCTTCGAAGGGCACACCCGCTCGGCTCGCAAGAATCTCGAGAGCAAGGACTTCATCCGGGCCAGCTTCCGGTACGGTGAAGCGCTGGGGCTGTGGAGGGGAGAGCCCCTAAGCGACCTAACCGATGATTCATTCGTCCGGCCGATCATTGCCCGGCTGCAGGGAGCAAGAACCGAAGCTTTGGTAGGCCGGATGGAAGCCGACCTGGCGCTGGGACGCCACAAAGACCTGGTCGGCGAACTGGCGGGCCTGGTCGCCGCAAATCCATTGGACGAACGAGTTCTGGGGTTGTTGATGATCGCCCTCTACCGCAGCGGGCGTCAGGCCGAGTCCTTGTCCACTTTCACCATCTACCGCCGCCGCCTTGCCGACGAACTAGGGCTTGATCCCGGCCAAACGTTATGTGACCTGGAGACCAAGATACTGGCCCAGGACCCCGACCTGGAGGCACCGCAGCCGGGCCAGTTCGACAATGCCATTCCCACCTTGTTGCGATCGACGTTAGCCCGGCATGAGGCCCACCTGATGGTCGACGGAGAGCGAGTGGATATCGATAAGCCGGTCATCACAATAGGACGACGCTCGGATCAGGACCTCGTGCTTAATGATCCTCGCGCCAGCCGCCAACATGGCCTTATTAAAAGAGACGCCGACGGTTTTCGGTATCAGGATAAATCCAGCAACGGCACCAGAATCAACGGGCAGTATCTGAGCGAACATGTACTTGAATCGGGAGATGAGTTACTAATCGGCAACACAGTCCTGAAATTCGTCCTGGCTGCGGACAGATAACCTCCTTGGTGTGTTGAAGTGGAGGCCGTTTGACCCCTGATTTGAACGCTGACGACCCGCCCATTAGGTCCGCTTTGACCACCCTTTTGTCGGACCAGGGGCCGCAGATTGCGACGGGATCGCGTGTCAAGGGCCTGTTGAACGACGCTTTAGGGCAACAAGCACGCAGCCATGTCCTGGAGGTTAACCTCCTGACCGCGGCTGCGACCTCGGGCGCGTGCGAAGAATTACAGACATCCAATATCCCGCTTCCGAAGCTTGTGCTGAAACTTTCGCGAAGACTCTCGGCCGAACAGGGACTTTCAATCGAACATGCCACTTGGGCAATTGAGACCTGGGCCGAAGCGCTGGGAACGCCCGGCCGCCGGGCTGAATATCCGCGCCCGCGGTCCCGCGGATCAGCGTCGCCTCGAAGTGCCCGCGAACCCGCTGCGCCCTGGCCGGCAATCCCCGGGTTTCGGGACTTCGCCGAAATCGGCCGCGGCACCAGCAGTGTTGTTTTCCGGGCCACAGACACCAAGATCGGACGGGATGTTGCGATCAAGGTTCTCAAGAAATCGACCGCACGCGATCAGTTTGTGGTGGAGAGCCGGGTTATAGGCCAGGTGGGCCAACACCCCAACATCGTCCAAGTATTCGACAGCGGGACTGCTCCCGACGGTTCGCCCTACTTGGTTATGCAGCTCTACGATGGGTCGCTCAAAGACAGAATCGACCAGGACGGCTCGCTGCCGGTGCAAGAGGCTGTCGAGCTCGTCGCGACAATTGCCGATGCGGTCCACTTTGCCCACTCCAAAAGGATCCTGCATTGCGACATTAAGCCGGCCAACATCTTGTTCTCGGAACACGGCCCAGGTCTGGCCGATTTCGGTGTCGCGCGAAGTGGGGCTGATCAGGTGGGGGCTGGCCTAACCCCCCTTCACGCGGCTCCCGAGGTGATACTGGGCGAGATCCCGCCGGATGCGCGGGCGGATGTCTGGTCGCTCGGCTCTACGCTGTACACCGCGCTGGCTGCCTATCCCCCATTTCACTCCGCACAACCGGAAAGCCTTCCCGCTTACCTCGCCCGGCTGGAAACGGCTCCCCTTCGCCCCATTCCTCGAGCCGATGTCGACGCACGGCTTATGGCAATCATCGAACGCTGCCTGACCAAGGATCCCAGCGGTCGGTACGCAAATGCAGGGGAGGTTGCCCGGGCTCTTCGCGAGGAAGGAGGAGCTCAGGTAGCAGCAGCACCCGTACCGGAGACTTACCAACCGCGGCCTGCATTTGCTGAGGCCGCCGGCGAAGAAACGCTGGTTCGCCCGCCGCCGGCCAACGCACCGCAAGGGAACTCCGTTGCAGAACCCACGGAGCCGTCAGACTCACCCAAGCCGTCACGCGGCTGGCTGGTACCGGCCTTTGTTTTTGTTTCACTCTTCTTGAGTGCAGTGGTGGTGTTGTTTTTCCTCAGGCCCGACGGCCGAGAGGTTCAGCCTCCTGGTCCCACTCCCATAGTCGACCCGGGGTTGGATCCGGGCCCACTCGTCGTGGAGGACAATGGCACAGCCGCAACTCTGAGGTGGATCGATCAGTCTGGGGGAACCGCCCAGTTTGTCCTTTTCTACGCCGATTCTGGTGACTTGAGCGAAGCAGATCCAGTTCCGGTTCAAAGAGGGGTTACCAGCCATACCGTCAGAGGCCTGGATCCCGACCTCGGCTACTGTTTCAGGATCTTCGCACTGACAACTGATGAGGATGATCAGATAGTCAACGCCTTCGCCGACGCTGGGCTGCGGGGCTGCGTCCCGGAGCCGCCGGACGCCTAGAAGTCGGCAGAGACCTGTCCGGAGCCAGGACTCTCGGATCGAGCGCATAACGTAGCTTGTCCCGGACCGTTCGATGCGCAGACAGCGTCCGCTGGAACTCATCTGAAAGTTGCCATGCCCTTTGAGCGGAGGATTCAGCAGCTGACTCCATTGAGAAGAGGGCGCTGTTAGCCAGAGAACCCAATGGCACCAGAATCTCGGCCTGCTCGCGCCCTACGACTTCCTTGCAGTAATTCACACAGTCGGAAACGGTTGAGGACGGCGGCACCCGGACCCCACTGCCCCTCATCTCATCCACCGCCTGACGCCAGGCTCCTATCACCCTTTGGCCGGCACGGCCTCTTAATCTCGTACTCCTCAGATGTCGCCTCTTAATGAGAACCGCCAGGGCCAGCAGAGACACCGACAGTCCCGCAGCAATGCCTGCCAAGCGCATCCAACCGACCAGATTGCGCTGACTGGCCTGGGCTGGTGACGCAGTCCCATCATCAGCCGTTGGGTCCGGAACCTGTGCCGGATCGGTGGCTGGTTCCTCCAATCCAGTCACCTCCAGATCAAGAATTCCGGGGACCGGAGGCCTAGAGGATTCGAGGGCGACCGGAGATGGATCGAACGGTATCCATCGTTGATCCGAAGACTGAAGTTCCACGTAAGCGTGGGCATCCCCGGCGCGTACGGTCCAGGTGGAACCGTTCTGCTCACCGGCATGGAACCCAACGGCCACCCTTGCAGGCATCCCCGTGGCGTTGGCTAGGAGAGCGAATGCAGACGCAAACTGCTCGGAGGTTCCGCTACCTCCCTCCGCGCCGCTTCCCAGGAACCGCAGGATCCTCCAAATACTGCTGCCCGAGGGAGCCTGGGGGTCAATCCTCCTCCCCCCCTCCTTCAGATACGCCTCAATGGCTCTGACTTTTTCGCAGGGCGATGCCGTTTCAGCGTTAAAAGCATTCACGACATCCATGAACTCTTGAGGGAGGATCCCGCCGGCGTCGTTAACCGGGGTGGGCGAAGAGATTACTCGTGCACAATCGGTTGGACCCGAGGAAAGTGCTGAGGTCAAAGCGTAGCGTGCTCCGGGCTCCAGGCCCCCGGGCTGAACCAGAACACCGGTCCCCTCATCTACCAACAAGCCTTTCCCCGACGCCCTGACTGGACGATCCGCCGCTGGAATCCAGATGCCGGGCAACTCAACCACCTCAACTTGATATTCCAGGCTTTCGACCGGCGTTTGCTGAGTCTGCGGGGAAAGAACCCCGCCGAAGAACTGGAGATCCGGAGCCATGTACCAGCCGGATTCAGGATCGTAGCGATCCAGGACCGCCAGTCTCCAAAGCGCCGGGCGTTCGGAGGTCACCTCGAACAGGACCTGGTCCGGGGCTAGCGCCCATCCGGCAAGTCGAGCCAGAGGATTTACCGACGCCAGCTCCTCAGAGCTCACCGCATCGAGTCCGGCCTCGTACGGGTCGTTCGCCTGCGCCAGAGGCAGCCCAGGCCCAAGTGATGCGGCCAACAGGGAGCAGGATCCCGCCACAAGCAAACCGGTGACCATCGATTGCGTGACCCGCCTGGGTCCGGCTTCCTTGAGCACCCGGGTGTCTCCGGATACATCCAGGTTGACCACAAATGCAGCCAGCAAAACGAAACAGAATAATCCCGCCAGCACCAGGCTCGCGCCGTCCCCCCTGCTTCCAAAGAAAACGGCCGACCCCATGAGAAACAGCGGAGGTAGGAAACCAGCGTGCGGTAGACGCGCCCGCAGCGCGGTTTCCACACCGGCAAAGGTGCATAACCACGCCAGCAGGGCAGGAAATGCCAGCAGTTCTGGGTGATCGGTCACCGGAAGGGTGGTCGTCAGGATGCGGCTCCAACCTGAAATGAGAGCATCGAGAACCGGAGCAGGACCGCCTACTGTCACCAGCAGGTACCCCAATAGGCAAATAAGCGAGATCATTCCGGAAAAAGGGAGGGGTGCCGGGTCGGCAGGCTTTCGGGAAACCCAAATCGCCACTCCCGCGGGAATGGCAACTGCCCCGACCAACTGCATGAGTGACCGGTTCCAGCCAAAGACACGTTGGTACTCCAACCCGCCAATCAACGCCGCTGCAGCCACCAGACCCGCTATCGCCTTCCGGCCCGCGATACGGGCTGATACGTTCAACGCAGCACCTGACTGATCCAGGAGCGGGAGAATTCACCGGCGCTCTCCACCCTGATCGACCGGACATTCACCCCAGGCGGAAGAACGATCTCCTGAGCCTTCGGCGTCACAAAGCCCATGACCGCATCGTCGTAGCGACGCGTCAGCCCGGCCAGGACCACAATCTCCGTCGGCGATGGTGCGCCCGTAAGAATGACCAGTGTGTCGCCGCCCCTTTGAATTCCAAGACGGGAAACCTGGTCCTTCAGCGGTACGGTGGCGGTCGAGAGACCCAATTCCGCCAGCGTATCCAACAAAGACCCGGCCCTGGCCGGGCCCCTGCCACTGGCTGCCCGGCCGCAACTAGTCAAAAGGCGCACCGGCAGCTGCGACCTGCTGGCCGCCGACAGGACGCTGGCGGCAGCCTCAATCACTTCTTCAAAACTGTCGGCGTCATGGGAGGAAGCGCGGGTATCTACCAGAACCGTTATCTGCGGAAGGCTGGTTTCAAGGTTTTCCCGCACCATCAAGGTGCCGGTCCGGGCGGTCGAGCGCCAGTGAACCATGCGCAGGTCGTCGCCGCGTTGGTACTCCCGCAGTGCGTGAAAGGCAACCCCACCCTGGGTTACCCGGTTAGAGGCAAGGCCATCCAGGCTCTTGATTCGACCGGCCGGCATACCGGCAAGCTCATGGACGAGAGGATGGACCCAAAGCTTGTCGAATCCACCGAGTTGCCTGGCTTTTCGCCACAGTCCCAATGGATCCGAGCGGGTCATACGAAGCGGGCCAACCAGGAATACCCCGCGACGATCCGTCGGCAGCCGGTATCGCTTGACGGTGCCGGCGGAAGGTCCCAGCCGGGGGACATCCACCAAGATGTCCTTAGAGCCGCAACTTTCCAGCACTCGCAGGGGGGCGGAGGCCAAAGAGTTCGGATTCGTAATCCGAAGTTCTCCGAAGGCTGGGCTGCCCCGGGAGACCCTGCTTGGAGCGATCACCCTGGTCACTTCGAGGTTGGGGCTACGCAGTATCCAGAGGACACCGGTCCCGAGAGCCAGCATGGGCGCCGCCGCCAGCACTACCAACTCAACGTAGCCCAGCATCACGCCGGCTGCGTAAACCAAGATCGCCACGGTAAGCAGGGCGCGGCCACGCCGCGTCAGCATCCTTTAGTCCCGGGAGGTCACCCGAGGCACCGGAACCGCCGCCAGCACCTGATGGATGCTGTCGGCCGATAATACTCCGCGCAGCTCGGCTTCGGGGTGTATGATCATTCGATGGGCAAAGGCCGCCGTTGCAAGGCCCTTGATGTCCTCGGGCAACACAAATCCCCTCCCATCGGCAAGGGCCCGGACCCGAGCTGCCCTCATAAGGGCGATACTTCCTCGAGGACTCACTCCCAGTCGTACGTCGGGGAGGTTTCGGGTGGCAGCCGCCAGCCCAATGATGTAGTCCTGTACCTCCGAAGCAACCGTCACGGCCGCCGCCTGACCCACCATCTCGTGGACCCGCTCAACCGTGAGAACCTGGGGCAGAGAATCAATCGCGGCTCCCTCGCGATATCCGCTGAGGATCTCCCGTTCGGATCTGGCGTCCGGATATCCAACCTCTATGCGCAGCAGAAAGCGGTCCAACTGAGCCTCGGGCAGCGGGTAGGTGCCGTCGAGCTCCACCGGGTTCTGCGTAGCGATCACAATGAACGGCCGGGGAACCTTGTAGGACTTGGAATCTGCGGTCACCCGGCGCTCCTCCATAACCTCCAGCAACGCCGCCTGCGTCTTCGGAGAAGCGCGGTTGATTTCGTCCGCCAGCACAATATTTGCGAAGACCCCTCCGGGATGAAAGTCGAATCCAGTTCGCTGGGCATTGAGGATGGTGGCGCCAGTCACGTCGGTAGGCAGAAGATCGGGGGTGAACTGAATACGGCGGAACTGCCCCCGGATGGAAGCCGCCAGCGCCCGGGCAATCGAGGTTTTACCTGTTCCCGGGACATCCTCTATAAGCAGGTGACCCTCGGCGAAAAAACAGGTCAGCGCAAGGCGCAGGACAGAGTTCTTGCCGCGGATAACACGTTCCAAATTGCGGAGCAGTCTGTCGAAGTCGGTAGGAAAATCGGCCGAATTATTCAACGAAGCACCTCAGATTGTTGGCCGATTGATCACCATTCGTCACCATCTGACTCGGTTTGACTCAACCCCGCCGCCAGTGACCCAGTGATCCGGCCCATCACTGGAATAGCAAAGAGTGGTATCCGCGGCGTACCCGGCACCGTCGATAGTAAGGGTCTGATTGTAGAATCCGCCCGGATCTACGGAATCCCGACACGTGACGGTCACTCTTGAGCCCGGAGCAAAATGGTGAAGAGAAACCGAATACCAGGAGCCATGCGGAGCGGGCCCACCCCGCGAAAGATTGATGCGGGGCGGTGA
>Ga0247713_1001454_pt1 | contig 11767 bp, 11 predicted proteins | sample 21E_NmetaG_FD_189936 | JGI IMG/M metagenome (GOLD analysis project Ga0247713, IMG submission 189936) | Soil microbial communities from hillslope of Landscape Evolution Observatory, University of Arizona, Oracle, AZ, United States - 2-1-E_N | ecosystem: Engineered > Artificial ecosystem >... | reverse complement strand
AGGCGCTGGGCATGTCGGGCGCCCGGCCCAACGACGTGGCCACCCTCCAGGCCATCTCCGCCGTCGGCCAGAGCCGGCTGATGGCGGCCTACGACGCCGCCCTCGGCCGCCACGGGCTGGTCGCCGGCCAGGTGCTGCTGGCGCCACTCGACTTCATGAACCGCTCCCAGTACCTGCACGCCCGGGACACCTTCGCCCGCCTGCTCGACCTGGGCGTGGTCCCGGTGGTGAACGAGAACGACGCCGTCGCCGACGACGAGATCCGCTACGGCGACAACGACCACCTGGCCGCCCTCGTCGCCCACCTCATCTACGCCGACCTTCTCGTCCTGCTCACCGACATCTCCGGCCTGCACAGCGCCGACCCCCGGCTCGACGCCGGCGCCTCGCTCATCGAGGAGATCGTGGAGTTCGACCACCACCTGGAGCGGATCGCCGGTGGACGGGGCACGATCCGCGGCAGCGGGGGCATGGCCACCAAGCTGAGGGCGGCCAAGATGGCCTCCTGGTCGGGCATCCGCACGGTGATCGCCGCCGCCAGCCGGCCCGGGGTTCTGGCCGCCGCGGTCGACGCCGAACCGGCTGTCGGCACCGTCGTGCGGGCCCGCGACCGCCGGCTGGGCGCCCGCAAGCTCTGGATCGCCTTCGCCAAGCCGTACCAGGGCGTCCTCCAGGTCGACGACGGCGCCCGCCAGGCCCTCATCGAGCGGCAGACGTCGCTGCTGCCGGTGGGTGTGGCCGGCGTGATCGGGGAGTTCGAGGCCGGCGACGCCGTCGAGATCGCCGACGCCACCGGCCGGATCTTCGCCAAGGGCCTGGTGCGGATGGGTGCCGAGGAGCTGCGGAAGGCCGCCGGCCGGCGCACCGCCGACCTGCCCGAAGGCGCGCCACGCGAGGTCGTCCACCGCGACGATCTGGTCGTCACGGGATCATGACCGCCGCCACACGGCCGGTGGCGCTGGCAAGGCGCCGGCTGCCGGCGCTGCTGGTGCTCGCGGTCGTCGTCCTCGCCGGCTGCGGGCGGGCTGAGGGCGTGGCCGACACCCGCCGGGCCCTGGAGGGCGCCGGCTACCAGGAGGTCGACATCGACCTGCGGGCGCGCCGCGGCATCGGCGTGGCCCGGGTGGAGGCGGCGCCCGGCGGGCCGCCGGCCGACAGAGGCGCCGAGGTGGTCTGGGACAGGCTGCCCGTCCGCTTCGACCAGCTGATCGTCGCCCTGGGCGACGCCGCCACCCCGTTCAGCTACGAGGAGCTGGCCGGCCGCTTCGGGCCCCGGGACCCGTCGCTGGACGGCAAGCAGGTCGACGAGCAGGTGGTCCGCAGCGGCCTGCACCTCATGCTGCTGCTTTCCGCCGGCGCCTTGCTGTCGGTGGGCTTGGTGGTGGTCACCGGCCTGGCCGTCGTCCGGGCGACCAAGCGGGCCCGCGCCTCAGGCTGAGGGGCCGGCCTCCTGGGCGGGGGCGTCGGAGATGGCGGGGGCGTCGGCCGGGGCCGAGGCGATGCCCAGCTGGGCCCGGATGGCGTCGAGGCGGGCGGTGGCCTCGGTGTTCATGGCCGCCTGCTCCACCTCGAGCATGCGCACCTCCACCGACTCGCCGGCGATCTCGGAGTGACCGAGCGCCTTGGCGTAGCGCTGCTCGATCTTGTTGCGGACCTCGTCGAAGGTGGGCACGTCCTGGCCGACGGTCTCGCTGAGGGAGGCCATGGCCCGGTTCATCTGCTCCTGCATCTTGGCCTGGTCGAGCTGGCCCATGAGCTTCTGCTTCTCGGCCAGCTTCCGCTGCATCACCGAGGAGTTCTGCTGGACGGCCGCCTTCGCCTGCTGGGCCGCCTGGGTGGATTGGAGGAGGAGCTGCTTGAGGTCCTCCACCTCCTTCTCGGTGGCGATGAGCCGGTTGGCATAGGCCTCGGCGGCCGAGGTGTAGTCCACCGCCTTGGTGGTGTCGCCCCGCTTGGCGGCGTCGTCGGCCATCTGGACGGCCTGGCGGGCGGAGGAGTTCAGCTTGCCCATTTCCTCCATGGCCCGGTTCAGGCGCATCTCGGTCTGCTTCTGGTTGGCCACGACGTTCGCCGCCTGCTCGATGAGCCGGCGGTGCTGGTCCTGGGCCTCGGTGATGGCCTGCTCGAGCTGCACCTTCGGGTCGGCGACCTCGTTGAACTTCCCGGTAAGGGCCGCGGTGAGGTACCGCCATGCACGGCTGAGGAGTTTGAACATGTCGCGAGGATAGTGACGGGGGGCGAGGCTCTGTACGATCGGGGTAGAAGCGGCCTCAAGTGCACATCACGTTCAACGCCTCCGAGCGCTCGAGCCTCGGCGTGGAAGTCGAGCTCGAGATCGTCGATCGGCAGAGCCGTGATCTGGCCAGCGCGGCGTCGGGGGTCCTCGAGGAGCTCGGCGCCGGCCACCCCGGGGGCGAGCACCCGAAGGCCAAGCACGAGCTGTTCGAGTGCACGATCGAGATCATCACCGGCATCTGCCACTCGGTGGCCGAGGCCAAGAACGACCTGGGGACGACCCTGAAGGAGGTGGCGGCGGCCTGCGACCGGCGGGGCCTGGCCCTGCTCTGCTCGGGAACCCACCCGTTCTCCGACTGGCACGACCAGCAGGTCAGCCCCGACCCGCGCTACCACAAGCTGGTCGACGAAATGCAGTGGCTGGCCCGCCGCATGCAGATCTTCGGGGTCCACTTCCACGTCGGCGTGCGGTCGGCGGAGAAGTCCATCGCCATCGCCAACGGCCTGACCGCCTACATCCCCCACTTCCTCGGCCTGTCGGCCTCCAGCCCCTTCTGGCACGGGCGCGACACCGGCCTGGCGTCCAGCCGCAGCAAGGTCTTCGAGAACCTTCCGACCGCGGGCCTGCCCTACCGCCTCGACGACTGGGCCGAGTTCGAGAAGTTCATGGCCACCCTGGTCAACGCCCAGGCCATCACCAGCATCCGTGAGGTGTGGTGGGACATCCGCCCCCATCCCGACTTCGGCACCGTCGAGCTGCGCATCTGCGACGGCATCCCCACCCTGCGGGAGGTCGCCGGTCTGGCTGCCCTGGCCCAGAGCCTGGTCGAGTGGTTCGACACCCTCATCGACCGGGGCTACACCCTTCCCGTACCGAGGGAGTGGGTCATCAGGGTCAACAAGTGGCGGGCCGCCCGCTACGGGATCGCCGCCGACATCATCGGTGACGACCAGGGCACCCGTGTCGCCCTCGACCAGTCGATCCGGGACCTCGTCGAGGAGCTGTCGCCTGTCGCCCGCCGCCTCGGCTGTCTCGACGAGCTGCGGTCCAACCTCGAGGTGCTCGACCACGGCCCCAGCTACATCCGCCAGCGCCGGGTGATCGAGGCCGGCGGCAGCTGCGCCGACGTCGTGGACTCCCTGGTACGGGAGCTGGAGACCGACCAGCTGAGCTAGCCGAGGCCTGACGCGAAGAGGGCGCCCCGCCGCGGCGGGGCGCCCTCTTCGAAGTGGCAGGATCAGACGGTGCAGAGGCCGCTCTTGACGTCGGCGAGGTAGCCGGCGTTCAGGCCGTTCATGTAGTGGGAGCGCTGGGCCTCGAACCAGGCGGTCATGGCGTCGTTCTCAGCGACGATCTTGTCGGCAAAGACCGCGTTGGCGGCGTTGAGCACGGCGACCGCCGTGTTGACGCCGTTGCCGGAGTCGACCGCCTTGACGTAGCCGACGATCGCCGAGGCGAGCCCGTCGACGGCTGCCGGGACAGCGGTCTGCTTGGTCGCGAGGTCGGCTGCGGCGTCGGCTACTGCCTGGTCGCCACCGGAGACGAGGGTTTCGACGCTGGTGATGGTGGAGGTGAGGTTGCTGCAGATGCCGCTGACGAGCGCCGACGGGGCGGCGGCCGAGGCCGGGGCGACCGTGCTGACGGCAAGGGCGGCAACGCTGGCCGCACTGACGCCAAGGGCGATGATCTTCTTGTGCATGTTCATTGTGTTCTCCTTATCGGTTCTGGCAGTTGTGGCTATTTACAGGTAGATGCCGAGTTGCTTCAGTTGTTCTCGCACCATCGCTTCGACCTGTTCGTCGGTCAAACGCGTGGTGGTTCCGGCGTTCGCCGGGGGCGCTTTGAGTTGCGCCATGATCCCGGCGATGACCTTCTGCACTTCCTCTGGTGTGGCTTTGGCCGGGACGGAGGAGACCGGTGCTGCCTTGGCCGCCGGTGTGGTGGCGGCAGTCCTGGCCTTGACAGTGGTCGGCGTCGTGGCCGGTGCTTTCCCCTCAGCCGCCGGCGGGGCTGGAGGAACCGTCCCGGCGAGCGTTGAGGCCGTAGCGCCGACGGTGGTCGTCGGCGTTGACGCTTCAACCGTCTTGCCGTCCCGCTGCATGGCCACTGCAACCGCAGTGCCCACCACGACAAAGATCCCGACGAGTACCGCCAACCCGATTCTTTTCGCCCCGAACATTCTCATTTCATCGGCCTCCGCCCGCAGGGGTTGATAGTGCATTCGCGTCAACCTGCGACCTCCGAATGCGGCATATGGATAGTGTTGAGCCGCCTGAAGACGCGCTCCTTCATGTGATCTTCAGAGTGTCTTCGAGCGCCGAATTTCATACTTCTTGCCGCCGCTCAGGAGAAAGAATGGGAGAAGAAGATCAACTGCCGCCCCGCTGAAGCCCAACGCCAGCCCAACTGTGCGATCCGGAATTCGCAGCTGCCGGCCAGATACGGCGCGTACCTTTGGCGGGTGCGCGGCTCCCAGTCCCGGGCGCTGTGGCGGGTGTGGCCGTACCTGCGGCCCTTCACCGCACAGCTGGTCACCATGGTCGCCGTCTCGTTCGGGGCCATCGGCGCCGCCCTGGCCATCCCGTTCGTCATCCGCCGCATCGTCGACGGGGCCATCGCCAGGGGTGACCGTGGCGCCCTGCTGCCGCTCGCCGCCCTGGTCCTCGCCCTTGGGCTGATCGAGGCGGGCCTGGCCTTCACCCGGCGCTGGATCCAGGGCTCGGCCGCCAACCGGTTCGAGCAGTCGATGCGCGACGACCTCTACGCCCACCTGCAGTCGCTACCGGCCTCCTTTCACGACCGGTGGCACTCGGGCCAGCTCCTCAGCCGGGCCATGGCCGACATCTCGGTGATCCGGCGTTTCGTGGGGTTCGGCCTGGTGTTCCTGATCGTCAACTCCGTCACCTTCGTCCTGGTGGTCGGCCTGCTGTTCCGCGTCTACGCGCCGCTGGCCATCGTGACCGCCACGTCGGTCGTGCCGCTGGCGTTCCTGTCCCAGCGGTTCCGCCGGCGCTACACCGTCGTCTCCCGGCGGGTCCAGGACCAGCAGGGTGACCTGACCACCCTGGCCGAGGAGGCGGCCACTGGAATCCGGGTCATCAAGGCGTTCGGGCGTGCCCCGCTGGTCTACGAGCAGTACGCGGCCTCCGCCGCCCGCCTGCGGGCCTCCGCCATCGACGCCGCCAACCTGCGGGCCACCTTCTGGTCGCTGATCGACCTGGTACCCAACCTCACGCTGATGGGGGTGCTCGTGGTCGGTGCCCTGGCCGTGGGGTCGGGATCGCTGACCCTCGGCGGCCTTGTCGCCTTCATCTCGCTCGTGCTGATGCTGGTCTGGCCCATGGAGTCGCTGGGCAAGATCGTGGCCAACGCCCGGGAGGCCGGCGTGGCCGCCGGTCGCATCTTCGAGGTCTTCGACACCGTGCCCGAGGTCGCTGACTCGCCCGGCGCCGTCGAGCTGGTCGCCCCGTCGGGCCACCTGTGGTTGGAGGGGATCGGCTTCCGGTACCCCGGCAGCGAGGAGTGGGCGCTCCGGGGTGTCGACCTCGACGTGCGCCCGGGCGAGACCCTCGCCCTCGTCGGGACGGCCGGCGCCGGCAAGACGACCTTGCTGAACCTGGTGCCCCGGCTCTACGACGTAACCGAGGGGCGGGTCGTCCTCGACGGCCACGACATCCGCGATCTCACCCTCCCGTCGCTGCGCCGGGCGGTGGCCGTGGCCTTCGACGACCCCCTCCTCTTCTCGGCCAGCGTGCGGGAGAACCTGCTGCTGGGCTGGCCCGACGCCTCCGACGAGGACCTGGAGACGGCGGTGGCTACCGCCCAGGCCCAGTTCGTCCACGACCTGCCCTGGGGCCTCGACACCCGGGTGGGGGAGCAGGGCCTCACCCTCTCGGGCGGCCAGCGCCAGCGCCTGGCCCTGGCCCGGGCCATCGTCGGCCGGCCGGCGGTGCTGGTCCTCGACGACCCCCTGTCGTCGCTCGACGTCCACACCGAGGCCCTGGTGGAGCAGGCGCTGGCCCGGGTGCTGGCGTCGAGCACGGCCATCGTGGCCGTGCACCGCCCGTCGACCCTCGCCCTCGCCGACCGGGTGGCGTGGTTCGAGGAGGGGCGCCTGCGGGCGGTGGGCACGCCGGCCGAGCTGGCCGAGCTCGCGGGCTACCGGGCCGTCCTCGGCCTCGATCCCCGCGCCGCCGAGGAGGTGGCATGACCGTCGTCGACGCCGGCTGGCGCGGCGTCGCCGCCGAGACGCTCGACGACGCCCGTGGCGGTCTGGCCGCCTTCCTCCGGGCCCGGAGCCGGCGGCTCCTCGGCTCGCTGCTGACGCCCCATCGCCGGGCGATCATCGGGCTGGCCGTCGTCGCCGTCCTGACCACGGTGGCCCAGATGGCCGGGCCCTACCTGGTCAAGGTCGGCATCGACCGGGGCATCCCCCCACTCGTTGCCGGGGGCAGCGCCCGGACGCTCTTCCTCGTCGTCGCCGGCTACCTCCTCGCCGCCATCGCCCAAGCCGTTCTCACGGCGGTCTTCGTCCGGACCTCGGGCCGCGTCGGCCAGGACGTCCTCTACGACCTGCGTACCCGCCTCTTCGAGCACTTCCAGCGCCTCAGCCTGTCGTTCCACGAGCGCTACACCTCAGGCCGGGTCGTCGCCCGGCTGACCTCCGACGTGGAGGCCATCGCCGAGCTGCTGGAGACAGGGATCAGCCAGCTGGTGTTCGCCGTGCTGTCCCTGGTCAGCACCTTCGTCGTCATGTTCGTCCTCGACGTGCCGCTGGCCCTCGTCGGTCTCATGACCTTCCCGCTGCTCTGCGTCCTGACCGCCTGGTTCCGCCGCCAGTCCTCCAAGACCTACCGGGAGGCCCGGGCCGCGGTCGCCATGGTGATCGTCCAGTTCGTCGAGACGCTCGGTGGGATGCGGGCCGTCCAGGCCTTCCGGCGGGAAGCCCGCAACCAGGCCATCTTCTCCGACGTCAACGACCGCTACGCCCGGGCCAACATCCGTTCCGCCCGCCTGGCCGCCACCTTCGGCCCGGGCACCCGGGCCATCGGCTCCATCACCGTCGCCGTCACCCTGCTCTACGGCGCCCACCGGGTGATCGACGGGGCCACCACCGTCGGCGTCCTCGCCGCCATGCTCCTGTACCTCCGCCGGTTCTTCGAGCCCATGCAGGACCTGGCCCAGTTCTTCAACGTGTTCCAGTCGGCCGCCGCCGCCCTGGAGAAGCTGTCCGGGGTGCTGGAGGAGGAGCCGGCGGTGGCCGAGCCGGAGGCCGGCGCCGCCCTGGCCGCCGGGCCACTCGACGTGCGCTTCGCGGGCGTCGCCTTCGCCTACCGCCCCGACCGGCCCGTCCTCGCCGGCCTCGACCTGTTCATCCCCGCCGGCCAGACCGTGGCCCTGGTGGGCGAGACGGGCGCCGGCAAGAGCACCATCGCCCGCCTCCTCGCCCGCTTCTACGACCCGACCGAGGGCCGGGTGCTGCTGGGCGACGTCGACCTGCGCCGGCTCTCCACGCCGGACCTTCGTGCCGCGGTGGTCATGGTGACCCAGGAGGCGTTCCTGTTCACCGGCAGCGTGGCCGACAACATCGCCTTCGGCCGGCCCGACGCCTCCCGGGGCGAGGTGGAGGACGCGGCCCGGTCCATCGGGGCCCACGAGCTGTTTGCCGGCCTACCCGAGGGCTACGACACCGTGGTGGGCAAGCGGGGCGGGCGCCTGTCGTCCGGCCAGCGCCAGCTCGTCGCCTTCGCCCGGGCGTTCCTGGCCGCCCCCCAGGTCCTCATCCTCGACGAAGCCTCCTCCGCCCTCGACGCCCCCCACGAGCGCCTGGTGCAGGACGCCCTGCACACCCTCCTCGCCGGCCGGACCGCGGTGATCATCGCCCACCGCCTGACCACCCTCGACGTCGCCGACCGGGTCCTGGTCGTCGACGGAGGCCGCATCGTCCAGGACGGCGCCCCCGACGAGCTGCGGAAGGCGGCCGGCGCCTTCCGCCGCCTCAACGAGGAGTGGGCCCAGAGTCTGGGATAAATGCGGCCCCGCCCAATGACGCACGATTAACTCGGCGAGCAAGCTCCGCTTGCGAAGCCGATCAGGCGATTTGGACGGGGGTGCCGATCTCGACGGTGTTGGCCAGGCGGGTGATGTCGGCGTTCTTCATCCGCAGGCAGCCGTTGCTGACTGCGGAGCCCACGAGGCTCGGCGCGTTCGTCCCGTGGAAGGCGATCTGGCCCACCCCGCTGCCGAAGCTCATCAGCACCTCGGAGAAGGCAGCCACCGACACCTGGTAGGGCCCGTAGACGCCGCTGGGATCCGGCGTGCGGACGGCGCCGTCGATGTAGTAGTTCCCCCTGGGCGTCGGCGTGGTGGGGTCACCGATGGCGACCGCGGCCTCCATGACCGGTGTCTGCCCGTCGTACACGGTGAGCGAGCGCGAGGCCAGGCTCACCACGATCCGGTGGGTGACCTGGCGGAGGCTGACGTCGGCCGCCCGCACCCAGGCGGTGGTCTGGTTGGGCCGGGTGTTGAGCTGGACCTCCAGCCAGTCGCCCTGGCGCTGCTGGACGAGGAAGACCAGCGGCAGCCCTTCCCATGTGGGGTTGTCGAAGGCCTCGTCGGCCTCGGGCTGCCCCGGGGTGCTGTAGAGGCCGATCTTCGAGCCCTTGACGTCGGCGACGGTGGCCGGCGAGGAGATCGGGCGGGCCACGCCGCGGCGCAGCTTGCTGCCGGCCACGCTGACCAGCTCGGGCGCCGGCGGCACCGTCGTGGTCACGATCTCCGGCGGGGCCGTGGTGGTCGTGGTGGGAGCGACCGTACGGACGATATTGGGGTCGAAGCGCCCGGCGGCGGCCGTCGGCTCCGGCCGGTTCAGGCGGACCCAACCGGCTACCGCCAGGGGGGCGGCCAGGGCCACCACGATCATGGCCACGGCGAGGGGATGCCTCGACCGACTACCCAGCATGGCGGAAAGGCTAGCTACTCCGGCTCGGCGAGCGGCACCAGCACGTCGAGCAGGGCCTGCACCTCGGGGCTCATCACGGGATCGCGCACCGTGATGGAGCGCTTCTTCCCGTCGTCGACCTCGATGTCGTACTGAAAGGCGTCCGGCCACGGGCCGGGCGCCGGCACCGTCCGCTGACCTCTTGGTCGTTTGAAGTCCACCTCCGCCAGCGCCGCCTCCACCTTCTTGGCACTCGCCGGCGGCAGATCGTCCAGGTCGACCGACGCCATCATCGAGAGGCCGGCCAACCCGCCGCTACGAGTGAGGCGCACCCGGGTCCCCATGCCTAGATCTTCACCTTGACCTTCTCCCAGCCCGCTTCCACGGCGTCGACCTCGGGGGAGCCGGCGCCGAAGCGCGTCACTGCAGCGTGCGGAAGGTCTGGTCGACGGCCATGGTGTCGGCCGCCGTCCCCCGCTCCTCCTCGTTGCCGTTGCGGATGATGTCCCGCAGCAGGTCCGGCGGGACGATGCAGGCGATAGGGCGACGGGCGGGCACGGTGACCTCCTACGGCTGCGTTTGGAGCTTCGGAAGGGCGACGGCCTGGCAGGCGAAGGCCATCGGGTCGCCGCCGGCGAGGGCGATCATGCGGCCGGCGGCCTCGTTCAGCCGGGCCTCCTTCAGCTCGCCCTTCTGCACGGCCACGACGAGACCGTGGACCATGTCCCGGGCGAACTTGCCGTCGGTGCTCAGGACGCCGTCGGCACCGGAGGCGATGGCCTTGACCGCCGCCTCCGACCAGTCCCAGCGCTGGTTGACCGCGCCCATGCCGATGGAGTCGGTGATGGCCACACCCTTGAACCCCAGCTCCCGCAGCATGGAATAGGCCTTGGCCGACAGGCTGGCGGGGACGTTCGGCTCGATGGCGGTGTAGTCGACGTTGCTCATCATGACGACCGGCGCCCCTTTGGCGATCAGGTCGGCGAATGGCTTGAGGTCGTTGGCCCGCAGGTCGGCCATGGACTCGTTGGAGACGATGCGGCCGACGTGATCGTCGCCTTCGGCCTTGGCCCGGCCGGGGAAGTGCTTGATCACCGGGTCAATGCCCTTGTCCACCATGCCGAGGGCGTAGGCGTAGGCATACCGGGCGGCGACGGCAGGATCACCCGAGAACGACCGGTCGCCGATCGTGTCGGTGGCGGGGCCGGTGTCGAGGTCGGCCACCGGCGCCAGGTCCAGGGTGATGCCCATGGCCGCCAGGTCGGTGGCCTGGTCGCGAGCGAGGGCGCGCATGGCCTCGGGCGTGCCCGTCGCCGCCAGGCGCCGAGCCGAGGACGTGTTGCCGATGATGTGCCCGAAGCTGGTCACCCGCCCGGGCTCCTCGTCGGTCGAGACGACGAGGCCGTGGCGGGCGGCGCGCTTGAGGTCGCCGGTGAGCTTGGTGATCTGGGCCCGGGTGTCGACGTTCCCGCCGGTGATCAGCACGCCGCCGATCCCGAGCTGCATGAGCTCCACGGGCAGGGGATGGCTGGCGTCCTTGACGTCGGGCATGCCCATGATCAGCACCCTGGCCGCCCGCTCCCGAAGCGTGGCCTGGGGCACGCAGGGCGGCTCGGTGGTGGTCGTCGTGGCCGGGGCGGGCGGGGTGTCGAAGCTCGGGAAGAAGAACCGGACGGGAGCGGTGGCGACCTCCCGGGGCGTCGAACCGGTGGCGGCGCCGGCGGCGGCCATCACCGTGAGTACCCCGAGCAGGATGGCCAGGCGGATGCGGCCCCGGCCGTACACGCCGTTCACCCAGCTTCCTCGAGCCGTTCCAGCATCGGCACCATCATGGCCTGATGGCCCCCTCGGAGGGCCGCTCAGGCCTGGACGGCCGTCGACGGCGCCTGAGGACCAGGACCGTGGCCACGGCCAGAACGCCAACGGCAAAGCCGGCCAGCCAGCCGACCGGCGTGTCCGAGTCGTCCTCGGGCGCGGGGACGGCGGCCAGGTGCTTTTCGAGGAAGGCCAGGGTCGGCGCCCAGGCGTCGGCCCGGAAGTCGAGGGCATGACGGTTGCCCTCATAGACGTCGAGGCGGTGGTCGACGCCGGCGGCCTTGAGCCGCTCGGCCATGGCCTGGGACTGCGACAGCGGCACGATCTCCCGGGTGCTGTTCACCAGGTACAGCGGGGCGTCGCTGGGGTCGACATGGGTGACGGGGGAAGACTGGGCCAGGCGATCGGGACACGTCTGCTGGTTGCAGCCCAGGAGGGGGCCGATCCAACTGGCGCCCCGGGAACCGGCGAGGGCGGTCAGGTCGACTGGTGGCGACCAGGCGGCACCCACCCGGATGCGGGCGTCGCGGTCGAGCGGTCCGGTCCCCAGCGTGGCCAGCATGGCGGCGAGGTGCCCTCCGGCGGACTCACCGAGGGCCGCGATTCGCGCCGGATCGATCCGGTACTCCTCGGCGTGGGCCCGTACCCAGCGAACCGCGGCCTGCACGTCGTCGATCTCGGCCGGGAACACCGCCGGCTCGTCGAGGCGGTAATTGATCGAGAAGGCCGCCCACCCCTTCCCCGCCAGCTGCTCCGCCTCCGGCTGCCACGACGCC
>Ga0247713_1001453_pt1 | contig 11782 bp, 17 predicted proteins | sample 21E_NmetaG_FD_189936 | JGI IMG/M metagenome (GOLD analysis project Ga0247713, IMG submission 189936) | Soil microbial communities from hillslope of Landscape Evolution Observatory, University of Arizona, Oracle, AZ, United States - 2-1-E_N | ecosystem: Engineered > Artificial ecosystem >... | reverse complement strand
AGCGCGAGCAGCGCATCGTCGACTTCGGGGACGGGAAATTCCGCCTGCTCTCGACCAAGCCGGTCATTGCCGGCTCCGGCTGCAACTTCCAGCGCCACTGCCACCGCGAGATCTTCGCCGGCATCGGCTTCAAGTTCAACGACTTCATTCAAGCAATCCACCGCGTCCAGCGCTTTCAACAGCCCCACCGGGTACGGATTGACATCGTCTACAGCGAAGCCGAGCGCGAGGTGCTGCGCACGCTGCAGCAGAAGTGGACCCAACACGAAGAGATGGTGCAGAACATGACCGAGATCATCAAGAAATACGGCCTGAACCAGCTGGCCATGCAGGAAACCTTGGCCCGTTCGATCGGCATCGAGCGCATCGAAGTCAAGGGCGAGCGCTTCACGGTGGCGAACAATGATTGCGTGGAAGAGGCCAAGCTGCAGCCGGAGAGCTCGGTCGACCTGATCGTGACCTCGATCCCGTTTGCCAACCACTACGAGTATTCCCCTTCCTACAACGACTTCGGCCACACCGAAGACAACGATCACTTCTGGGCGCAGATGGATTTTCTGACGCCGCAGCTGCTGCGCATCCTGAAGCCGGGGCGCCTGTACTGCTGCCACGTCAAGGATCGCATCCTGTTCGGGAACGTGACTGGCGCGGGCGCACCGACCGTCTCGCCGTTCCACTGCGAAGCGATCATGCACGGCCGCAAGCATGGGTTCGATTACATGGGGCTGATCACGGTCGTCACGGACGTGGTTCGCGAGAACAATCAGACGTATCGCCTGGGCTGGAGCGAACAGTGCAAGGACGGCACGAAGATGGGCGTGGGCTCGCCGGAATACATCGTCCTGTTCCGCAAGCCGCAAACCGACCGCACCAAGGGTTACGCCGATGTGCCGGTGAAGAAGGCGAAAGAGGAATACACGCGGGCCCATTGGCAGGTCGATGCGCATGCGTTCTGGCGCTCTTCCGGCAACCGCCAGATCACGGCCGATGAACTGGCCGGTCTGGGCCCGGACAAGCTGGCCAGCCTCTTCACCCAATACAGCCTGCAGAACGTCTACGACTACGAGTTCCACATCAAGATCGGCGAAGAACTGGAGGCCCGTGGAGCCTTGCCATCGACCTTCATGAGCCTGGCGCCTGGCAGCCATCATCCGGACGTGTGGCATGACGTGACCCGCATGCTGACCCTGAACAGCGAGCAGTCGCGCCGCGCGGTGGAAAAGCATGTTTGCCCGCTGCAGTTCGACATCGTCGACCGGCTGATCGAGCGTTACAGCAACCCGGGCGAACTGGTCTATGACCCGTTCTGTGGACTCGGCACTGTCCCGTACCGCGCGATCCTGAAGGGGCGCCGCGGCGGCGGATCGGAACTGAACCCGGCCTACTTCATGGACCAGGTGCACTACCTGCGCGCGGCCGAACGCGAGTTCAGCATGCCGACCCTGTTTGACTTCGAGGCGCTGGCGGCGGCATGAAACGCACGGCACTCCAGCGCAAAACGCCATTGCGCGCCACTCCGAACCCGTCACTGACGGTCAAGCCGAAAGCGCGCAAGTGCGCCGTCAAGACGTGCCGCTCGCCCTTCACGACGTTCTCCACGTTTCAGACCTGGTGCTCGCCCGACTGCGGCACCGTCATCGCTCTGGCCAAGGTGGAAAAGGGCAAGGCGCTTGCCGCCAAGCGTGCCCGCCAGGCCGACCGCGCGCGCCGGGAAAAGCTCAAGACCCGCTCGGACTACCTGAAGGAAGCGCAGGTCGCCTTCAACGCCTTTATTCGCGCGCGCGACGCCGGCAAGCCCTGCATCTGCTGCGGCAAGCCGCTGGCCGATGTCGCTGCCACGCTGACCGGTGGCGGGTACGACTGCGGGCACTACCGCAGCACCGGATCGGCGCCGCACCTGCGCTTCGACGAGAGGAACGCGCATGCACAACGGAAGGTTTGCAATCAGCACGGCGCGGGCCGGGCGGTCGATTACCGCATCGGTCTGATCGCCAGGATCGGTCTGGAAGCCGTCGAAGCGCTGGAAGCAGACCAGACCCCGCGGAAGTGGACGATCGACGAGCTGAAGGCGATCCGGGCCACCTACAAAACGAAGCTGAAAGAACTGAAAGGGGCGCGTGATGCGTGATTACTCAAAGGTCAGTCCGAAGTTCTGGATCGGAAAGACAGGCAAGGCACTGCGCAAGCAAGGTCCGGAAGCCATGATCGTCGGCATGTACCTGATGACGGCACCGACATCCAACATGCTTGGCCTGTACTACCTGAGCCTTGGCACGATTGCCCATGAAACGGGATTGGGCATGGAAGGGGCTTCGAAGGGCCTTCAAAGCGCCATTGAAGCGGGGTTTTGCGCCTATGACGCGGAATCTGAGGTGGTCTGGGTGTACGAGATGGCAGCCTACCAGATTGCCGAGTCGCTGAAGGAGTCCGATCTGCGCGTCAAAGGGGTGCAAAACGAGTACGACGCACTCCCTGAAAACCCTTATCTGGCGCGGTTCTACGAGAAATACGGGCCGGCGTTTCGGATGAAAAACAAGCGTGAATCCGAAAGCCCCTCCGAAGCCCCTTCAAAGCCCCCTCAAAGCCAAGAACAGGAGCAAGAACAAGAACAGGAGCAAGAACAGGAGAAAACCCATGTCGAGCCCGGCCGGCTCGACCTTGCTCCGTACTCCCCTCCGCCGGCTGACGACGTCGAAACGATCTTCGGCTACTGGAAGCAGGTGATGCTGTCCCCTGGCTCGGTGCTGGACAGCAAGCGCAGGAAGCTCATCAAGGATGCCCTGAAGCTTTACCCGCCGGCCGACATCTGCAAGGCGATTCGCGGCTGCAGCAAGAGCCCGTTCCACATGGGTCAGAACGACCGCAAGCGCAAGTACAACGGGCTCGACCTGATCCTGCGCTCTGCCGACTACATCGACAAGTTCATCGACCTCGACCGCGGTGATGCGGCCACGGCGAACGAGACCGTGGAGCAGCGCAATGCCCGCATTGCCGCGATGTTCCTGGGCGAAGACCTGCTCGACGAAAACACGATCGAGATGGAGACGCATTGATGCAGACCGCCGACAAGCGCCAGTTCATCGAACTGCTGACCGACACCCTTGCCGCCTACGGCAAACCGCTGCCGGAGGGCGCGTTGCTGAAAGCCTGGTGGGACAACCTCGAGCCGTTCCCGTTAGCGGTGGTGCGCGCTGCCATGCAGGCCTACCGCGACGAGAACGGCGAATTCGCCCCGGTGCCAGCGGGGATTGCCAAGCGCTGCAAGGTGATGGACGGCCGCCCGACCGCTGACGAAGCCTGGGCGATCTCGCTGACGTCCCGCGACGAAGCCGACACCGTGGTCTGGACCGCCGAGATGGCGCAGGCCTTCGCGCTGTGCCGGCCGGTGCTGGACATGGGCGACGAGGTCGGGGCCCGTCGCTCCTTCATCGATGCCTACAACCGGGCCGTGACCGAAGCGCGCCAGGCTGGCGTGCCGGCGAAGTGGGAAGTGTCGCAGGGCTGGGACCTGCGCAAGCGGGAAGCGGCGATCACGCGCGCGCAGACTGCCGGCCTGCTGGCCGCCCCAGTGGTGCGCGAAATGATCCCGTACAGCGGAGACCTGGAAGCCGGCAAGCAGGAATGCCCGGAAGGCCTGAAGCGGGTCAAGGAAGAGCTGGCCAAGCTGCAGGATGCCCGGGAAAAGCTGGCTCAGCGCCGTGCGGTCGAGCTCGAGGCCGAGCGCCAGGCAACCGCGGCCAGGAAGCAGGAGATCGCCGAGCAGGTGGCGCGGCACGGGGTGACGACATGATCTGCCTGCACTGCACCCAGCTCGACCTGCGCACGCACCGGGATCACGCGAAAGTCGGCATGGGCGTCTGCAAGCTGGAGAAGCTGCCCGGCGTGTTCGTGACGATCAGCTACGAGCGGGATTGCAAGCAGTTCGAACCGGCGCCGGCAGACGTGAAAGCTGCGCGCGACGCATGGAGGAAGAGGTGAGCGCACCACCAAGAAAAAACGGGCACCTGCATCTGCTCGATGACGAAGCCTATTGCCCGTCAGTCCTGCTGAACTTCGTCGCGCACCGACTTGGAGCCAGGAATGACACTGCCCTCTCGATGGAGCTCGGCATAGGCTGCGACGTAATCAGCCGGGTTCGGCAACGTGTGAGGCCTATTGGGGACTCGATGTTGATCCGGATTCATGAAAAGACAGGCATGTCGACCAAGGAGCTGAAGAAGCTCGCCGGGATGATCTGAGGGAGGGGGGAAATGGCAGCAAAGGGGCAGTTCAAGGCGCCGGTGGAGCCGATCGGAATCGCGTTCGAGCGGGTCATGGAGGCGATCGGCGAAGGACGGGGCGAGGTCGCCATCTTCATGGTGGGCGGGAAAGTGATGGTGACGAAGAAGCGATCCGGATCGTTCGGGCCGAACCTGGAGCGGCTGCGCAACAACCTGGTGGGCGTCTATGACCTGGGCGCCGATGCGCGACAGGTGCGCGCCGATCTGGCCGAGTTTTACCGGGATGCGGCATGAAAGGGGGTGGGGAGTGGACAAGCAAGCGGTGAGGGTGTTTTGCCAGGAAGCGGTGCTGACCCGGATTCAGGACCGGGCCGGCACGCGCTACCAGTCGGCGCAGCTGGCCGCCTATTTCGGCGTGCCGACGGCGCGGATGACCGAAATCCTGAAGCTGCTGGTGGCGGCAAGGCAGGTGCGGGTGGTGCGCTGCGGGGGTAGCCCGACCATGTACTACCTGCCCAGCGAAGCGGAAAAGCAGGCCGAAGCGCGGCTGATGGAGCGCGCGAGGGAGCCGCTATCCCCGGTCAAGGTGGAATCGGATCGGGAGAAGGCGCGCAGGCAGCTGAGTTTTGGATTGGTGGAGGAAAAGGCGTGACCCCGAAACAAGAACTGTTCTGTCTGGAGTACCTGAAAGACCTGAATGCGACCGGCGCATACAGGCGAGCAGGGTACAAAGCCAAGGGGCACGCGGCAGAAGCGGCGGCATCCGCATTGTTGAGGAATCGTGAGGTTGCCGAAAAGATACAAAAGCTGATGAACGAGCGCGCGCAGGAAGTGAAACTCGACGCCAACGAGGTGCTGCGCGAGATACTGAAGCTGGCAAGATCAGACGTGCGAAAGCTATACAGGGAAGACGGAAGCCTGAAGCTGCCGCATGAATGGGACGATGAAACCGCTGCGGCCGTGGCCGGTGTGGACGTGGTCGAGACCTCGATTGGTGACAAGGACAGCCCGATCTCGCTGACCACGAAGAAGGTCAAGCTGTGGGATAAGAAGGGCAGCCTGGAACTGCTTGGCCGGCACCTGAAGCTGTTCACCGATGTGGTCGAGGTCAAGGACGTGACGCCGATTTCCGACCGGATGAAGAAGGCGCGAGAGCGCGCGAAGGCGAAATGACAGCGACCGCCGCCGAGCTCGAACAGCAGCTGATCGACGACATCGCCAGCTTCACGCATGACCCGCTCGGGTTCGTGCTGTATGCCTGGGACTGGGGCGTCGGAGAACTGGAAGAATTCGCCGATGGCCCGGACCAATGGCAGCGGGAGGTTTTAGCCGAGATCGGCGAAAAGCTGCGCAGTGGCGCGATCAAAGGGGTATCCGAAGCCATCCAGATCGCCACTGCTTCTGGCCATGGCATCGGCAAATCAGCCTTGCTCGCCTGGATTGCCGAGTGGGCGATGCACACCCACGAAGACACAAAGGGGGTGGTGACCGCCAACACGGAAAACCAGCTTCGCACCAAGACCTGGCCAGAACTGGCGAAGTGGCATCGGCTGGTCATTACCGGCGACAGATGGTTCAAGATCACGGCCACCGCGCTGTTCTCGACCGACCCGGCGCACGAGAAAACGTGGCGCCTCGATGCCATTCCCTGGTCGGAGAACAATACCGAAGCCTTCGCCGGCCTGCACAACCAGGGCAAGCGCATTCTGGTCATTTTCGATGAAGGCTCAAAGATCGCCGACAAGATATGGGAAGTGACCGAAGGCGCGCTGACCGACAACAACACCGAAATCCTGTGGCTGGTATTCGGCAATCCGACCCAGAACACCGGACGCTTCCGCGAGTGCTTCCGGAAATTCCGGCACCGATGGTCAACCCGTCAGATTGATAGCAGAACGGTCGCCATGACCAACAAGGCGCAGCTCAACAAATGGGTGGAGGACTTCGGTGAAGACTCCGACTTCGTCAAGGTCCGCGTGCGCGGCATGTTCCCCTCTGCATCCATGAAACAGTTCATCTCTACCGACGACGTTGACGCCGCCACCAAGCGCCACCTGCGCCCGGATCAGTACGAGTTCGCGCCCAAGGTGCTGACGGTTGATCCATCCTGGTCCGGTGACGACCCGTTCGTGATCGGCCTGCGCCAGGGGCTCATGTTCAAGATCCTGCGCACGATCCCGAAGAACGACAACGACATCCAGATGGCGAACCTGATCGCCAACCTGGAAGATGAGCACGAGGCAGACGCGGTCTTCATCGATGCCGGCTATGGCACTGGGATCAAGTCGGCCGGCGATGTGATGGGCCGCGCGTGGCAACTGGTCTGGTTCGGCGAGAAGCCGATCGATGCCGGCTGCCTGAACAAGCGCGCCGAGATGTGGAAGTCGGCGCGCGACTGGCTGAAGCAGGGCGGATGCATCCCGGATGATCCCGAGCTCTATCAGGATCTGATAGGTCCCGAGACCGTGCCGCGCATGGACGGCAAGATCCAGCTCGAGTCCAAGGAAGACATGAAGAAGCGCGGCCTGCCTTCCCCGAACAAGGGCGATGCGCTGGCTATCTCGTTCGCCTACCCGGTCGGGAAGCGGTTTCGCGGCATCGTGCCCGGCGGCCAGCCGAATCGTGCAGTGACCGAACCCGACCGCCAAGTGGTCAATGCCGGCGGTGATTACGACCCTTATGCCTGATCTGTGTTGATTCGGCACAAATACTTCTATTGACCGCCCTCAATCTATTGACGCTCTAATTTCTTTTCGCAAACACTCGCGCCAATTTCCAGAAGGATGGGGTGCGAGATGCGAACGGACGACTACAACCGCGCGGAAAACGCCTGCCGCATCGGGCTGGCTTTCACTCTCCTTGCCGCGCTTCTCAACCTGTGCGCCATCTACTTCGCGCCGCATGCACCGGGCGCTGCCGTTGCCGGCGTGAGCCTCGCCGCTGTCTCGCTGGGCTGTGCCTACTTCGCCGAGACGTTCTATCTGTGGATCAGCGATAGGCAGTTCATGCGACTGGCCGTCGCCAGCATCGTCTCGAGTGCGCTGTCCTTTGCCGCCTGGCTGATTACCTTCGTCTGAGGATCGCACATGTGCCTCGCTCCCAAAGCCCCGCCGCCTCCCGCGCCGCCTCCGGCCGCCGTCACCGAGCAGGAAGCCGCTGTGACCGGCGCGCGTGATCGCGAGCGTCGCCGCCAGGCTTCCGCGTCGGGTCTGGCGTCCACCATCCTGACCGGCGCGGCCGGCGCGGGTGGAAGCGCCACGACCGCCACCAAGCAACTGCTGGGGCAATAACCATGTGCCTGCCTTCGTCCCTGCCGCGCGCCCTTCACCCGATGGGCGGAATCGAGCAGAAGCTCACGCCCAAGCCGGTGCGCGACCTGCAGGACAAGCACGGTCCGGAAGCGCTGCTCAAGCGCATGAAGGGCTCACCGACCGCTGGCGCATCGATGCTGACCGCGCCGGCCATGACTGAGCCGTTCGAGGCGCCGTGATGAGCGACAAGCGCACAGAACTGAACCAGCTCATTGCCGAACTGCGGCAGGAGCGTGAGTCCTACATCCCGCACTGGAAGGACATCAACCAGTTCGTGCGCCCGCGCTCGGCCAAGTTCGTCATCGAATCCGGCAACCGCGGTGCCAAGCGCAACCAGAACATCATCAACAACACTGCCACGCTGGCCTCCGAATCGCTGGCGTCCGGGATGATGAGCGGCGTCACCTCGCCGGCGCGGCCGTGGTTCAAGCTCTCCACCGGAGACCCGGCACTCGACAAGGTCGACTCCGTCAAGCAGTGGCTGCACGAGGTCGCCGAAGCAATGCGCGACGTGTTCGGCAAGTCCAATCTGTACACCGAACTGCCGCTGGTCTATGCGGACCTCGGCGATTACGGCATTTCCGCGCTGGCCGCGCTGGAAGACGACGAGCAGATCGTGCACTTCCAGCACTTCCCGATCGGCTCCTACTCGATCGCCACCGATGCGAAGGGCCGCGTGTGCGGCATCGTGCGTGAATGGCAGATGACGGTGCGCCAGCTGGTCGACGAGTTCGGCAAGGAAGCGTGCTCGGCGCAGGTGCAGGCGATGTACGACAACCACCAGATGGGCGCCTGGATCGAGGTCGCGCACCTGGTGCTCAAGAACCGTGATTACCGCCCGGGCTCGCTGCGCGCCAAGCACAAGCGCTATCTGTCCATCTACATGGAGCGCTCTGGCAACGGCCGCCCGGAATCCTCAATCACAGGATTCCTGCGCGAGTCCGGCTTCGACGAGTTCCCGGTGATGTGCCCGCGCTGGAGCGTGACCGGTGAAGACCCGTATGGCAATTCTCCTGGGATGAATGCGCTGGGCGACGTCAAGGCGCTGCAGCTGCTGGAAAAGCGCGCCGCCCAGATGATCGACAAGGGCGCGAACCCGCCAATGGCCGCGCCGGGCTCGCTGCGCAACCAGCGTGCGTCGCTGCTGCCCGGCGATGTGACCTATGTGGACGTGAACCAGGGCCAGCAAGGATTCGTGCCGGTCTACGAGCCGAACCCGAACTGGCTGGGCGGACTGGAAGGGAAGATCCAGCAGCACGAAGCACGGATACGCCGGGCCTACTTCGAAGATCTGTTCCTGATGCTCTCCAACTTGGAAGGCGTGCAGCCCCGCAACCAGCTGGAGATCGCCGAGCGCAAGGAAGAAAAGCTCTTGCAGTTGGGCCCGGTGATGGACCGCCTGAACGACGAACTGTTCGACCGGATGATCGACCGCACTTTCGCGATCATGGTCAAGCGGTCGCTGCCGGACTGGGATGCTGGTATGCCGGGCCTGTTGCCGCCGCCGCCGCAGGAAGTGCAGGACGCGAATCTCAAGGTCGAATACACCTCGATCATGGCGCAGGCCATGAAGAAGGTGGCGCTGGGTGACATCGAGCGCTTCGCCGGCTTCATCGGGAACATCGCGCAGGGCGATCCTTCGGTGCTGGACCGTTGGAACCTCGACGAGACGGCCAAGGAATACCACGACGGCATTGGTCTTGCGCCGAAGATCATCCGCACCGACGAGGAAGTGCAGGCCATCCGCGAGCAGCGCGCGCAGGCGCAGCAGGCCGCCCAGCAGATGGAGATGGCCAAGGCCGGCAGCGAAGCCATGCGTAATGTGGGGCAGGTTCCGCTCGACGGCGACAACGCACTGGCCAGGATCATCCAGAACATGGAAGGGGCCGCCGCATGAACACGGTCGGCACCGACATCCTGATCGAGCAGTTGACGCAGGCACAGCCGGAGCGCAACCAATACCACTTCCGCGAAACCCTGCGCTCGCTGGTGCGCATGGCGCATGCCGAGGGAAAGCTCGAGGCCGTGCAGGTCGCGCGCGAAGTGCTCATTGCTGACACGACCAGGAGCTTGCATTGACCGTACTGACCGAAGAGCCGTTCAACGCCGGCGATGAAGCGCAGGTCAAGGAGCGCACCAAGAAGGTGAAGACCGCGCGCGAGCGCGAGCTCGACGACCTGCGCGCGATCCTGGACACCAAGGGCGGCCGGCGCTTCGTGTGGCGCCTGCTCGCTGCATCCGAGCTCTTTGCGGTCTCGGACGTGATGAACGCCTCGATCTACGCGCTGGAAGGAAAACGCAAGCTCGGCAAGCTGCTGTTCAACGATGTGATGGAAGCGGCACCCGAGGCTTATCTGCTGATGATGAAGGAATCGAAGGAGTAACGAACCATGGCTGACGACACCAACCCCGTGCAAGGAACAACCGATACCACGGCAGACAGTGCTGTTCAACCTGTGCCGTCCCTGCTGACCGCTCCGGTGGAAGGCGAGACGGAAAACCCAGCGGCCGATCCCGCCGCATCTGTGGACCCGAATGCACCGAAAGCCGAGTCCGACCCGGCCAAGGCCGAGGGGGAAGACCCTGAAGGCAAGAAGGACGGCGACGACAAGCCCGAAGGCGCACCGGAGAAGTACGAGTTCACCGCACCCGAAGGGGTGACGCTGGACGCCGAAGCAGTAGCCGAGTTCGAGCCTGTCGCGCGTGAGATGAACCTCACCAATGAGCAGGCGCAGAAGCTCGTCGAACTGCAGACCAAGCTCGTGCAGAAGCAGATGCAGCAGTGGGATCAGACGGTGGATGGATGGGTTTCGACGATCAAGTCGGACCAGGAGATCGGCGGGGAAGGCCTGAAGCAGAACATCGCGCTGGCCCAACGCGCACTCTCCCAGTTCGGCACGCCGGAGCTCAAGGCAGCGTTGGACGCCACGCGGATGGGCAGCCATCCGGAGCTGGTACGGGTGTTCGCACGCATTGGTAAAGCAATGGCCGAAGACACGTTCGTCGCGGGCAAAACGCCTGCGCCGGCCGAGCGCAAAGGCCTGTATTCGCATCTTCCCAAGACTTGATTTTTCAATAGGAGGCCTCCATGGCTGCAGTAGGAAACCTGAATCCGACGTTGATCGACGTCGCAAGCCGTACCCAGGACGGCGAAATCATGGACATCGTTGAGCTCTTGAACGAGACCAACGAAATCATCCCCGACGCCACGTGGATCGAAGCCAATGACGGCACCGGCCACAAGACCACCGTGCGTTCCGGCTTGCCTTCGGTTGCATGGCGTCTGCTGAACTACGGCGTTCAGCCGAGCAAGTCCACCACGGTCCAGATCAAGGACGCGTGCGGCATGCTCGAAGCCTATGCCGAGGTCGACAAGGCGCTCGCTGACCTGAATGGCAATACCGCCGCCTTCCGCCTGTCGGAAGACCGCGCGTTCCTCGAAGCGATGAACCAGGCCTTCGCCGACACGCTCATCTACGGCAACACCAACACCAACCCCGAGCGCTTCCTCGGCCTGGCCCCGCGCTTCAGCACCAAGTCCGGCGCGGAAAACGGCGAGAACATCATCCTCGGCGGTGGATCGGGTGCGAACAACACCTCGATCTGGCTGGCCGTGTGGGGCCCGAACACCCTGCACTGCATCTATCCGAAGGGTTCGAAGGCCGGTCTGCAGTCGCGTGACCTCGGCGAACAGACCCTGTTCGATGCCAATGGCGGCCGTTATCAGGGCTACCGCACCCACTACAAGTGGGATCCGGGCCTGACCCTGCGCGACTGGCGCTACGTGGTTCGCATCGCCAACGTCGACGTGACCGCGCTGACCAAGAACGCATCGGCCGGCGCCGACCTGATCGACCTGATGGTGCAGGCACTGGAAACCATCCCGAATCTGGGCATGGGCCGTCCGGTGTTCTACTGCAACCGCACCATCCGCTCGTTCCTGCGCCGCCAGATCACCAACAAGAGCAACGTCCACCTGTCGATGGAGGAAGTCGCCGGCAAGAAGGTCGTCATGTTCGATAGTGTGCCGGTGCGCAAGGTCGACTCCATCCTCAACACCGAAGCCACGGTCGCCTAAGGCGAAGAAAGGATCTGACATGTATATCGACAAGCAAAACATGGTCTCGGCGGCGCAAGCCGTCACGGCTTCGGCCGGGTCGACCGACTACATCGACTTGGGCGCCGCGCGCAACATCGGCACCTCGGGCGTGACCTTCGCGATCACGGTCGACCAGGCCGAAGCCGTGACGG
>Ga0247713_1001451_pt1 | contig 11789 bp, 12 predicted proteins | sample 21E_NmetaG_FD_189936 | JGI IMG/M metagenome (GOLD analysis project Ga0247713, IMG submission 189936) | Soil microbial communities from hillslope of Landscape Evolution Observatory, University of Arizona, Oracle, AZ, United States - 2-1-E_N | ecosystem: Engineered > Artificial ecosystem >... | reverse complement strand
AAGCGCTCCTCGCGCGCCGCCGGCAGCTCCGGCATCGCGGCCCGCGCGGCCTCGAGCATCTCCTCCGAGGTCGCGACCGGGACGAGGTCGGGCTCGGGGAAGTAGCGGTAGTCGTGCGCCTCCTCCTTGGAACGCAGCGACGTGATGCACTCCGTCTGCGGATCGAAGTGCAGCGTCTCCTGGACGACGTGCCCGCCCGAGCGCAGGATCGCCTCCTGGCGCGCGACCTCGGCGTTGATGCCGCGCTCGAGGAAGCGGAAGGAGTTCATGTTCTTCAGCTCGGTCTTCGTGCCGAGCGCGGTCTCGCCCACCGGCCGGATCGAGATGTTCGCGTCGCAGCGCAGCGACCCCTCCTCCATGTTCACGTCGCTGACGCCGAGCTGGCGCAGCGTCGTGCGCAGCAGCGTCAGCCATTCGCGCGCCTGCGCGGCCGAGCGCACGTCGGGCTCGGTCACGATCTCGGCCAGCGGGGTGCCGCCGCGGTTGAAGTCGACGACGGAGGCGTCCGAGCCGTGGATGCGCCCGCTCGTCCCGGCGTGCACGAGCTTGGCGGCATCCTCCTCGAGGTGCACGCGGTGGATGCGCACGTCGCCGAGGCTCCCGCCGCGGCACAGGGGCTCGTCGTACTGGCTGATCTGGTAGCCCTTGGGCAGGTCCGGATAGAAGTAGTTCTTGCGGTGGAAGATCGAGCGCGGCGCGAGGTCGGAGCCCAGCGCGAGCCCGATCATCAGCCCGAAGTGGATCGCCGCGGCGTTGGCGCGCGGCAGCGTGCCGGGCAGACCGAGGCAGACCGGGCACGTGAGCGTGTTCGGCGGCTCGCCGAACGACAGCGCGCAGCCGCAGAACATCTTCGTCCGCGTCGAGAGCTGGACGTGGATCTCCAGCCCGATGACCGGTTCGAACTCGCTCACGCGTCGATCCTCCCGCCGGAGCCGTCGAAGCCGATCGCCTGCTCGAGGGCGTGGGCGGCGTCGAGGATGCGGTTCTCGCTGAACGCCGGGCCGCACAGCTGAAAGCCCGTCGGCAGCCCGTCGCTCAACCCGTTGGGGATCGAGATCGCCGGGATCCCGGCAAGCGACATCGGCACCGTGCAGTAGTCGTTGAGGTACATCGCCAGCGGGTCGGCCGTCTTCGCGCCGAGCTCGAACGCGACCGAGGGCGCCGTCGGCGTCACGACGAAGTCGAACTTCTCGAACGCGGTGCGGAAGTCGTCGGCGATCTTCGTGCGCACGCGCTGCGCGCGCCCGTAGTACGCGTCGTAGTAGCCGCTCGACAGCGAGTACGTGCCGAGCATGATGCGCCGCTTGACCTCCCTGCCGAAGCCCTGGCTGCGGGTCTTCGTGTACATCCCGACGAGCCCGCCGTCCTGCACCCGAAGGCCGTAGCGGACGCCGTCGTAGCGGGCGAGGTTCGACGACGCCTCGGCCGGCGCGAGCACGTAGTAGGCGCTGAGCGCGTGCGGCGCGTGCGGCAGATGGCAGGTCTCGATCGTCGCGCCGAGCGACTCGGCGAGCCGCAGCGTGGCGTTGAACGTCTCGAGCACGCCGGGATCGATGCCGACGTCCGCGCGCGACAGCTCCTCCGGCACGCCGAGGCGGATCCCCCGAAGCGACTCCGAGCGCGGCAGCTCGATCTCTCCCGGGAGGCCGATCGACGTCGAGTCGCGCCGGTCCTGAGCGACCATGTGGCGCAGCAGCAGCGCCGCGTCCGTCACGTCGCGCGTGAGCGGGCCCGCTTGGTCCAGCGAGGAGGCGAACGCGATCATCCCGTAGCGGCTGACGGTGCCGTACGTCGGCTTGAGGCCGACGATCCCGCACAGCGCAGCCGGCTGGCGGATCGACCCGCCCGTGTCGGTGCCCAGCGCCCAGGGCGCCGAGCCGGCGGCGACCGCGGCCGCGCTGCCGCCGCTCGAGCCGCCCGGCACGCGCGTCCGATCCCACGGGTTCAGGACGGGGCCGAAGGCGGAGTTCTCGTTCGACGAGCCCATCGCGAACTCGTCCTGGTTGGTCTTGCCCAGCAAGGGCGCGCCGGCGGCGGCAAGCCGCGCGACGACGGACGCCGTGTACGGCGGGCGGTAGCCCTCGAGGATCTTCGATCCCGCCTGGCTCGGCACGCCCTCGGTGCAGAAGAGGTCCTTGACGGCGAGCGGCACCCCGGCCAGCGGAGCGCCGGGCGCGGGCGCGGCGGGCGCGTCCTCGGCGACCCACAGGTAGGCGTTCAGCTCGTCGCCGGCGGCGGCGGCGCGGTAGGCCTCGAACAGCTCGTCGGCGCTCAGCTCGCCCCGCTCGACGGCGTCGGCCGCCGCCGCGGCGCTCAGCAGCGTGACGTCGGTGGCGCTCACGAGGGGTCGGCGTCGGCCTGCGGGCTCGGGACGAGGAAGCCGCCGCCGGCCACGGCCGGCGCGCTCGCCAGCGCGACCTCGCGCGGCAGCGACGGCTGCACCTCGTCGGGCCGCAGCGCGTTGGAGACCTCGACGACGTGCGTCGTCGGCGGCACCCCGTCGAGATCGAGCTCGTCGATCTTCTCGATGTGGCCCAGGACGGCCGACAGCTCGTCGCTCATCCGGCCGACCTCGTCCTCGGTCAGCTCCAGGCGGGCGAGGCGCGCGACGTGCAGCACCTGTTCGCGATCGATCATCGGCGACGATTCTAGGAGGCGCCGCGCTCGGGGCCGTCGGGACCGGCGTCGCGCCGGGGCGGCGCCGGCCGCGGCGCGCCGCGCACCGCGAGCACCCGCTCGGCCTGGCGGAGGGACTCCGGCGTCTGGGTGCGCTCGTCGGCGATCGTGCGCCACGCGCCCGCGAGCGTCGCAAGCAGCAGCGCGAGCCCTGCATAGGCGCCGGCGTCGATGCTCACGAGCCCGTTGCGGCCGGGCTCGTCGATGCCGACGCGGTAGAGCACGAGCAGCAGCGTCGGCGCGCCGACGCCGATCGTGATCGTCGCCGCCGAGATCGCCATCGAGACGGCCCGCCGCCGCAGCGTGAAGACGACGAGCGTGAGCGCGAGCGCGATCGTCAGGACGAGCAGGACGCGGCCGACGGTCATCGTCTCCCACGCCGAGCGGCCGCCGAACCAGTCCAGGAACATCACGACCGACAGCCCCGCGGCCCCGAGCCCGGCGACGATCTCACCGCTGCGCAGCCGTCCCATGTCGATCACCACCGGCTTGCGCCCCGCTGCATCCGCGCCGCCTGGAGCGTGTTGCGGAGCAGGAACGCGATCGTCATCGGGCCGACACCGCCCGGCACCGGCGTGAGTACGGCGGCGACCTCCTCGACGGCCTCGAAGTCGACGTCGCCGACGAGCCTGCCGTCGAGCCGGTTCATGCCGACGTCGATGACCGTGGCGCCCGGCTTGACCCAGTCGGCCTTGACGATCTGCGCGCGGCCGACGGCGGCGATCAGCACGTCCGCGCGGCGGCAGACGGCGGCGAGGTCGCGCGTGCGCGAGTGGCACGTCGTGACCGTAGCGTTGGCGCCCAGCAGCAGCTGGGCCATCGGCTTGCCGAAGAGGTTCGAGCGGCCGATCACGACCGCCTCGGCGCCCTCGAGCTCGGCGCCCGCCTCGTCGAGCAGGTGCATGACGCCCGACGGCGTGCACGGGCGCAGCCCCGGACGGCCGAGCGCCAGCAGGCCCGCGCTGACGGCCGTCAGCCCGTCGACGTCCTTCGACGCGTCGATCATCCCAGTCAGCTCGACGCCGTCGAGGTGGCCGGGCAGCGGCAGCTGGAGCAGGATGCCGCTGACGTCGGGCCGCCCGTTGAGGCGCAGGATGATCTCCTCGACCTCCTCGCGCGACGCGGCGGCGGGGAGCGGGAAGTTGAAGCCCTTCATCCCCACCTCCCTGCACGCCTTCTGCTTGCCGTTGACGTACAGCGCCGAGGCCGGATCGTCGCCGACGAGGATCGTCGCCAGGCCGGGCACCTCGCCGCCGTGCTGCGTGGCGAACAGCTCGACCTCCTGCGCGACCTCGCCGCGCACGCGCGCGGCGATCGCCTTGCCGTCGATGACCTGGGCCGTCATGTCGCCTCGAGTCCTTATCAGAGCCTGGTGAGCGGGGCGTACTCGGCCATGAGCTTGCGCTCGCTGCCGTCGGCGGCGAAGCGCACGACCACGATCCCGCCGGCCTCGACGCCGACCACGACGCCGGCGCCGAACGCCGCGTGCGAGACGTCGTCGCCGAGCCGGAACGCCGGCGCGGGCTCGGCGTCGAGCGGCGTGGAGGCCCGCGACGACGCCCAGGAGCCCGGGCGCTGGGCTGCCAGACCTGCACGGACGCGCGGCTCGTCGGCCTTGTCGGTGAGGTCGTGCGGCACCTCGTCGAGAAAGCGCGAGCGCATGCCGTACTGCGTCGCGCCGAACACCGCGCGGCGGCGCGCGCTCGTCATGTACAGCGCGCGCATCGCCCTGGTGATGCCGACGTACGCCAGCCGGCGCTCCTCCTCCAGGCCGCCCTCGTCGAGCGCGCGCGAGTGCGGGAAGACGCCCTCCTCCATACCGGCGATGAAGACGATCGGATACTCCAGGCCCTTGGCGTTGTGGATCGTCATGAGCGTGACGAGGCCTTCGTCGTCGGTGCGGGTGTCGGCGTCGGCGACGAGCGCGATCTGCTGCAGGAAGACGTCCAGCGTGTCCTCGTCCTCCTCTGCGCTCGCGTCGAACTCGCGCGCAACCTCGACGAGCTCGGCGAGGTTCTCCTCGCGGCCCTGCGCCTCGATCGTGCGCTCCGCCTTCAGCGCGTCGATGTAGCCGGTCTCGTGCAGCAGCGACTCGAGCAGGTCGCCCACCGGCACGCGCTGCTCGGCGCGCTCACGCAGTGTGCTGATCGTCTCCATGAAGCGGCTCATCGCGCGCACCGCCGCCGTGCCGAGGCCCGGCACGGCGGCGGCGTCGGCGGCGGCATCCCAGATGCTGATCCCCGTCGAGTCCGCGAAGGCGATCACGCGCCCGAGCGACGTCTGGCCGATCCCGCGCCGCGGCGAGTTGACGATGCGCGTGAACGAGACGACGTCCTGCGGGTTGCCGAGCACCGTGAGGTAGGCGATCGCGTCCTTGATCTCGGCGCGCTCGTAGAACTTCGTGCCGCCGATCACCTGGTAGGAGATGTCGCGGCGCACCAGCGTGTCCTCGATGACGCGCGACTGCGCGTTCGTGCGGTAGAAGACGGCGATCTCCGCGCGGCTGGCGCCCTCGTCGACGAGCCGCTCGATCTCGCCGACGACGTAGCGCGCCTCGGCGTGCTCGTCGTCGAGCTCGCGGATGCGGATCGGCTCGCCGTCGCCGAGGTTCGTCCACAGCGACTTGTGCTTCTGCTCGCGGTTGTGCGCGATCACCGCGTTGGCCGCGCTGAGGATCGTCTGCGTCGAGCGGTAGTTCTGCTCGAGCTTGACGACGCGGGCGTCCGGGAACGTGTCCTCGAAGCTCAGGATGTTGGTTATGTCTGCTCCGCGGAAGCCATAGATCGACTGCGCGTCGTCACCAACCACCGCCAGGTTGCGGTGCTCGCCCGCCAGCAGCTGCAGCCAGCGGTACTGGACGGCGTTGGTGTCCTGGTACTCGTCGACGAGCACGTGGCGAAACGCGGTGCTGTAGCGGTCGCGGACCTCCTGGAAGAGCTGCAGGACGTTGACGGCGTTGACGAGCAGGTCGTCGAAGTCCATCGCGTTCATCCGATGCAGCTCGCGCTCGTAGAGGCGGTAGGCGTCGGCGACGGTCTGCTCGAAGTACGAGCCGACCATCTGGCCGTAGGCGTCGGCGTCGCGCATCTTGTTCTTCGCATCGGAGATCTGGTGGTGCACGGCACCGGGCGTGTAGCGCTTCGTGTCCACCCGGTTGCCCTCCAGGCAGCGCTTGACGAGGCGGCGCGCGTCGGCCTGGTCGTAGATCGTGAACTGGCGCGTGTATCCCAGCCGTGGCGCGTCTGCCCGCAGCATCCGCGCGCAGGCCGCGTGGAAGGTCATGACCCACATCGCGCGCGTGCGCCGGCCGAGCAGCAGCTCGACGCGGTCGCGCATCTCCTGCGCGGCCTTGTTCGTGAACGTGATCGCGAGGATCTCGTTGGCGCGCGCCATCCCGGTGCCCTCGAGGAACGCGATGCGATGCGTCAGCACGCGCGTCTTGCCGGTGCCCGCGCCGGCGAGGATCAGCAGCGGCCCCTGGCCGTGCGTGACGGCGTCGCGCTGGGGCGGGTTGAGGCCCGCGAGGAGGTCCTCGATGCGGTCGCTGGAGGCCGTGTCGGGCATGGCGCTTGAGCATAGGCGCGGCACCGGAGCCACCGCGGGCTTGCCTATACTCGCGGCGTCGATCGAGGGAGGCTCAAGACGTGGCGGCGAGGCTCTGCGACGAGGTCCGCGCGAGCTGCGCGCAGATCGCGGCCACCGCGCGCTGGGTGCGGATCGACCTCGATGCGCTCGATGAGGTGCAGCCGGCGCCGCCGCCCGCGCCCGACCCCGTGCGCCACTACCTCGAGGGCTCGCCGGCCGAGGTCGCGATGTACTTCCTCACGCTCGACAGCGTGAACTTCGGCTCGGGCTGGTTTCCGACGCTGCGCAAGCGCGCGCGATCGTCGGGCTACTTCACCGTCGCCTGGGCGATCGCCGACCGCTTCCGGGAGCACGGCCCGTGGACCCCGGCGCAGCTGCGGGCGATCAGCACCGAGGAGATCGCGGAGGCGCTCGGCCAGGCGCGCGACCACGAGCTCATGGCGCTCTACGCGCAGGCGCTGCGCGCGCTGGGCGCGTTCCTCGGCGACCGCGACGCGCTCGCGCTCGCGCGCGAGGCACGCGGGTCGGCGGAGGCGCTCGCGACGCTGCTCGCCCGGGGCATGGCGCTGTTCGCCGACCGTGGCTTCTACAAGCGCGCGCAGATCGTTCCGGCGAACCTCGAGCTCGCCCGCGTCGCGGAGTTCCACGACCTGCACCGCCTGACGATCTTCGCCGACAACCTCGTGCCGCACGTGCTGCGCTGCGACGGCGTGCTGCGCTACGACGAGCGCCTCGCCGCGCACATCGACGCCGGGCTGGTGCTGCCGTCAGGTCCGCAGGAGCGCGAGATCCGCGCCTGCGCGGTGCGCGCCTGCGAGCTCATCGCCGAGCGCGCCGGCGCGACCGAGCACGAGCTCGACAACTGGCTGTGGAGCCGCGGCCAGGCGCCGGGGTACAAGGCGGTGGAACGTCACCGGACGCGTACCGTCTACTACTGACCCAGCCGCTACCCGCCGGCCGGGCTCGGCCCGTGCACCGGCCGCAGCGGCCGCACCTCGGCCTCGTCCTCGCAGTCGCCGCCCGCCAGCTTGGCGACCTCGCACTCCAGCTCGGCGATCCGGTTCGACAGGCGGTTGATCGCGTCGGCGATCGGATCGGGCAGGTGGATCCAGTCGGTGTCCGGCCCCTCCGGCCTGCGCCCCTCGACCCGCACCGGATGGCCCGGGTTGCCGACGACGGTCGTGTTCGGCGGCACGTCGTTGATGACGACGGTGTTGGCGCCGATCTTCGAGCCGTGGCCGACGGTGATCGCGCCGAGCAGCTTCGCGCCCGCGCCGACGGTGACGTTGTCCTGCAGCGTCGGGTGGCGCTTGCCGGTCTGAAAGCCGGTGCCGCCGAGCGTGACGCCCTGGTAGAGCGTGACGTCGTCGCCGATCTCCGCGGTCTCGCCGATCACGACGCCGGCCGCATGGTCGATGAAGAAGCCGCGGCCGATCCTCGCCGCGGGATGGATCTCGACGCCGGTCCACGCGCGCGAGAGGATCGACAGCGTGCGCGGCGCGACCGGCACCCCGATTGCGTGCAGCCCGTGCGCGACGCGGTGCGCGAGGATCGCCTGGACGCCGGGCCAGCTCGCGAGGATCTCGACGCTGCTGACGCCGCGCGCGGCCGGATCTCGGGCGTGGGCGGCCGCAACGTCGCGGCGCACCTCGCCCATGACGCGCGCCAGCGTGCCAAGACCGAACATGGGCCAAGCGTACCGGCGGCGACTCCCCGCGTTCTCCGCGAGCGCCGGCGGCCGCCCGCTACGGAGCGAAGAACGGGGTCGACACGTAGCGCTCGCCAGAGTCCGGCAGCACGACGGCGATCCGCTTGCCGTCGGAGCCCGGGCGGCGCCCGATCTCGATCGCGGCCGCGAGCGCGGCGCCGCAGGAGATGCCGACGAGCGCGCCCTCCAGGCGGGCGGCGTCGCGCGCGAGCCGCAGCGCGTCCTCGTCGTCGACCGCGACGACCTCGTCGATGATTTCGCGGTTGAGAACGGGCGGGACGAAGCCGGCGCCGATGCCCTGGATCTTGTGCGGCCCGGGCGCGTGACCCGACAGAACGGCCGAGGTCGCGGGCTCGACGGCGACGACGTGCACGTGCGGGTTGCGCTCCTTGAGCACCTCCCCCACGCCGGTGATCGTGCCGCCGGTCCCGACGCCGCAGACGAGGACGTCGACGCGGCCGTCGAGCGCGTCCCACAGCTCGGGGCCGGTCGTGCGGCGGTGTACGTCGGGGTTGGCGGGATTGGAGAACTGGTCGGGCAGGAAGACGTCGGGGCGCTCGGCCATCGCTCGCGCGGCGTCGACCGCCTCGCTCATCCCGCCGAGCGACTCCGTGATCTCGACGCGCGCGCCGTACATCCGCAGCAGCGCCTCGCGCTCGCGGCTCATCCCCTGCGGCAGCGTGAGCACGAGGTCGTAGCCCTTGGCCGCGCAGACGAACGCCAGCGCGATCCCGGTGTTGCCGGAGGTCGCCTCGACGATCGTCGTGCGGCCGGGCTCGATCAGCCCGCCGGCCTCGGCGGCCTCGATCATCGCGACGCCGATGCGGTCCTTGACGCTGCCGCCGGGATTGAACGACTCGAGCTTGCCGAACAGCCGCACGCCGGCCGGTGCGAGCCGGGTGAGCTCGAGCATCGGCGTGCCGCCGACATAGTCGGCAATGTTCATCGGGATTCGCGACACGGCGGACACCGTACCCCCGAACGGGGGTGATGCGGGCAGGAGCCCCGGGTAAGCTCGGCTCATGGCAGCTCCACAGCGGCAGGCGGCGCTCGACGTCTCCTACCCTGCGCAGGCCTCGCAGGTCCCGGCGATCCGCAGGGCGGTCGCCGACATCGCCCGCAACTGCGGCGCCCGCGAGTCGAAGCTCAGCCAGATCAGGCTCGCGGTCAGCGAAGCCGCCAGCAACGCCGTCCTGCACGCCTACCGCGACCGCAGGATCGGCGGGGGCGACGTCCGCGTCGTCGTGCGGGCACGCGACGACAGCTGCATCGACGTGTGCATCCGCGATCACGGCGTCGGCCCCGGGCCGCGCCCGGACAGCCCCGGCCTCGGGCTCGGGATGCGCCTCATGGCCCACGACGCGGACCGCTTCCAGATCCGCGCCGGCGCGGACGGCGGCACGGAAGTCGTCCTGCGCTTCGAGCTCTGATCGCGCCGGGCGGCCGGTCAGACCAGTTCGACGTCCTCCCACTGCACGTCCTGAAACAGCCATTCGAGCGCGCGCCGGCGCTCGAGCACCACGCCCGGGGCGATCTGGTAATCCCATAGGTCGCCGTGGTACTGGGCCTTGCGCGCGTTCCAGTGCAGGCAGTAGTAGAAGTCGAGCATCGCCGCGATCTCGCTCAGCGGCCGCAGCCGCAGGTCCTCGCGCGCGTTGGCCGGGTTCAACCCCGGCGCCAGCCGCTCGTAGACCGGCTCCTTGGGACACATCTGGTCGGGTGGCAGGTCGTCGACGAGCCGCAGGACCCAGAGCAGGGCGTGCAGCGCCTCCTCGCGCCAGGCGATGTCGACGAGCAGCTGCTGCAGGTGGTCCTCCTCGATCTCCTCGTCGCCCTCGAGCACGCGTAGCAGCTCGCGCTCGCGCTCGCCGAGCGCCGGCTCGAGGCCGTGCTCGTCGATCGCGCTGCGGACGGTCTGCACCGGCGCGCGATGTGCGAGCGCAAGCGCCGCAGCGATCGCATGGCAGCGATCTGCGACCGCGGCGGGCGTGCGGACCCACGCGAAGTCCTCGGCGGCGTGCAGCGGCAGCGAGCCCGGATCGGCGAGATCCCACCGGCGCAGCCGCCTCAGCGACTGCTCGCGGATCGCGAGGAAGTCCATCCCGTGCACCCCCATCCGCGGACCGTACTGCCTCGTACTGCTGCTCGCGGACGCGGTCTCAGATGTAGTACATGGCCACGCCCGCCGCGCGCGCCTCGCGGTCGACGACGTCGGCGATGGTCGTCGCCGCGAGCACGTCGCGGGCGGCGGCCGCCGCCTCGCCGAAGATCCCGGCGGCATCGCGTCCCAGCGGACCCTCCAGCAGCTCGACGATCTCGAGCACGGTGATCTGCGCCGGCGGTCGCGCGAACGTGTAGCCGCCCTTGACCCCGCGCTGGGACTTCAGCACGCCGCCGCGGCGCAGCGTGGCGAACAGCTGCTCGAGGAACTGGACCGGGATCTCGCGGCGGCGCGCGAGCTCGCCGATCGGCACGGGCCCGGCGCCCCCGGAGCGCCCGAGCTCCGTCAGCGCCTGCAGCGCGTACGGCGACTTCGTCGTGATCGAGATCATCGGGCTCTCATTACGCTGAGGATATGGAACCGGTCAGCCGGTACGCGCCGCCGCTGGCCGTGATGGCGCTCATCTTCGGGCTGTCGGCGACGCCCGACCTCAGCTCCGGGCTGGGCGCGTGGGACCTCGTGCTGCGCAAGCTCGCGCACATCACGATCTACGGCGTCCTGTGGCTGACGCTGGCGCGCGCGGCGCGCTGGCGCCGGCCCGTCCTCGCGGGCGTCATCGCGCTGCTGTACGCGATCAGCGACGAGCTGCACCAGTCCTTCGTCGAGGGACGCCGCGGGTCGCCGGTCGACGTCGGCTTCGACGCGATGGGGATCGTGTTGGCGGCGCTCGCGTGGGTCGTCGTGTCGCGGCGCCGCGCCGTCACCAGCGCCCGCGTTGCGTCGGCAGGCTGATCGTCTCCTCGGGCGGCAGCCCGCGGCCGAGCTGGCGTGGATCTGCAGAGGCACGGTAGCGATCGGCCGTTCCGGGGAAGGCTGACGAGAAGACGGCCGGCACCGCCCGGCTCGGCCGCAACCCCTCAGGAGGAGCTGCATGGCCCGACCCATCATCCTCGGCATCGTCGGAGACTCGGCGGCCGGCAAGACGACCATCTCCAAGGGCCTCGTCGAGATCCTCGGCGAGGACAACGTCACGCACATCGGCACCGACGACTACCACCGCTTCGACCGCCAGGAGCGCAAGGAGCTAGGCATCACGCCGCTCCACCCCGAGTGCAACTTCATCGACATCATGGGGCAGCACATCCGGCACGTGCGCGACGGCGAGCCGATCCTCAAGCCGGTCTACAAGCACGACGACGGCACGTTCGGCCGGCCCGAGTACGTGGTGCCCAAGCGCTTCGCCGTCATCGAGGGGCTGCTCGGCTATCACACGCACGAGCTCTGCGACGCGCACGACGTGCGCGTCTTCCTCGCGCCACCAGAGGAGCTGCGGCGCGAGTGGAAGATCAGGCGCGACACGAGCAAGCGCGGCTACGAGGAGGAGCAGGTGCTCGAGGAGCTCGACAAGCGCGAGCCGGACTCAGCGGCGTTCATTCGCCCTCAGCGCCGGCACGCGGACATCATCATCTCCTTCCAGCCCGGCGACGACGACGAGAAGCTCGATGCCCTGCTCACGCTGTCGGAGGACCTGTCGCACCCGGACATGTCGGTGCTGCTCGAGCACGGCGCCGACGACGGCGTCGCGCTCGAGGAGGAGCGGTCGGGCTGGCATCGCCTGTTCATCCCCGGCGACCTCGATCCCGAGCGCGGCGCTGCGAT
>Ga0247713_1001450_pt1 | contig 11792 bp, 16 predicted proteins | sample 21E_NmetaG_FD_189936 | JGI IMG/M metagenome (GOLD analysis project Ga0247713, IMG submission 189936) | Soil microbial communities from hillslope of Landscape Evolution Observatory, University of Arizona, Oracle, AZ, United States - 2-1-E_N | ecosystem: Engineered > Artificial ecosystem >... | reverse complement strand
GACGCGCGGCGCGCTGCGCCTTTTCGCCGCCCGCTCGCTCGGCGACGCCGACCGCTCCTGGAAGCGCGCGTCCTACGCGGTCATGACCGAGAACGCGCTCCGCCACCTCGTCGCGGTCTCGCCGGAGCTCCAGACCTGCTGATGGCGAGCCGCGCCTGCAGGGACTTCTCCCGCTCGGCGCTCCTCCGGCGCGCCGTCGCCCAGGCCGGGCAGGGGCTTCCCGAGATCGAGCCGGGGATGCCGCTCCCCGCGGGCACCGGCCTCGACCGCCGGGAGCTGCTCGCGCGGTCCGTCGGGCTCGCGCTCGCCGTGTACGGCGCGTCCCGGGTCGGCCTGCCCGGGCTCGACGAGGGGATCGCGCACGCCGCCGCGGCCGCGTCCCCGTCGGAGCCCGTCCTCGTCACCGTCTACATGAACGGCGGCGTCGACTCGCTCTCGGTGCTCGCGCCGGTCGGCGACCCCGCGTACCGGCGCCTGCGCCCGCGGCTCGCGCTGCCGGACTCCGGCCTCCGCTTCGGCGAGGACGACCGCCTGCGCTGGCATCCGTCGGCGCGCGCGCTCGAGGAGCTCCACCGGGAGGGGAAGCTCACGGTGCTCCCGGCCGTCGGCTACACCGGCGCCGACCAGTCGCACTTCACCTCCCGCCACTACTGGGAGGTCGGCGCCACGGACGCGAGCGCCCGCACCGGCTGGCTCGGCCGCTACCTCGACCGGTACGGCAGCGCCGACAACCCGATGCAGGGGCTCTCGCTCGACGGCTCCCTGTCGCCGGTGCTCGCGACGGCGCGCGCCCCGGTCGCCGCGCTCCGCGGCGCCGACGGCTACACGTTCTGGAGCCACAACGTCTGGGGGCAGGTGGAGGGCCGGATGCGCGAGTCGATCGGCCTGCTCGGCGCCGCGGCCGGGAGCGGCGACCGGGAGCTCGCGCGCGCGGCGGCCGTCGCGTCGCAGGCCGACACGCTGCACCGGCAGCTCGCCCCGCTCCGCGCGAAGGCGCGGGACGGGACGAAGTTCGGCAGCCCGGTCGAGTACCCGAAGCACCGCAGCTCGTTCCCGGACCGCCTCGCCGGACTCGCCGCGATGCTCGCGCTCGGGCTGCCGCTCCGCTGCGTCTCGCTGAGCGCGTTCGGGATGTACGACACGCACTCCGAGCAGCCCGACCAGCTGGCGGCGGGGCTCCAGCTCACGGCCGACTCGCTGCTCGCCTTCCAGCGCGACCTGGAGGCGCGCGGCCTCGCCGACCGCGTCGTCACCCTCGTCTGGTCGGAGTTCGGCCGCCGCGCCGAGGAGAACGGCTCGCGGGGCACCGACCACGGCGCCGCGGGGATCGGCTTCCTCCTGGGCAGCCGCGTGCGCGGCCGGATGATCGGCGAGTTCCCCGGGCTCGGGAAGCTCGACGGCGACGGCAACCTGCGCGCGACCGCCGACTTCCGCGCGCTCTACGCGGCGCTCGTCGAGCAGTGGCTCGGCGCAGACGCCGCCGTCGTCGTCCCGCGCGCCGGCGCGTTCGACCGGCCGAGGCTGTTCCGGTGATCGCCGCGCTGCTCGCGCTCGCCGTCGCGCTCGCGCCGGGGCCGGCGCCCGCGCGCGTGCAGGTCACGGCGCTCGACTTCGAGTACCGGCTCTCGCGCACGACGGTGCAGGCCGGGCCGGCGCTGATCCAGCTCGTCAACTTCGGCGAGGACGAGCACGACCTGCGCATCCGCCGCGTCGGCGGCACGCGCACGTGGGCGATCCGCGGGCTCGCGCCCGGCGAGCGGCGGACGCTCTGGCTGCGGCTCGCGCCCGGCCGCTACCGGCTCCTGTGCGGCGTGGGCGACCACGCACGCCACGGGATGCACGCGGAGCTCAGGGTTGTCCCGCGCCGCACCGGGTAGACCCGCCGCGTGATCGAGCTGTACCAGGCCGAGTGGTGCCCGCACTCGCACGCCGTGCGCGCGCGGCTGACCGAGCTCGGCGTCGACTACGTGGCGCGGCAGGTGCCGGTGGACAAGGCCGACCGCACCGACCTCCTCGACGTCACCGGCGAGTCCTCGATCCCGACGCTCGTGACCGAGGAGGGCGAGATCGTCAGCGGCGAGGAGGAGATCCTCCGCTGGCTGGACAGGGCCTACGAGGAGCGGCCGGAGCTCGTGCGCCGGCACCGGGCGAAGGCGCTGACCGAGGACTGGCTCGGCAGCGACCCGCTCACGCAGCGCTGAGCACGTCGTCCGAGAGCCGCGGCCACGCCTCCTTCGCCCAGTCCCCGAACTCGCGGTCGGTGAGCGCCGCGCAGGCGAGGCCGGCGTCGGGGTCGACCCAGAGGAAGGTGCCGGCCGCGCCGAAGTGGCCGAAGGTGCGGGGGGAGTTGCGCGTCCCGGTCCAGTGGGGGCTCTTGCCGTCGCGGAGCTCGAAGCCGAGCCCCCAGTCGTTCGGCTCCTGGCGGCCGAAGCTCGGGAGCACGCCGACGAGGCCCGGGAACTGCACGTGCGTCGCCTCGGCGAGCGTCTCGGGCGCGAGCAGGGTCGGCGCCAGCAGCTCGCGCCCGAGGGCGAGCGCGTCCGCGAGCGTGCCGCGCATCCCCCAGGCCGGCGACGAGACGAGCTCGGCACCTAGGCCGAGCGGCTCGAGCACGGCGGCGCGCAGGTAGTCGGCGAAGGGCATCTCGGCCCGCTCCGCGACGAGCGTCGCGAGCGCCTCGAAGCCCGCGTTCGAGTAGATCCGCCGGCGACCGGGCTCGGCCAGCGGCGCGCCCTCGTCGAGGGGCAGCCCGGACGCGTGCGCGAGCAGGTGCCGCAGCGTCGACCCCGGCGGGCCGGCGGGCTCGTCCAGGTCGACGACACCCTCCTCGACCGCGACGAGCGCGGCGAGCGCCGTCACCGGCTTCGTCACCGACGCCCAGCGGAAGACGTGCTCCGTGGCGCCGTGCGCGGCCAGCGTCGCCTCCGCGGCCGTCACACCTGCTGCGGCGGTGCGGGCGCCCCAGCCGTCGATCTGCTCGAGCGCGCGCACCGCCGCATCCTACGAGCGGGTCAGTGCCCGGCGCGGATGGTGATCAGCGGGTTCGGCTTCGCCCGGAAGGTGATCAGCGGGTTCGGCTCCGCCCGCCAGATCTTGACGGGGTTGGGCTGCGACCACCACTTCGTGCCGGAGCCGGTGGCCCAGGCCTTGGACGTCTCCACCCCGGCGCTCCCGGGCAGGCGCCAGGACTTGGTGTTCCCCGGCGCGGCGGCCGTGCCCCAGCCCTTGATCGACGACGGAGCCTGCTGCGCGGCCGCCGGGGCCGCGAGGGCGGCCGCCGCGAGCGCGGCGGCGGCGAGCTTCGCGATCGTGCTCATGACGCTCCTTTCGGTCGTGCGGGTCGTGACGCACCGATCGAAGCGGCCGCCGCTGAGGCGGCGCTGAGGCGGCGCCGAGGCGCGGCGGCGATACTGCGCACGTGGAGCGGCGCCGCATCTCCGGGCACGCGCCGATGGAGGCGACGGTCGGCTACTCCCGCGCGGTCGTCGCGGGGACGCATGTCTATGTCTCCGGCACCGCTCCGATCCCCGAGTCGGGCGAGCCGCCGGAGGGCGCGTACGAGCAGATGCGGCTGTGCCTGCAGATCGTCCGGGGCGCACTCGAGCGGGCCGGCGCGAGCCTCGAGGACGTGGTGCGGACGCGCGTGTACGTCACCGACGCGGCCCATGCGGAGGGTGCCGGGCGAGCGCACGCGGAGGCGTTCAGCGAGGTGCGGCCCGCCAGCTCGATGATCGTCGTCACGGGCCTGCTCGACCCGCGCTGGCTCGTCGAGATCGAGGCGGAGGCCCTGATTGGCTGACGCGCGAGCGGGGAATCCGGCCTCGATGCAGCAGATCTACCCCTCCGAGATCACCGGCATGGGCCGCTTCGGCCCCGGCGGCAGCGTGCTCGACCACAAGTTCGGCCAGAGCGAGCCGTACACCCTCGGCGTCGAGGAGGAGTACATGCTCCTCGACGGCGAGACGTTCGACCTCGTCCAGCACATCGACACCGTGCTCGCCGCGATGGAGGGGCACGAGCTCCACGACCGCGTCAACCCGGAGCTGATGCAGTCGGTGCTCGAGATCGCGACGCCGGTCTGCCGGACGCCCGGCGAGGTGCTCACGGAGCTGTGCAAGCTGCGCGGCTACGTCCAGTCGGTCGCGGCCGAGAAGGGGCTGCGCGTCGGCTCGGCCGGCACGCACCCGTTCAGCCTCTTCGAGCGCCAGCGGATCACCGCGCGCGACCGCTACCGCAACCTCGTCGACCAGCTCCAGTACATCGCCCGCCGGGAGCTGATCTTCGGGATGCACGTGCACGTCGCCGTCGACGATCCCGAGAAGGCGATCCAGGTCGTCAACGGGCTCCTCCCCCACATGGCCCCGCTGCTCGCGCTGTCGGCGAGCTCCCCGTTCTGGCGTGGCGAGCCGACGGGGCTCTCGTCCAGCCGCCAGATGGTGTTCGCCGCCTTCCCGCGCTCCGGGCCGCCGCCGCGCTTCCGCGACTACGCCGACTACGCGGAGGTCGTCGGCCAGCTCGAGAAGACCGGCTGCATCGCGGACTACACCCACATCTGGTGGGACATCCGCCTCCACCCGAAGTGGGGGACGGTCGAGATCCGGATCTGCGACGCGGTCACGCGGGTCGAGGACGCGGTCGCGATCACGGCGTACTGCCAGGCGCTCGTGAAGGCGCTCTGCGAGCAGTACGAGCGAGGCGACGAGATCCCGTCGTACCACCGGATCCTCACGACGGAGAACAAGTGGCTCGCCGCGCGCTACGGGCTCGAGGCGCCGGTGATGGACCTCGCCACCGGCCGCCGCAACCGGATCGCCGTCGCGCAGATGGTGCGGCGGACGCTGCGCGAGCTCGAGCCGCACGCGCGGGAGCTCGGCTCGGAGCGCGAGCTCGAGGGGATCCGCGAGATCCTGTCGCGCGGCAACGGCGCCGACCGGCAGCTGCGCGTCTTCAACGCGAACCGCGACATCGTCGAGGTCGTGCGCGAGATCGCCGAGGCGACCGAGGTCAGCGCGCGAGCCCCCGAGGCCACGCCCGCGGCCTGAGCCCGGGCAGCGACTCGACGATCGCCCGCAGCGTCGCCGCCGCCTGCCGCAGCGGCTCCCACTCGTGCAGCGTCACCGCGCGGTCGATCCTCCCGTCGCGCCAGAGGAAGACGAGGTGGTTGCCGTCCATGCCGCCGTTGGGGTACGGCTTCCAGAGGACGAGGAGGCCGCGGCGGCCGTTCCACGTCGGCCGCCCGAGCAGCCGCGGCCCGGCGAGCGGGCCGCGACGCGTGAGCCCGTTGCGCAGGCCGACGGCGCGGAGGCGCTCGACGCCGGCGAACGGCAGGCGCGTCCCCGCGTAGACGACGACGTGCCGGGTCACGGGCTGGCCGCCGGGCTGCGGCACGGCTTCCGCGGAGAAGACGTCGTGGCCGCCGCCGAAGTCGCGGCCGCGCGCGACGAAGATCCCGCTGCGCCGGTAGACGCCGGCCGGGACGAGCCGCGGGCACGCCGGCCGCAGGAGCGGCGAGCTCCGGCAGTCGCGGGCGCCGACGGACGGCAGCGGCTCGAGCGGGAGCGCGAGGGCGAGCACGGCGAGGAGCACCTCCACACGGCGTGTACGGCAGGGCGAGCTGCGGAGGTCCCTGGACCTCGCGGCCGCGGCGGCCGTATTCCCGGCGTGGACCTCCTGCCGCACCCCGGTCGTATAGTCGGCGCGCCATGGGTCCCTCGGGCCGCGACGAGCGCGCCTGGGTGCGCGGCGCCCAGGCCGGATCGGCCTCGGACCTCGAGGCGCTCTTCCGCGCGCACTGGCCGCGCGCGTACCGCGCCGCGTACCTCGTCGTGCACGACGCCGCCGCAGCGGAGGACATCGCCCAGGAGGCCTTCCTCGCGGCGATCCGCGCTCTCGACCGGTTCGACCGGCGCCGGCCCTTCGGGCCGTGGCTGCACCGCATCGTCGTCAACCGCGCGATCGACTGGGCGCGTGCGCGGGCGCTGCGCGCCGAGGCCGAGCTCGGTGAGCACGGCGTGCCCGACCGGGAGCCGGGCGGCGCCGACGGCCTGGCGCGCGCGATCGCGGCGCTTCCTCCCGATCACCGCGCCGTCGTCGTCCTCCGCCACCTGCTGGAGTACACGCCCGGCGAGATCGCCGAGCTGCTCGAGCTGCCGCGCGGCACCGTCAACTCGCGCCTCCGGCGGGCGCTGGACGCGCTGAAGGAGTCGGTGTGAGGGAGCTGCGGACGCGTCTCGAGCGGCTGGAGGTGCCGGAGGAGCACGAGGCGCGCGAACGGGCGTGGCAGCTCGTCGCGCGCGCGTACGCGGAGCGCGGGCCGGCGCCGCGGCCGCGGCGCCGCGTCGCGCCGCTGCTCGCGTTCGCGGCGGCGCTCGCCGTCGTCGCCGCCGTCCTCAGCCCGCCCGGCCGGGCGGTGCTCGACACGGTGCGCGACCGGATCACCGGCGTCCAGGGCGCCGAGCCGGCGCTCTTCGACCTCCCCGCGGACGGACGGCTCGTCGTGGACTCGCCGCGCGGACCCTGGATCGTCCAGGCCGACGGCTCCCGGCGCCTGCTCGCCGGATGGCGGGAGGCGGCGTGGTCGCCGTTCGGCCGCTTCGTCGTCGCCGCCCGGGCCAACGAGCTCGCCGCGCTCGAGACGGATGGCACGGTGCGCTGGTCGCTCGCCCGTCCCGACGTCCGCTTCCCGCGGTGGCACGGCGACGCGAGCCACACCGCGATCGCGTACCTGACGGGTAGCCGCCTCCACGTCGTGCTCGGCGACGGCACGCGCGACATCGACGCCTGCGGGCTCCCGGCGGCCGCGCGCGTCGCCCCCGCGTGGCGGCCCGGGGCGCGGTTCGTCCTCGCGTACGTGACCACGCGAGGGCGGGTCTCGATCTTCGACGTCGCCCACTGCTCCTCGTTCTACGGCGGGCGGCCCGTGATCTCGGCGCCCTTCCGCGACCCGCGGCTCCTGCTCTGGTCGGACGACGGGGAGCGGCTCCTCCTCGTGACCGACGAGCAGCTGGTCGTCCTCGGGACGGAAAGCGCGGCCCCGCTCGCCGTACGGACCCTGCGCGACGTCACGGCCGCGGCGTTCGAGCCGGGGACGCACCGTGTCGCGCTCGCGCGCGAGGGCGAGGTGCTGGTGCTCGACCTGGACGGGCGGCAGGCGCCGGAGGTGGTCTTCGCCGGCCCCGGCCGCTTCGGCTCGGTCGTCTGGTCGCCCGACGGGAGCCGGCTCGCCGTCGCCTGGGACGACGCCGACCAGTGGCTCTTCCTCGGTCCCGGCGGCCGGGTGGAGGCGGTGGCCGGCATCCGCGAGCAGTTCGGCCGCTTCGCCCGTCCGGTCGCCTGGTGCTGCCCCGGGTAGCCAGTCACGCGGCCGTCAGGCTGCGACGACGTAGCAGGCGTCGTGGCTCGAGCGGGCGACGTGGACGACCCGGCGTGGACGCCCGCGATCGTCGACGACCGCAAGCGTCCCCTGCGACAGCGACGGTGCGAAGACCACGCCCCAGCCGGTGTCGACGTTGTACGTCCCCTCCGGCACGCGGACGGTGCGGACGAGCGCGCCGTCGCGGACGCGGTGCACGCGCAGCGTCCCCGCCTCGCCGCTCGTGACGAAGGCGAGGTCTCCGAGGAAGGCGACGTGCTGCGGCGGCGCGTGGGCGAAGAGCCGCCTGCGCAGGCGCAGCGTCCGGGAGTCGTACACCGCGACCTCGCCCCGGTCACCCGACGTGACCCAGACCGAGCCGCCGCGGGGCGTGAAGGCGACGTCGTGCGCGGGGAACGGCGGCTGCAGGAACCGCACCGGCAGCGCGTCGCGCTCGACGGACACGACGGCGATCCGCTCGGCCTTCGTCCCGAGCGCGACCCAGATGCTGCGGCCGTCGGGCGCCATCGCCAGGTGCCGCGCCGGGCCGCCGACCGGCGTGCGGCGGAGGACGCGGCCGCGCACGAGGTCGATCGTCGCCAGCTCCTCGCGGCCGGCGTCGGCGAGGATCGCGTTCAGCCCGCCGGGCGTGGCGACGGCGTAGCGCGGCTCCCCGAAGCCGCGGAGCACGTGTGCGACCCGGAGCGGCACGGCGTCGATCACCGTGACGACGCCCTCGTCAGGATGGCCGACGAGCGCCCGGCGGCCGAGCGACGACTGGATGCTCTGCGGCCCCGGTGCGACGCGGATCCCCTTCTCGACGCGTCCCGAGCTCAGGTTGAGCGCGGCCACGTAGCCCTCGAGGTCGGCGGTGACGAGGGCGATCGGCGTCCCGCCGGCGGCGCGCGCGAGGGCCGCCGGGGAGACCGCGGCGAGCGCCGCGGCGGCCAGGAAGCGGCGGCGGTCCACGCCTCCGATACGTCGGCGCCGGCTGCTGAGGTCCGTTGCAGTCAGAATCGAACGGATCGAGCCACTCCCCGATCCGCTCCTCTCGGCGGGCCGACGCGGAGTGTGCTGGATGCGCCAGCAGCTATCCCGACGACAAAGGAGTCGAGGTACGTGACAGAGCGGAACGAGCGCGACGCGGATGTTTTCGGGTTCTGTTGCCTGAGGTTCCCGGTCTCGGATCTGAAGGCCTCGGTCGATTTCTATTGTGATGTCCTGGCATTCGAGGTGACCTCCGCCGACTTCGCGTTCGGAGAGGCACACGTCTCGTTGAAGGGCGGGAATGGCCCGAGCATCTTTCTGATGCAGACGGCCCCGGAGCACGTCAGGCCGCTGAAGTTCGTGTTCCCTCGTTCGTTCTTCATCACGAACAGCGACGGCGAAGTGACGGTGATCGAGCTCTGGACGAACGACGTGCGTGCTCTGCACGAACGAGTCACGAAGTCGGGTGTCCAGAGCGGCGAGATCTCGACGAAGGACGAGTTCAGCTACTTCACGTTTCTCGACCCGGACGGGCACTACATCCGAGCAGTCGAAGAGCGCACGAGGTAACGCCGACGACCTCGACCGTCGCCGGCACTCGCTGCCCGCGTCCGCAGCGATCGCCCTCTCCGCCTCCGGCTCCCCTGCTAGCCTCGCCGCGCGATGCTCCGGCCCGGCGACAGCATTCCCCGCGAGGCGACGGTCTGGGTCGGCCCGCGCGACCCGGTGCCGCTGAAGGTGCTCGCGGCCGAGCGGCCGATGCTGCTCTTCTTCTACCTCTTCGACTGGTCCTCGACCTGAACGGACGAGATGGGGCTCCTGCGTGACAGGAGCGTGGAGTTCGACGAGGCCGGGGTGGCCGTGTACGCGATCTCGCGCGACTCGCCGTACACGCACATCGCGTGGGCGCAGGTGCTCGACCTGACCTTCCCGCTCCTGTCCGACTGGAACGGCGAGGCGACCGAGGGGTTCGGCGTGGCCCACGAGTACCGGGGGTTCGAGGGCGTCTCGCGGCGGAGTGCGTTCCTCGTCGACCAGGCCGGTACGGTCCGCGGCGCATGGAGCTACGGGTCGAGCGACCTGCCGGACGTGGACGAGCTGCTCGCGGCCGCGCGGGCTTCGTCGGGCTAGCCGCCGCCGTCTACGCGCTCGCAGCGGCGTGGGCGACGTGGCCGGCCGTCGGCCGCGCGCACGAGGGCTTCCTCGCGCTCGAGGAGCCGGGCGGCGGCGGGCCCGCGCCGGGCGACCACCTCCAGGTGGGCTACCAGCTCTGGCTGGCGGGGCACAACCTCGCGCGCGGGGAGCTGCGGCTGTGGCGCGACCCGTACTCGTTCCAGCCGGCGGCCGAGCCGACGTCGGTCTTCCTCGGCTGGCTGTTCGGGCTCCCCTGGTCGGCGCTCGCGGCGCTCGCCGGCCCGGTGGTGGCGTGGAACGCGTTCGTGCTCCTGTCGTACGTCCTCGCCGGAGGCGCGGCGTGCGCGTGGCTGCGGGAGCTCGCGGTGCCGCGCGCGGCGGCGCTCGCGGGCGGCCTCGCGTTCGCGCTGGCGCCGTACCGGGTGGCGCAGAGCACCGGGCACCTGATCGGGCCGATCGCGGTGCTGCTCCCGCTGGCGCTGTGGACGTACGAGCGCGGCCTCCGCGGCTCGCGCGCGTGGTGGGCGGCGTCGGCCGCGGCGCTCGCGGCCCTGCCGCTGTCGGGGCAGCTGCACATGGCGCTGGGCGCGATCCCGTTCTTCGTCGTCTACGCGCTCGCGCGGAGCCGGACGCGGGGCGCGGTCGTCGCGGCCGCCGCCGCGGCGCTGGCGGCCGTCGCCGGGGGTCTTGCGGTGCAGGCGGCGACGATCCCGGGATCGATCGCCGAGGGCGGGCGCTCGCTGCGGGCGGTCGCCTTCTACTCCGCGGATCCGCTGGACTTCGTCGTCCCCGAGATGCGGCAGGGGCTCGAGCAGGTCGTCTTCCTCGGCTGGGCGACGCCGCTGCTCGCGCTCGCCGGCTTCGCGCTGCTCGTCCGTTCGCGCCGGTACGCGCTCGCGGCGGTGCTGTCCCTCGCGGCGGTGGTGCCGGTGCTGCTCGCACTGGGGACGAACCTGCCGACGTACGAGCTCCTCTGGCGGCACGTGCCCGGCTTCGGCTACCCGCGGGTGCCGGCGCGGCTGATGCCGATCGCGGTGCTCGCGCTCGCCGCGCTCGTCGCGTTCTGCCTCGCGCGCTTCCGCTCCCCGCGCGTCGCGCTGCTCGCGCTGCTCCTGCTCGCCGTCGACCTGCGGGTGCCGCTGTACGGCGTGTCCGCGGCGGACGAGGGGAACGCGGCGTACGCGGCGCTCGCGGAGCGGCCGCCGGGACGGGTGCTGGAGCTGCCGGTGTTCACGCCGGAGCGGCACTACGCCGGCGTCTACCTCTACTACCGGATGCAGGCGCCGCGGGAAGGCCCGTCCGGCTACCTGACGGTGGCGCCGGTCGAGGCTGCCGACGTGCTGCGGCGGCTGCGTCCGCTCAACTGCGGCCGCTGGGGGGCGGCGCGCGCGCGGCTCGTCGCCGACCTCGGCGTGCGCTACGTCGCCGTCCACTCGGGCCTGTACGCGGCGAGCCCGCTCGTGCGCGCCGGGTGCTACGCGCCGGCGGTGGACGCGCTCCGCCTCCAGGGCTTCCGCGAGGTCGCCTCCGACGGCGCCGTGACGCTGTTCGCCGCCCCGTAACCGCGCTTTTCGGAACGGCGTTGACGGGAAGCGTGGTGCAGATGAGCGCCGAGGCCTCCGAGAGCGCGCGCGCCGGCAAGGAGCGCGTGCGGATCCGCCCGATGCGGCGGGACGACGTCGCCTGGACCGCGCGCCTGCACGAGCGCGCGCTCCCGCACGGGTTCTTCGCGCGGCTCGGGCCGCGGTTCCTCGAGGCGTACCACGAGACCTTCCTCGACAGCCCCGAGGGGATCGCCCTGCTCGCGGAGCTCGACGGCGAGCCCGCCGGCTTCCTCGTCGGCGCCGTCGACGTCGACGCGCACCGCGCCTGGGTGGTGCGGGAGCGGCGGCGGCGGCTCGCCAAGCTCGGGGCGGCGTGCCTCGCGCGGCAGCCGCGGGAGCTGCTCCGCTTCGCGCGCACGCGCGCCGGCCGCTACGTGTGGGCGCTCGCGACGGGCGGGAGGCGCGGCCGCACCCCCTCGGACGAGCCGGAGCTGCCGCTCGCCGCCGCCGTCCTCACGCACGTCGCCGTCGACCCCACGCGCCGCCGCGGCGGCGCCGGCCGGAAGCTCGTCGCCGCCTTCGAGGAGGAGGCCCTCACCCGCGGCGCCGGCCGCGCCCGCCTGACGACCCTCCGCGACGACCGCGGCGCCGAGGAGTTCTGGCGCACCCTCGGCTGGGTCCCCGGCAAGGCGATCGCCGACGACGAGGACCGCCTCCACCGGGTGCTGGAGCGAAAGCTCTAGGACTCGCCGGAAACGCTGCGCGTTTCCGGCGAC
>Ga0247713_1001449_pt1 | contig 11793 bp, 7 predicted proteins | sample 21E_NmetaG_FD_189936 | JGI IMG/M metagenome (GOLD analysis project Ga0247713, IMG submission 189936) | Soil microbial communities from hillslope of Landscape Evolution Observatory, University of Arizona, Oracle, AZ, United States - 2-1-E_N | ecosystem: Engineered > Artificial ecosystem > Mesocosm... | reverse complement strand
ACCTCCACCCGTCCGGAAGGCGGTCCTGCGCCGCGGACCGGCGGGCGGTCCATCCGTGGGGGGACGACCCCGCGGTCGACGACGAGCACGCCTGCATCGGTCCGCAGTGCGGTGAGCAGGCGGTTGCCGGGGCGTCCGTCTCCGAACCCCGTCCCGAGGACGATCACCTCGGTCTGGGGGTCGTACGTTCCGGATGCCCGCACCCGCCGGTAGCCGTCCTCGGGTCCGAGCGGCAGGAGGTCACCGAGGTCGGCCACGGGGGCGGCGGCGCGGGCCTCGATCAGCGCATTCAGCTCGCGCCGGGAGTCGAGCCGTCGCAGCTGCCACTGCCCGAGCAGGACGCACGCCACGACGACCGCCAGGACGACGGCGTGGCCCAGGACCCACCGGGGACGGAACAGGGAGGAGTACACGTCGAGGGCAGACTAGCGGTCCGTGCGCTTGGTAGGGTCGGTGCCGCCGACCACCGAGATGCCTGGGGGGCCCATGAGCGCAACCGTCTCCGTCTCGCCGCTGCGCTGGGACATGTCCGTCGTCTTCCCCTCCCTGGACTCCCCCGACTTCGCCGACGGGTTCGAGGACGTCGTCCGGGGGGTCGGGGAGCTTCGCGACCTCTACGACCGGCTCGGCGTGCGGGCGGGCGGCGACGCTCCGGCCTCGGCGGTCGAGGAGGCCATCGAGCGCACGAACGATCTCTCCTCGCGCGTCCGGACCCTCGTCGCCTACGTCTCCGCGTTCGTGACCACCGACTCCCGCGACGAGACGGCGCAGGCGAGGATGTCCGAGCTCCAGGTGCACCTCGTCGAGCTGGCGAAGCTCGGGAAGCGCTTCGAGGCCTGGATCGGGACGTCGGACCTCGACGCGGTGCTGGCCGGTTCGGAGGTGGCGCGGGAGCACGCGTTCGCGCTGCGCAAGGCGGCCGAGGGCGCCCGCCGTCAGATGAGCGAGCCGGAGGAGGACCTGGCCGCCTCCCTGGCCCCCGCCGGACCCACCCCGTGGGGCCGGCTGCACGGGGACATCACCTCGCGCCTGCTCGTCGAGCTCGATCATCCGAGCGACGGCCAGGTCCGGCTCCCGATGAGCGCGGTCCGGGCGTTGGCGGCCGACCCCGACGCCCGCGTCCGGGAGGCGGCCTACCGGGCGGAGCTCGCGACCTGGGAGACGGTGGAGGTACCGGTCGCTGCGGCCATCAACTCGATCAAGGGCTGGCACAACGTCCTCAACGAGCGGCGGGGCTGGCCCGACTCCCTCGAGCCCGCCCTGTTCGCCAACAACGTCGACCGTACGACGCTCGAGGCCATGCAGGAGGCCGTGACGGAGTCGTTCCCCGACCTGCGCCGCTACCTGAAGGCGAAGGCGCGCCTGCTCGGGCGCGACTCCCTGCCGTGGTTCGACCTGTTCGCACCCCTGGGAGCCGAGGGGCGTAGCTGGGCCTACACCGATGCGACGGGCTTCATCCTGGAACGGTTCGGGTCCTACTCCGACTCCCTGGCCGCCCTCGCCCGTCGGGCGTTCGACGAGCGCTGGATCGATGCGGAGCCGCGCCCGGGGAAGCGCGACGGCGCCTTCTGCATGTCGCTGCGCGCCGACGAGTCCCGGGTCCTGCTGAACCATACCGACTCGTTCAACTCGGTCTCGACCCTCGCCCACGAGCTCGGCCACGCCTACCACAACGTCCAGCTCGCCTCCCGCACGGAGATGAACCGGCGCACCCCGATGGCGCTCGCGGAGACGGCCAGCATCTTCTGCCAGACGATCGTCACGAACGCGATGCTCGCCGACGCCGCGGGAGACGAGAAGCTGGCCATCCTGGAGGCAGAGCTGCAGGGAGCCTGCCAGATCGTCGTCGACATCCACAGCAGGTTCCTGTTCGAGAGCGCTGTGTTCGAGCGCCGGCGCTCTCGCGACCTGTCGGTCTCCGAGCTGAAGGAGACCATGCTCGAGGCGCAGCGCCAGACCTACGGGGACGGTCTCGCCCCCGACGCCCTGCACCCCTACATGTGGGCGGCGAAGCCGCACTACTACAGCTCGTCGTTCTACAACTGGCCGTACACCTTCGGGATGCTGTTCGGGCTCGCCCTCTACGCCCGCTACACCCAGGACCCAGAGGGCTTCCGAGCCGGCTATGACGAGCTCCTCTCGTGCACGGGGCTGGCCGACGCGGCCGAGCTCGGACGCCGCTTCGACATCGACTTCGCCTCGGTGGCCACCTGGCGGTCGAGCCTCGGCCAGATCCGCGCCCGGGTGTACGAGTTCGAGGAGCTGGCCCGATGAGCCTGTCACCGTCGGGGGAGCCCCGGGAGCCCCTCCCGGGTACGGTCAAGCTCTACGAGCGCCACATCTTCGTCTGCACGGGCCGGGTCGGGTGGCCCGGCCATATCGAGGAGGACGGCGGCTTCGTCCAGGCCCTCTCCGAGGCCATCGCCGGTGCGGGGGACCGGATCGCGCGGACGGTCAAGGTCACCGCGTGCGACGAGCCCCCGGTGCGCGGGGAGGGGTACGACCTGCTCGTCTTCCCGGACGCGGTCCGCTACGTCGCCGTCCGCGACCCGGACATCCCCGCCTTCGTCGAGGACCACCTCGTGTCGGACCGTCCGTCCGACCGGCTCGAGCACACCGAGCTCCGGGGCAAGCACGTGTTCGTCTGCATCCACGCCAACCGCGACGTCCGGTGCGGCCGATGCGGGCCTCCCGTGGCTCGCCGGTTCCGCGACCTCCTGCAGGAGCGCGGGCTCGAGGACGAGGTGACGGTGCGGCGGACGAGCCACGTGGGCCAGCACTCCTTGGCCGCGAACGTCCTCGTGTACCCGGGCGGCGACTGGTACGGCTACGTCACGCCCGACGACGTCCCGCGGATCGTCGACGAGCACCTGCAGAGTGGGGAGATCGTCGGGGACCTGTGGCGCGGGCGGATGGGGACCACCCCCGAGGAGCAGCGGGCGCTGGCCTCCCAGTGGGGCTAGGGGACCCTCACTCGACCTCGCGTCCGCCGATCCAGACCCGCTTCGGACCCTTCAGATCCGCTAGGTCTTCGAAGGAAGGGAGCCATACCAGGTCCGCGGGGGCTCCCGGGTGCACCCCCGACGACACCCCGGCCACCTCGGCCGCGTCGGTCGTGGCTGCGCGGAGGGCCCCCTCCTCGCTGCCGGTGACCGCGGCCAGGCACCGCAGCTCCTCGATGTCGAGGTAGGGGCTCTCCCGCATCCCGAGGTTCGTCCCGTACACGATCCGAACTCCGGCCTCCGCCATCGCGCGGGCGTTGTCCTCGACCGCGGGCGTGGCCCCCTGCGCACAGATGGTCGAGATCACGGCCACCCCGCGCGAGGCGATGTCCGCCACGACCTGCTCGTCCAGTCGCTCCACCGGCACGTGGGCCAGGATGTCCACCCCGGCGTCGAGAGCCGCGCACACCGCACCGGTGAGCACCGCGTGGGCGACGACACGGACGCCCCGCGCGTGGGCGGTGTCCACGATCGCCCGGAGCCGACCCTCCGGTATCACGTCTCCCTCACGCGGCTCGAGCGCGATCTTCACGACGGTCGCCCCGTGGTCGATCAGCTCCGAGGCGGCCTGGGCGGCCTGCTCGACGGTCGCGACCTCGAGCCCGAAGCCGCCCGCTCCCCACGTGCGTATGGGGTACCCGCCGGGGCTCGTGAGCATCGGGCCGGAGAACCGGTACCGCAGCGGTTCGTGGGAGCCGATGGCGAAGTGAAGGGGTGCCCCCAGGTCGAGGACGCCGGTCACCCCCGCCCTGGCCACCTGCCACGGGTCGGCGAGGGCGAGGTGCGCGTGCGCGTCGACCAAGCCGGGCAGGACGACTCCGCCCTCGATCCGCCCGGTCCAGCGCGTGGGCGCGGCCGAGCCGATGCCGGACACGTGGTCGTCGTCGACCACGACATCCAGCGGCTCGGGAGCCCAGGACCGTCCGTCGAAGAGGCGGACGCCGGTGAAGAGCAGGGACATGGACCCCATCCTCGCAGACCCGCCCGTCGGGGGCCTGTCCGAGGTCGGCCTCAGAGGGCCGCCGGCTCCGCCTCGGTGGGGGCCAGGCCGTCCTGCCGCGCCTCGAGCGCGGCCACGTCGGTCTTCGGACGCACGGCCCAGAACCATGGAGCCTCATCCGCCCACGCGCCCAGCATCCGGCGGGCGACCGCCGACCCGGTCAGCTCGGCGTGACGCTCGACGAACTCTCGGACGATCTCCATCTGGTCGCGGTTCACCGGGTCGGCGAACACGAGCTCCGGGTTGATCTTGCGCCGTATCGACGCGGTCGGGTCGTGGATGAACGCCTGGCCCCCGGTCATGCCCGCGCCGACGTTCTGCCCGACCGGACCGAGGATGATCACCCAGCCCCCCGTCATGTACTCGCAGGCGTGCATCCCCGCTCCCTCGACGACCGCGAGCGCTCCCGAGTTGCGGACCGCGAACCGCGCCCCGGCCGATCCCGCGCAGTAGAGCTCGCCTCCGGTCGCCCCGTACAGGACGGTGTTGCCCATGAGCACGGGGTCTCCCGCGTCGTCGCGTGGGGGGGTGATCACGATGAGTCCGCCGTTCATCCCCTTGCCCACGTAGTCGTTGGCCTCCCCGCGCAGGTGCAGCTCGACTCCCTGGGTGAGGAACGCGCCGAAGGACTGTCCGGCCTGCCCGGTGAACCGCAGCCGCGCCGTCCCGAGCGGCGCTTCTTCGCCGAACACCTTGGCCACCCGTCCGCCCAGCTCGGCTCCCACGGTCCGGTCGCCGTTGCGGATGGGGTACTCGCGCTCGACCGTCTCACCCACCTTGAGCGCGAAGATGGCGTCGGAGGCGATCTTGCTCCCGAGCGCCGAACGGGCGCGCTGCATCGGGATGTGGGAGACGAACCGCCGCGGCTCGGGTGCCGGACGCAGCAGCCAGGACAGGTCCACGGCGTCGGCCCGTGGGTCGCCGGTCTCCCGCTGGCGCAGGAGGTCGACCCGCCCGATCGCCTCGTCGATCGAGCGGAGCCCGAGGGAGGCGAGGATGCGCCGCGCCTCTTCGGCGACGAAGCGGAGGTAGGCGACGACCATCTCCGGCGTCCCTTGGTACTTGGCCCGGAGCTCGGGGTTCTGGGTGGCTATCCCGACCGGACAGGTGTCCCGGTGGCAGGTGCGCACCATGATGCAGCCCTCCGCGAGCAGGACGGCCGTCCCGAACGAGTACTCGTCCGCGCCGAGGAGCGCGGCCATCACGACGTCGCGTCCGGTCTTGAACCCGCCGTCCACCCGCACCCTCACCCGGTCGCGCAGGCCCTCGGCGCACAGGACCTGCTGCGTCTCGGCCAGGCCCAGCTCCCACGGGAGCCCGGCGTTCTTGATCGAGGAGAGCGGGGACGCCCCCGTGCCCCCATCCGCACCCGCGATGTGGACGATCTCCGCCAGTCCCTTCACGACCCCCGCGGCGATCGTCCCGACCCCGGTGGAGGACACCAGCTTCACGGACACGTCCGCTTCCGGGTTCACCTGCTTCAGGTCGTAGATCAGCTGAGCGAGGTCCTCGATCGAGTAGATGTCGTGGTGGGGCGGGGGAGAGATGAGGGAGACGCCCGGCTGGGTGTGCCGCAGGCGGGCGATCTCGTCGGACACCTTGTGTCCCGGGAGCTGGCCCCCCTCACCCGGCTTGGCTCCCTGGGCGATCTTGATCTGCAGCTCGTCCGCGTTCACGCAGTACTCGGGGGTGACGCCGAACCTCCCGGACGCGACCTGCTTGATCCGGCAGTTGCGATCATCGCGGTAGCGGTCCGGATCCTCGCCTCCCTCGCCCGAGTTGGCCCGGCCCCCGACCATGTTCATCGCCTGGGCGAGGGTCTCGTGGGCCTCCTTGCTGATCGCGCCGTGGCTGATCGCACCGGTGGAGAAGCGGCGCAGGATGCCCTCTGCCGGTTCCACCTCGTCCAGCGGGATCGGATCGGTGGCCACCAGTTCGAGCAGGTCGCGCGGTTCGGCCGGGGGACGCTCGTTCACGAGCCGCGCGAAGGTCTCGTACTGCTCGGCGATGTCGCCGCGCACGGCGACGCGCAGCGCGTGAGCGGCCGCCTCGAGGTCCGCGTCGCGGCGGTTCGTGCCCGCGCCGACCGTGTCGTGCAGCGCGTTCACGACGTCCGGGTTGGTCTGGTGGTACTCGCCCTTCGGGCGGAACTTCACGAAGCCGGGGCGGGGGAGCGACGGCTTGGGCGTCCCGTAGGCAGCCTCGTGGCGCCTCAGCACGTCCTCCCCGAGCTCGCGGAACCCGATCCCCCAGATGGTCGAGAAGGTGCCGTCGAAGCACGTCTCGATCACCTCGCTCCCCAGCCCGATGGCCTCGAAGATCTGCGCGCCGCGGTAGGAGTCGAGGGTCGAGATGCCCATCTTCGACATGATCTTGAGGACCCCGTCCTCGGCGGCCGCCCGGTAGTTGGCGAGCGCCGTCGCCACGGGGAGCCCGTCGAGCATCCCCGACTGCGCGCGGTCGGCCAGCGTGGCCAGCGCCAGTCGGGGGCAGATCAGGTCCGCCCCGTAGCCCAGCAGGCACGCGAAGTGGTGGGTCTCCCGCGGCTCACCGGAGTCGACGACGATCGAGGCGAGCGTGCGGATCCCCGCCCGGACGAGGCGATGGTGGACCGCCCCGGTTGATAGCAGCGACGGGACGGGAGCGCGGTCGGCGTCGATGTGCTGGTCGGAGAGCACCACGATGGCAGCGCCGTCGCGGACGGCCGCCTCGGCGCCGTCGCACAGCGTCTCGATCGCCTGACGCAGCCCGTCGGGTCCGCCGGCGACCGGGAACGTGGCGTCGAGGTGGGCGACCGGCCACGGTGCGTCGAGGAACAGGTCGTCGACACCCGGATGGAACAGGAAGAAGGAGTCGAACTCGAGGAGCTCGGCCGCATCGGGGCCCTCCGTGAGCAGCGGGCGGCGTGGGCCCACCAGCGTGCGCAGCGACATCACCAGGCGCTCCCGCAGGTGGTCGATGGGCGGGTTCGTCACCTGGGCGAACCGCTGCTTGAAGTAGTTGAAGACCGGACGGGCGAAGGGGGACAGGAACGCCTTCGCCGTGTCGTCGCCCATGGACGACGTGGGCTCCTTGGCCTGCTTGGACATCGGCTCCACGATCACCGCGAGCTCCTCGCGCGTGAAGCCGAACGCGACCTGGCGGGAGACGAGGTCCTCGGGGACCTTCGCGGACGCGTCCCCGGCTCCCATGGCGGTGAACGACTTGGACCAGTCGCCCCAGGGGCGCAGCTCGGCCAGGTGGCGGCGGACCGTCCCGTCGCCCTGGACGGGTTCGGCCAGCGTCGGGTCGACGCAGATGATCTGCCCCGGACCGAGCCGCCCGCGCTTCACCTTTCCGTGACCTTCCAGGTCGACCGTGCCCACCTCGCTCGACACGACCACCAGCCCGTCCTCGCAGACCTGGGTGCGGAGCGGACGCAGGCCGTTGCGGTCCAGGCACGCCGCGACCCGGACGCCGTCGGTGAACACGAGCCCGGCCGGACCGTCCCACGGCTCCACGAGGGCGGAGTGGTACCGGTAGAAGTCGCGCAGGTCCTCGTCCAGGTTGTCGTTCTGCTCCCAGTGCGGGGGGACGAGCATCGCCGCCGCATGACGGATGTCCCGCCCGCCCCTCACGAGCAGTTCGAGCGCGTTGTCCAGGACCGCCGAGTCCGAGCCTCGCGGGTCCACGACGGGGGACAGGATCTCCGGCGGCGCGAGGTCGTCTGCGCCCAGGCGGGCCTCCCGGGCCCGCATCAGGTTGATGTTTCCGGCGATCGCGTTGATCTCACCGTTGTGGCAGAGGAACCGGAAGGGCTGGGCGCGCTCCCACGTGGGCCGGGTGTTGGTCGAGTAGCGCTGGTGGAAGATCGCGAAGGGGGCGGTGAAGGCCGGGTCGGCCAGGTCGAGGTAGAAGTGCGACAGCTGGGGAGCCGCCACGAGCGCCTTGTAGGTGACGGTCCGGAAGGACCAGGACGGGACGTAGAGCCTGAGGCCGTGCTCGGCCGCGGCCCTCTCGGCGCGCTTGCGGGCCCGGAACGCTCTGCGCTCTCGCTCGTCGGCGTCGTCGGTGTCGGTGGTGAACAGGAGCTGTGAGATGGTGGGCATGTCCGCGCGGGCAACGTCCCCCAGGGCCACGTCGTCGGTGGGGACGTCGCGCCAGGTGAGGTCGGTCAGCCCTTCCTCGCCGGCCGCTTGCTCGACGATCCCGCGTGCCTGCGCGGACCCGTCCGTGAAGAGCATCGCGACACCGCGGTCGCCGAACATCCCCTGCGGGATGGGAGTGAGGATCCCGGCCCCGTCACCGGTCAGATCGTCCGCCGCGACCGCTCCGCGGTGGACGACCCGGCAGAGCGCGTCGATAGCCGCTTGGACGATGTCACGGCGTGCCTCGCCGCTCGAGCGGGCGACGAACCCGATCCCGCACGCGTCCCGTTCCTCGGCTCTCATCCTCGCTCCCGGTGCCCCAGATGCCGCCTGCGCCCAAAGGAAAACGCCCGCGACCCCCAGGTCGCGAGCGCCGTTGCTCACGGGAGCCAGGATACAGGAGGCGGGAGACGCAGGGGGTCCGGGTCGGCGGTAGGCTCGGTGCCCACACGATGTAGGGGGAGATATGGACCGCAACCACGAGTTCACCGTCCAGCTGCCGGATGGTAGCGGCACCTTCAAGGTGGCCCTGCTGAAGGACGCCGTCGTCGCTCCCGAGGGCGGGTCGACCGCGGCCACGCTCGAGTGGATCGGCGCCCACGCGCACGGTGCCAACGAGGACGAGGCCCTCGACGCGTTGCTCGACTCCCTGCGCGAGGCGCTGAGCGACGAGTCGAACCACCCTCGCTTCATGGAGTACGTGCGCACCCACGGACGCCAGCTGACCGAGGAGGAGGTCGCCCAGGAGGAGGAGGGACAGCTCCGACAGGCGTCGATCCGTCACTCGGTCACGGCGGACGAGCAGTACCAGGTGCCCATCTTCCGGGAGGCCCGCGTCACCCGGGCGGGGTCGTCCGTGGTCGTCGAGGCGTTCGGCGCCCGGGGCTCGGGCACGGACCTCAACGAGGCGGCGAACGCCTTCGTCGCCTCGCTCAACGAGCGCGTCGGTTCGGCCGACTCGCCCGGCCCGGCCTTCGACGAGTTCTCGACCTGGGTGCGGGAGCACGGCGAGCGCATCCCGGACGAGGTGCTGCGCCGGGAGCGGGAGACGCAGCAGGCGTGGGAGAGCTCGAAGGAGACGATCGCGCCGATCTCGCCGGCCGATATCGACGCCGAGAGCCGGCACGGGGTGCCCCTGCTCGTGGACTTCTGGGCCGAGTGGTGCGGTCCGTGCCGCATGATCGCGCCGGTGCTCGCGCAGCTCCAGGACGAGTGGGGCGACCGGATCCGCATCCGGAAGGTGAACGTCGACGAGTACGAGGGGGTCTGGGACCTGTTCAACTTCCGCGGGATCCCCGCGATGCTCCTGTTCCGCGACGGTGAGGAGATCCACCGGGTGATCGGTTTCGGGGGCAAGGAAGCTCTCGTGCAGGAGCTCGAGCCTCACCTGTCCTGAACGCCGACCGCTCTCGCCGCGCGGCCGCTAGAGCTTCGCCGAGCTCTCCCCGCGGCGGACGCGCTCGCTGAGCGCGGCCAGGACCTTCTTCGTGATCGGCCAGTTCTCCTCGAGGATGGACAGGAAGTTCCACGGCGCGATGGACCTCGCGCGCACGTAGCTGGCCGCCACGATGGTCGCCGACCGCGGGCGGCCGTCCAGGAGGGACATCTCCCCGAAGAAGTCGCCCGGCCCCATCTTGCCCTTGCTCCGGCCGTCCGACTGGACCTTGACCGTCCCGTCCAGGATCACGTAGAAGCGACCGGTCGAGTCTCCCTCCCGGACGATCGTGGTGCCCTCGGAGAAGGTCTCCTCTTCGCTCTCCTTGTAGATGTGCTCGAGTTCCCGCTTGGACAGCCCCGCGAAGAGCGGCACCTGGCTGAGTACCTCGATGGCCTGCTTCTTGCTCATGGTCCCCCTCGGATCCGGTTCGCCCACTGCGGCGTTGGTCGCGAGGGATCATAACGCCGCCGTTTGACTGACCGCTCTGCGCTCGTATGATCTCCGGCAGCGCGGAGACCCCCGAAGGAGCGGATGCAGATGGAATGGCTGGCCGACCCCAAGACCTGGATCGCTCTCACCACGCTGATCGCCCTCGAGGTCGTCCTGGGCATCGACAACCTGATCTTCATCTCGATCCTGGCGGGGAAGCTGCCCCGCTCCCAACACGACACGGCCATCCGCACCGGCCTGGGGCTCGCGGTGATCATGAGGGTGGCGCTGCTCCTGTCGCTGTCCTGGATCATCGGGCTCACGGAGCCGCTCTTCTCCGTCTTCCGCCACGACGTGTCCGGGCGGGACCTGATCCTGCTCCTCGGGGGCCTGTTCCTGCTCGCCAAGAGCACCTACGAGATCCATGAGCGGCTGGAAGGAGAGGAGGGGCATGCGTCGGCCAAGGGGGCGGCCTCCTTCCGTTCGGTCATCTTCCAGATCCTGCTCCTGGACGTGGTCTTCTCCCTCGACTCGGTGATCACGGCCGTCGGCATGGTCGATCGGGTCGCGATCATGATCATCGCGGTGGTCGTCGCCATAGGGTTCATGCTCGCCTTCGCGGGCCCGGTCAGCCGGTTCGTGAGCCGTCACCCCACCGTGAAGATGCTGGCGCTCAGCTTCCTGCTCCTCATCGGCTTCGCGCTCGTCGCCGAGGGGCTCCACCACCACATCCCGAAGGGGTACATCTACTTCGCGATGGGCTTCTCGGTCTTCGTCGAGATGCTGAACCTGCGCATCCGATCGAAGGACGCACCACCCGTCCAGCTCCGCCATCCGTACGTGGCTGCGGAGGCGGTCGCCGGAGGCGACGCGACCGACGTGGGGATCCTGAAGTAGATCAGCCGGCGGCGCCCAGACGCGAAGCCGCGTATGAGCGCATCGGCCGGGCGTTGTCGAGCTGCTCGTTGGTCGCCGGCGAGACGACGCCCTCCAGGTCGCTGAACCTCCAGAGCCCGTTCTGGGCGTAGGGGTTCATCAACGTGTAGGGCGGCACGACCCCGGTGGCTCCGGCTCCCGTCACCCCGTACGCCCCGATGCTTCGCGCGTGGCGGCCACCGACGTTGTGTCCGATCTCGTGAGCGAGGAGGTTGACGTTGTCGGCCACGTAAGCGGGGTCGGCTCCCTGTCGCGAGAGGTCGATCCGGCTCACTCCGTAAGCCCTCCGCGGGTCGTTGAGCGCGGCCGTGTAGGCGCAGCCGCCCACCGGACCGCTCACGGCGCCGGCCATGAGGTGGACGGCATCGCGCGGCCGGTGATCGTCGCTCCAGCGGTCCCTCAGCTGCTGGAGCTTCCCGGGGGACCCGTCCGAGGCCGAGCAGGCCTGGGGAGCGGTGTAGGGGTCGGGGACGGTCCAGGCGTCGAGGTGGTCGATCCGGATGTGGACGTCGATCTGCTCGAACGCGGCATCGGTCAGCCACAGGAGCTGCTCGGCGGTCTCTCGCCACGTGCCCGGCCGCTGCACCCAGAGGGCGTGGTCCACCTCCACGGCCAGGCGCAGCAGCAACGGACCCTCGGCCGGATCTGCTTGGAGGTGGCGGTCGGGGACCGGCCCGTCGTCGTCGGCTCCCACGGGGCGTCGGACCACCGAGGAGAGGGGCACGGCGTCGGCTCCCCCGTCGTTCCGGGCGCGCAGGATCCACCCGTCCCCGGTCGAGCGGACCCGGACGAGCCCCCAGACGCTGCCGTCGAGCACGAGCCGGACGTCGAGACCCCCGACGGTGATCCCCCGGTAGGTCG
>Ga0247713_1001448_pt1 | contig 11800 bp, 16 predicted proteins | sample 21E_NmetaG_FD_189936 | JGI IMG/M metagenome (GOLD analysis project Ga0247713, IMG submission 189936) | Soil microbial communities from hillslope of Landscape Evolution Observatory, University of Arizona, Oracle, AZ, United States - 2-1-E_N | ecosystem: Engineered > Artificial ecosystem >... | reverse complement strand
ACACCACTTCAGACGACTTGACTCACGGCCGCGCTGCACCGCTCGATCTGCCGCGTCAGGCGAACTGTAGCCGAGCAGGTCGGCAACGTTTCGGGAGTTCGCCCGGTCGCTGAGCGGCCATCCTCGGACGTCGCGATACGCGGCGGCAATCAGGTAGCCGAGTTGCTTTGAGGCTGTTGGGTCGCGATCGACTAGTGACCAGGCCGCCGCATTCGGCTGTAGGAGCAGCAGGTAGAGCTCGGGCCTCACCCTGCGCGTTTCGGGCTCAGTGACGAGCGGCATGCACAATTGGTTGCGGTGGTGCTCGTGGGTCCAAGTGAGCTTTGGCAACGCCATGTGTCTGTAGTGCACTGCCTCCACGCTGTCGCTACTCGGCCAGCCGTGCGCGGCGGCCTGCTCGGCGTACTCCCTCTCATCTTCCGGCCGCGCTGGGGCAGTTACTCCGGGTAGGTGCCACACCGGGCGCCCCGCACGCTCACCGGCGTCGATCGCATCTATCAGGGACCACCCAGGAAGGGGGACCGAAAACTGCTCAAATCGGTCCTGTTCCGCGGGCTCGGATGGCGGGACCCTACGAATCATCGCAACCACCACTACAGCAAATGCGGCCGATAACTTGGTCGCCCTGCGCAAGCGCGCAGGACTCACGCAAGCACAAGTGGCGCGAGCCGCCAACTGCTCGCTCGCGTTCATCGGCCAGCTCGAGGCCGGCGTCCTCCCTCGCCGTAGTGAAGTCCTGCCGCGCGTGATCGCAGTGCTCAACGACGCGAGCCCGGCGGGCGAACCGGGCTCGGTCACAACTTCCGCCGGTGTGGGCGACGGGCGTGAATCACCGTAGCGCACAAGCCGGCGAACGGTTCACGCAGTTGAGCTTGCGCGACGTTCGCGCCGAAGCGCTACTGCGAGTGCTGCGCGCGCGCCGCGTCGAGCGCGTCGAGGACATTCCGAGTCTCGCCGAGTTGTGGACGTGGCCGCGCCACCAGATCAGCCAGGCGATCGACACGCTCGTGGCCGACGGCAGACTGGACGAGGACGCACGCGGGTGCCTCATCGTGCGAAGGCAGGCGGCGTGAGCCGGCTCGTCAACGGCGCGTCGTTCGCGCTTGACGCGCCGACGCATATCCCGCCCGTGTGGGGCAGCGGTCAAGAGGTGTTATGGGCGCAGGGCGAGCCGCTGATGATCTGCGCGCCGCAGGGCGTCGGTAAGACGACGCTCGCGCAGAATCTCACGCTGGCGCGCATCGGCTCCGCGAGCGATCTCGACGTACTCGGGTATGCGGTCACGCCCGACCGGGATCGCCGGGTGTTGTGCATCGCGGCGGACCGGCCGAGCCAGATCGCGCGGTCCATGCGGCGCATGGTCTCCGAGCGCGATAGGCGCGCGCTCGCGGAGCGTCTCATCGTCTGGCGCGGACCTTTGCCGTTCGACCTTACGAGCGAGCCGGACCAGCTCCTCGCGATGGTTGAGAGCGCCGGCGCAGGGACGCTGGTCATCGACAGCCTGAAAGACGTGGCGATGCCGCTGTCTGAGGATCGCGTCGGAGCCGCGGTGAACATCGCCATTCAGAAGGTCATCGCTGCGGGCGTCGAGGTCTGCACGCTGCATCACCAGCGCAAGGCGCAGGCCGATAACAAGCGCCCGGCGATGCTCTCCGACGTGTACGGCTCGACGTGGCTCACGAGCGGCCACGGGTCCGTCGTGCTGCTCTGGGGCCAGCCCGGCGATCCCGTGGTCGAGCTGGTGCATCTCAAGCAGCCCGGCGAGCAGGTCGGGCCGCTCGAGCTCGTGCACGACCACATCGCCGGCACCATCGGCGTCCGCGAGCGCCCGACGATCGCGCAGATACTCAGCGACGCTGCCGAGGACGTCACGGTCGCTGACGCCGCGATGCTGCTGTGGGGACCGGGACCGTCGCGCAACGACATCGAGAAGACGCGGCGCAAGCTCGACGGGGCGGTCAAGTCCGGGCTCGCGGAGCGCGTCAACGGCGCCGGCCCGCGCGAGGCGGTTCGGTACAGCGTGATCGACCGTGTAGGCGAGCGTGACAAGAGCACGGCGCTGCACGGCGCATCACGAACGCCCGTGAACGCAGATCACGCGGCCTACACGCCCGATCACGCGCCGACAGCAAGCACGCCGCCCCCTTTTAAGGGGGCGCGTGATGCCGAACGTGAAGCAACCGAGCTCGCCCTAATCGACGGAGCGGCGGCATGAGCGACCTCGTGACCGCTTTCATTGACGGCATCGCCGCTGACGCTGCCGCGCTCGATCGGCTCGCCGCAGCGCTCGCACCCCGCATCGCCGCGCAGGCCAGCGTCCGACACGACGGCGCGCTGACCACGCGGCAGGCCGCGCAGCACGTCGGCCTGCATGAGAGAACCGTTCGCCGCGCACTCAGCGCCGGCACGCTCAACGGTCACAGCGTCGCCGGCCGCTGGCGCATCGAACCAGAAAGCCTTGAGGAGTGGTTGAAGGTTGGTGCTCCGACGAGCACCACGCCGACGCATCACAACGGACGTGCTCGACGCAACGGCGCCGGCGCGACCGAGGGCGCTGCTGCTATCGCGCATCCCACGGCGAGGACCGCGGCATGACCCGTGCCCCTCGAGGTCTGCCGACGCTGCGGCTCGGTGCTGTTGTGGAGCGGCGGCCGGCTCGACTGCGGACGGCGCGACTGCGAAGCGCAGGAGGCGGCGCGGTGAGAACGCGCGAACGCCCCGTCCGCATCGGCATCGGCATCGGCAACGGCTCCACCATGTACGTCGACCTGCCGTTCGCCGAGGTCGTCAATCGCTACCACCAGGCGCGCCGCCGCGGCCACCCAACGATGCAACTCGACGGGCGCACCGTCCGGCTTGACCGCATCGAGCGCATCGAGCCGCCGGCCGAGGACGACACGGGACAGGCGCCACGGCACGGCAGTCGGGAGGCGGCATGACGGCGACTACCAGGGCGCGGCGCATGAACGCCAGCCGGTTGCGCAGCAAACTCGCACGCGTTGACGAGCGGCTGCAGGCCGGCGAGCGCCACCTGCGCCCGTTCAGGCGCAGCCTCATCCGCCAACTCGCGGCTATCGACCGCAAAACACGAGGAGACACCTGATGCCGTCACCGCTTGACGAGCCAGACCGCGAGCGCCAGCTCGACGCCGCCGAGCAGGCCGCCGCAAAGGCCGCTGCTGCCACCCCGCCTCACCGCCGCGAACCGTTCCCCGGCGTCGACCGGGCCGGCATGCCGGCCGACCTACTCGCCGCCGAAACCAACGCCTTCCGCCGCTTGTCGCCGCGGCGCAACCGCTGGCCAGAACTGGTCAAGTTCGATGAGCGTGTCGCGGAGCTTGAGCTCCGAGGCCGCGAGGCCGGCGGGCGGCTGAGCGAACTGCGCGAGCGGATCGCCCGCGCGCCGCAGCAGGACGCCGACCGGTTCGCCGCATGGGAAGTCAACGGGCGCAAGGCCCCACGGCCCGAGCCGCAAGCCGAGGCGCTCGAGCGCGCCGCCGGCGAAGCCGAGGCCGAGGTCGCCGGCCTAGAAACCGCAGTCGGGCTCGTGCTCGCCGAGAAAGCCACCTACGTCGAGAAGCACCGCAGCCGGCTCGTGAAGTCAGCCGACGCGGAAACCGCGAAGGCGCACGAGCGGATGCTCGCCGCCATCAGCGAACTCGAGCAGGCCCGCGACGAACTGATCGAATTGCGCGCCGCAGCGGTGTGGGCGCGGCTGTACCCCGGCGACCTCGCTGGCCGCACCCCCAACGCCGGCCAGTTCGGCGGTGGCACGGTCGCGGTGCTCCGCACGCTAGGGGTGCAGCACGTCGTCCAAGCAACCTCCATCCTCGCCGGGCTGCGGGCCGAGGCCGACTACTGGGCGCGGGCCGCCACGCCAGAGCAGCGCCCAATGCTCGAAGGCCGTGACCAGGCCGGACGTGCCTGGCATCCGGACACACCCGAGGGCCGCGAGATTGAGCGCGCCGAAAGGCAGGCCGCGCTTGAGCGCTACCGCCAAGAGTGGGGACGCGACCCCGCATGACCACTGCTCATCGACACCGCAGGGGGGAAGGCGAATCTTTCGGCGCGCGACGCGCGAAAACCCCCGGAGTCGCCGTCTCTCCCCCCGATGCGCAGAAGCCGAAGCGCGGCGAGTCTTTGGCGTCCGCCTCGCGCGTCACCTGCGCCGCTCAGTGCGAAAAAAACCGCGGCATCACGGGCAAGGTTCGCCAAGTGCAGTGCCCCGTCACCACAGGGGGGCATCGCGAATTCTTAGGACGTACAGCCCCGGTCACCGGGCCAGTCTTCCGCGCGCGCAGGGATCGCAAAAAGGTCCGGACATGAGCCGGCTTGAGCTTCGAGTTTCCGAGCCGTTTCTGCGCCGTTTGGACGCCTTTGCGGCGGCTCGTGGGCTCAATCGCTCGCAGGCGATCCGCGCGGCCGTTGTAGAGGCGAGCCCGGACGCGCCGCCGTTGCCGCTGGCGCCCGATCGCGACGAGTTGCTTCGGCTGTTGGGCGCTGCGGCGCGGTCGGGCTCGGTGCCGGCGATCCGGGCGCTGCTCGATGAGGGCCGGCGCGCTGAGGGCGCGGACGACGTGCCGCGCGCACATCGCCTCGCCGTGCTGTCACGGATTGACGAGCTTGCCGCCCGCCGGCGTGCGGTTGGCGGCGGTGACCGAACCGACAACCCGCCCCGTCCGGGGCCTTGATGAAGGAGCACGATTGCATGTCTGACGACACGGTGAAGACGAAGACTCCGCTTCACGACCGGCTTGTCGAGCTGCGCGAGCGCACCGCCGAGCTGCGTCGCGGCGCCCGGAAGATCGAGCAGGACGCCGGCGAGGCGATGCGGGCCGTGCAAGCGATGCGCGGCGAGATCAACGAGCTGCGCGCTCGCGAGCTGGCCGGCGACACGGGCGGAAACGTGAAGAGCGCTGAGGCGCGGCTGCGCAAGGCCCAGAAGGTCGCCGATGAGGGCTGGGAGGACCGGCTGGCGGTCGCGCGCCGCGCGGTCGCGCTGTCTGAGGGCCAGGTCAGCGCGTTCATCGCGCAGAACGTTTCCGGGCTGCTCGATGAGTCCAGGCCGGCGGCGGTCGCCGCGCGCGATCGTGTTGTCGCGGCGCTTGAGGAGATCGACGCTGCGGCCCGCGGCTGGTACGGCGAGGCGCAGCGCGTCGGCGCGCTGGTCAACGCGGTGCAGATCGGCGCGTCGCGGGCGATTCCCGAGCTGGGTCTTGAGCGTCTGCGGTCTGCCGTGTCGGACGCGCTGGGCTCCGAGTTGCCCGCTCCGTTGCCGACAACGGCGACAGGCGTGTGGATCGCGCCCGAGGATGACCCGGACCCCGAGGTTCGCGAAGCGGCGCGCGACCGAATCACGCAAGGGCGGGCGGCGTGACCGCGGTGTCGCCGTCACCGGGGGCGGGTCGCGCTCGAGGATCGCGCACACGCGCGGTCACCCTCGCCCTTCGCTGCCTTTCTGTACGGGTCTGGGGAGCCAGAGTCGCGCCGGTATGGCGCACTGCGCCCCGCGCTTGGCGCCTGCGGTGGGCAAGAGCGGCGCTGCTATGGCTCAGCGCAAAGCGCAACCGCCGCTTGACGCATGGGTCGCGTTAGGGGAGGGTGCCATGACGGGGCCACGGTTGGCGCAGGGAGAACTTACGTGAAGACGACGCTGGTGGCGATTGCTGCGTTTATCGCGCTGGCGCTGGTGCCGACGAGTTCGGCAAGGGCACCGACGTGCGAGGACTACTCGACGCAGGCGGAGGCACAGCGCGCCGCCGACACGCGTGACGCTGACGGCGACGGCATCTACTGCGAAAGCCTGCCGTGCCCGTGCTCGAGGGGCGGCTCGACACCGGCTCCGCCGACTCCCGCGGTCGCACCGTCCCCGCCACCGTCGTCTTCCGCGCCGCCTTCTACTTCTGCCTCGGCTGGCCGCACGCAGCGGCTGGTTTACTCGCCATTCGGCGTCGATCGGCGTGTGGTGCGTGGCATCAGCGTCGTGTCGCGGACTGGTGACTGCTGGATCGGGTCGCTCGAGGCGGCAGGGGCATACCGCTGTGCGGCTAGGAGCCGGCTTCATGACCCGTGCTATGCCTCACCGATGGACAACGACGCCGTCGTCTGCACGACTGCCCCGTGGGCCAAGACGGTCGTCCGCATCAAGCTCACGGAGCCGCTACCCGAACCAGCCACGAGCCGCGACGTCCCGCGCGCGTGGGCGATCGAACTCGTGAGTGGCAACCGCTGCTCATGGATGGGCGGGGCCACCCTCGCCGTACGCGGATTTCGCCTCAACTACGCCTGCGGTCGTAACCGCTACCTCTTCGGGGCACCACGCACGGGCAGCCGATTCTGGAAGATCCGCCTTTCGCGCGGCGTCAGCGGCAAGCGCATGAGGCTCGTCAGTATCAAGCGCGCATGGCGATGAAGCGCGCCGCGCTGCGGCCAATCATCGGAGCGGCGCTGGTGATAATCGCCGCCCTTGCGGGCGTGCTCGCGCCGCCGGGTGGCGCTCAAGCGGCGGTGTGCGCGGACTATGCCAATCAGGCCGCGGCGCAGCGCGCGGCAGACACCCGCGACGCTGACGGCGACGGCATCTACTGCGAGTCGCTTCCGTGTCCCTGCTTGAGACCCGGCCGTACAAGCACACCGCCGTCGCCGCGAGCGGCCACGACGACGCGTTCGTGCAGCCGGCCGAGCGTCGTTCAGCGCCTCGTCTTCAGCCGCTCGCGCTATCCGAATATTCGCCGTCATTACGTCCGCGCGACCCGAGCAGGCTGGCCGCGAATCCTCGTCGCCAACCGCCCCGGCGCTGACGAGCGCCGCGAGCGGCTGCTGGACGAGACCGCGCTGCCGCCGCATCCGAGGCTTGATCGCGACGAGTATCCGCCGGCGGTCGGAAGGGGCCGCGGCGGTCGCGCCCTGACGCGCGGGATCAATCCGATCGGTTGGATGGCGAGCGTGATGTACGTGCCGGACCGCGAGAACCAATCGCACGGCTCGTCGCTGGGTGGCAAGCTGCGCCGCTTTTGCAACGGCACCCGGTTCAGGTACGTCTTCCGATGAACGCGAGAACGTGGCTGCCGGCCCCGTTGCACGCGCGGCATTCGGGGCGTACAGTCGGCCGCGACCAATCAAGTGCCCCCGCGCCGTTGGAGCGGCCGGGGGCGTGGCGACGACAGCGGGAACTGTCGGCGCGACCGGCACGCTATCCCAACGCAGGCGCGTGTCAGCCTCGCCTTGCAGGGCTCCGCTCCCGGCGTCACATGACCCGAACGGAGCACACCATGAGCAGCAGCACGACCGTCACCGCGCTTCGGCTCGACGGCGACCGGATCTGCCGCAGCCGCGGCGGGGCAGGCCGGTGACGCCATGAGCGTCGAGAAACGCACCAACGGCGACGGGACGCGCTCGTGGCGCGTGCGCTGGCGCGAGGGCGAGCGCAACCGCTCGCGAACGTTCCGCACCCGTCGCGACGCCGAGCTGTTCGACGCCGACCTCGTGCGACGCCGGCGGCTCGGGACACTCGCCGCGCTCGACTCGGGCACCGTCACGCTCGACCGCTTTATCGCCGACACGTGGGCGCCGCAACGCGCGGCGGACCTCAAGCCGGCGACGCGAGCGTTCTATGCGGGCCTGTACCGGACGCACATCGCGCCGACGTTCGCCACGGTGCCGCTGCGAGACATCACCCCGCAGCGCGTCGCGGCGTGGCAGGCCGACCGCGTGAAGGCCGGCGCCGGCCGCAGGGCGGTCACGCGGGCGCTCAGGCTGCTGGGAGGCATCCTCGGCTATGCCGTCGAGCTTGAGCACGTACAGGTCAACGCTGCGCGCGCCGTACGGCCAGTAAGAACGCCAGCGGCGAAGACCGGACGCGCATGTAGCGCCCGTGAGGTTGAGGCCATCAGAGCGGCCCTAGGCGAGCCGTGGGCGATGCTCGTGTCGATCCTCGCCTACAGCGGCATGAGGCCCGGCGAGGCGCTCGCGCTGCGCTGGGGCGACGTCGGCGAGCAGACGATCCGCGTCGAGCGAGCCGTGAGTCTCTGCGACGGCACGGTGCACGGCACGAAGACCGACACGGCGCGATCGGTGCGACTGCTCGCGCCGCTGGCGGCCGACCTCGCGGCGTGGCGGCTGCGCTGCGGCCGGCCGTCGAAGACGGCGCTCGTGCTCTCGCACCCGTCCGGGCACGCGTGGTCAAAGACGGCGTGGGGCAACTGGCGACGGCGCGAGTTCGGCGCCGCGCTCGACGCGGCAGGCATCGGCCAGCTGCGGCCGTACGACCTGCGCCACACGTTCGCGTCGCTGCTGCTCGCCGAGGGCCGCTCCGTGCACTACGTAGCCGAGCAGCTCGGCCATAGCGCCGTGATGACGCTGCGCACCTACGGGCACGTGATCGCGGACTACCGCGACCGCCAGGTCATCGATGCCGAAGGCGAGATCAGGGCGGCGCGAGGCGTAAAGCCCCATGCTGAACGCGGACAGTGCTGTTGACACGCGAAGCCTGCGCACGGGCCGCCGAGACGGCTCTCTGCGCGGCTAGGACTCCTCGTCAAGGGCGCGGCGAGTATCCCGCCAGTATTCCGCAAGCATGCCAGCGAGTTGCGGAATGGGGGTATACAAGACCAAGGCCGAGAGGATGTCGATCTGGTCAACGTACGGCGGAAGGGCCCTATCTCCTAGAGCGCTAGGGAGTTCTCTCAGCCGTTTATGCGCGGCCGGATCGAGCTTTGCTTGCTTCGTCTCCCGGGGCATCCGGCAGGTCTCCTAGGATCCTTGCGGTATACCAGTGGTATACCGCGCTTCAAGAGCGCGACTCTACTAGTCTTCGTGAGGTCTGAGGGGGTATCGTGGCCGGGTTCAACGCCGAGAAGTTCCAGGAGCTGATCGTCTACATCGCGAAGCGGCTCGGTCCAGAGGCGGCGCTCGGCCGCGTCAAGCTCGCCAAGCTCCTGATGAAGAGCGACTTTCGTGCGTTCGCCCGGCTCGGTCAGCCGATTACGGGCGCGACGTACGAGAAGTGGAAGCACGGCCATCTTCCGCGCGAACTGCTGCTTGCGGAACGGGACCTTGAAAACGCCAACGCGATCGCTTCGGAGCGCGTCGAGTACTACGGGAAGACGCTGAACCACATCACCGCTCGGCGTGACCCGCGCATGGCCTCGTTTAGCGAGGACGAGCTGGCAATCATCGAGGGCGTGTTGCGCGAGTTTGGTCACGAGAGCGCGACGTATCTCAGCGATGCGGCGCACCGCGAGCTGGGTTGGCGACTCGCGGACTGGAAGGAAGTCATCCCGCACAACACAGTCTTTCTCGGCGACGGCAGGGCGGCAGACGAAGACATCCGTCGGGGTGAGGAACTAGCCTCCCAGCATCACTGGAACTAGTCAGCTCGTCTGCGCGGGCTTCATCGAAGCTCGCACATTCGAACAGTCGAAGGCTCAGCTCGAGCAGGAGTTGGGGTTATCGAACCGCGAGCTTGACGCCCGTCTGTCGGCGCTCCTGTGGGCGCTGCGACACGATCCCGACGAAGCGGCAACAAGGATCCCCGGTCGCAACCTCTGGGTGGCGGTTACCACGGAGGAGACGCCGTTCCTTCGCGTGTACCTGCGTCCGCGTGAGGACTCTCCGATGGAGGCGGAGCTTCTCTGGGTCGAAAGGCGGGTTTAGTGCTGGCGATCCCGCCCGGCTCCCGGCGCACGCCGGGGCCGTTGGTGCTCGTCGCGCGTACGTACCCGCCGCGTACCCGTGAGGGTAATGAGCGGGCATCGGCCGCATCGCCGAGGCGGGCTCATCGCCCGTAGAGACAGGCGATTAGGGCTATGGGCGGTCGCGGGCTCGAACCGCGGACCTCCTGCTTGTAAGGCCGTGCGCGGCAGTTACGGCATCAACCGATACCAGCAATCACCACCGTTTTGGAGTCAGATCATCCCGATTCGGTCCAGCACGGTTGCTACGCCCGGCGCTACTCCCCGCAGCTCACGAGGCTGCGTGCGGCTCCGATCAGCGCCGAGTGGGGGCGCCTATCGAATGGCGAACCACGGGACCGAGCGCCTTGCAGCGGGTGACCATCCGACCTACGCCGGCAAGGGGGAGGGGAGTAGGGGGCCGCGCAATCTCCGCCGTCCTTTATGGCGGAATGCTCCCGAGAAGTTGCAGACAAAGGGACCCCCCGCCGACGCGCGTAGCGCCGCCCCAGAGCGCCCTGTGGTACACGGCGAACTCAACGGCAGCCTCCGCGGAGTCGCCGCCGCCGCTCGCCCGAAGACGCGCTCACGTCCCGCCTGGGCGGCCTAGAATTATCCATACGGGCCGCGGTGGTCCCGACAGGGCTTGCCTCTCCTGTAGTCGCCTGAGGCTGTCTCGTAAGTCGGTCTGCAACGGTTGCGTCGGTATCCAGTGGGACGCCAACGTCCGATGTCGGCATGTTCGATTGTCGAGTGAAATGAGGCCGCGGGAAGCGCCATCTTGCGGCCCGGCTTCTTCCACCGCTGGGTGAACACGGACTTATGCGACAGCCTCGCTTCACGAGCTGCAGACGGGAACACGCTTCGAGAGCCATGAATCCCTCGGAATCGGAGGCTCAGAACCTCGAGCGGTTTCGGCTTGGGTGGTGGGTCAGTTTGAATGGAGCAGCTACGCAAGCTCGTTGAGGTAGTCCACGAAGCTCTGAACCGTCAACTTCTTCGCGTTCTTCTCCGGCACGTTGCCCTTCGCCCACCGAACATGGGCCTGTCCTACCCAGAGCTTCCCAATATTCTTGCCGTCCTCGGTTCTGATTCGGATTAGAACTCCCTTGTTGCCCAGGTCGACTTGGGGGATCTGCTCGATGCTGACCTTCATGGCCTGTGGCTCCTCTCGGGGAAAGCTCGGATGGCGCTGGACTTCAACGCTACGCGCCGAAGTCTTGCTAGCGACGCGCCAAGGCATCTCCACATGCAGGACTGTAGATCTCGCCCGTGAACCCCAGGAGCACCGCTGGAACGCTAGCCTTCCTTTCTGATGCGCAACGGGGGTGCTGGTGATACGGCGAGCAAGACCAGTCGCGATGTTGATCGGATGCGTGATCGCAATCTCGCTGTCAGCCTGTGGCGGCGGAAGCTCAACGTCGGGCGCCGATGAGCGTCGAGACGAGTTGGCGCTGTTTCTAGGCCACTACGCCGACTGTCGGACGCGGCACAACGATGTTGAGATCAGGGACAAGATGGTCGCGGCCGGCACGCTCGGTGAAGCCAGGCGCGTCGTGCAACTCGCGCCGCGTGCGGCCGAGGCCGCGCTGGCTCAGCGGCTTTGTGTCCGAGCCGCCACAAGCGCTACCGGCGTTGTCGGCGCGTTACGGGATCGGATTGCCCGTCCATTGTTCGACATCGCGCTCGGTTACAGCGTTGCGGGCGACGGATTCAAAGCGCGCGAGCCCGAGAGGACACACCTCCTCTCGCGGAGCGAAGCGCTCCAGCACAAGGCGGCTCGGGAATTGGGAAAGGCCGTCGGGACCGCCCTCGCGACGTACATCAAGCTGGGGGGAAGCCCACACGATGAAGTCGTCAAGCGCGTGCAAGCCGCGCCCTAGCCTAAGGATGTGCCGTCCGCCCGCCACGGCGTCTGCTCATGGATCGGGGGGTAGTCCCTCGCTGCCGCTAGCGGAAAAGATTGACAAACAGGGCTTGCGGGCAAGGTCGTCGCTAATGCCATCCCCGGCGAGGTGAGGGAAGTGAAGACGACGCTGCTGATACTCGCCGCGCTGGTGGCCGTAGCGCTGCTACCTAGCTCGGCGGGCGCCGCGACGTGCTCCAAGTACAGAACGCAGGCTGAGGCAC
>Ga0247713_1001447_pt1 | contig 11803 bp, 11 predicted proteins | sample 21E_NmetaG_FD_189936 | JGI IMG/M metagenome (GOLD analysis project Ga0247713, IMG submission 189936) | Soil microbial communities from hillslope of Landscape Evolution Observatory, University of Arizona, Oracle, AZ, United States - 2-1-E_N | ecosystem: Engineered > Artificial ecosystem >... | reverse complement strand
TCCGCCGGGTGTCCTCGGCCGCCACCAGGTCCACCTCGGCCAGGGTGCGGAGCAGGCGCAGGGAGACATCCTCGAGGTTGCCGATCGGCGTGGCGCAGACGTACAGGCGCCCGCTCAAGTTTGCTTCATCAGCTTGCCGCCGGTCCGGATGCCCAACCGCTCCGCCTCGCCGCCGTCCAGTTCCAGGATCCAGCGAGCCCCCAGTACGAACCGTCCGATCCGGCCGGGCCTCATGGTGCGCACGCTTATGACCTTGCCCCGGCGATCGATGTGGACAACATCTATCGGAAACGCCATCCCCACCGTGTGGATCTGTTTGGCCCGCAGTAGAAAGCCCCGGCCCGCACCCAGGCCGCTGCAACCCAGCAGGCCGCGGGCCCGGCCGAAGAGCCCGGCGGGCTCCCAGACCTCCACGCGGATTCGGGGGTTGTCGGGATCCAGCATCAACAAAACAGCTCCTCCTTGAGGATGATGAAACCGTCCCTATACTGACCCAATTCCGGCAGCAGGAGAATCTTCGATCAAATCCACGGGATCAGGTCCGGCGTCGCCGGAACCGGATGTTGAAAGCGTCGCGGAATCGTCCAGCAACCCGCCGGCAGCCAGCCGGCGCGCCCGCAGGGGAGGGCTGACTCGCCATCTACCGCTAATGCTCCTGCTCGTCTTTGCCGCTTTGATCCGCCTGGTGAGGCTGGCCGAGCCGGACGAACTGGTCTTCGACGAGACCTATTACGCCAAGGACGCCTGTATCTACCTGGGTATCGACCCCGATACCTGCGGCCTCGCCACCGGCTCCGAGCAAAGCTATGTCCATCCGCCGTTGGGCAAGTGGCTGATCGCAGTGGGCATCAAACTTTTCGGGTTCAACTCCTTCGGCTGGCGCATCAGCGCCGTGGTGGCCGGGCTGGCGCTGGTCTGGGTGGTTTACCTGCTGGCCGGCCGGCTGTTCCAGAGCCACTGGATAGCCGGAGTCTCCGGCCTGCTGGTGGCCACGGACTTTCTGCTGTTCGTCCAGAGCCGGATTGCGATGCTGGATATCTTCCTGGCGCTGTTCGTCGTACTCGGGTTTTTGTTCCTGGCGATAGACCGGCAGGGCGCCTTCGCACAGTTCAGCCACCCCGAGCGGGGAGGTGGGAACGGTCCACCGGTGCGCCCGCTGTGGCCTCGTCTGGCGGCAGGGGTGGCTTTCGGGCTGGCATTGTCGGTGAAGTGGTCCGCGGTCTATGTGGTTGCCGCGGCGGCGGTTTTCGCCTTCGCCTGGTCGGTGGCGGTCGTGCGCCGGCGCCGAAGTGCCGCCGCGGGGGACGGCCGTCGCGCCGGCGGACCTCGCCTGGCCAGGGAGGCGCTGGTCACCGTTGTGGCGTTCGGGCTGGTTCCCGTGCTGGTCTACCTGGGCTCCTACTCCAACTGGCTGGCGAGAACGCTGGCTGAGGAGTGCCCCTACACCGTGCCCGCCGCCTCCGACGACCGACTGGTCAGCGCCGGCTTTCTGGGACTGGAGGAAGGGGCGTGCAAGACCGGGCTGAGCGGTACGATGCTGCACTTCGCGGACCTGCATGCCCGGGTCGCCGACTACCATCTGCACCTCGACGCCGATCACCCTTACCAGTCCAAGGCGTGGACGTGGCCGTTCGTTCTGCGTCCGGTCGCCTATTACTACCAGGGGGAGGCTGGCCGGTCGACCGAAATCCTCGGCATGGCCAACCTCGCGACCTGGGGAGCTGCCGTCCCGGCCGGGATATGGCTGATTCGCCGGAGCCGCCGGCAGTGGAGTCCCGAGCGGGTGGTCCTGGCGGCCTGGGCGGTCCAGTACGTACCCTGGCTGCTGGTGACCAGGCCGCTGTTCTTTTTCTACATGACTCCGGCGGTGCCGTTCATGATGATCGGGGTGGCGGCGGGCCTGGGAGCCTTGAGGGAGCTGGGAAAAATCCCCCGCCGCCTGGTAACCGGTTTCCTGCTTGTGGGAGTGGGGGTCATGCTCGTGATCTTTTATCCGATCCTCACGGCGATCGAACTCGACTACGACCTGTGGCGCCGCCTGATGTGGATCCCCCACTTCAACTGCGGTGAGCTCAAGTGCGGTTGGATCTGATCCCTCGGCTGCCATTGGGCTCGCCGGGCGGCCGGAGAGCGAAGTTGGGCTAGCCGTTCGGCAGCAGCCCGAGCGCTTCCACGTCGTGGCGGGTCAGCTGTGCCGGGTAGGGGCCCTTGCCGGTGGCGACTGCGGCCCCGCATCGGGCGGCGAACTCGACCGCTTTCCTGGGCTCCAAGCCGGCCCCGAGAGCATAGGTCAGCCCGGCGGCGAAGCTGTCCCCGCAGCCGTAGGTGTCGACGACCGGGCCGGGAAGCGAGGTGGCGCGGTAGCTGTCCTGCGGCCCTCCTTCCGGTTGAAAGGTCCCTCCCGCCGGCCCGGCAGTCCGGACGACCAGCTTGGGCCGCACTTTCAGGTCGCCGTCGGCGTATTGCTCGGATGGATCCAGCCGGCTTCCCACCAGCGCATCAAGCCGCACGCCGGCCTCGGAAAGGAGCGGGATGATTCTAGAGGTCGCCACCAGAACCCTGGCCCGGCGTGCCAGGCGAACCGCCTGGGGGTCGCCGGCCGTCACGAAGACGGCGTCGTAGCCTTCCAGGTCCGGCCAGGGTAGGGGGTCCTGTGCCGACGGCGAGGAACGCACGCCCAGGACGGTGATCGAGCGTTCGCCGGAGTTCACTACGTAGGTGACGGCGCGTCGTTGCGGCTCTGGTCGAAACCCCGCATAGACCTCAAGCCCCAGCAGCGACAGCTCGCGGCATGCGCGGCGGCCGAGATCGTCGTCGCCCAAGGCGGTGTAGAACCGGCCTTCCCCGGCAAGTTTGGCGAGTTGAACCGCAGCGACCGCCCCGCCGCCGCCCGGCGAGTCCCAGGCGTCCAGGGCATGGACGATCTCCCCGGGTCCCGGCATCTGGGGTACCCGGATGAAGTCGATCCACTCGGTGTGTCCAACCACGGCTACGCGCATAACGCCCTCCAGGCTAGCTCAGCTTGACCGGTTCTCGGACCAGGCGACTTAACCCTGATCCGCGGCCGGGCCGCGGTTGCCGAACCGGACACGCACAGCATGCTGCGATCACCAGGGAATTGCCTTGTAATTGTCCGGGGCTGCGTTACCCTGGTCTTGGAGGTAGCAATTCGCTCATACAAGAGCCGGTCGGCCACGGTCGACCGGCTCTTGGCGAATCTAATCCCTTGTTTGCGCGATCCCACGGGACGCCCAGCGCCTCTTTCAGAAACAGGGACCCCACACACAATCGAGGAGGACTTTGCTATGTATGAACAACACTTGACACCCGGCCGGCGATATATCCCGTCCGACCGCTCGAACGGCTGGGTTAAGTTGGACCGAAGCTGGGCGAAGTCGCTGGGAGTAACCAGGGATCGGGGCGTTTACCGCATCCGTCACCGTGAGCTGATGCGCCGGCTCGAGCGGGCGGATTCCCGGCACGGCTACTTGATCGGGAACCTCACCGTTCAAGGAGTCACCCGCCCCGTTACCCTCGGCCTCAAGCACCTGGGCTCGGCTAACGACCGCCCGGGCAAGCCCAAGGTGGTTTTGGAGGCGACCGCGGAGGTCGATCGGGAGGATTTCGGCCTGGTCTGGGACCGGTTGCTCGAAACGGGCGGAGTGCTGGTCGGCAAAGACGTAGAGCTGCAGATCGAGCCGCAGGCGGTGACGTCGGCCGCTTAGGCCGGGTCTACCGAGCCGGGTCGAGATAGTCTCTTCGCATGGCAGACACCGATCGCTACCGGCTCCCGCGCACCGTCGTCCCCAGCCGTTATGAGCTGACCCTGGAGCCGGACCTGAAGACGGGCCGGTTTTCGGGGGACGTGGCGATCCTGGCCGAGGTCACCGAGCCGGTGGGCGAGGTGGTGCTGAACGCGCTGGAGCTGGAGATCGACCGGGCGTGGCTGGAGCGGGACGGCATCCGGCTGGAGGCTGTGCCGAGCTTCGAACCCGACACCGAGCGCTGCCGGCTCACGCTGGACGGCGTTGCGAACCCCGGCCCCTGGACGCTTCGTTGTGCCTTCCGGGGGGTCCTCAACGACCGCTTGGAGGGGTTCTATCGCTCCAGCCTGAAAGACGAGGACGGCAACGAGCAGGTCATCGCCACCACCCAGTTCGAGTCGACCCACGCCCGGCTTGCCTTTCCCTGCTGGGATGAGCCGGACCTCAAGGCCACCTTCGCGGTCACCCTGGTGGTGCCCGAAGGCGTACTGGCTCTCTCCAACGGATCAGAAGTCTCCAGCGAGCCGGTTAAGGACGGCCGTCGGAAGGTGGTCTATGCCGAGACGATGAAGATGTCCACCTACCTGGTGGCGTTCGTGGTGGGCCCGCTGGGCATCACGCCGCCGGCCGACGCCGAAGGCACGCCGCTCAGGGTCGCCTACCCGCCCGGGAGGGAGGCGTTGACCGACTTCGCCCTGGAGACCGGTGCCTTTGCGCTCAAGTACTTCTCCGAGTACTACGGGATCGATTACCCGGCAGACAAGCTGGACCTGGTGGCCATCCCGGATTTTGCGTCGGGTGCAATGGAGAACCTGGGGTGCATCACCTTCCGGGAGACCGCCCTGCTGGTGGACCCCGAGCGGGCGACCCAGCAGGAGCTGCAGAGGGTGGCCGACGTGGTGCATCACGAGATCGCCCACATGTGGTTCGGTGACCTGGTCACCATGCGCTGGTGGAACGGATTGTGGCTGAACGAGGCGTTTGCCACCTTCATGGAGATGAAGTGCACCGACGCCTTCCGGCCCGAGTGGAAGCGCTGGGTGGACTTCGGGCTCTCCCGAACTGCCGCGTTCGAGGTGGACTCGCTCGCCAGCACCCGGCCCATCGAGTACGAGGTGGTGTCACCCCAGGACTCGGCCGGCATGTTCGACATCCTTACCTACGAAAAAGGTGCGGCGGTGCTTCGCATGCTCGAGCAATACCTGGGCGAAGACGGATTCCGGGGCGGCGTCCGCCATTACCTGACCACCCATTCCTACGGCAACACCGACACCACCGACCTGTGGGACTCGCTGGAGGAGATCACTGCCGCCCCGGTTCGCCGCCTGATGGACGGCTGGATCTTTCGTGGGGGCTACCCGCTGATCTCGGCAGAGCTCGCCGGCTCGGACGACTTTCCCAAGCTGAGGCTCAAGCAGAAGCGGTTTTCATACCGCTCCGATGCCCCCGAGGTACCGGGGCAGGGGTGGATCGTACCGGTGATCATCAAGTACGGGTGGGACGAATACCAGAGCAGCGCCAAGCTGATCCTCGACGTCGCCGAAAACACCTTCGACCTGTCCTTCAAGCCCGACTGGCTGGTGGTGAACTCGGGCGCCACCGGGTTCTTCCGGGTCTCCTACTCCGACGAGCTGTTGGCGGCGCTGCTGGCCCGGGGCCTGGACTCGATGAGCCCCTCGGAGCGCTATCAACTGGTGGACGACCGGTATTCCTCCCTGATCGCCGGTCAGGTATCGGCAACCGAATACCTGGACCTGCTCCGCCAGCTTGCCGGGGAGACCGACTTGTCGGTGTGGCAGAGGATGTGCGGGACGCTCGGAGCGCTCGACCGGATAGTGGACGAACCCGCTCGGACTGCGTTCCAGGAGGTGGTGCGAAACCTCGTCCGGCCTGCCCTCGAGTTGCTGGGCTTCGACCCGGCGGAGGGGGAGGACCCCCGCACCGGGCAGCTGCGCGGGACCCTGCTGGAAACCCTGGGCTCGGTCGGCGCCGACCCGGACGCCATTACCCGGTCCCGTTCGATTCACGATACTTTCGTGGTTTCTCCGGCCGGGGTGGACCCGGCGCTGGCGGCAGCTGCCATCGGCGTGATCGCCGACACGGGTGGGCCGGAAGACTTCGATTTGTTCTGGCGGCGCCATCAGGACGCCGCGAGCCCCCAGTTGGCGGTGCGGTACCTGCATTCCCTCGGCCGGTTCCGCGACCCGGCTCTGACATCGCGTTTGCTCGATCTGGTGCTCGACGAGGTCCGGACCCAGGACGCTCCATTCACCCTGGGACGGGCCCTAACCAACCGGTCGACCGGGAAGCTGGTATGGGACTTCATCTGCGGGAACTGGGACCTTCTTTTGGAGCGGTTTCCCGCGAACAGCATCGTCCGCATGGTTGCCGGTATCGCCACGATCACCGACCGCGGCTGGGCCGAGCAGGTGGAGGAGTTTTTCACCGGTCATCCGGTCCCCCAGGGCGAAAAGACGCTTTCCCAGAACATCGAGAGAATGTGGAACACGGTCAGGTTGAAGGAACGCGAGTCGTCCGGCCTTACCAAGGGCTTGAGCTAACCGGAATCCGGGATGCAGGAGTCATGAACCCAGGCAGCGCCGAGGGCCCGGTCAAGGGATGACAGCTACCCCCGGTCCATGACAAAATCAATCAAATCTTGGGAATAGGGGGACTCCGATGCTGAAGCGCCGCTTCGTAACTCCGATCCTGGCATCCGTAGGACTGCTTCTGATCGCAGTGGCATCCGCACTGGCCGCTCCTGGCGGCCAGCGCAACTTCACCGCCCACCTGTCCGGAGGCGAGGAGGTTCCGTCCAACGACTCCCTGGCTCAGGGGCAGGCCATCTTCAAGCTCAACAAAGAGGGGACGGAGCTCAGTTTCAAGGTCATCGCATCCAACATCGAAAACATCACCCAGGCGCACATCCACCGTGCCCCCGCCGGTGCGAACGGAGTTGTCGTGGCGTGGCTGTATCCCGGCGGACCTCCCTCTCAGCTGATTCCGGGACGCTCCGACGGCGTGCTCGCCGAGGGCGTAATCACCAGCAGCAACCTGGTCGGCTCGTTGGCCGGCGGTGACCTCTCGGACCTGGTGGACGAGATGCGGGCCGGAAATACCTACGTCAACGTCCACACCAGCGGGATCCCACCGGGCGAGATCCGGGGCCAGATCAAGTAGCGGGTCGCGCCCAAAGGAGTGACGGCCGTATCACGGGAGATGCAGCGTAGGCTTGTGCCGTGGGAAAACAAAGCCGCAAGAAGCGTCAACGCAAGTCTCCGGGAGCCGCCGAGGTGGCCCGGCGCGCCAAACAGAAGGCGGCCCTGGCACCCCAGCCGGCCGACCTGCTGCCGCCGGACCTGAAAGCGGCGGCCGCCAAGGCGGCGCAGGCCAAGGACGAAGCCTTGCATGTGGACTCGCGGGACTGGCGCGAGGTCAAGATCCAGGGGCGGGAAGCCGAGATCGTGCAGGCGGTGGAGAACGGAGACACCGCCGGGGCGAAGCAGATACTCGAAGAGGTCCGGGCCAACGCCGGCGGGTGTGACATCTGCAGCGCCAAGCCGGCGGAGGGGGAGGGCTACGTGCTGTCGACCACCCGGGGACGCGCTGAGCGAAGGTGGGGTCACCGCACGTGTCTGCTGGAGACTGCCGACCGGTGGGTGGCCACCGGGCAGGAGCCGGTTTGGACCCAGGGCACCAGCATCTTCTCTCAACCCACCGAAGACTCTGCCTGGCACGTAACGGTGGCCGGTTCCTGAGGATTGGTAGAGCCGGGCGGGCGGTCCGATCGGTGGGCCACCGCCGCCATTCGGCTCTAGGGGCCGGCCTCTAGCTAGGGCAGCAGTCGCAGGTGCAGGGGCCGCCGTCGTCGCAGGTGCAGCCGCAGGGGCAGTCGTACTCGGTCATCGCTATCACCTCCTTTCACGCTTGAGCTCTATCTCGCACGGCCATACCGAGGAGCCGGGAGACGAAAAGCAGTCCAGCGAGCTCAGCCGCTCGAGCTCGGCTTTCAGGTGGTTCAGTACGGCCAGTTCCCGGTTCACCTGGTCGAGCCGCCGCTGCAAAAGGGACTTGGTGTGCCCGCACGGACAAGCGCCGTCGTCCTGGATCTTCAGCAGCTCGCCGATCTCGGTCAGGCGCAGTCCCAGGCTTTGGGCGTCCTTGATGAACCGGATGCGCTTCACCGTGTCCTCGCCGAACTGGCGGTAGCCGGAGGCGGTCCTCTCGGCCACCGGAAGCAGGCCGAGCTCCTCGTAATACCGAATGGAGTCTGCGGACACCCCCGCCCTTTTGGCAACTTCCGACACTTTGAATCCCATGCAAAGGAGCGTACACCTTGGAGCCGACTCCAAGGTCAAGCGGATGACCCAGATTTCGGTCGGGCCAAAACGGCACACGTAAAGGGGGCCATATGGCCCTATTGAGGGGGCGGCGTCCGGCCGATAGGTAAACCAACAAACGGAGCAACGGTCAAGCCTTTTGGGGGGCGAGGCCGGACCCGAGCCAGAATTTGAAGCACGGACCGGGTACTGCCCGAGAAGGAGTAGAAGATGTCCCGTCTCAAGAACAAGAACAAGAAGAAGTCCTCAGTCGTAGCCCTCTTCCTGGTGCTGGCGGTGGCCGGCGCAGCGTTCGCCTGGTGGTCCGCCGGAGGTTCTGGTACGGGTACCGCAGATACCGGAGACACGGTGGCGTTGACTGCCAACCAGACCGGCGCGCTGACCCCTATGTTCCCCGGTGACCAGCCCCAGACCCTCTCGGGCAACTTCGACAACCCCAACGACGGACCGATCTACGTCACCAGCGTGACGGCAGCGATCGACAGCGTGACCGATGGCGACGGCGCCTGCAGCGCCGCCGATTACACCCTGGCCGACGCGGTCATGACCGTTAATGCTGAGGTGCCTGCCGGTGACGGCGTAGGTAGCTGGAGCGGTGCAACGATCCAGTTCAACAACACCGGCGCAAACCAGGACGGCTGCAAGAACGCAACCGTCAACCTCACCTACACGATCACCTAGCCGAGCCGAAGGACCGTAAGGGGGTGGGGCCTGAGGCCCCACCCTCTGCGTGTTTCACCAAGAAACCAGTTCATCAGCAGCACTCAGGGGGAATCAGGACGTGAAGCAGTCGAAGCCGCACAGGCAGCTCTCAAGATGGCCCATCGTCGGGCGGACCCGGTTGGCCCGCTCCTTCGACGTGCTTGCCGTCGCTCTCATCCTGGGTCTGGCCCTGTTTGCCGGCGGCACCGCGTACGCCATGTTCTCCGCGGGCGGATCCGGAACCGGGTCCGCTCCCACCGGGACCATGCAGGACGTCACCGTCTCGGCCTTCACCGGCGGCGACCAGCCCGCCACCACCTTGATCCCGGGCGGCACGGCCGATGTCATCGTCCGGGTGACCAACCCCAACCCGGCTCCGGTCCAGGTGTTCAGCGTTGAAGGGAACGGCGCAATCACCGCCGATTCGGCCCACTCCGGCTGCACAACTACCGGCGTTGCCTTCACTGCTCCCTCCAGCCCGCTCAACCCAGCCGTAACTGTGCCGGCCGGCTCGTCGCTGCTCTTTAGCCTTCCCGGGGCCGCCGGTATGGACCTCACCTCCCAGTCGGGATGCCAGGGAGCCACCTTTCAGATCCCGGTCACCCTGACCGCCCGCCAGTGACCGCCTTGCGCCCGGCCGCCGACCGGCCCGAGGAGCGTTACCGGTCTCGTTTCCTGTGGTACCTGGGGTCTCTTGCCGTAGCCGTGGCTCTTGCAATCCTGGTTGCCCGACTGATGGCCGGCGTGCCCAACCCGCCCGGCACCCACCAGGATGGGACAAGCTCGGGCGTCGGAGGCGGATCCGCCGGTACGAGCGGGGTATCCCCTATCACCATCAATCAAACGGCTGCACTCAAAGAGCTCTTTCCGGGCTCGGCTCCGCAGGAGCTCAGCGGCACCTTCACCAACGCCGGCAGCGCGGCCGTCTTCATCGGCGCAGTTGAGGCGAGCCTTACGGGAATCAGCGGTGGGAACGGTTCCTGCTCGCTCACGAACTTCAAGCTGGCCAACCCGGTGATGCCGGTAGGCCTCGAGGTTCCGGTGGGCCAGGACGTCGGCAGTTGGGGCGGGGCAACGGTTCAGATGATCGGACAACCTTCCTCCCAGGACGGTTGCAAGCGCGCCACCGTCCAGATCTCCTACAGGGTCCGATGACCGCCGTCCGCTGGATCGCCCTCCGCCTTCCCTGGCTGCTGTGCGCCTTCATTGCCGCTTCCGGCGCAGTCAATGCCCATGCCTTCTGGGTGTCCACCGACAGCAGCAACCACGCCGGCGCGGCCGCCGACGCCCTTCAGCAGGGTTCGACTCCCACCGTCGCCGCCACCGGGCCGGGCACTGTTGAGGTCGGCTTCACCCGCGCCAGCACGTCTGCGGGCCGGCCGATAACCGGCTACTTGGTGAAGCGGTACGAATCCCTTTCAGCACCCGCGGAAAGCGCCTCCTTCCTGTGTAGCTGGCCCCTCGAGGCCTCGCTGAGCTGCTTCGACCAAAACGTGCCCGACGGCACCTGGTACTACACCAACACCACCACGATCGCCGGCTCCCTTTGGTCGGGGAACGAGAGCACTATGAGCGCCGGAGTCACCATCGACAACACCGCGCCCGACGCACCGTCGACCCCTGACCTGGCAGCCGCCTCCGACTCGGGCTCTTCGAACACCGACAACCTGACCAACGTCACCACCCCGACCTTCACCGGAACCGCCGAGGCCGGCTCCACGGTGAGGATCTTCGCCGGCGGGGTCGAAGTCGGCTCCGGGACGGCCACCGGAGGCAACTACAGCATCCAGGTGTCGGCCCTCGCCGAGGGCACCCACACCATCACCGCCACCGCGACCGACCCGGCGGGCAACGTCTCGGCACCCTCGGGGGGTCTGAGCGTCACCATCGACACCACTGCCCCCGCCGCCCCGTCGACCCCCGACCTGGCAGCCGCCTCCGACTCGGGCTCGTCGAACACCGACAACCTGACCAACGTCACCACCCCGACCTTCACCGGAACCGCCGAGGCCGGCTCCACGGTGAGGATCTTCGCCGGCGGGGTCGAAGTCGGCAGCGGCACGGCCACCGGCGGCAACTACAGCATCCAGGTGTCGGCCCTCGCCGAGGGCACCCACACCATCACCGCCACCGCGATCGACCCGGCGGGCAACGTCTCGGCACCGTCGGGATCGCTGCAGATAACGGTCGACGTGACTGCCCCGCTGGTGACGACCACGACCATCGCCAAGCAAACCGGTTACCTGGCCGGGTCCATCAAGCAGTCGGGCAGCTACTACGTATACGCCAATATCACCGAAACCGGCGCCGGAGTTTTGAGCGGAACCGCCGACGTGACCGCGGTCACCTCGGGCGGGTCGACTGTGGCCCTGGTGGCCGGCTCCTACTCTGCCAACGGTCTGCCCTACAACTACCGCAGTGGGCTACTCGGCGGAACGTCGAGTCTGACCTCCGGAGATGGAACCAGGCTCTACTCCATCACCTCTATCGACCTGGCGGGCAACACCAGGACCCAGTCGAGCCTCAGTGTCGGCGTCGACAACACTGCGCCCTTCGCATCCGACATTCAAACCGCCAACGGAGGAGTCACGGTCGGAAGGGCCGAGGCCGGGGACACCATCACTTTCACCTTCAGCGAGCAGATCGATCCGCAGTCGATCCTGGCGGGATGGACCGGAACTTCCACCAACGTCGTGGTCCGGCTCATCGACGGAGGGTGCACCCTGAACATCCTGGTGAAGGTGTGCAGCAACGACAGTTTCGACGTGCGCAACGCTTCCAACTCCGCCACGCTCCCGTTGGGCTCGGTCAACCTCAACAATTCGGACTACCACGGGGGCGGCCTAATCGGCACCTCGTCGCCGCTTACGTTCGGAGCCACCGGCACCCCGTCGACGATGGTGCAGTCGGGGTCGGTTATCACCATCACGCTTGGTACGGGGAGCGGCACAGCCGATACCGGCGGCACCACGACCATGACCTGGAGCCCCTCTACCG
>Ga0247713_1001446_pt1 | contig 11805 bp, 8 predicted proteins | sample 21E_NmetaG_FD_189936 | JGI IMG/M metagenome (GOLD analysis project Ga0247713, IMG submission 189936) | Soil microbial communities from hillslope of Landscape Evolution Observatory, University of Arizona, Oracle, AZ, United States - 2-1-E_N | ecosystem: Engineered > Artificial ecosystem > Mesocosm... | reverse complement strand
GCCAGCGCTCGTCGCTGCCGCGATGAGCGAGTTCGAGATGCGGTTCCCAGCCGTCCTGGAGTACACGCCCGAGCAGCGCGCCCGCACCCGCGAAGACTTCGGGTACATCATCCAGTTCGCGCAAGCCGCGCTCCTGACGCGAGACGCGGGGTTGTTCGACGACTTCCTCGACTGGATGACGCAGCTTCTCGTCGCGCGCCGCGTGCCGGCCGAGGCGCTGACTCTCGCCCTCGACACGTTGACCGCCGTCACGGGCATCCGCGAGCTCGAGCAGCTCCTCCGGAACGCCCGCACCGCGAACCGCTGAGCGGCGGCGCCGCCCCTACTTGATCAGCGGGTCGCGAGGGAGACCGAGGATGCGCTCGCCGATCTGGTTCCGCTTGATCTCGGATGTGCCGCCGGCGATCGACATGCCTCGGTGCATGAGCACGAGCATGTTGCTCATCCCGCCGGCGCCGTCCATGAAGGCGGCCTCGTCGCCGTTCAACTCGGTGAGCACGGCTGCCGCCTCGTGGCCGAGCTCCGAGAGGATCAGCTTCGTCATCGCTCCCTCGGGCCCCGGTTCGCCTCCGGCGACGGCACGGTGTGCGGAGCGGAGGTTCAGAAGCCCCATCGCCTGGTGCTGCGCGATGTAGCGGCCGATGCGAGCCGCCCCGCCGGTGAGACGCTCCGGGTTGGCGTCGAACGCGGGGACCAGCGCGGAGCCCGGCATCGACATGCCGCCCTGGCCGCCGCCGATGCTCACGCTCTCGTTGCCGAGCGTGGCGCGAGCGACGGTCCACCCGCCGTCGACCGGCCCGACGACGTCGTCGTCGGGCACGAACACGTCGTTGAAGAACACCTCGTTGAACTCGGAGTTGCCGGTGGTCATCTTCAGCGGACGGACCTCGACGCCCTGGGCGTGCATGTCGATGACCATCGTGGTGATCCCCTCGTGCTTCGGGACGTCGGGGTTCGTGCGTACGGTCGCGAAGCCCATGCCCGCGTAGTGCGCGCCGCTGGTCCACACCTTCTGACCGTTGACCAGCCAGCCCCCGTCGACACGCGTCGCCTTCGTCTTGATGCCCGCCGCGTCGGAGCCCGCGTCTGGCTCCGAGAACAGCTGGCACCACACGACGTCGTGGTTCAGCGCGGGCTTCACCCAGCGCGACACCTGGTCTTCGGTGCCGTACTGGATCAGCGTGAGGATCACCCAGCCGGTGATGCCGTAGCCCGGGCGGCTGATGCCCGCAGCGGCGAACTCCTCCTCGATCACCAGTTGCTCGACGGCGCCGGCAGCACGCCCGTACGGCTTCGGCCAGTGCGGCATCACGTACCCGGTCTCGATCAGCTTTGCCTTCTGCTCCGCCCCCGAGAGCCCCTTGATCGACTTCGCGAACTCGCGCACCTCGGTGCGGATCGCCTCCGCCTCCGGAGGCAGCTCGACCGCCTTCGAGCGGGCGATGCCGCGGCGGGTGAGGTCGGTGACGTCGACGGCTGCGGTGCCGGCTCGAAGGAGCGACAGGAGGGTCGTCGCGCGCCGCATGAAGAGGTGGGCGTCGTGCTCCCAGGTGATGGCGATCCCGCCGTGCACCTGCGTGTTGAGGTTGGCGCACAGGTCGGCCGCCGGTGCGGCGAGCGTGGCCGCGACACCGGCTGCGTAGCTGAGCTGCTCGCCGCCGGTGGTCGCTGCGCGCGCAGCATCCCAGACAGCCGAGGTCGCGAGCTCGGTGGCGACGGCCATGTTGGCGCAGTGGTGCTTCACCGCCTGGTAGGTGCCGATCACACGTCCGAACTGCAACCGCTCCTTCGCGTACGCAGCGGCCATGTCCGTGCATTCGCGGGCGACGCCGACCGCGTCGGCCGACAGGATCACCCGGCCGAGGTCGGTGAGGACCTGCCGGCCGCCGTGCAGGACGGTCACGTCGACGTCGCTCAAGGTGACGCGCGACGAGCGGCGGGTCGGATCGAGGTTCGGCGGCGTCGCCACGGTCACGCCGTCGCCGGTGCGCACGACGATCGCGTCGTCACCAGCCGGGAGCACGAGCACGCCGGCGAGACCGCCGCCGAGTACGAGCCCGGCCGAACCGGACGCCTTCCCTCCTGACACGGTGATCTTCGCATCGAGAGCGATGCCTGCCGTGAGCGATCCGTCGACCAGGCTCGGCAGGAGCTCCTTCCGGGTGGCGTCGTCGCCCGCCGCGGCGATCACCGCGCTCGCGATCACCGTCGGCACGAACGGCCCGGGAGCGACCGCGCGAGCCATCTCCTCCACCACGACGACGAGCTCCTCGAGCGTGTAGCCCGAACCCCCGTACTCCTCGGCGACGTGGAGGCCGAGCCAGCCGAGCTCTGCGACATCCCGCCAGAAGGTGGGTAGGTCTTCGGATGGCGCCTCGAGGAGCGAGCGGGCGGCGGAGCGGGCGTCGCGCTTGGCGAGGAGGTCGGCGGCGGTGGCGGCCAGCGCGCGGTGGTCGTCGGTGATCGCGATGGACATCGCGGAACCCTACGCCCACCGGGAAACGAGGGGCCACCGACGCCGGCGGCGAATATGTGGTGCGGCGAGATTGGTTCAGAGGAGACGACGCGAATGACGCACGAGCCGGTCAGCGACTGGGCGACCGACTTCGATCACACCGACGAGGCATGGGTCGCGGACCCGTATCCGATCTGGGACGAGCTGCGCCAGAGCTGTCCGATCGCCCACTCCGATCGCTATGGCGGCGTCTGGCTGCCGACGAAGCACGCGGACGTCTCGGCCATCGCGAACGACACCGAGCACTTCAGTTCGCGGTCGATCATCGTGACGGAGCATCGCCCGCCGGCGATGCTCGCCCCGGAAGGGATCGCGCCGCCGATCTCGTCGGACCCGCCCTTCCACATGGACGCGCGGCGGATGCTCCTCCCGATCTTCTCGCCCCAGCGGATCGACGAGCTCGAGCCGTCGACGCGCGCGTACTGCCAGGAGCTGCTCGACGCCGTGAAGGACCGCGACGTGGTCGATGCCGCAGCCGACTACGCGCAGCACATCCCGGTTCGCGTGATCGCGAACATGCTCGGCCTGCCGGAAGAGCACGCCGACACCTTCCGCGGCTTCGTCCACGACATCCTCGAGGGCGTCGCGCTGCCGCTCGAGCAGCGGATGGTCGGCTTCCAGGCGTTGTTCCAGTACCTGATGGGCCACATCGACGACCACATCCAGAACCCGCGCGACGACCTGATCTCGTTCCTCCTCGACTCCGAGCTCCACGGCGAGAAGCTGTCGCCGTTCCACGTCGTGCGGACGATCGCGCTCCTCCTCATCGCCGGCATCGACACCACGTGGAGCGCCATCGGCGCGTCGATCTGGCACCTGGCGAAGACGCCGGCCGATCGTGAGCGCCTCGTGAAGGAGCCGGAGCTGCTGCCTACGGCGATGGAGGAGTTCCTGCGGGCGTACGCGCCGGTCACCATGGCTCGGCTGGTGAAGGACGACTTCGAGTTCCAGGGTTGCCCGATGAAGACGGACGACTGGATCCTCCTGTCGTTCCCGGCCGCGAACCGCGACCCCGAGGTGTTCGACCGCCCCGACGAGGTGATCATCGATCGCCAGCCGAACCGCCACGCTGCCTTCGGCCTCGGCATCCACCGGTGCGCGGGCTCTCACCTTGCGCGCATGGAGCTTCGGGTCGCGCTCGAGGTGTGGCTCGAGACCTTCGGTGCCGACTTCGAACTCGCCGACGCCGAGGCCGTGCGCTGGTCGGCCGGGCAGGTGCGGGGGCCCCGTGTCCTGCCCGTGGTGACGAAGAGAGGCTGAACGACGGAGCCTGCGGGCTCCCGTCAGCCGTCGCAACCGCCGGGCGGGTCGTCATAGCGCTGGCTGGTGCGCCAGGCGCCGTCCTCCCATCCCGTCGCTCGAAGATCGAGGTGGTCGAGCACCAGCTTCGTGACCGCTTCCGCTCCCGCCGGGCACAGGTGCCACTCGTCCGGTTTGCGGAGGAGCACACCATCGACCCGAACGGGCCAGGTTCCGTCGGGCGCGCGCAGTGCCGACTCGACGTCGAGGTAGTCGACGGCGCCGTGGCGCTCCGGGAGCTCAGCGAACAGACGGTCGACCGGTCGGTCGGGCGTGCGGCCACCGGGCAGCATCGAGAGCCACAGCACGCGTGCGTCGCCGGAGGTGAGCTGGCCGACGGCTGCATCGAGCTCTCGGCGGTACGCCTCGTCTCCCTTCGTTCGGAGGAACTCGATGTCCCAGCCGCCGAGCATCACGACGACGAGATCGGCGCGGTTCTGTCGAACCGTCGCGCCCCACGTCTCGTGCAGCGACCGCCCCGGCTTCGTGACGCCGATCCCCGGATACGAGGCGTCGACGACCGTCCAACCCTGGGCCTGGAACGCCGCGACCAGCGCGGGGCTCAGGTCGAACATGCCGGAGTCGCCGATGATGACCACCGTGCCGGGTGGGGGTGTCTCCTCGCGCGTCGCTGGCGCGGTGACGACCGCCGGTGGCGGGATCTTCGTCGTGTCGACGTCGGCGTAGGGGATGACCGACGTCGACGGAAGTGCGAGTAGCGCGACGATGACCGCGGCCGCGGCAGCCCCGCACGCGACGAGGAGAGGGCGAACGCCGAGCCGCGTCGCAGGCCGCTCGACGGCGACCCACGAGAACGCCGCGCCCGCCGCGGTCACACCAAGTCGCGCCACGAGCAGGCCGGGGCCGTCGAGCCCGGTGCGGGCCGGCGTGAGGATCGTGATCGCGGGCCAGTGCCACAGGTAGATGCCGTAGGAGACCCGGCCGATGAGCCGGAGGGGCGCGCGGTCGAGGAGCCAACCGACCGTCGAGGTCGACGACGCCGCAACGACCACCGCCGTCAGCGCGGCGACCGCCAGGAAGCCGCCGCGGTACAGCACGTCCGGCTCGTACCAGACGAACGCAACGACGATCGCTGCGAGCGCGATGGGCGCGAGGCGGAGGGCGGCCCGCAACCACCGGTGTGCGAGCGTCGCGGTGCCGACCGCTGCGACGACGGCACCAGCGAGGAACGCCTGGGCCCTCGTGTCGGTGCCGTAGTAGATCCGGAGCGGGTCGCCGTCGGGGGAGTAGAGGGCTGCCATCAGGAGCGCTGAGACCGCGGCGCCCGCTGCCGCTGCTGCCGCGATGGCCGGGCGGCTCCCGTGCGTTCGTCGGAGGACGAGAATCGCGACGACGGCCACACCACGTAGAACTGCGCCTCCACGGCCAGCGACCACAGGTGGACGAACGGCGACTCGGCCGCGACAGCTCCGCCGTACGTCACCGCGTCGGCCACCAGGCGCCAGTTCACGAGGTAGACCAGCGCGCTGAGGCCCTGACTGCGGATCGTCGGCGCGAGCGCACGAGGAGCCTCGATCACCGCCCACACGCCGACGACCCCGACGACCAACAACATCGCTGGAGCCAGTCGCCGAAGCCGGCGGATCCAGAAGCGCCTGATGTCGATCGTGCCCGCACGCCGTTGCTCGTCGAGAAGCAGCGTGGTGATCAGGTACCCGGACAGCACCATGAACACGTCGACTCCGAGGAAGCCGCCCGGCAGCCGCCGGGGCCAGAGGTGGTAGGCGACGACCGCGATCACGGCGACAGCGCGGAGCCCGTCGAGCGACCCCACGCGCAGCCGCGTCGCGGTGGAGGCGTGCGTCGTCGCGACGGCGACAGCGGCGGGCTGTGCAGCGGTCATCGCAGGGTTAGCGTGCCCCGCATGCCGCTCGAAGGGGAGTACGAGCCCAGTCCGTGGGAGTGGGTGCGCCAGCAGGTCGAGGAGTACGAGGCGTCAGGGGGCACGAGAGCCAACACGCTCCGAGACACGGGCCTGCCGATCATCATCGTGACGACACGAGGCAACAAGAGCGGGAAGATCCGCAAGACCGCGCTCATGCGGGTCGAGCACGAGGGCGAGTACGCGCTCGTGGCCTCCATGGGTGGCGCACCGACACATCCCGTCTGGTACCACAACCTCAAGGGCGATCCGACCGCGGTCATGATCCAGGACGGGCCCGAGCCGTGGGACGCGGAGGTGCGGGAGGTCGACGGCGCCGAGCGTGAGGAGTGGTGGCGGCGGGCGGTGGCCGCGTTCCCACCGTACGCCGAGTACCAGGAGAAGACGGACCGGCGCATCCCCGTGTTCGTCGCCAGGCGTCGTGGCTGACGACTGGCTCGCCCTACACACCGCTGCCGCCCCCGGCACTGTCGCGGTGATCGAGGGCGAGCGCTCGTGGACCCGAGCCGAGTTCAACGCGATCGTGAACCGGTACGGCAACGTGCTCCGGGCGCTGGACGTGCGAGCCGGCGAGAAGGTCCTGTGGGTCGGGCAGAACGGCGTCGAGGTCGTGGCGATCAACCACGCGGCGCGGAAGGTCGGCTCGGTCTGCGTGCCGATGAACTACCGCCTCGCTCCGGAGGAAGCCCAGTACGTCATCGACAACTGCGACGCCGTCGTCGTGCTGTTCGATGTCGAGCAGGCGTCGCAGCTGGAGGGCGCGCCCGAGGCGTGTCCGACGGTGAGGTCGTGGCTGGCGTACCGGATCGACGACGCCGTCGGCGCACCCGTGCCGGCGTGGGCGGGGAACCTCGACGAGCTCGCAGCGTCGGCATCCACCGACGAACCCGACCGCGCGGGCGACGACCCGACGGCTGGCACGACCATGATCTACACGTCGGGCACGACCGGGAAGCCGAAGGGGACCGTCCGCCGTACGGCGACCGCGGGAGCGAGCAGTGGCGCCTCGCCGTTGGTGCAGATCGTCGGATGGCAGCCCGACGACATCTACCTGACGACGGGGCCGCTCTATCACTCGGCTCCGCTCGGGTTCATGTTGATCGTGCAGGCCCTCGGCGGGTCGGTCGTCGTGCAGCGCCACTTCGATCCCGAGGACTGGCTCCGCCTCGTAGATCGCCACAAGGTGTCGACGTCGTTCTCCGCCCCGACACCCGTACGCCGCATCGTCGACCTGCCCGACGACGTGCGGGCGAAGTACGACACGTCGTCGATGCAGCGGCTGATCGCGAACGCCGCGCCCTGGCCGTTCGAGCTGAAGAAGAAGTACGTCGAGCGGATCAACGACTGGTCGCTGTTCGAGGTGTACGGGTTCGACCGAGCTCGGCGTGAACACGATCCTTCGGCCGGAAGATCAGATGAGGAAGCCCGGCTCTTGCGGGCGTGCGCTCGACGGCGTCGAGATCAAGCTCTTCGACGAGGAGGGCACCGAGGTGACGACGCCGATGGAAGCGGGCGAGTTGTTCGTCCGGTCGGCGGGCACCTTCGCCACCTACTACAAGGATCCCGAGAAGTACGAGCGGTCGAAGCGGGACGACGACTTCCTTTCCGTCGGCGACATCGCGTACTTCGACGAGGAGGGCTTCTTCTACATCTGCGACCGGAAGAGCGACATGATCATCTCGGGCGGTGTGAACATCTACCCGGCCGAGATCGAGGCGGTGCTCGTGGCTCACCCTGCGATCGCCGATGCGGCCGTGTTCGGCATCCCTGACGACGAGTGGGGCGAAGCCGTGCACGCGGTCGTCTCGTTGTACGAGGGCGAAGCCGTCGACGACGACGCCGTGCAGGCGTTCTGCCGCGATCACCTTGCCGGGTACAAGGTGCCGCGGTCGTTCTCCCGCACCGACGAGATCCCCCGCACCGCGTCAGGGAAGATCCTCAAGCGACAGCTGCGCGAGCCCTTCTGGGCCGGCCGCTCGACCCGCGTCGGCTGAGCGCGACGCCCCTCCACCGCCACCCCCCCCGATCGCTTTGGGCCTCCACCGGTTCACCCGTGAACCGGTGGAGGCCCAAAGCGCGGTGGGGGTGAGGTGGAGGGAGCGGTCGGATCGGGCGGTCGGATCAGGCGGGCGAGCCGACGGCTGCCTCGATGCGGTTCTTCACGTCGTCGTCGATGCGGGCGATGACGTCGACCGCGCCGAGGTTCTCCCGCAGCTGCTCGAGGCGGGACGCACCGAGAATGACCGTGGAGACGTTCGGGTTCGCCGCGCACCACGCGATGGCGAGCTGGCCGACGGAGCAGTTGAGCTCGTCCGCGATCGCCTTGAGCTCCTTCACCTTCGCGTTGAGATCGGCGTCGGTCACCCGGTCCTTCAGCCACCCGTAGCCCTGCAGCGCCGCACGTGATCCTTCGGGCACGCCGTCGGCGTACTTGCCCGTGAGCAGTCCGCTGGCCAGTGGGCTCCACGTAGTGAGCCCCAGGCCGAACTCGTCGTAGAGCGGCGCGAACTCCTTCTCGACCTTCTCGCGGGCGAAGAGGTTGTACTGCGGCTGCTCCATCACCGGCTTGTGGAGGTGGTGCATGTCGGCGACCCGGTAGGCCTCGCGGATCTGCTCCGCGGTCCACTCCGAGGTGCCCCAGTAGAGGGCTCGTCCCGACGAGACGATCTCGCTCATCGCCCAGACCGTCTCCTCGATGGGCGTCTCCGGATCGGCCCGATGACAGAAGAGAAGGTCGACGAAGTCGAGGCCGAACCGCTCGAGCGACGCGTCGATGCCGTGCATCAGGTACTTGCGGTTCAGCGTGTTCTTCATGTTCGGGTCGTCGTAGATGCCCCAGAACAACTTCGTCGAGACCATGTACGACCACCGGGGCCAGCTCAGCTCGCGGATCGCGGCGCCCATGATCCTCTCCGACTCGCCGCCCGCGTAGGCCTCGGCGTTGTCGAAGAAGTTGATGCCTGCCTCACGGGCCGCGTGCAGCATCTCGGCCGCGGACCCCTCGTCGACCTGGCTCTTGAACGTGACCCACGACCCGAACGACAGCGCGCTGACCTTCACGCCGGCGCGGCCCAAGTGGCGATACGGCATCTCCATGCCGTCGGGTCTACCCCACGAGCGACTGCAACTCGCGCCGAACGCGCTCCTCGCTGACCTTGATCGGCGTGCGCATGTGCTGGGCGAAGACGCTGACCCGCAGCTCCTCGATCATCCAGCGGACGTCTTGCGCGGCGGTGGAGAAGCGCCGGCTCGCCGGCAACGTCGCGAGCACCCGCTCGTAGTCGTCTTCGAGGCGCTGGATGCGTCGCATCCGATCCGCGTCGCGCGCGACGTCCCCCGGGATCTTGTCGAGGCGGTGCGCGATGGCGTCGAGGTAGCGGCGAACGTCGCGAAGGCGGTCGCTCCCGATGACGGCCACGAAGCCGGGGAAGACGAAGCGTGCGACCTGGGAGCGGATGTCGTCCTGCGCGGCTGCCAGCGCGGGCGATGTGATGCTCGCGACCCGCACGTCGATGTCGCGCACGGCGGCGAGGACGTCCGCAGCGAGCCTCGCAACGGCGAGCGCGGCGTCGGGCAACTGCGCCTTCACGTACGCGTGGAGATCGCGCCACCCGTCCTCGTCCCACGCCGGGCCGCCCCGAGCGACGACCAACTCGTCGAGCGCGGTTTCCACGCACTCGTCGAGCAGCTGGCGGACCGTCGGGTACGGCCCGTGCGCCAGCGCCAGCTTCGCCGCGTTGCTCAGCCGCCTGTCGAGGTTCGGGACGGGTGAAGCGACGGTGAGCAGGAGCAGACGCCGCGTGCCGGACCACATCGCCCGCTGTTGCTCGCCTGGCGTCTCGAAGAGGCGGAGACCGACCGACGATCCCTCGTCGACGAGCGCGGGATAGGCCTTCACCGTATGGCCACCTCGCCGCGACTCGACCTCGCGCTCGATGGTGCCGAACGTCCACGACGTTGCGCCCGACTGCTCCGTCGATCCGGCCGCCTTGGCGATCGCCTCACGCACCCGACCCTGCAGCCGTTCCTTCAGGGCTTCGAGGTCGCGCCCCGAAGCGAGCGTGCGGCGCTGGTCGTCTTCGACGATGAACAGCATGCGGAGATGCGGGGGCAGCACGTCGAGGTGCCAGTCGGCCGCGCGCCACCGCTCGCCCGAGTGACTGGTGACGTAGTGGGCGAGCGTCGGCAGGAGCGGGCCGCTCGACGGGCCGTAGGAGGTGAGGAAGTCGCGCGCCGAGTCGGGAGCGGGGACGAAGTGGCGGCGCACGTCCTTCGGCAGCGCGCGCAGCAGCGACGTGACGAGCTCGAGTCGCAGCCCCGGGATGTGCCAGTCGAAGCCGTCGGCCCGTACCCGGTTGAGGACCGCGACGGGTATGTGGACCGCCGCGCCGTCGTCGTCGGATGTCGGGTCGAACACGTAGCTCATCGGCAGTTCGAGATCGCCCTGGCGGCACGTGTCGGGGAAGTCGTCGAGGCGGATGCCGCGCACCGACGAATGGAGCAGCGTCTCCATCGCGAAGTCGAGGAGATCGGGCCGCTTCTGCCGCTCCCGCTTCCACCACCCGTCGAACGACCGGGCCGACACCACGTCCGGGCCGACACGCGCGTCGTAGAAGTCGAAGAGCTCGTCCTGACCGACGAGCAGGTCGTGGCGCCGCACCCGGTCCTCGAGGCGGCGGATCTCCTCGATCCTCCGCTCGTTCTCGCGCCAGAACCGGTGCGGCGTCTTCCAGTCACCCTCGACCAGCGCGTGGCGGACGAACATCTCGCGAGCGACCGGCGGGTCGATGCGTCCGTAGTTCACCCGGCGCGAGGTGACGATGGGGAGGCCGTAGAGGGTGACACGTTCGTTGGCCATCGCCGCGCCCCGCTCCGCGTCCCACTCGGGCTCGGTGTAGCTGCGCTTCACGAGGTGGCCCGCGACCTTCTCGACCCAGTCGGGGTCGATGCGAGCCACGATGCGGGCCCACAGCCGGGTCGTCTCCACCAGCTCGGCCGCCATGACCCACTTGGGCGGCTTCCGGAACAACGCGGAGCCGGGGCTGATCATGAACCGTGCGTTGCGGGCGCCCAAGTACTCCGGCCGCTCCCCGTCCTTCATGCCGATCTGTGAGATGAGCCCCGACAGCAGCGACAGGTGGATCGAGTCGGCGTCGGCCGGCTCGGTGTTGAGGTGCACGCCCAGCTGCTTGGTCATCTGCCGCAGCTGGCTGTAGATGTCCTGCCACTCACGCACCCGCAGGTAGTTGAGGTACTCCCGGCGGCACAGCTTGCGGAACTGGTTCGACGACAGCTCGCGCTGCTGCTCGCGCAAGTAGTCCCAGAGGCGAACCAGGGTGATGAAGTCGGAGTCCTTGTCGGCGAATCGGCGGTGCATCTCGTCGGCCGCCTGCTGCTTCTCCTGGGGTCGCTCGCGTGGGTCCTGGATCGACAGCGCGGCGGCGATCACCATCACCTCGCGCACGCACCCGTGCTTGCCCGCCTCGATGACCATGCGGGCCAGGCGAGGGTCGAGCGGGAGCTGGGCGAGCTTGCGCCCGAGCGGTGTCAGGCGGTGGTCGACGTCGCTGTCGCTGTCGCGCGCCGCGTCGAGCGCGCCGAGCTCCTCGAGCAGCACGATGCCGTCTTTGATGTTGCGCGCCTCCGGCGGCTCCACGAACGGGAACGCCGCGATGTCGCCGAGGCCGATCGCCGCCATCTGGAGGATGACCGACGCGAGGTTCGTCCGGAGGATCTCGGGTTCGGTGAAGGCGGGACGCGATTCGAAGTCATCTTCGCTGTAGAGGCGGATGCAGATGCCCGGCGCGACACGTCCGCAACGACCCGCCCGCTGGTTGGCCGCGGCCTGGGAGATCGGCTCGATCGGGAGCCGCTGGACCTTCGTCCGCCGGTTGTACCTCGACACGCGCGCCGTGCCCGCGTCGACGACGTAGCGGATGCCCGGAACGGTGAGCGAGGTCTCCGCGACGTTGGTCGCGAGCACGACACGGCGGCCGGCGTGGGGCTCGAACACGCGGTGCTGCTCGGCCGAGCTGAGGCGGGCGTAGAGCGGGAGGATCTCGGTGTGGGCGAAGTCGGCCGCGTGCAG
>Ga0247713_1001445_pt1 | contig 11817 bp, 12 predicted proteins | sample 21E_NmetaG_FD_189936 | JGI IMG/M metagenome (GOLD analysis project Ga0247713, IMG submission 189936) | Soil microbial communities from hillslope of Landscape Evolution Observatory, University of Arizona, Oracle, AZ, United States - 2-1-E_N | ecosystem: Engineered > Artificial ecosystem >... | reverse complement strand
CGGCGTACAGTGACCGGGTGGGCGGGGTTACGAGCAAGGGGGACTACCGATGCATGCCAGGGTCAGCAACTATGCCGGGACGCCGGATCAGGCTGAGGCGGGGATTCGAAACTTCGAGGGACTGACTGATGCCCTCCGCAGCCTCGAAGGATTCGAGGGGGCCTATCTGCTGGTCGATCGAGGTACCGGCAAGGCGCTGTCGATGACGCTGTGGTCAAGCGAGGAAACAGCTCAGGCGAGTGCCGAGCGAGCGAAGCAGATGCGAAGCAACGCAGCGGGCGGCGCTGGGATGAGCATTGAGAGTGTCGAGACGTACGAGGTGGCAGTGCACATCGAGCGAGGTCGCTGAACGGGGATGTGGGCCTCCCCCGGTTTGACGGACATCCACCATCAGGCGCGCGGCGCCGGAAAGGATGCCCATCATGGAGACCGTGGCCAAGAAGAAGCCCCGGCGCCGTCGTTCGTTCACACCGGAACTCAAGTCTGAGATCGTCGAGGCCTGCAACCGCGGCGACCGCTCGATCGGGCAGGTGGCCCGGGACTTCGACCTGACCGAGACCGCGGTGCGGGAAGCGGGTGAAGCAAGCCGACATCGACGCCGGCCGTCGAGACGGCCTGACCAGTGCCGAGCGGGAGGAGCTTTCCCAGCTCCGCCGGGAGAACCGCCGACTGCGAGAGGACGTCGACATCCTGCGGCGGGCAACGGCTTTCTTCGCAAAGGAGACCCGGTGAAGGCTGTGGCCGTTCATCGAGGTGGAGGAAGCTGGGCAGCGCAACGTCAAGAGGGCGTGCGAGCTGCTCGAGGTCTCCCGTGCCGCCTACTACGAGCAGCGCAAGCAACTCCCCAGCCGCCGGGCCCTTCGACGACGCCGAGCTGACGGCCCGGATCCGCGCCATCCACGCCGAGTCGAAGAAGACCTACGGGGCGCCGAGAATCCACGCCCAGTTGCGCCGGGAGGGCATCTGCTGCGGCATGAAGCGGGTGGCCCGGTTGATGGTCCGAGCCGGGCTCGCCCGGCGCTGCCCCAAGCGCTGGCGCAAGACCACCATCGTCGATCACGCCGAGTCCCGGGCCGTTGACCTCATTCGCCGCATCTTCGGGCCGGGCACCGAGCTCGACACCCGCTGGTGCGGGGACATCACCTACATCCCGACCTGGGAGGGCTGGGCCTACCTGCCCACGGTTATCGACCTCGCCTCCCGCCGGGTGGTGGGCTGGGCCCTGGCCGGCCATGTGCGCACCGACCTGGCACTGGTGCCCGGAGCCGGGCGCGAACCCGCTCGCCGGCATGCGGGCACTCGCCGGACTTGCCCTGCCGACCGCCATGGTCTTCGGCGCATGGGAACAGCGACGGGCACGCCGACAGCGCGACGCCGAGCGGCCGGTTCCTCGGCGAGTGGAGCCCGCCACGGCACCCCCTCCGCGCCTGTCACGACGGCTCCTACGGGCCCGCGCCCACACGGGCGGCGCAGAACTGCGAGGCTTCGATCTACGGCGGGCGCCCCTGGGAGGCATGGCCTTCCAGGGGCTCGACCTGTTTTGGCGAGGTGCTCAGCAGCGCGACGTTCCGCCAAGAGCACCCTGCAGGGGCGCCACCTTCGCCGGCGCGGTGCTCGACCAGCGCCTCTGATCTCACGGGCGCGGACCTGGGCGGCGCGTCGTTGCTCGAGACGGACTTCGCCGGCGCGGACCTGACCGGCGCGAAGCTCATCGGTTGTCGGCATGTCGCCATGGCGAGCTTCCGAAACGCTCGCTCCGGCCGCGACACCCGCTGGTCGGCCGGGATCCACCCGCAGGCGGCGGGAGCGGCGACGGCGGCGCTGAACGCCGCCGTACTCACCCTGCTCTCATCGTCTAACCGGCACGCTCGCCGCGGTGTTCGCACCACTGGCGTGGCTACTGGCCGCCTTCTACGCGGTCTGGCCCTCGTACGGGTTCGCCATCGTCGCGCTCACGGCGACGGTGCTCGTTGTGCTGTCGCCCCTCACGCTGCACCAGGCGAAGGCGATGATGGGCATGCAGCGGCTCCAGCCGGAGCTGCGCCGTCTCCGCCAGCTCCACAAGGAGGACCGGCAGCGGCTCAACCGGGAGACCATCGCCCTGTACCAGCGCCACGGGATCAATCCCGCCTCGGGCTGCTTGCCCATGCTCGTGCAGCTTCCGGTGATGATCGTCATGTACCGCCTGATCCGGGGGCTCACCTTCCACGACTCCTCGGGTGCGCTCACGCCCCGCTATATCGACCATGGGTCGAGCCTGTACCGGTCGCTGCATGACCACGGTGGACAGATGATGTCCTGGGGCATGGACCTGTCGACCAGCGCGCTGTCACCGCACGGTTCCGTCGCTGCCGCGGCCCCGTTCTTCGCCCTCGGCGTCCTGGTCGTTGCCACCAGCTTCTGGCAGCAACACGTCGCGCTGGCACGCACCACCGCCTACCGGGGAGGTGACGCCCCGCCGGGTCAGGGGCTTGTGCGGGTCATGCCTGCGTTCACGGGCCTGATCGCGGTGTCACTGCCCGCGGGTGTGGGCGTGTACTACCTGATCTCGAACCTGTTCCGGGTCGGCCAGCAGCACCTGCTCACTCGCCTCCACCCACCCCTCCACCACACCGACGTGACCTCGACCCGCGCGAACCTCGACGCCGCTCGGTCTCCCCAGCAGCTCGCCGACACCGACCGCGATGCGAACCGGGCGGCGCGGGACCGGAAGCGCCGCGCCGCCAAGCGACGCAAGCGGTCCCGCCGCCGCTGACCGAACGGTTCGCCACGCTCATCGCTTTCTCACTTGCGGCACGGCACGATCGACGGATGAACCTCGCAGCGGCAGAGCTACTCGTCGTGCTCGCCGTCGTGCTCCTCGTGTTCGGCCCTGACCGGCTACCCGCCTGGCCCGGTCTCTGGGCACGGCAGCCCGGGAGTTCCACCGGGGCCAAGCCGACGAGGACGAGGTCGAGGACGGGACCGGCTGACGGCCCGGTTCACGAACGTCGCAAGGCGAGGTTCGGCGCGGGACGCCCATGTCACCCGGCCGGCGCATGCGGCGCCGTCAGCCACTCAGAAGAGTCGGCGACGTGAGCGACTCGACAACCATCCCGCCGCCCCTTCACCCCCCACTCGGCGGACACGCCGCCGGGGGCGGATCACCACCTCGAATTTGAGGCCTCGCCGCGATCCCACCGGCGGTCACCGTGTTCGGGTCGGCCCAGGTTGGCCCGACTGACGAGATGTACATCGCCGCCGTCGCGTTCGGCGCGGCCGCAGCGAAGGCCGGGTTCGCGGTCATCACCGGCGGCGGTCCCGGAATCATGGAGGCCGCCAACCGCGGCGGCCAGGAAGCCGGCGGCGTCTCGATCGCGCGACATCGAGCTGCCCTTCGAGCAGCGCCAACCCCTACGTCGATCTCGGCGTCGACTTCCGGTACTTCTTCGTGCGCACGACCATGTTCGTCAAGTACGCGGAGGCCTTCGTCGTGTTCCCGGAGGGCTCGGCACGCTCGACGAACTCTTCGAGGCGCTCACGCTGGTGCAGACCGGGAAGATGCTGCACTCCCGGTGGTGCTGTTCGGCTCCGCCTCCTGGTCGGGCCTCGTTCGACTGGTTACACCAGCGCGTGCTCGCCGAGGGCAAATGTGTCGCGGGAGGATCTCGACATCTTCCGCCTCTGCGACGACCCCGACACCGCAGTCGCGCACATCCAGGACGTACTACTTGCCAGAAGCGTCCGCGGGGTGGACCCCACGGGCCTGTGCCACGTCGCCGCTCACAAGGGCGACGCCCGGTAGCCACAGCCCAGGTCTCGCCCCCGAATCGCCGGGAGTACGAGGCCGACCGCAGCGGCGCCGACCTGCTCGGCACGGGCCAGCCGCTGGCAAGGGCGCTCGCCAAGATCGACCGCACCGCACGGGAGATCCCGATGGCGGTGGACCCCGCCCATGCCAGCGCGTACATCGTCAACTCGCTGACCGGACGCCCGGCGAACCTGGCCAGGCTCTTCTCCACCCATCCCCCGACCGACGAACGGATCAGCCGTCTCGCCGGAGAGACCCGCCGGCTCGAGCGAACCCAGGCCCTGGCCTGAGCTGGATGGCCGCACGGGCGCGACCATGTCAGCCTTGGTGAGCGCGGGAGACCTCGAACCATCCGGCGCGGCAGCGCCACCGGCCGCCCCGTGGGCGGGCATCGCGGCCCGTGACGCGGCGAGCCTCCCGGTCGACGACGTGGTGCGTGCGCTCGGCATGGACCGCGGCGCCGGGCTGACGTCGGCGGAGGCGGCGGCTCGCTTGGCGGCTGTCGGGCCCAATGCGGTGCGGTCCCATCACGCACGAGGCTGGTCGGTGGCGGTCCGCCAGCTGCGCAGCCCGCTGCTGGTCCTGCTGGCGGTAGCCGCCACGGTGTCGTTCTTCGTGGGCGAGCGCACCGACGCGGTGATCATCGGCGTGATCGTCGCCGTGAGCGTGGGACTCGGGTTCGTCAACGAGTACCGGGCCGAGCTGGCGGCCGAGGCGCTGCACTCCCAGCTCCGCCACCGGGTCCTTGCCCGCCGCGACGGCGCCTGGGGGATGGTCGACGTCACCGATCTGGTGCCAGGAGACCTCGTCCGCTTGGAGCTCGGCACCATCGTGCCCGCTGACGTGCGCGTCGTCGTGGCGACGGGCCTGGAGTGCGACGAGGCGGTCCTGACCGGTGAGTCCCTCCCGGCCCGGAAGGCCCCTTCGTCGGTGCCGGCCGGAACGGCCATCGCCGAGCTGTCGTCCTGCGCGTTCATGGGCACGGTCGTCGCCGGCGGCGCCGGGGAGGGGCTCGTGGTCGCCACCGGCGGGCGCACCACCTTCGGACGGATCGCGCTCGGCCTGGGCGAACGGCAGGCCGACACCGAGTTCCAGGCCGGGCTGCGGCGGTTCTCGCTGCTGCTGGCCCGGGTGGCGGGCGTGCTCACCACCGCAATCTTCGTCATCAACCTGGTGCTGGAGCGGCCCCTCATCGACGCTCTGTTGTTCTCGCTGGCCATCGCGGTGGGCATCACCCCGCAGCTGCTGCCCGCCGTGGTCACCACGAGCCTGGCGACCGGGTCGCGGCGGCTCGCGCACCGCAGAGTGCTGGTGAAGCGGTTGGTCTGCATCGAGGACCTCGGCGACATCGAGGTGCTGCTGACCGACAAGACCGGCACGCTCACCGAAGGCCACATCAGCTTCCAGCGCGCGGTCGGCCCCGCCGGGGAGCCCTCGCCGCGGTCACTGCTCCTCGGGCTCGTGTGCAGCCAAGTGACCGCGGAGCGTGGCCACGCCGTGGGCGGCAACCCCCTCGACACCGCCCTGTGGACCGCGTCCGACGCGGCCGAGCAACCCACGGATGACTACCGCCGCGTGAGCCTGCTGCCCTTCGACCACACCCGCCGGCGGATGTCCGTGCTCGCCGACGGCCCCGACGGCCGGCTCGTCGTCACCAAGGGTGCGCCCGAGGAGCTGCTCACCCTGTGCCGGGCGGTCCCGGACGCAGCGCGGGCCGTCCTCGACCGGGACCTGCGGGCCGGCGCGCGTGTCGTCGCTGTCGCCGCCCGGAGCGCCGCAGACGTCGACGGCCCCCTCACCGCGGCCCACGAGACCGACCTGACCCTGGTTGGGTTCCTGGTGTTCGCCGACCCTCCCAAGGCGTCCGCCGCCGGGGCCCTCGCCCGCCTCGCCCAGCTCGGGATCACCGTGCGGGTCGTGACCGGCGACAACCCCACCGTCGCCGAGCACGTCTGCGACGCCCTCGGCCTGACGCCGGGCGACACCCTCACCGGGGAGGAGATCGAGCGCCTCGACGACGACGCTCTCGGCGCTCGGCTGGCGACCACCCGCGTGTGGGCCCGCATGGATCCCGACCAGAAGACCAGGGTGATCCGCCTCTACCGCCAGGCCGGCTCCGACATCGCCTACCTCGGCGACGGCGTCAACGACGCCGTCGCCCTGCACACCGCCGACGTGGGCATCTCGGTCGACACCGCCACCGACGTCGCCCGGGATGCGGCCGACATCGTGCTGCTGGAGAAGGATCTCGGCGTGCTCGCCGACGGCGTGGTCGAGGGCAGACGGATCTTCGCCAACACCGTCAAGTACGTGCTGATGGGCACCTCGTCGAACTTCGGGAACATGTTCAGCGCCGCCGCCGCCTCGGCGTTCCTGCCGTTCCTGCCGATGCTGCCGTCCCAGATCCTGCTCAACAACCTGCTCTACGACGCCGGCCAGCTCGCCATCCCCTCCGACCGGGTCGACGAGGACCAGCTCGCCCGACCCTCGCACTGGGACATCGGCTACATCCGCCGGTTCATGATGTTCTTCGGCCCCCTCAGCTCCCTGTTCGACTTCATGACCTTCGCCGTCATGCTCAATGTCTTCCACGCCGGAGCTGACCTGTTCCGCTCCGGCTGGTTCGTCGAGTCCCTCGCTACCCAAGCCCTGGTCGTATTCGTGATCCGGACCCGACGGGCACCGTTCTGGCGAAGCCGGCCCAGCGCGCCGCTCGCCGCCACGACCCTGGCCGTGGTCGCCCTCGCCACCGTGCTGCCCTTCTCCCCGCTCGCGGACGCTCTCGGCTTCCGCCACCTCCCCCTCGGCTTCCTCGCCGTGCTGGTCCTGATGGTGGCCGCTTACCTCGCCCTCGTCGACACCGCCAAACGCGAGTTCCACACCCATCTCGCCGCACCCGTGGGCGCGCCCCGTTCGCACGTCGAGCGCCGCACCCACCGCCGGGCCGCCCGCTTCAGCCACCGCGGCCCGCTGTAGCGACCGCTGAGCTACTCGGCGCTCAAGCGGCTCGTCCTCGGTCGGCCCTGGCGACCGCGGAGGAGGCGCACCAGCGGCTGGGCAAGCCGACCGGTCTCGCGGTGTTCGCCTCCGATGCCATCTCCTCGACGGCCTACGCCACCGAGGAGATCCTGTTCGTGCTGATGCCGGTGGCCGGGATGGCGGCGCTGAGCGACCTCGTGCCGATCGCCTGGGTCGTGGTCGTACTCCTGGTCATCGTCATCACCAGCTATCGCCAGACGATCCACGCCTATCCGGGAGGCGGCGGCTCCTACTTGGTCTCGCGCGAGAACCTCGGCGAGACCCCGTCTCTGGTGGCGGGCGCGTCGCTGCTCGTCGACTACGTGCTCACCGTCGCTGTGTCGATCTCCGCGGGCGTGGCCCCCGTCGTCTCGGCCTTCGGCGGCCTGCTCCCGTTCCAACGGCGTACCAGCGTTTCGCAAGCCCGAGGCCCGCAACGCCGCCGCGACCTTGGTGGTCATGGGCGCCATCCTCGGGTCGTTCTTCTTCGGGGATCTCGGTGCTCGCCCACCACCTCCTAGCCCACCGTCAGCGAGGACGAGACGCTCCTGTCGATCATGGGCGGCGCCGTGTTCGGCCGCGGCCTCCTCTACTTCGTCCTGCAGTTCGCCACCTTCGCGATCTTGATCCTGGCCGCCAACACCGCCTTCGCGGACTTCCCCCCAGTGCGATGATCGCCGGTGACGGGTTCCTGCCCCGCCAACTCGCAAACCGGGGCGACCGGCTCGTGTTCTCCAACGGCATCCTCACGCTCGCCGCCGTGGCTTCGGCGCTGATCGTCGCGTTCGGCGGACTAACCAACCTGCTCATCCCGCTGTACGCCGTGGGCGTGTTCACCGGCTTCACCCTGTCCCAGGTCGGCATGGTGGTCCATCACCGCCGGCTCCGGGAACCCGGCTGGCAACGATCCCAGCTCGTCAACGGAGCCGGCGCCCTCGCGACCTTCGCCGTACTCGTCGTGGTCGTGGAGTCGAAGTTCCTCATCGGCGCCTGGATCCCCGCCGCGCTGATCCCCATGATCGTCATCGTCTTCCGGCGCATCCGCCGCCACTACCGCCATGTCGAAGACGCCCTGGCTGTGCCCGACGACTACCGCGCTCGACGCCGCGAGCACACCGTGGTGGTGCTGGTGAGTGGCGTCCATCGGGGCGTGATCGACGCCATCTCCTACGCCGAGTCCCTCCGACCAAGGCGACTCATCGCAGCGACGGTCGTCGCCACGCCCGAAGACGAGCAGCGCGTCCGCCACGAGTTTCGCCCGCTACGGGCTGCCCGTCGAGCTTTGCGTCGTCGAATCTCCCTACCGCGAGCTGACCCGCACGGTGCTCGACCTCATCGACACCCTCGACCAGGAACGCGAGGACGACATCATCACCGTGATCATCCCCGAGTTCGTCCTCGCCCACTGGTGGGAGCAGTTGCTCCACAACCAATCCGCGCTGCTGCTGCGCTCCCGCCTGAGGCTCCGCCCCAACACGATCGTCACCTCGGTCCCGACCCACATCTCGCCCGCCGACACCAGCCCCGGCGAGACGGGACGGTCGACGCGACCCCCCACCCTGCCGGTCGTCGGCCCTGACCACAGCCCGGGCCCGCAGTCCCCGTAAGCCGCCGCGTGGCCTCATCTGACTCTCATCTTCGAGGCGTAGTCTCGCGGTGATGCGGCTGCTCGTCGTGGAGGACGACGTCAAGATGGCGTCGCTGCTCAAGCGGGGCCTCGAGCGGGAGGGGTACGCCGTCGACGTCGTCGCCAATGGCGAGGACGCCATCTGGGCCGGCACCGAGGTGCCCTACGACGCCGTAATCCTCGACGCGATGATCCCCGCACCCGACGGCTTCGAGGTGTGCCAGCAGCTCCGCTACGCCGGCCGGTGGATGCCGGTGGTCATGCTGACCGCCCGCGACGCGGTCGAGGACCGCGTCCGCGGGCTGGATGCCGGCGCGGATGATTACCTGCCGAAGCCGTTCGCGTTCGCCGAGCTCTTTGCCCGCGTCCGCGCGCTCCTGCGGCGCGGCACCAGCGAACGGCCGACCGCGCTCCAAGCGGGCGATCTTCGCCTCGACCCGGCCGCCAAGACCGTCACCCGCGGCGGCACCGAGGTGACCCTGTCCGCGAAGGAGCTCGCGCTCTTGGAGCTGCTGCTCCGGCACAAGGGCGAGGTGCTGTCTCGCACCGCGATCCTGGATCACGTGTGGGACTTCGCCTACGACGGCACCTCGAACGTGGTCGACGTCTACATCCGGTACCTGCGCGACAAGATCGACCGCCCCTTCGGGCGGGACGCCATCGAGACGGTGCGCGGCTCGGGCTACCGGCTCCGTCGCGACGGCGGCTGAACGCGTGACCCGACGGCTGTCGATCCGGGTCCGCCTCGCGGTGTTGGTCGCGGTTGGTGCCACCGTGGTGCTCACCCTCGCCTCGTTCGGCCTCTACCGGGATCTGAGCAGCGAGATCAGCGACGCCATCACCGCCGAGCTCGAGGTGCGCTTCGCCGCGCTGGCCGCTGACGCCGCGAACCCCGACGCCGCCACCGACCAGCATCCCGTCGTGGGCCAAGTCGTCGCTGCGGACGGCGGGGTGTTGAGCCCTCCCGACGCGGCGCCACTGCTCACCAACCAAGAGCTCGCCGCCGCGTCGAGCCGAGAGATACTCATCGACCGCGAGGTGCCGGCGCTCGGGCGTCGGGCGCGGATCCTCGCCCGGCCCCTCGACCCGACCAACGGCACCGTCGGCTTGGCCGCGGCGTCCACCCAGCCGCTCGAACGGGCGCGCACGCGTCTCCTCCTCATCGTCCTCGTCGCCGGACCCGTCCTCACCGGGGCGGTCACCGCCACCGCCTGGGTGCTCGCCGGCGCGGCGCTCCGGCCGGTCCGCCGCATGACCGACCGGGCGCGGACGATCTCGCTCAGCGCACGCGGGGAACGGCTCCCACAGCCGACCGGGCGCGACGAGATCGCGCAGCTCGGCACGACGCTCAACGACATTCTCGACCGCATCGAGACAACCGTCGCCCACGAGCGGGCCTTCGTCGACGACGCCAGCCACGAGCTCCGTTCTCCCATCGCCGTCCTGCGCGGCGAGCTCGAGCTCGCCCTCGCTGACACCGACGACCCCGCGACCATGGAACGCAGCCTGCGCAGCGCGATCGAAGAAGCCGACCGGCTCGCTGCGCTCAGCGAGCACCTGTTGATCCTGGCCCGCGCCGACGCCGGTCAGATGCAGCCGGGCGCGGCCACTGTCGACCTTCTCGAGGCGGCGAGGGCCGCGGTCGCCCGCGCTCCGGGCCGGGCCGGCGCCCGGGTGTGCGTGGAGGGAACCTCCAGGCCCGTCACCGCAGACCCGCAATGGGTCGACCAGATGCTCGCCAACCTCCTGAGCAATGCGTGTCGCCACGCCCACGGCCAGGTCCGCGTCGACGTCGGCGCACGAGATGGCCACCCGCGCATCGGAGTCGCCGACGACGGGCCCGGGTTCCCGCCCGACCTGCTGCCCGTCGCGTTCGACCGCTTCACCCGCGGCGATACCAGCCGCGGCCGCGGCGGCACCGGCCTCGGGCTCGCCATCGTCGCCTCGCTCGCCGGCGCCCTCGGCGCCACCGTGCAGGCGACGAACGGGCCGCCGCTCGGCGGCGCACACGTCGAGATCATCTTTCCCGCCCATCGCGCGGGCTCATGACGGTCTCATGCGGTCACCGCCACGCTGCCAGCCATGGAGCCTGCGCCAGTTTCGACCTCGAGGCGGGGCCGGTCCATCCTCGTCGTCGACGACGACCCGAAGCTCGCCGACATCCTCAAGCGCGCCCTGGAACGCCGCGGCCATTCCTGCGCCGTCGCCGAGTCGGGAGACCAGGCGCTGTGGGCGGTGACCGCCGAGCAGCCCGACGGGATCGTCCTGGACGTCATGATCCCCCACCCCAGCGGCCTCGAGGTATGCCGCCACCTCCGGACCGAGGGCTACGACGGCGCCATCGTGGTCATCAGCGCCCGCAGCAACCCCGACGACCGGGCCGCGGCGACACGCGCCGGTGCCGACGAGTTCCTGGCCAAGCCGTTCGCGCTGGCCGAGCTGATCGCCGCCGTGGACGCGGCGCTCACCCGACCGCCCTCCCGGGCATGAGGCCGAGGGGCAAGGCGCCGGTCGGCTCCGCCAAGACGGAAGCCTCCCGACGCAGCCGTACGGCTGGGCTGAGCCCGAGGGCAACGCGTCGTGAACCAGCCGGATGGACGTGTCCAGCGACTGCTCGCCGCCGTCCGCGACTGGGATTACCTGCGCTGTTCCGGTTCGCGCCCGAGGCCGAGGGACACGGAACCCCTGTTCGACCATCCGGTGCAGCTCACCTACTACGCGCCCTCCTCGACGCCATATGCGTTGATCACGGGTGATCAACGAGACCCCGGGTGCCCGCGACTTCCAGCCACTCGTCGTGCGGGCTCTGCCTGGGCATCGCGGGCAGGTCGGGATGGCCGGGGAAGAGCACGTTGCTGTGGAGCGTGGCGAGGGCTTTGCCGGGGCCAGGTCGTTCTCGTCGACGAAGAATGTGGCCGCCATCGCGGGCTATGCAGCCAGCGAACGCAACTGCTCCTCGTAGGCGATCCCGGCCGCTATCTGCTCGGCGGGCGCGGCGGCCTCCGCAACGCCGTAGACGGCCGTTCGCGGATGGACACGGAGCGCTTCGTCCCGGTCGCATCATGCCCTGCCGGACGCGGGCACAGGCACCAGCGCGGCAGCGCTGGACCTGCGAGCGGTGGTGTGCTCGTCGGTACCCGGTCCTCATCGGCCCGGGTCCGATCGAACGGAGCGCTCTGCGCCGAACTGCCTGAGGTCGCCCCAACGAGGCGGTGGCGCAGCTCGCCGGCGGTCGCTGGTTCACCCGTCGATCGGTATCCGTCTGCGCTGCCCAGCCTCCGGGCCGCGCCCCCTACTTCCTGGCCAGCTCCCGCAGGTCTACGACGCTGCCGTTGTCGAGGCCGTCCAGCACCGACCAGATGGTGCGGGCCACCTCCTCGGG
>Ga0247713_1001444_pt1 | contig 11822 bp, 13 predicted proteins | sample 21E_NmetaG_FD_189936 | JGI IMG/M metagenome (GOLD analysis project Ga0247713, IMG submission 189936) | Soil microbial communities from hillslope of Landscape Evolution Observatory, University of Arizona, Oracle, AZ, United States - 2-1-E_N | ecosystem: Engineered > Artificial ecosystem >... | reverse complement strand
CTCCTGCCCTGTTCATGGGCCTGGGCGGCCTTCTCTTGGTGGTGTTCGGCTCCGGGGCACACGAGGTGCTCAAGTGGGTCTGGCCCCCCGCTTTGTTGGCGTTGGTGGTCTGGATGATCGTCCGAGCGCGCCGGCAGCTTCGCAGCCGAAGCAGGCGATGGCTGCTCTACCCGGTGATCGCGATGATGGCTCTGGCAGCGGTTGGTGGTGGCTACGAGACGGTGAGTGGAGCGCTGGATGAAGGCGAACTCACCATGCCAGGTCAGCTGATCGACGTGGGCGGACATAGCCTGCACCTGAGCTGCAGCGGCTCAGGCAGTCCCACCGTGGTTCTCGAACCGGGTGCCGGCGAGACGTCGTCGGCTTTCAGGTGGATCACGCCGGCCGTCGCCCGTGAGACCCGGGTCTGCGCCTACGACCGCGCCGGTCGCGGCCGGAGCGAGCCCGCTGACACCCCCCAGGACGCCGCGCAGATAGCGACCGATCTCTACACGTTGCTGCAGCGCGGACAGGTTGCCGGACCCTATGTGCTGGCAGGCCATTCCTTCGGCGGCCTCTACGTACTCACCTTCGCTGCCCGCTTCCCCGACGAGGTCGCCGGAATGGTGCTGGTGGACCCCACCGCGCCGGCATCGGTCGCGACGCAAGCGAAAACGCCCGACAACCAGCGCTCCTACGACATCGTGCGCCGTGTCTCCGCACTCCTCTCGGCCTCGGCCAGATTGGGTTCGGGCCGCTTGACGGGCCTAGACTACGGCAACCTAACCGTGACCGTTCGCCATGCTCAAAGCACGATCGAGGAGTACATGCAGGCAGGGGCCTCGACGGATCAAGCCGCATCTCTCAGCGACTTCGGCGACAAGCCCTTGGTCGTCCTGATCGCCGGCAGTGGGAGTGATGCCGCATGGATAGCGGCGCGGGAGGAACTGGCCACCGTGTCGACCAACAGCGTGCACCGCGTCATCGACGGTGCTACCCACCAACAGCTGGTCACGGACGAACTAGCCGCCGCCGCCACCACTCAAGCGATCCTCGACGTCCTCACATCGATCCGGGAGGACGAGCCACTGGTCAGATGATCCCGAAAGTCACCTCCAAACCTAGTCAGGTGGATCGAGCACGCCCTGGGTACAGACGTCGAAACGCCGTGTCGAAGTCGTACGCAGCATCCAACCGATGAGCAGGATCATAGGCACCGTGTAGGGCCACATCCCACCGCAGTCTGCTGCCAAAGCGTTCGTCAGTCGGTCGACCGAGGTGAGGAACCCATATGAGGCCGTCCGCTCCTTTCGTCACGAACGCTCAGTCTAGATCGTGCTCCGACGTGCACCCTCCCGCGGCATGCTTACCGGATGCCCGCGGGTGAGGTCTCAACTCGCTGTTTCAGTGCGCTGTTCATCGCAACGAAAGCGGCCTCGGTCGCCTCCAGTGTCTTTCCTAGGAAGGGGACTAAAGAGCCCGTGAAACGCTCGGACTGGGTGTAGCGCGTTCCGGTCACGGTCTTCTCCAGCCGGTGGATGTGATCGGCATCGAAGATCCCCGGGATGCCGAGTCGTCCCTCCCAGCGGAGCTCGCGCTCCTGGCTGACCCCAATCACTTTCGGCCGCACCGTGAATGTCTTGCCGCCAACCCTCATCTGGAGCGACAACCGCTCGCCGCTTCGCGCGGCTCCTTCCGCGACGACGATATATGGGTTCCACTCCGGGTAAGCAGCGAAATCGACCAGCACCGCCCACACGTCCTCGGGAGTGGCTGCGATCTCGACCTCCACCGAGATGTCCCGTGCCATCCGAACTCCTCTCTAAAAGCTACTTTCCGTTGCGCTTAGCAGGTTAGTGTATAAGCCACACTAATGCAACCGTCCGTTGCATTTATTTGCTAGGGTAGCAGCGTGGAGGGAAAGAGCCGGCGGCCGGGAGGTCGCAGTGCACGGGTCCGAAGCGCGGTCGTCCGCGCCTTCGTAGACATGATCGTGGAGACGGGCTACTCTCAGCTGACTTTCGAGGCGCTTGCTGACCGGGCTGGTGTGCACAAGACCACTTTGTACAGGCGCTGGGGCACCCGGGAGAACCTGCTGCTCGACGCGGCGCTCGACGGCGCGGGAGACGCGGTACCGGTGCCGCATACCGGCTCGCTCGAGGGTGACCTGCGCCAGCTCGGCCAGCAAGTCGCCGACTATCTGCGGTTTCCGGCGGCTCAGGCGATGTTGCGGGTGGTCATTGCAGAAGCGATGACGGAGCCGAAGCTCGCCGCGGTCGTTCGCCAGTTCTGGACGGCGCGTTTCGCGAGCATGGGCGAAATCATCCGCCGAGCCGCGGCGAGAGGTGAGGTCATCCCGAACATTGACGAGAATCTCTTGCTAGAGACGCTGGTCGGAGCCATTTACCTACGTGTGCTGGTGCGTCAGGAGCCTGCCGAGCCCGAACTCATCGCGAACGTTTCCCACCTCGTCGCGCTCGGGGCCCGCGCGGTCGATGGCACACCGGCGGCTTAAGCAAGCCGCGGCCCCAGCGCACGCGAACCGAGGTTGTCCTGGCGCCAAGGATAAGCGGCCAGGGCTCGTTCAGCCGCGGTGGCGGTGGACAGGTCGATCCATGAGCCTGTCGATTGTCTGGCGAGAGACTGTTGAGTTCCTCTCGGACCCCGCCCCAGCCCAGTCGTCGCGTAAAACTCGGAAGAGCCGGGTTGACCCCTCGGTGTCAAAGATAGCTGACTGTGCCAGTCGGCAGGGCTGCCATACGTCACGATTCCATCATGTCGGGGTCAGCAGGATTCACCTCAATGCCGGCCGTCGCGGCCCGACGCCGTGAAGGGGACGACATCCACGTGCTGATTGGTGAGGAAGTCTTTGGGTGCGATCGGGCACAGAGTTAGCCCTATCGTAAGTGCTCGTAGCTTTCCGGGTGGGCGGCCAGGAACTCGGATAGCGCGAGTGCCGGGTGCCCAGTGATTCGAGGGACCGTGTCGCTCACGACATCAAGCTCGCCCATGGCGAGCTGAAGGTATGTGGTGATCCAAGCCTCGACTTGCCAGTCGGGAGCGCCGAGGGCGCGTCTGGATTCCCAGGCCTCCTCCAAGGTCTCGTCGACGTAGGTGATTGGCATTTCGGCCACGAGAGAAAACGCGGCGGCCACGTCGAAAAGCGAGACGGTTTCTGGGCCGGTGACGTCAAGGGTTTCGCCGTCGTAGGTCATCCCGGATCTTAGGATCGCCGCGACCGTGTCGGCCATGTCGTCCCGCCCCACCGGTGCGAAACGGCCATCGCCCGCCGGTCCACGAATCACCCCGTCGGCTCCGATGATCCAGCGCAGGACCTCCAGATAGACGCTCCCGCGCAGAAAGGTGAACGCGACTCCGGTAGATCGAATGTGCTCCTCCGTGGTGAAGTGGTCGCGAGCGAGCGTGAAGGTCGCGTCGGGAGCCGCTCCCACGAACGAGGAGTAGAGGATCCGTTTGACCCCTGCAGCGACTGCGGCATCGACCGCACTCCGGTGCTGCTGCGCTCGCTGGGGGTGCTCCCTGAGGGGAACCAGAAAGAGCGTTTCGACGCCTTCCAATGCGGCTTGCATCGATGCGGGATCGGCATACTCAGTGATAGTCACAACCTGTGACTCGCGCAATGTTGGAGCCTCGGAACCTTCCGCCGTAATCAAGCGCTGGCGGATTCCCCGGGCTGCGAGGCGTTCGGCCACGCGCCGCCCCACCTCCCCGGTGGGGTCCGTATTACCGATAAGGCCGCTCCCTGCCCGGTTCGCTCCATGGAGCACCTCATCCATGGACCCGTCCTACCTTCCCGGTTCCAATGATTTCACCGCGTACGGTGCTCAGGAGAAAGCGGGGCGGCGTGCGCATGCCTAAGCTCACTGGGCCCTGTTGAACTGGACTGATTGCCGCCAAACAGATGGCACTATGGCTCCATGTCTTCGATCTTGCTTGATGGGCGTCCGCACACAAGGCCGGCAAGCAGCAGCTTAGCGATGTTTTGTTGGTACGAGTGCTCCTGTCTAGCAAAACCACGGTAATAGGAGCGCCGCCCAGCGCGCCTACTAGTTTGGTAACTCGTAACTCGTGTGGCCGGTGAGCGAAGGGCCGGATATCGAATCAAGACTCTGCTGGGGAAACGCAAAACGCCTCCGGAAGGACAGCCACCGGCGGTATTGACCGAGAGGTCGAGCTTTCCCGCTCTATCTGATCGCCGTACTATCGATCCGTGATCTGGATCGCCGTACTATCGATCCGTGACCTCTTCCCTCAGACCGGTAAAGAGCATTGGGTGGCGAGATGCCCGGCACGTCAGGCGCGCGGCATTAGACCCGAAACTGCCGGCCGTTCAGCAAAGACTCTGGCGATCTTGGCTCCGGGCCTTCACCGACAAAGCGCCTGCGGCGGGCCTGACCGGGGCACTGCTTTTGTTCGGTCTGTCGCTGACGCCCTCCCTTTTGCCCCGGACCTGGCAGGTTCAAGGTGTCGTGTCGGGCGTATCGGCGGCGGTCGGATATGGGCTGGGAGCGGCCCTGCATGCCGCCGTGCGCAGGGTTAAACCAAACAGGCCGTCGGCCGCACGGGCCCGAGGGGGGCTCCTGGCGATTCTTGTCGCGACGATCGTGGCGATTGGTTGGGTGGCGGCGCACGTCTTTTGGCTTGTAGACGTTCGTCGCTTGATGGGGATCGAGCGCAATCTGGCCCTCTACATGATTGCCGTGCCGGTAGTCGCGGTCTTCACCACCTACGTTCTGGTGGTTGCCGGCAGGCTCGTCCGATCGGCCTTCGGCGCGATCGAGAGGCTGCTGTCGCGGCGTCTCCCCCGCCGCTGGGCAATCGCGATCCTGGGGCTGGCGGCTCTGCCGCTCGCCGTCACGATCGTCGATGTGATGATCGCCGGAAAGGTCTTCGGATCCCTGGACAAGGCATACCTGGCGGCGGACAGTAGCCTGGACGACACCGTCCCTGTTCCCACCACAACTCTACGGTCGGGCGGACCCGGCAGCCTCATTTCCTGGAATACGCTGGGTCGCCAGGGAAGGCACTTCGTTGCCGGCGGCCCCAACGCCGCCGCCCTCGAGGCCTTCAACGGTGCGGCTGCCCTCGAACCCATCCGGGTATACGCCGGTCTGGGTTCGGCCGGGACACCCGCCGAGCGCGCCCGTCTGGCCGTCGCCGAGCTGGAACGGACCGGGGCTTTCTCCCGCCGGGCGCTGGTGGTAATCACGACCACCGGGACCGGTTGGGTCGATCCCCACGGCATCGATCCGGTGGAGTACCTCTACAACGGAGATACCGCAGCCGTGGCCATCCAGTACTCCTACCTGCCCAGCTGGTTCGTCATGCTCACGAACCAGGATTTGTCCAAGGAGGCCGGAAGGGCCCTGTTTCAGCAGGTGAGGGCCCGGTGGGAGCAGATTCCGGAACCTTCGCGGCCGGAGCTATTGCTATACGGCGAGAGTCTCGGAGTCTTTGGCTCGGAGGCGATGTTCGCCGATCCTGAGACGATTGGGGAATCAACCGACGGGGTGTTGTGGGTGGGCCCTCCCCGCGCCAGCCGGCTATGGAGCCACTTCACCAGCCGCCGCAACCCGTCTTCGCCGGTGTGGCAACCCGTGTACGGGAATGGGGACCGTGTTCGCTTCGGCTGGGATGGCGAAAGCCTTTCGCAACCGGGCGGCGATTGGCCCCGCCCGCGGGTCGTCTACCTCCAGCAAGGGTCTGACCCGATTACCTGGTGGAGTTCGGATCTGCTGTTCGGGCGTCCCGACTGGATGAGACAACCCCGCAGTCCGGGGGTCTCGGAACGGATGTTCTTCGTTCCGATTGCCACGTTCCTACAGACGACGCTCGACCTGCTGGTGAGCACCGACGTCCCCGAGGGCCACGGCCACCGTTTCGGCACCGCTCAGGCAGAGGCCTGGGCAGCGATCCTCGAACCGCCCGGGTGGACACCTCAGGACACCAGGCGGCTGGTCGCCGCTTTGGCCTCCTGACGGCATTAGGGAATCCATAGACGCGCGCTGCCCAGTATGTTGACTAACATACCCTAGGGGGGTATGGTATGCTCAAAATAGGGGGAGATGCACTAAGATGAGCAGCTCGTACAAGTCGCCTTCAGATGGAGCGGCGTTCAGATACTGACAATCACCGCAAGGCGATGAGCCAAATCCAGTCGGAGCATCCACTGGCAAGGGCGATTGTGGCGGCCGCTTCTGCAGCCGGACCCCCGCCCACGGCCGAAGGCTTTAGAGCACGAACCGGTCGGGGCGTAGAGGCGACCGTAGGTGGCGCACGTGTCGCCATCGGAGGCCCCGCTCTGCTGCGAGAGCTTGATCTCCAAGAACCGGAAGCGATGGCACCCCAACTGGCGGAGTGGAAAAAGCGCGGAGCGGCAGTATTGTACGTCGTCCGGGATGGCAACATCGTCGGCGCCTTCGCTCTCGAGGATGAAATTCGCCCGGAATCGCCCCAGGCCGTCGAACAACTGCACCGACTCGGAATCCGGGTTGCGATGATCACCGGGGATGCTAAGCAGGTGGCAGGGGCCGTGGGCAAGGCCCTCAACATTGACGAGGTGTTCGCTGAGGTTCTGCCAGAGGACAAAGAAAGAGCGGTAAGTCAGCTGCAGGGACGGGGTCTGACGGTCGCGATGGTGGGTCACGGAGTGAACGACGCACCGGCTCTGGCTTCCGCCGATGTCGGTATCGCGATCGGCGCAGGAACCGATGTGGCGATTGAGTCGGCGGGCGTCGTGCTAGCTTCGTCCGATCCTCGCTCCGTGGGGGGGGTAATTCGGCTCTCGCGAGCGAGCTACCGCAAGATGCTGCAGAACCTGGGGTGGGGAGCCGGATACAACCTGGTGGCGATACCCGTCGCCGGGGGCGCTTTGGCGGCGCAGGGCGTTACCCTCTCACCCGCCATGGGTGCGGTCTTGATGAGTGCCTCGACGGTGGTCGTCGCACTCAATGCCCAGCTGCTACGACGGGTTGATCTAAGCTGGCCTGCAACATGAACGAAGATCTGTTCGATCGAAGCCCGACTGGGCTGAAAGCAGCCGTCAGCAGCAAGCCGGTAAGGCTGTCCAACGAAGACACCTACGAATTACGGATCCGGCCGGTCCGAAAGAAGATCGGAAACGCCACAGTGCGGATGCTCGGCTACAACGGGATGATCCCCGGACCGCTTCTGGTAGTCGACCGGGGGTCGCAGGTAACGGTCACCGTATCCAACGAGGCGGATCTCGAAACGACGGTGCACTGGCACGGCCTGCGTCTGAAAAACGCCTTCGACGGCGTTCCGAACTACACCCAAGACCCCATTCCTGTGGGCGGACAGTACTCCTATCGCCTGGACTTTCCGGACGAGGGAATCTTCTGGTACCACCCTCATCTTCGCGAGGATTACAGCCAGGAGCTGGGGCTGTATGGCAACATCTTGGTCGTTCCGAGCGATGCTGACTACTGGAGCCCTGTCGACAGGGAAGTGGTAATTACGCTGGACGACCTCCTGCTCGAAAACGGGAAGATTGCGCCGTTCAGCCGCCGGCACACCAACCGAGCTGCCATGGGCCGATACGGGAATGTCTTCTTAGTTGATGGCCGTACGGACTGGTCATTGCAGACTCGGCAGGGGGAAGTTGTCCGCTTTTTTCTGACGAACACCGCCAACTCGAGAACCTTCAACCTATCGATGCCCGGAGCGGTAATGAAGCTTGTCGGCGGAGATAGCGGACGTGTAGAAGAGGAAGAGTTGGTCGACGAGGTGCTCCTCAGCCCATCCGAGCGGGCGGTCATCGATGTGCTGTTCAACCAAGCCGGCACGGTTGTACTTCAAAGCCGCACCCCCGAGAAGATCTATGAGCTGGGCGCAGTCACTGTCAACGCCACGGACGCCACGGCTTTACGGGAAGAGCGATTTTTCAAGCTGCGACACTTTTCCGCTTTTAGCGACGAAAGACGGCTGCTCCCCAGTGAAGTTGAGAGAGCCGCCGACAAGACGATCCTGCTCGACGGGTCAATGATGATGCCCGAGCACTCAATGTCCGAGCACTCAATGTCCGAGCACTCAATGTCCGAGCACTCGATGCCGGCCGGAGGGTCGAGCGATGCCCGTCTGCCCGGGGTGGCCCCGGCCACGATGACGGAGATCGAGTGGGAAGACGACATGCCGCAGATGAACGCCATGACGACGTCTGCGAACATGGTGTGGTCGATCACCGATTCCGAGACCGGTCTAAGCAATGACCAAATCGACTGGGTGTTCCGCCAGGGCGATCGGGTCAAGATTCGGATCGTAAACCGAATCGACTCGGACCACCCGATGCAACACCCGATCCACTTCCACGGGCAGCGATTGCTGGTTCTCCGGCGAAACGATGACCTCAACCGGAATCTCGTTTGGAAGGATAGCGTGCTGGTGAAGACGGGGGAGGTCGTCGAGGTCTTGATGGACGCCTCGAACCCTGGTTCGTGGATGGTTCATTGCCACATAGCCGAGCACTTCGAGAGCGGGATGATGTTCAGCTTTCGAGTTGACCAACGGGCCTGAGAGGTCGTCTCCAGCAGGACCGCGTATGGTTCTAGTTCAGGACTTCACCAGCCGCCCGATCGCAGCTATGGCCTCCCGCACCATGTCCTGAACGTGGGTCACCGACATATGCCCCTTGGTGAGGTGCCGGTCTTGTCGAACAGCACTGTGGTGATTGCGCGAGTGCGCTCCAGCACGGCGCTGCTCTTTATGAGAACCCGAGGTCGGCCCCTCGTCCCGTGCCAACAAGGATCGCTGTGGGGGTAGCAAGTCCCAAAGCGCAGGGGCAGGCGATGATCAGGACCGCCACCGCCGACAGAAGAACCTGTGCCGGATCGCCCACAACGAGGGTCCATAGTCCGAAGGTCGCAGCTGCCAGCGCCATCACGGCGAGGACGAACACAGCCGACACGCGCTCAGCCAATCGTCGCACCTCGGTTTTGCCGGTTTGAGCGTTCTCGACGAGGCTGATGATGTGAGCGAGCGCAGTGTCGGCCCCCACCCGGGAGGTCCGAATTGTCAGGACGCCCGAGGTGTTTATGGTCGCCCGGAGACCCGGTCGCCAACAATCTTGTCGACGGGCGCGCTCCCCCGGTGAACATGGCTTCGTCGACCGCACTGCCCCCTTCCAGCACTTGGCCGACAACCGGCACCTTTTCACCCGGCCGAACGCGGATGACGTCCCCGACCTGTACCCCGTCAAAAGGACCATCATCTCCCCATCGTCAACCGCCAGCCTCGCCTCCTTGGCTCCAAGCTCCAAGAGAGCTCGAATTGCCTTTCCGGCGCGGGCCCGAGAGTCTTCTACGCGGCTAAAGGACGGCCCCTCAGGAGAACCTTCTACCGGAGGCACCTTCTCCCCGGGGTCCAGCAAGCCGGCCTCGCTCCCCTGCGTTTCCATGTCTTCGCCATTCCTGCGTGGCTATGTTGATCAGCGAAGGCGCTCACCCGGCAGCAATCATGCAGCGGCTCGGTCACAGTTCGGTTGAGGCGACCCTCGACCGTTATGGACACCTGTTCCGAGCTTGGACTTAGGCTCACAGATGGGCTCCAGAGACGGCACATCGTCATTGAGAGATCCATACCCCAACGCCTGACCGGCGCTTACACGTGCTGGACAGGGCAGGCGCAGCCGGACTCAGATGCCGATCGGTGACCGCGGACTAGGCCTCCACCGCGGCGACCGTCCGAGTGGCCAATGGCGTTCGGGAGGTGCCCGACCAAGCCGGGGCCGCATGCTTCCAAGGCGTTGGCTCTTGAGTCCTCAGGCGGCACCTCCCGACTCTGGTGAGATGGGCCGCGGCGGCGAGCTCCGGTTGTTCGAAAGGACCTTGACCGAGCGGTGCGCGAAAATGCGGAAACAACGGAGGAAACCACACATGGCAGACCCGCCTATCGCCGAGCCTGATGGCGACGACAACGTAACCCCCGAGCCGGGGTCCAAGCCCGGCATGCCACGCTGGGTAAGAACCTTTGCGATCATCGCCATAATTTTGGTCCTGGCAGCTGTGGTCGGGTCCTTACCGGCCAACTTGGCGCCGGTGGTGACCACGGCCCCGGTCGCCACACCGGTACAGCCGGCGGCCCCGCACTGTCCTCCGCAGTACAGCTAGACCCGGGAGGCGGTGCGGCGGAAGCGGCGGCCGCGCAAGGGTGGATGCCCTCACCACCTCGACAATGACCTGGGAGCCGAACAAGAGCTGCGCGACACCCGGCAGTGCGGCGACACCGGGGTCGTCGCTTTACGCTCGGGTACCGCCTCCATGACCATGTCTCCCGGTCTCCGCAAGTTGGCCCTCGCCACCCATCTCACCCTCTCGGTCGGCTGGATTGGCGCGGTTGCCGCCTATATGGCTCTCGATGCTGCCGCTGCGACCAGCGAGGATGCACAGATCCTGCGCGCCGCTTACATCGGGATGGAGTTGATTGCGCGAAAAGTCATTGTCCCTGTGGCCTTCGCCTCGCTTCTCACCGGCATCGTCATGTCCCTGGGCACCAAGTGGGGCTTGTTCCGGCACTACTGGGTCCTGATCTCCTTCTTGATGACCATCATCGCCGTCGCCGTGCTGATGGTGGAAACCCAGACCATCAGCTACCTGGCCGCCATGGCGGCAGATCCCACAACCTCGGATGCCGATCTGCGCCGGCTGGGGAACACCCTGGTCCACTCCGTGGGCGCCGCAGTGGTGTTGGTTGTGATCCTTGTTCTCAACCTGTACAAGCCGAGGGGCCTGACCGGGTACGGATGGCGCAAGCAGCTAAGCACACCCCAACGCAACAGCAAGACGAGCAGTTAAAGCGAGCGAGACCGATTTACCGGCAGTTTTTCCAGCACCTTCGAATCACTGATCCAAACGACCCAAAGCAAGAAGAACCTTCGTATGGCTAGCCGAGGGCCTCGTCCTCGCCAATGAGCCCGGGCAGCTCCGCGGGAAGCTCGTGGCGGTGCTCCACGGCCGCGGTGAGGGCGCTGACGGTGTCCTCGAGGTGCACGAAGGCCTGCCTGCGGGAGGGGTCGGCCGTATAGAAGCGGCTGGTGAGCCGCCGCTCAGCGATCCGCCTGATCATGCCGGCCAGCGGCGGGGAGTGGTCCGAGATCGTCGTAGACCCCGGCGAGGCCGGCCAGCACCACGCTGGCCTGGCCCCGGTGGTCGCGCAGGAGCGCTTCGGTACGGATCTTCGACGCCGGATAGGGCCGCCCGGCCGGAGAAGTCGTAGTAGGCCGCCAGGTGCACGACCGACGCCAAGCGGTTGCCGTAGGCGTAGCGGACCGGTTGGAAGCCGGCTTCCACGCTGGCGTCATCGGTGACGTCGACACAGACGCACTTGGCCTCCGGCGGCGGGTGGGGTGGCCGTCCCGATCGAAGCCCACCACGTGGAACCGGGAGGCGCACGAGCGCCGAGCCGATCAGCCCGCTGCTACCAGTGACCACGACCACCTCGGCGCTCGTCCGTGAGCCTCCATGCCGGCAGTGGCAGCGGACGGTGGTGTAGTCATCGGCCGAAGCGGCGGAGGCGGAGGGAGTTGGTCACGACGCTAACGCTGGAGAACGCCATGGCCGCCCCGGCGATGATCGGGTTTAGCAAGCCGACGGCGGCGAGGGGGATGGCGGCGGTATTGTAGCCGAAGGCCCAGCCCAGGTTCTGCAGTATGGTCCGGTAGGTGCGCCGGGACAGGGCGATAGCGGTGACCACGCCGTCGAGGTCGCCGCCCATGAGGGTGATGTCGCTGGACTCGATGGCGACGTCGGTGCCGGTGCCGATGGCGATGCCCAGGTCGGCTTGCACGAGGGCGGGGGCGTCGTTGACGC
>Ga0247713_1001443_pt1 | contig 11829 bp, 10 predicted proteins | sample 21E_NmetaG_FD_189936 | JGI IMG/M metagenome (GOLD analysis project Ga0247713, IMG submission 189936) | Soil microbial communities from hillslope of Landscape Evolution Observatory, University of Arizona, Oracle, AZ, United States - 2-1-E_N | ecosystem: Engineered > Artificial ecosystem >... | reverse complement strand
CTACCGCGGCCTCGCGCAGGTACTTGTCGTAGGTCTCCTCGACGCCGTCCTTGCCGATGCGGTCGCCCTGCGCGAGGCCGCGGTAGCGCTTGAGCTTGAGCTCCTCGGGCGAGATCTCGCGCAGCGTCCCGAACAGGTGCGCGCCGACCTCCTTCTTCGGATAGCTGCGCAGGTACTGGATGACCGGCTTGACGCCGGGGAAGCGCGCCTGGCGCTCCCGCAGGTAGTTGTACGCCGCGCGGTCGACGTCGGTCTTGATCGTGATGGCGGCGTAGGGCGTCTGCGACATCTGCTGGATGACGCGGCGGTGGATCTGGCGCGGGCTGACGTCGATGACGCGGCCCAGGCGCGAGTAGCGGCGCCGCAGCTCCGGGTCGGCCGGCATCGGCGGCACCGGCACCGCGCGCGCCCGGGCGGCGGCCTTGGCGAGCCGGCTCCGCTCCCGGCGCTGCTGCTGTGTCATCGGCTTCTTCGAGCGCCGGCGGGCGCGGTTGAGGTCGCGCAGCCGGTCCGCGGCGGCGAGCCGCTCGCGCTCGGCGGCCGAGACCGCCTTGCCGTAGTCGGCCGCCAGGTCGCGCTCGCTCTGCGGCAGCTCGGTCGGGATCATCTGCACGACCGCCGCCTGGCGCGTCGTGACGAGCTTGCGCCCCTCGCGGTCGACGATGTCGCCGCGCGGCGCCTCGATCTTGATCTTGCGCACGCGGTTCTGCGCCGCCTGCGAGACGTACTCCTCGCCCGAGAGCACCTGCAGGAACCACAGGCGGAAGAACAGCGCAGCGAACAGCACGAGCGCGAAGCCGCCGAGCATCGCCACCCGCACCGCGAGCTGCGGCGTGATCGCCGGACGGCGCTCTTCGAGGGACGGCAGGCTCATGCGCGGCTCAGCGGGGACAGGCCGCCGGTCGTGTACGCGCGCCGCCGGCGGCGCCGCGGATCGTCGGGCAGGTAGGGCAGCAGCACGCGCCGGACGAGGGCGTGGACCGGCAGCGCCAGCAGCGTCGACAGGACGATGGCGAGCAGGATCTCGCGCAGCAGCAGCAGGGACAGCGGAAGGGCGGCACCGAGCAGGAACTGCAGGATGGCGTGCCCGACGGTCGTCACGGACGCCGCGACGGCGCCCACCGCCATCGGCGTCAGCCCGTGGGCGGGGTCGCGCAGCTCGCGCAGGCGCCCGGCGCCGTAGCCCACGAGCGTGAGCAGCAGCGACGTGATCCCGAGCGTCTGCAGCAGCGCCGTGTCGATCAGCAGCCCGACCCCGAAGCCGAAGACGGCGCCCGGCACCGAGCCGCACAGCAGCCCGACCGACATCACGAGCACGGTCGAGACGTCGATCGGGACGCCGAAGACCTCGATCTGGGAGACGGCCGCGACCTGCACGATCACGACGATCACGGCGAGTGCCGTCAGCCGGCCCGCTGAGTTGGGCACCAGGTTCACGGCGTCGGCGTGCCCGTCGGATCCGTGCTGGCCTCGAGCTGCGGCTCGACGTCGCGCGTGAGGATCTCCACCCACAGCAGCGATCCGAGGTCGGCCGCCGGCTTGACGTGGATGCGCCGGTCGAGGTCGCCGTCGCCGATGTCGACGCGGCTCACGCGCCCGATCGGGATGTTCGGCGGGAAGTAGGACTTCAGGCGCGGCGACAGCGACCCGGCGGTCACGACGCGCTCGCCGCGGCGCACGCGCGGCGCCTGCACGAACTCGAGCTCGAGCCCGCCGGGGCGATTGACCGACGCCGAGATCGTCGCCTGCTGGTTGGAGCCCAGCGTGCGCGCCGCCGCCGCGAACTGGTCGTCGGTGATCAGCGTGACGATCGAGTAGCCGGGGGTGACGGCCGAGACGCGGCCGACCAGGCCGTCGCCGTTGACCACGGGCTGGTCGACCCGCACCCCGGCGCTCGACCCCTTGTCGACGGTGATCTGCGAGTAGAACAGGCTCGGCGACCGCGCCGAGACGCGCGCCTTCACCGGCTGGTAGCGCTCGAGGCCCCCGGCCGTGTTGATCTCGAGCATCTTGCGCAGCTGCTGGTTCTCCTGCTCGGCCGCCTGCAGGTCGGTCACCTCGCGCTCGAGCGACTGCGCGCGCTTGAGCAGCTCGTCGCGCTGCTCCTTGGCGTCGAGCGTGTCGCCCACCCATCCGAACAGGTCGCGGGCCGGCTTCAGCGCGCGGCTCGCCCCCTCCTGGATCGGGCCGAGCACCTGCAGCGCCCCGCGCTGCACGGCGTGCAGCCCCCCGCCCGCCGACTCCCCGAAGTACGCGGTCAGCAGGATCAGGGAGAGCGCGACGAACACGGCGAGGACCGCGCGACGACGTCTGACCTGTCTGTCGTACATGGGTGCTGGTAAGTCTCCCACCCGCGGCACGCGCTTCGAAGCGCGGCGGCGGGTCTGACGCGGCGCGCGCGCCTAGCGGCGCGCGGCGCGGCGGTTGCGATTGGTGCCGCGGTTGGAGCGGTGGATCGCCTCGAACTCCTCGAGCGAGCGTCCGGAGCCGACGGCGACGCACGTCAGCGGGGACTCCGCCCGGTGCGCCGGCATCTGCGTCTCCTCGCGCAGGCGCTCGTCGAGTCCCTGCAGCAACGAGCCGCCGCCCGCAAGCATGATGCCACGATCCATGATGTCCGACGCGAGCTCGGGCGGCGTGCGGTCGAGGGTCTCCTTGATCGCGTCGATGATCTGCACGAGCGGCTCCTCGAGCGCTGCGCGCACCTCCTCGGAGGTGAGCACGACGGTCTTGGGCAGCCCGGAGACCAGGTCGCGGCCGCGGATCTCCGCCTGGACCTCCTCCTCGAGGGGGTAGGCGGAGCCGATCTCGAGCTTGACTTCCTCGGCCGTCTGCTGGCCGATCAGGAGCTTGTACTCCTTCTTGACGTAGTTGATGATCGCGTCGTCGAGCTCGTCGCCGCCGATGCGGATCGACTGGCTGACGACGATGCCGCCGAGCGAGATGACGGCGACCTCGCTGGTGCCGCCGCCGATGTCGACGACCATGTTGCCCGTCGGCTCCCCCACCGGCAGCCCGGCACCGATCGCGGCCGCCATCGGCTCCTCGATCAGGTAGGCCTGGCGTGCGCCGGCGCTCAGGCACGCCTCCTCGACGGCGCGCTTCTCCACGCCGGTGACGCCGGACGGCACGCAGACCACCACCCGCGGGTGCGCCCAGCGGTTCTGGTGCACCTTCTGGATGAAGTGCCGCAGCATCTCCTCGGTGACGTCGAAGTCGGCGATGACGCCGTCCTTGAGCGGCCGGATCGCCTGGATGGTGCCCGGGGTGCGTCCCAGCATGCGCTTGGCCTCGATGCCCACGGCGTGGACCTCGCCCGTGCGCGAGTCGATCGCGACGACCGACGGCTCGGACAGCACGATCCCGCGCCCGCGCACGTATACGAGCGTGTTCGCGGTTCCGAGATCGACAGCCATGTCGCGGCCGCCGAAGCCTGTGAGGTAGCCGAAGAAACCCATGAGAGGAGGGCGATCCGGTCGCTGCCGAGCGCGCGGCGCCGGGGAAGGTTCCGCCGCACCTGCGACCGCGCGGCAGTCTAGCGGCTCGCGTCCCCGGCACCTGCGGGCGACGCGCGGGATTTCTGCTGCAAACCGAGCTGCGCGGCTACCGCCTGAGCAGCTCCGGCGCGAGGTCGAGCAGCGTCGCGACCGGCAGGCCGACGACGTTGAGGTAGTCGCCCCGGATCTCGCGCACGAGCGCGGCGCCGCGCGCCTGGATGGCGTAGCCGCCGGCGCGCTCGCGCCACTCGCCCGTGCCGACGTACCAGTCGATCCAGGCGTCGTCGAGGTCGCGGAAGGCCACGTCGGTGACGGCGACGGCCGCGCGGTCGCCGAGGACGAGGCCGCTCACGACCTGATGGGTGCGCCCGGTGAGCGCGCGCAGCGTCCGCGCCGCGTCGGCGTCGTCGGCCGGCTTGCCGTAGATGCGGCCGTCGAGCGCCACCAGCGTGTCGACGCCGAGCACCAGCTCGCCGCCGACCGCCGACGCCTTGCGGCGCGCGTTCTCGAGCGCGACCTCGGACGGGTCCCCCTCGGCGAGCTCGTCGGCCCCCGACGGGCGCACCTCGAACGGGATGCCGAGCTGCTCGAGGATCGCGCGCCGCTGCGGCGACCGGCTGGCGAGGACCAGGGTCAGCTAGAGCTCTCCGAAGAAGATGCCGGCCTCGCGGGTGCCCGATTCGGGCGAGTCGGAGCCGTGGACCATGTTCTTGCCGACCTCGACGGCGTAGTCGCCGCGGATCGACCCCGGCGCCGCCTCGAGCGGGTTGGTGGCGCCGATGACCTGCCGCGCCGCCTTGATGGCGCTCTCGCCCTCCAGCACCATCGCGACGAGCGGGCCGGACGTGATGAACTCCACCAGCTCGCCGAAGAACGGCTTGCCCTCGTGCTCGGCGTAGTGTTGCTTCGCGGTCTGCTCGTCGAGCTGCTTGAGCTCGAGCGCGACGAGGCGCAGGCCCTTGCGCTCGAAGCGCGCGATGATCTCCCCGGTCAGCCCGCGCGCGAAGGCGTCCGGCTTGACCAGGATCAGGGTTCTCTCGATAGCCATGGCGCGGGACAGTAGCCCGCGTGCGGGTCGGGCGGGCCGGCGGCTCGGCGGGCGCCGGCGTTTCCGGCGGCGGGTGAGGACGGGCAGACTCGGCGCCGGCGCGCGGCGGGTGCGCCGCGCGGCGCGGCGCGGCGCCGCTACTCCGACGCGTAGTCGGCCGCCGCCGTCTCCTGCGCGCTGCGGCGGCGCAGGCGCGCGGCGCTGGCGGTGGGCGACGTGGCGGTCGCACCCGGGACGACCTCGGTCTCGCAGTACGGGCACAGCTTCCAGCTCGGATCGAGCGGCTTCGAGCAGCTGCGGCACGGGTCCTTGAGGCGCTGCAGGCAGTTGGGACAGCGCAGGTAGTCCGACCGGATGTCGTGCTCGCAGTACGGGCAGAGGTCCCAGTCGAGCTGGTGCAGGCGTCCCTCGGCCGCGTGCATCTCGAGCTCGCGCAGGCGCACGTCGTCGAGGTACTCCGGCGGGCGGACGATCGCGTAGACCACGGTGCCGACGAACGGGAACAGCGACGCCGCCGTCGCGCACGCGACCAGCATCGGGTCGTCGATGCGGCGGCGGGCGTCGGCGTAGGTCCAGAAGATCAGCGCCACCCACAGCACCGCCAGGAACAGCAGGACCACCTTGACCGCCGTGTCGAGGGCGTTGTTGTTGATCCCGAGGATCGCGAGCGGCAGCACCATGTGTGGGCGGGAAGCGTAGTGGTTGGCGCGGTCGGGCGAGCAGCGCGGGCGCTAGAGGAAAGCCCGGCCGAAGGCGTAGCCGATCACGAAGAAGACGAGGATGACGATCGCCACGACGGCGGCGACCAGGCCGATCATCGCCGGCAGGCTCGGGTGGTCGCGGCGCCTCATCCGCGCAGCTCCTCGAGCTCCGCGCGCAGCCGGTCGAGCTTGTCGCGCTCGGCCTGGACCACCTCGGCGGGCGCGCGCTCCACGAAGCGCTCGTTGGCCAGCTTGCCCTCGGCGCGCCGCAGCTCGCCCTCGAGCGCCTCCAGGCGGTCGGCCCGCCGGCGCTGCTCGGCCTCGAAGTCGACCTCGTCGCTGGCGAACACCTCGAGGACGCCGCGGGGGTACGGGTAGCGCGCCACCGGCTCGCCGGCGTCACCGTCGCGCCACTCCAGCCGCGCCAGCCGCGCGATGGCGTCGGCCGTCGCGTCGTAGCCGGTGAGCCGCGCCGGCACGACCGCACCCGGGCGCACGCCGAGCGAGTCGCGCCAGCCGCGGATGCCCTTGATCGCGTCGATCGCCGCGCCGACCTCGTCCTCGGCCGCCTCGTCGACCGGCCCGAGGTCGCGCTCGGGCCAGCGCGCCTGTGCCAGCAGCCCCTCGGCGCCAGGCAGGTGCGCCCAGATCTCCTCGGTGACGAACGGGATCACCGGGTGCGCCATCGCCAGCGTCTCGGCCAGCACGTGCAGCGCCACGTCGGCGACCGGCTCGCCCTCGCCGTACAGGCGCGGCTTGACCAGCTCGAGGTACCAGTCGCACAGGTCGCCGTAGACGAAGTCGTACAGGCCGAGGGCGGCCCGGTGGAACTCGAACTCCTCGACCGCCCGCGCCGTCGCGTCCTTCGCGCGCGCGAGGCGCGACAGGATCCAGCGGTCCTCGAGCGTGCGCGGCTCGGGGCGCGAAGGCGGGACGGCCGGAGAGATTTCGTCCTCCGGTCCTCTCAAGTTCGGACCTCCGGACGACGTCACGCGCATGAGCACGAGCCGCGACGCGTTCCACAGCTTGTTCGCCAGCTGCGAGCCCTGCGCGATCTTGTCCTCGTTGAAGCGCACGTCCTGCGTCGACGACATCGCCAGCAGCCCGAAGCGGACGGCGTCGGCGCCGTAGGCCGGGAAGTCGCCGCCGTGGGCGAACACCGGCGGGCGCGGGCCGCCCTCGATCAGGGCGAGCGGGTCGATGCCCGTCCCCAGCGACTTGCTCATCCGCCGGCCGTCGGGCGCCTGGATGACCGAGTGCACGTAGACGTCCTCGAACGGGACGTCGCCGGCGAACTCCATGCCCATCATCACCATTCGCGCCACCCACAGGAACAGGATGTCGCGCGCGGTCAGCAGCACGTTCGTGGGATAGAACGCCCGCAGCTCGGGCGTCTGCTCGGGCCAGCCCAGCGTCGCGAACGGCCACAGCGCGCTCGAGAACCAGGTGTCGAGCACGTCCGGGTCGCGCTCCCAGCCGTCGCCGTCGGGCGCCTCGAGGCCGACGTGGGTCTCCTCGCCGCGGTACCAGACCGGGATCCGGTGCCCCCACCACAGCTGGCGGGAGATGCACCACGGGCGGATGTTCTCCATCCATTCCAGGTAGCGGCGCGACTGGCCGTCCGGGACGATGCGGACGCGCCCGTCGCGCACCGCGTCGATCGCCGGGCGCGCGAGCTCGTCCATGCGCATGAACCACTGCAGCGAGATCAGCGGCTCGATGCGCTCGCCGGATCGGTGCGAGTACGGCACGGAGTGCACGAGCGGCTGCGTGCGCGAGATCAGGCCCTGCTCGCGCAGCGCCTCGACCACCGCCTCGCGGCACTCGAGCGCGGTCATCCCGGCGAAGCGCTCGGCGGCGGCGGCGGTCATGCGTCCGTCCTCACCGATCACCGAGACCTCCTCGAGCCCGTGGGCGCGGCCGATCTCGAAGTCGTTGGGGTCGTGCGCGGGCGTGATCTTCAGCGCGCCCGTCCCGAAGTCGGGCTTCACGTACGGGTCGGCGATGATCTTCAGCCGCCGCCCGACCAGCGGCAGGACCGCCGTCTCCCCCACCAGCCGCTGGTAGCGCTCGTCGTCGGGGTGCACGGCGATCGCCGTGTCGCCCAGCATCGTCTCCGGGCGCACGGTGGCGATCGTGATCGAGCCGCCGCCGTCGAGCGGGTAGTCGATCGAGTACAGCGTGTCGGTGACCTCGCGCTCCTCGACCTCGAGGTCGGAGATCGCCGAGCGCGAGCCCGGGTCCCAGTTGACCATGTAGTTGTCGCGGTAGATCAGGCCCTTGTCGTAGAGGTCGACGAAGACCTTCAGCACCGCGCGGACGTACGCGTCGTCGAGCGTGAAGCGCTCGTCCTCGTAGTCGCAGGTCGCGCCGAGGCGCTTGTACTGGCCGATGATCGTCCCGCCGTACTCCTCGCGCCAGCGCCACACGCGCTCGACGAACGCCTCGCGGCCGATCGCTTCGCGGCTCGAGCCCTCCGACAGCAGCAGGCGCTCCACCTGCGTCTGCGTCGCGATCCCGGCGTGGTCGGTGCCCAGGATCCACTTGGTGCGCCGGCCGAGCATCCGGTGGTAGCGGATCAGCGCGTCCTGGATCGCCCCGTTGAGCGCGTGCCCCATGTGCAGCGCGCCCGTGACGTTGGGCGGCGGGATCGCGATCGAGTAGTTCTCCGCGGCGTCGCCGCCGGGCTGCGGGTGGTGCAGCTCCGACGCCAGCCAGCGCTCGGAGACGCGCGGCTCGACGTCGGCGGGCTCGTAGCGGGGAGCGAGGTCCGTCATCGGATTTGGGCAGCGTACTGGCGCCCAAACCCGGCCCGCAGCACGGGCTGCGAGTTCTGGCCCAGGCAGCGCCCCCGGGGGGGTGCTCCCGCCGCGGCCGGCAGGCTGGCCAGCGCGCGCCCGCGCCTGTAGGGTCGGGCCGTGGGCGCGCTCGGGCGGGGTGTGGCGTGACGCGCGAGCACGGCGCGAGCGCCGTCGCCGCGGCACCGGCGCCTGCCGCAGCCCGCGCGTCGAGCGGCGGGCACGGCCCGCAGGTCGCTCTGCCACCGGGGGCCGGTGGCCGCCGCGCTGCAGTGGTCGACCTCCAGCGGGCAGTCGGCAATCGCGCCGTGGCGGGCATCGTGGGCGGCGCGCCCGGGCCGGCGCCGGCGCCGGTTCGCCCGTCTGCGCGCCGGCGGCTCGCGCGGGTGCCCGCCTACCGGCCCAACCCGCCGTGGGCCTGGACCTGCACCAACCAGGGCCCGCACCAGCGCGACCGCCCGTTCTACATCCCCGACGTGATGCCCTGCGAGCCGATGCCCCGCTGGCTGGACCACTCGGCGATCTGGTTCGAGGTGGCGACGCGGTTCATCAGCGAGGCGGTCGCGCGCGTGGACTGCAGGACCGAGGCGCGGGACGTGTGGGCCGCGTACTTCGACGCGACCGGCTCGCCGCGGTTCGTCTGGGATCAGGCACGTGAGCCGGCGAGCTGCGTGATCCGCTCCCTCAGCGGCGACCCGAGCCATGACAGCGAGGAGCTGCCGATCGTGGCCCACGTGGAGACGAACCTCTCGTCGCTGCTGCCCCGTCTGCGCGGCGCAGCGTCGGTGCGGGTGCCATTCGCCGCCGCCGGAGTGCCCCCGCCGCTGCTCACGCCTCCGCTGACCTTCAACGTCAACACGCGCATCGGCGGCCAGCTGTTCGGGGGCGTCGCCGGCCCCTCGGACCACCCGCGGGGAATCGGCACCAACTGCGGAAGCGAGTACGGCGCCGACACGCGCGCGGTCGACGGCGTCGTCGAGCTGGTCAAGGAGGTCGATGCGACGGACCCGAGCCGGATCTGGGTCACGCCCCGCTTCGAGTTCGACTGGCGCATCACGGACGCGGTCGACTTCTGCCCGGGCAACACCGGCGAGCGCGCGCACTACCAGGTCCGCGCCGGCGTGGTGGCGGCCAGCGTCCTCGAGGCCAGCGGGATGGCGCGCGACATCTACGTCGAGGCCCGCTACCGGCGCACGCGCGCGGGCCGGCGTCTGGGGCCGTTCCCGAACCCCGATCCGGCGCCGCCGACCTTCATCACCGTGCCCGCAGAGGCGCTCTTCGGGTTCGACCAGAGCCACCTCAGCCCGCGGGCCGAGCAGGCCCTTCGGACGCGGCTCGGCGACGCGCCGGCCCACCACGACCCGAGCCGGCCGGTGCGGGTGCGCGGGCATGCCGACTCGGTGCCCGGGCCGACGCCCGACTACAACCTGCAGCTGTCGAAGCGGCGGGCCGAGGCCGTCAGGGCCTTCCTGGAGCGCGAGTACCCGAACCTGCGCGGGCACGTCGTCGCCGAGGGCTTCGGCGACACGGTGCCCGTGGCTCCGAACGACACGGCCGAGGGCCGCGCGCGCAACCGGCGCGTCGAGATCGAGCTCGACCGCCGCGCGCCCTGAGCCTCTAGGCCGACTCGGCGGCGGGCTCTTCGCCCGCGTCGTCGTCGGAGGCGACGGTGACGAGCGTCGGGCGGACGCCGCGGTCGACCGTCTCCTTGGTGACGACGCACTTCTTGACGTCGCGGCGCGACGGCAGCTCGAACTGCACCTCGAGGAGCACCTCCTCGATGATCGAGCGCAGGCCGCGCGCGCCCGTCTCGCGGGAGATGGCCTTGTCGGCGACGGAGTTGAGCGCCTCGTCGGTGAAGACCAGCTCGATGCCGTCGAAGGCGAAGAAGCGCTGGAACTGCTTGACGATGGCGTTGCGCGGCTCGGTGAGGATCGTGATCAGGTCGTCGCGCGAGAGCTGGTGGACGGCGCTGCAGACCGGCAGGCGGCCGATGAACTCGGGGATCAGGCCGTACTGCATGAGGTCCTCGGGCAGGACCTCCTCGAACAGCTCGCCCGTGTCCTTGTCCGCCTTGGTCGTCAGCGTGGAGCCGAAGCCGACGCCCTTGTGGCCGATGCGGCGCTCGATGACCTTGTCGAGGTCGGCGAACGCGCCGCCGCAGATGAACAGGACGTTCGTCGTGTCGATGGTGAGGAACTCCTGGTGCGGGTGCTTGCGCCCGCCCTGCGGGGGCACCGACGCGGTGGTGCCCTCGAGGATCTTCAGGAGCGCCTGCTGGACGCCCTCACCCGAGACGTCGCGCGTGATCGACGGGTTGTCCGCCTTGCGGGCGATCTTGTCGACCTCGTCGATGTAGATGATCCCGGTCTCGGCCTTCTTGACGTCGAAGTCGGCGGCCTGGATCAGCTTGAGCAGGATGTTCTCGACGTCCTCGCCGACGTAGCCGGCCTCGGTCAGCGCCGTGGCGTCGGCGATCGCGAACGGGACGTTGAGGATGCGCGCCAGCGTCTGCGCCAGCAGCGTCTTGCCGCAGCCCGTCGGGCCGAGCAGCAGGATGTTCGACTTCTGCAGCTCGATGTCCGGCTCGGCGTTCTGCATGAGCTGGACGCGCTTGTAGTGGTTGTAGACGGCCACCGACAGCGTGCGCTTGGCCTGCTCCTGCCCCACGACGTACTCGTTGAGGACGGACCAGATCTCCTTCGGCTTCGGCAGGTTGTCGATGTCGAAGGTCGGCGGGGCGGTGAGCTCCTCGTCGATGATCTCGTTGCAGAGATCGATGCACTCGTCGCAGATGTAGACGCCGGGGCCCGCGATGAGCTTCTTGACCTGCCGCTGCGACTTCCCGCAGAAGGAGCAGAGGAGCTGCTCGTTGGAGTCCGTGGGTCGGGCCATCGCGTGCTCGTTCTTTCGCGTCGTCGGCTCGTTTCCTCCCGGCACGGCGGCGACGCGTCCGGGCGAGTCTAGCAACGGTCCCGGGGCCGCCGACAGGCCTCCGGGAGGGGTGCTCGCCCCATCCAACGGGGCGGGGCGGCGTCAGCTGCCGGGCGTCCAGAGCTTCTCGCGCGCCGCGGCCCGCTCCGGCGCGATCGGCTTCGCCGAGTCGACCACGACGTCGAGCGCCTTGGCGTGCGCGACGTCCTCGCGCAGCGCGTCGAGGCGGCCGGCGGAGCGGATGCGGTCGAGCAGCTTCTTCGGCGTCGTGCGCGAGCGCTCGGCGTCGCCGGCGAGCGCCTCGAGCAGGTCCTGGTCGCTGGGATCGATGCCCTCCGCCTCGACGATGGCGGCGAGGACGGCCTCGCGCCGCAGCTGCTGCTCGGCGTCGGGCTTGGCCTCCTCGACGACCTCCTCCTCGGTCTTGCCGGAGAGCTTGAGGTACGTCGCGCGGTCGATGCCCTGGTGGGAGAGGCTGTGCGCCATCTGGTCCCACAGCTCCTTGGCGCGGGCGCTGACGAGGTCGTCCGGGACGCTGACGGTGGCGTTGGCGACCGCCGCGTCGAGCGCGGCCTGCCGGAAGCGGGTCTCGAGCTGCGCCGACTCCGCCTCGGCGATCCGCCCGCGGATGTCCTCGCGCAGCTCGTCGACCGAGTCGAAGCCCTGTTCGAGCGCGAAGTCCTCGTCGAGCTCGGGGAGCTGCTTGACCTTGACCTCCTTGACGGTGACGGCGAACTCCGCCTGCTTGCCGGCGAGCTCGGCGGCGCCGTAGTCGCCGGGGAAGGTGATGGTGACCGTCCGCTCGTCGCCCGCCGCGGCGCCCTCGAGCTGCTCCTCGAAGCCAGGCACGA
>Ga0247713_1001442_pt1 | contig 11840 bp, 14 predicted proteins | sample 21E_NmetaG_FD_189936 | JGI IMG/M metagenome (GOLD analysis project Ga0247713, IMG submission 189936) | Soil microbial communities from hillslope of Landscape Evolution Observatory, University of Arizona, Oracle, AZ, United States - 2-1-E_N | ecosystem: Engineered > Artificial ecosystem >... | reverse complement strand
CGCGGCGCTGTGCGAGCTCGCGGCGGAGACCGCCGGCGGCGGCGCGCTGGAGGAGCTCCGCGCGGAGCTGGCGGCGCTCCGGCTGCGGGAGAACCCGCCCGGGATCGAGGAGGCGGAGGAGGCGGCGCTCGCGCTCGAGCGCGCCGTCGGGGGCGAGCCGCGCCTCGCGTCGCCCGCGTACCTCGACGGCGTCGGCGCGGCGACGCGGCGGCTCGAGCTCGCGCTCGGGCAGACGTCGTCCCCGTTCGCGGAGGCGATGAAGCTCTCGCACGGCGCCGTCGAGGAGCTGGCGGCGGACGTCGAGGGCGGCTACAAGCGCGCGCTCGACTGACGCGGGCTGGCAGACTGGCGGCATGGAGGGTGGATTCGGCTTCCCGTTCGGCGGCGACCCCGAGGATCTGATGCGCGGGTTGCAGGAGTTCGCGGCGAAGCAGGCGGAATCGGTCGCGGAGGCGCAGCGGGAGCAGTTCGCGACGCTGACGCTCAACACGGCGGTCGAGCTGACGGCGGCGGCGCTCCAGCGCGTCGACGCGCGCGGCGGCCCCGACGAGCAGGCGATCGCCCTCCGCGACGCGATGCGCGTCCTCTTCCCCGAGGCGGTGGCGCTGGTGAGCGCCGCGCGCCAGGGGTTCATGCGCGAGCGCTAGCCGCACGCTCGCTCGTCGTCGGTGCAGGACGCGGCCCGCGCGGCCACCTGTGGACGCTCCGTCACCGTTTCGTTCGAGGGTCTGACCCCGGAACGGAAGCGTCACGGAAGCGTGACGAGACCGCCACGGCGCGCCTGTTCATGCGGGTTCCGCGACCGGCCGTTGCGGACGGCTGTGGACGGAGCGTCACCGTTCCGTTCGAGGGTCTGACCCCGGAACGGAAGTGTGACGGGCACGCCGGGCCGCTTGCCGCGGGCGGCACGCGCGGCGGCGCCTACAATCGGCGCGCCCGTGGCCCTCTACGACCGCGCGATCGTCCGCCTGCTGCCGGCGGTGCCGAGGCCCGTCGTCCGGCGCCTCTCCGAGCGCTACATCGCCGGCCCCGCCCTCGCCGACGCGGTGCGCGCCGTCCGCGAGCTGAACGCGGCCGGGAAGACGGCGACGATCGACGTCCTCGGGGAGGAGATCACCAGCGTCGAGGAGGCGCGCGCGATCACCGACGCCTACGAGGACGTCTTCGCGGAGATCGAGCGCAGCGAGCTCGACTCCACCGTCAGCGTGAAGCTCACGGGGCTCGGGCTGAAGCTCGGCTACGACGTCTGCCGCGCGCACCTCGAGGAGGTCGTCCGCGACGCGGCCGAGCGCGGCAACTTCGTCACGATCGACATGGAGGACTCGAGCACGACCGACGAGACGCTGCGCCTGTACCGCGAGCTGCGGGAGCAGGGGCTCGAGAACGTCGGCATCGTCCTCCAGGCGTCGCTCCGCCGCACCGTCGCCGACATCGACGCGCTCGCCGACCTGCGCCCGAACACGCGCCTCTGCAAGGGGATCTACGTCGAGCCGGAGGAGCTGCAGTTCCGCGACCCCGACGCGGTGCGGCTCAACTTCGTCCGCGCGCTCGAGGCGCTGCTCGACGCCGGCTGCTACGTCGGCGTCGCCACGCACGACGACTGGCTGCTCGGCGAGACGCGGCGCGTCGTCCGCGAGCGCGGCCTCGACACCGACGCGTACGAGTTCCAGATGCTCCTCGGCGTCCGACCCGAGCTCGGCGACGGCCTCGTCCGCGACGGGCACCGGCTGCGGATCTACGTCCCCTTCGGCGAGCACTGGTACGAGTACTCGCTCCGGCGGCTGCAGGAGAACCCGGCGATCGCCGGCTACGTCGCCTCGGACACGGTCGCGCGGCTGCTCGGCCGCGGCTAGGGCGGCGGCGGCCCGGGCGCGACGTCGTCCTCGACGACGACCTCGCGGTCCTCGACGACGCGGCGCGGCCGCTCGACGACGCGGCGCCGCGCCGGCGCCTCGTCGACGTACTCCGTCCGCCGCGCGGTGCGCGTCGTCCACGGCGACCAGAGGATCAGGGTGAGCAGGAACGCGATCACGCCGACGATCAGGAGGATCCACCCGACGGCGTCGATGCTGATCCCGGCCACCTCGGCGGTGACCGCCCAGATCAGGATCGCGCCCGCGGCGATCAGGATCAGGCTGACGACGAGACCCATCGGGTTCCACATGTCGCGCCTTCTGCCCCGAGAGCGGCGAGCCCCAAACGTGCGCGGGCTACGCCAGCGGACGCGCCGCCACGACGACGAACGCGCCGGGGAACGGGGTCGCGCGCCGCTGCGGCTCGAGCGCGCGCAGCTCCTCGAGTCGCCGCACCACGAGCCCGGCGCGCGCCAGCCCCGTCACGAGCGCCCCGAGCGTCGGCGCGGCGCCGCCGAAGTAGTCGCGCCGCCAGCGCAGCATGGGGTCGAGCGCGGCGCCGGCCGGGTGCGTCCCGAACGCGAGCACGTAGCCGCCCGGGCGCAGCGCGGCCTCGACGCCGCGCCCCCACGCGCGCGGGTCGCGGACGGCGTCGGCGTGCGCGAGGACGAGGTGGAACCGACCGCGCTGCAGCTCGAGCGGGAGCGCGTGCGGGTCTCCGCGGATCCACGCAGCCGTCGGCGCCGTGTCGTGCCCCGCGCCGACGTCGTCGACGACGACGGTGAGGACGGCGCCCCTCTCGACCAGCTCCGCAGCCGCGTCGGCGCCGCCCCCGAGCTGGAGCACGTGGCGCCCGTCGAGCTCGGGGAGCCGCTCGCGCACCGCCGCGGGGAGGCCGTCGCGCGTCGCCTCGCGCTGGTGCGCCTCGTCCCACGCGCGGAGGTTGTCGCCGGTCGGCTCCACGCTACGCGAGCAGCGAGAAGCCGCCGTCGACGACGAGCGTCTGCCCGCGGATCATCTCCGCCTCCGGCGAGCAGAGGAACGTCACCGCCGCCGCCACGTCGTCGGGCTCGACGAGCCGTCCGGCGGGCGTCCGGCCGACGGTCGCGAGCATCTCGTCGCGATTCGGGAAGTGCTCCAGCGCGCCCGTCTCGACGACGCCGGCGGACACGGCGTTCGCGCGGATCCCGCGCGGGGCGAGCTCCACCGCCAGGTACCGGACGACCGACTCCAGCGCCGCCTTCGACGTGCCCACGAGCACGTAGTTGTCGAGCACCCGCTGGGAGCCGAGGCTCGAGATGCCGACGACCGAGCCGCCCCGCGGCATCGCGGGCGCGGCGGCGCGCGTCAGCGAGAGGAGCGCGCGCGCGTTCGCCGCGAGCGTCCAGTCCCAGTGCTTGTCCTCGGTCTCGAGCGCGGGGCGGATGACGCCGGTGGCCGCGTTGTGGACGAGCACGTCGAGCGGCCCCAGCGCCGCGACCTCGGCCGCGACCCGCTCGGAGGAGACGTTGCCGCGGACGAGCGGCACCTCGGCGCCGCGCTCCCGCAGCTCCACGGCCGCAGCCTCCGCGGCGTCGTCGTTCCGCAGGTACCCGATCGCGACGCGAGCAGCGCCGAGGTCGGCGAAGCGGCGCGCGATCGCGAGGCCGATCCCGCGGGTCCCGCCGGTCACGAGGACCGACGCGCCGTCGAAGCGCGTCATCGGCCGTGCGGCAGGGGCGCGTCGGCCGGTGCGGAGCTCGGCAGCTGCTCCCATCCGGGACGCGTGCGCGGCTCGCGGCCGCCGTCGTCCGCCTTCGTCGAGGCGTGGCCGAGACGATCGAGCAGCTCCATCCGCTCCTCGCCGTGGCGGCGGACCGGGTGATCCTCGCGGAGGTCGGCGATCAGCTGCCGCACGCGGGCGCGGATCTGGTACGCGAAGTGCGGCGTCGCGGGCCCGACGAGGGCGTCGACGTCGTCGATCGTCGGCTCCACGGCCGGGAGCCTAACGGTTCGGCAGCGGCGTCAGCTGCACTGCGCGAGCGCCTTGCGGGCGTCCGCGACACGCTTCACCAGGGCCTGCTCGCGCTTCATCATCTCCTGGTACTGCGCGTTCTGCTGCTTGACGAAGGCCGCGCGGAGCTTCCCGTTGCGCGTCCGCTGGAAGTACGCCTGCCGGGCCTTGACCTGCGCGGCGCGGAACTGCATCCGCTGCGCGCGGAACGCCTGGAGCGACGCCTCGGCCGCGCGAACCGCAGCCTGCCGCTGCTGCTTCTCCGCCGGCGGGCAGTACTTCGCGGCGGCGGCGCTCGCGTTCGGCGACGCCGGGGCCGTCACCGCGGCGGGCGCGGCGAGGGCGATCACGGCGCCGACACCGACGACGGCGGCGGCGGACGCGGAGGCGAGCATCAGGCGGAGCGGCTTCACGGCGGGGACGTTACCGCTTACAACCCGTAACGGACTCCCCCGGAAGGGGGATCTCTCGCGCGATCGCCGGCTCGCCCGGGTCGATCGCGCACGCACGCGCGAGCGCGGCGTCGCGCCGCGTCTCGTCCGACGCGGCGACGGCGACCCACGGGCGCGCGTCCCAGGGGAGGAGCCGGGCCGCGAGCGCCGCGCGCTCCTCGGACACGGGTGCGGTCTCGACGAGCGCGGCGCCGATCCCGTGGAGCGCCGCGGCGACGCCGGCGACGAGCGCCGCCGCGGCCAGTGCGAGGTCGCGGGGCGGGCGGAGCGGGGGCCCGTCGCGCGCGAGCAGCGTCCCGGCGGCGGCGATCGCGGGGAGGGTCGCCGCCGGCAGCTCCCACGTCCAGTCCGCCGCGGCCTGCAGCGCCCACGCGGCGACGACCGCGGCGGCGACCGGCGGCCAGCCCTCCGCGCGGCGGCGCGCGCCCGCCGCGAGCGCGAGCGCGACGACGGCGACGAGCAGCACGACGCCGGGCGCGCCGAGCTCCGCGAACGCCTCGAGGTACAGCGAGTGCGCGTCGGCGGGGCCGAGCGCCGACCCGGTGCGCTCGGCGTGCGCGCGCTGCCACGTCCCGGCGCCGCCGCCCGTCACCGGGCGCTCGATCCCCTGCTCCCAGGCCGTCCGCCAGAGCTCCGCGCGGCCGTGGCCGGAGACGTCGAGCAGCCGCCGCGCATCGCCCTCGTCCGCGGCGGGGGCGGCGAAGCGCGCCGCGAGCGGCTGCGCGAACGCGACGGCCGCCGCCGCCGGGACGGCGACGGCGGGGAGTGCCGCCTTCCGCGGCACCGCGCCGCGCAGCCACGCGAGCAGCGCGAGCGTCGCGAGACCCGCGAGGAGCGCGCTCCGCGAGAGCGTCAGCGCCGCCGCGAGGCACGAGACGGCGCCGGCGGCGACCGCGGCGCGGCGCGGCAGCCCCGGCAGGAACGAGAGCAGCACGCCGGTGACGGCGACGAGGCCGAGCCCGTTCGCGTACGTGACGGGCCAGTCGAGGCGGCCGTCGCCGACGCCGAGCGCGCGTCCCGCGAGCGCGACCGCCGACACCGCCGTCGCGCCGCCCCACAGCCCGCGCAGGAGCAGCGTCCGGTCCGCCCACTCGCCCAGCAGGAGGGCGGCCGCGTAGAGCGCGGCGAGCGGAGCGGCCGCGAGCGCCGCCGCGGGCGCTCCCCAGACGGCCGAGACGAGCGTCCACGCGACGAACGCGCCGAGCAGCGCCGCACCCGCCGACGGGCGCGGCCCGGGTGCGAGCGCCGCGATCGCCGCGAGCGCCAGCAGCAGTCCCGCGGCGAGGAGGGAGTACGTCGACTCGACGTACCCGCCGGCGAGCGCCGCGGCGGCGAGCCAGGCGCCGACGAGTAGGGTCGCGGCCGTGCTGCGCCGCCCGTCCACGGTGGAGCTGATGCTCCTGACGACCGTCGTCGTCTGGGCGCTCAACTTCACGGTCACACGCTACGCGCTCACGCACGGGTGGCACCCGCTCGCGTACTCGTCGCTGCGGTACAGCGCGGGCGCGCTGCTGTTCGCCGGGCTCACGTACGGGATGGAGCGGACGTTCCGCGTCGGCGGCCGCCGCGACCTGCTGCTGCTCGGGCTCGCCGCCGCGCTCGGCGTCGTCCTCAACCAGCTCGCCTACGTCTACGCGATCAAGCTGACGACGGCGACGACCGTCGCGCTGATCCTGGGGATCACGCCGATCCTCACCGGCGTCGTCGCGTTCGCGGTCGGGCTCGAGCGGCTGCCGCTGCGGTTCTGGGTCGCGGGCGTCGTCTCGTTCGGCGGCGTCGCGCTCGTCGCCGCGGGCAGCGCGGGCGCCGCCGTGAAGCTCCACGTGCTGGGCGACCTGCTCGCGGTCGCGACGGCCGCGACGTGGGCGGCGTACTCGGTGCTGATCGCGCCGCTGATGCGCCGCTACTCGCCGTACCGGATCAGCGCCGTCGTGCTCGTCGCCGGCTCGCTGCCGCTGCTCCTTCTCGGCGCGCGCCAGATCGCCGACCAGGACTTCGCGGCGCTCGGCGGCCTCGCCTGGGCGGCGATCGTGTTCGCGACGCTCGGGCCGCTCGTCCTCACGAACGTGCTCTGGTTCCGCGCCGTCGCGAGCGTCGGCCCGTCCCGCGCGACGCTGTTCGCGAACGTGCAGCCGTTCATCGCCGCCGTGATCGCGATGCTCGTGCTCGCCGAGCGGCTCGCCCCGCTGCAGGTGGCGGGCGGGTTCGCGATCGGCGCCGGGATCCTGCTCGCGCGGCGCCGCGGGACGCCGCCGGTGCCAGAATCGCCGCTCCAGCCACCGAAGGAGGACTCGCGATGAAGCTCGGCCTCGGTTCCATCCTCACGCTGATCGCCGTCGTCATCTTCGTGCTCGCCGCGCTCGGCGTCGGGTTCGGCGGGCTCGCGCTCGTGCCGCTCGGACTCGCGTTCTTCGCCGCCGGGCACCTCGTGTAGCGGGATAAGATCCGCTCCATGTCCGCGGCGGACTTCATGCCGCTCGACGGGTGGGACCACCTCGAGCTCTACGTGGGGAACGCGAAGCAGGCGGCGTTCTTCTACGAGCGCGCCTTCGGCTTCACGCGCACCGCGTACGCCGGGCCGGAGACGGGCGTGCGCGACCGCGCCTCGTACGTCGTCGAGCAGAACGACATCCGGTTCGTCCTGACGAGCGGCCTCCGCTCGGACAGCGAGATCACGCGGTTCGCGTGCAGGCACGGCGACGGCGTCAAGGACATCGCGCTCCAGGTGCCCGACGCGGCGCACGCGTTCGGGGAGGCCGTCGAGCGCGGCGCGCGGCCGGTGTCGGAGCCGCGCTGGGTCGAGGACGAGCACGGGCGCGTGCAGCTGGCGACGATCGCGACCTACGGCGACACCGTCCACACGTTCGTCGCCCGCGGCGACTACGCGGGGCCGTACCTCCCGGGCTACGTCTCGCTCGTCTCGAACGGCGCCTCCCGCACCGGCGTCGGCCTGAAGGCGGTCGACCACTGCGTCGGCAACGTCGAGCTCGGGAAGATGGACGAGTGGGTCGGGTTCTACGAGCGGACGATGGGCTTCGCGAACATGCTCCACTTCGGCTCCGACCAGATCCACACCGAGTACTCCGCGCTGATGTCGAAGGTCATGGCCGACGGCGAGGGGAAGGTGAAGTTCCCGATCAACGAGCCGGCGGAGGGCAAGCGGAAGAGCCAGATCGACGAGTACCTCGAGTTCAACGAGGGGCCGGGCGTGCAGCACGTGGCGATGACGACCGACGACATCGTCGGGACGGTGGAGGCGCTGCAGGAGCGCGGAGTCCTCTTCCTCGACACGCCCGACTCGTACTACGAGGACGTGGCCGACCGCGTCGGCGCGATCGCGGAGGACTACGCGGCGCTGCGGCGGCTGAAGATCCTCGCCGACCGCGACGAGGACGGGTACCTGCTGCAGATCTTCACGAAGACCGCGCAGGACCGGCCGACGCTGTTCTTCGAGGTGATCGAGCGCCACGGCGCGCGCGGCTTCGGCGAGGGGAACTTCAAGGCGCTGTTCGAGGCGATCGAGCGCGAGCAGGCGCTCCGCGGCAACCTGTAGCCGCGTTTCCGGCGGCGCCGCCGCGGCGATCACACGGGCGGTGATCGAGTACCTGACGACGCCCGCGCGGCAGGCGGCGACGCTCGAGGAGGCGGCGCACCGGCCGTGGCCGCTGCCGAGCAGCAGCTGGGTGATGGGGCAGACGTGGGAGGACCTCCTCTTCGCGCACTGGCGCGTCCCCGAGGAGCAGCTGCGCGCGCACGTCCCCGCGTCGCTCGCGCTCGACACGTACGACGGCGAGGCGTGGCTGGGGATCACGCCCTTCCGCGTCACCGGCCTGCGCGGCCGCGGGATGCTCCCGCTGCCGCGGATCTCGAGCTTCCTCGAGCTGAACGTGCGCACGTACGTGACCCACGGCGAGAAGCCGGGGATCTGGTTCTTCAGCCTCGACGCGGAGAGCCCGCTCGCCGTCGAGGCGGCGCGGCGCGGGTACCACCTCCCGTACTTCCGCGCGCGGATGAGCGCGGCCGCGCGCGGCGGGTGGATCGACTACTCCTCCTCGCGGCGCGACGAGCGCTCGAAGCCGCGCGTCTTCAACGGGCGCTACCGCGGCGACGGCGACGTCTTCGCCGCCGAGCCGGCGTCGCTGGAGTGGTTCCTCGCGGAGCGGTACTGCCTGTACGCGCTCGACCGGCAGGGGCGGCTCCTGCGCGCCGACATCCACCACCCGCCGTGGCCGCTCCAGCGGGCCGAGGCGGAGATCGACCTGAACACGATGCCGCCGGACGGGATCGAGCTCGGCGACGACGAGCCGCTCTGCCACTTCGCGCGCAGGCAGGACGTCGTGATCTGGGCGCCGGAGGCCGTCTCGTCCTGAGCCGCGCTCCCGGGTAGGGTCCCGGGCCATGCCGTCGATCGAGACGAAGCGATTCGACGAGCCGGACGAGCTCGTCTCGCTCCCGCACCTGACGCAGCACGTCGTCCTCATCGGCGACACCTACGTCGCGCGCGTCGTGCACCACGCCGGCTGGAGCTGGGAGGAGCACGTGAAGCCCGTCGTCGGCACGACGAGCTGCATGCACCACCACCAGGGGGTGCTCCTCTCCGGCGAGTTCGTCGTCGAGACCGACGCCGGGGCGCGGCGGCACGTCCGCGGCGGCGAGGCGTACGACATCCCGCCGGGCCACACGGCGTGGGTCGTCGGGGACGTCGACGCCGTCGCGATCGAGTTCACGGGCGCGCGCGGCTGGGCGAGCCCGGCGGACCCGGGCGAGCGCGTGCTCGCGACGCTCCTCGTCACCGACATCGTCGGGTCGACGGAAGCCGCCGCCCGGCTCGGCGACGCGGCGTGGAAGCAGCTGCTCGCGCGCCACTTCGAGTCGACGAGGCGGGAGCTCGACAGGTTCCGGGGCGTCGAGGTCTCGGGGACGGGCGACGGGATCGTCGCGATGTTCGACGGCGCCGCGCGCGCGGTCCTGTGCGCCCTCGCGCTCCGCGACCGGGCGAGACGCGACGGCCTGGAGATCCGCGCCGGCGTCCACAGCGGCGAGGTCGAGCGGCAGGCGGACAACGTCCGCGGCGTCGCCGTCCACGCGGCGGCGCGCGTCGCCGCGGCGGCGGGCGCGGGGGAGGTGCTCGTCTCCGCGACCACCGACAGCCTCCTGGAGGGCGCGGGGATCGCCCTCGAGGACGCCGGCGAGCACGAGCTGAAGGGGCTGACCGGGCGCAGGAGGCTGTACCGGGTCCGGGGCGGCGCCGCGTAGCCGGGTCGTGTCCCCGCAGCGGCGCACGGCGCTCGTCTCGGTCGCGGCCGCGTCGCTGCTCGTCGCGGTCAAGCTCGCCGCGGGTCTCGCCACCGGAAGCCTCGGGCTCGTCTCCGACGCGCTCCACTCGGCGAGCGACCTCGTCGCGGCGCTGCTGACGTTCTTCGCGATCGGCGTCGCGGCGCGACCGGCCGACCCGGGGCACCAGTACGGGCACGGCAAGGCGGAGCACCTCGTCGCCCTCGCGGAGGGCGTCCTCCTCGTCGGCGCGAGCGCGTTCATCGGCTGGAAGGCGATCTCGCACCTCGCGGGCGTGACCGAGCCGGCGGTCGACCCCGCCTGGTACGCGTACCTCGTCCTCGTCGGCGTCATCGCGGTCGACGCGAGCCGCGCGGCGATCTCGTACCGCGTCGGACGCCGCTACGGAAGTCCGGCGCTCGAGGCGAACGCGCTCCACTTCGCGAGCGACCTCGGCGGCTCGCTCGCCGTGCTCGGCGGGCTCGCGCTCGCCGCGGCCGGCTACCCCCTCGCGGACTCCGCCGCGGCGCTGCTCGTGGCGGTGCTCGTGCTCGCGGCCGCGGCGCGCCTGATGCGCCGCAACGTCGACGTGCTGATGGACCGCGCGCCCGCGGGCGCGGACGCGTCGGCGCGCGAGGCGATCGGGGCGATCCAGCCGCCGGTCGCCCTGCGGCGGCTCCGCGTGCGGCACGCCGCCGGCCGCCATTTCGCGGACGTCGTGATCGGCGTGCCGCCCGAGGCGCCGGTCGGCCAGGGGCATGCCGCGGCCGACGCGGTCGAGGCGGCGGTCGAGCGGGCGCTGCCGGGGAGCGACGTCGTCGTGCACGTCGAGCCGCACGCGGGAGACGCGGCGCTCCGCGAGCGGGCGCTCGCGGCCGCGGCGGCGGTGCCGGAGGTGCGGGAGGTGCACAACGTCTCCGTCGTGCACGTGGGGGAGCGGACGGAGGTGTCGCTGCACCTGAAGCTCCCCGGTGCGCTGCCGCTCGAGCGCGCGCACGCCGTCGCCACGGCCGTCGAGCGCGCGATCGCCGCCGCCGTCCCCGGCGTCGACGCCGTGCACACGCACCTCGAGCCGCTCGCGGAGGCGGCGGCGGGGCGCCGCGCCGCCCACGGCGACGAGGCCGCGGCGATCGAGGCGCTCGTCCGGGAGCTGACGGGCGCGGAGCCGCGCGAGGTGCGCTTGCTCCAGACCGACGCCGGCCTCGTCGGCTTCCTCACGCTGCGGGTCGACCCGGCGCTGACGCTCGCGGAGGCGCACAGGCGGGCGAGCGAGGTGGAGGCGCGGTGCCGGGCGGCGCTCCCCGCGCTCGCCGACCTGATCGTCCACACCGAGCCGTGACGGGCGGGGGTATCCTGCGGGCATGCCGTTCTACCACCGCCTCGGCGACGTCCCGCGCAAGCGCCACGTGCAGTTCCGGGAGAACGGGACGCTCCTGACCGAGGAGGTGATGGGCCTGGAGGGGTTCTCGGGGAACGAGTCGATCCTCTACCACCTCCACTCGCCCTGCCGCGTGAAGGAGCTCGGCGACTTCGAGCCGATCGAGCGCGAGGAGTGGGTGCCGGACGCGCACGCGCACCGGCTCTTCGACACGTGGGACGTGCCGGTGGAGGGCGACGAGATCACCGGCCGCCGCCTGTTGATGTGGAACAACGACGTCGAGATCTCGATCTGCCGGCCCGACGAGCGGATGGACTACTTCTTCCGCAACGGCGAGGGCGACGAGGTGATCTTCGTCCACGAGGGCTCGGGGACGCTCGAGACGATCTTCGGCGACCTGCCGTACAGGCCGGGCGACTACGTCGTGATCCCGCGCGGCACGACGTACCGGTTCCTCGCCGACGAGGACGTTCCGCAGCGGTACCTCGTCTTCGAGACGCCGGGCCTGATCGAGATCCCGAAGCGGTACCGCAACGCCTACGGGCAGCTGATGGAGCACGCGCCGTTCTACCACCGCGACCTCCACCCGCCGACCGAGCTGAAGACGGTGCGCGAGCGCGGCGACTTCCCCGTGAAGGTGCGCGTGCGCGGCGGCTACCAGACGTACGTGCACGACTTCCACCCGTTCGACGTCGTCGGGTGGGACGGCTACCTGTTCCCGTGGACGTTCTCGATCCACGACTTCGAGCCGATCACCGGCCGGATCCACATGCCGCCGCCGTCGCACCAGACGTTCTCGGGGCCGAACTTCGTGATCTGCTCGTTCTGCCCGCGGAAGCTCGACTTCGACCCGCTGGCGGTGCCGATCCCGTACCACCACTCGAATCTCC
>Ga0247713_1001441_pt1 | contig 11844 bp, 4 predicted proteins | sample 21E_NmetaG_FD_189936 | JGI IMG/M metagenome (GOLD analysis project Ga0247713, IMG submission 189936) | Soil microbial communities from hillslope of Landscape Evolution Observatory, University of Arizona, Oracle, AZ, United States - 2-1-E_N | ecosystem: Engineered > Artificial ecosystem > Mesocosm... | reverse complement strand
CCCCGCGGCCCCGCCGGGGCCTCCGATGACCTGTCCGGTCTCGGGGTCGATCATCAGGCCTTCGTCGCTCCCTGCCGTCGTCCCGGGTCCCGCGGTTAGCGGACCTGCCGAGTTGCCTCCCGGGCCCCCGGTCGACGGCACGACCGCGACGAGCAGGACCTGTACGGCGGCGAGGATCAAGAAGGGGGCGTACCTGCGGGCCAATGTCGACGTGAAGCTCAAGCCGTCGAACCCCTCCCCGTCGTGGGCGGAGCCGATTGTACCAACGGGGGAGGTACCCGACCCCTGGACCCCGGGGGGTGGGGGTCCGCCTCGCGGCGGACCCCCGTCCCGTGGACGATGCGTCGGTGCTTAGACCTGGGCCACGTGCAGCGGGTCGATGCCCGCGCTCGCGTTCCAGGCTGCGACGCTCCCCGAGACCTGCGTTCCAGCCACAGCATCGCCACTGTCCGTAGACAGGCTCTGCGAGCCGCTCACAGCTGAATCGCCGTTCTGGGAGGCGTGCGCGGTGTCACCCGACGCCGAGGCCGTTAGGGAGCCCTCCGCGGCGTTCGCCGCGCTCGTGAGGCCCGAAGCGGCCGTCGATCCCTCATCCGAACCCTGCACCTGCACCGTCGTGTCCGTCGCACCCACGACGCCGGTCACCTGGGAGCCTGCGACGGCGTCCCCGCTGGCGACAGCGATGTCCTGGGAGAAGTCGAGGACGTTGTCCCCGACCTGCGACGCCTGAGCCACCGTGTCCTCCTCGGTCTCGCCGAGGTTGGACGCGGCCGGTCCCAGAGCGACGGTCAGCGCGTTCGTCGCGTCCACGTCACCCGACAGAGCGTCGGCGTCCGTGGACACGTTCTGGTTCTGGATGGTCACTTCCGAACCACGACCGGCGACCACGCCCGTGACCTGGCTTCCGGCCACTGCGTCGCCGCTGGACGCCGACACCGAGGTGTCGATGACCGCGACGTTGTCGCCGATCTGGGAGGCCTGGGCGTCCTGGCCCTCGGCCCCCCCGTTGACTGCTTCGAAGTCGGCCATGCCGGCCTCGGCGTTCGCGTCGCCAGGACCGACCTCGACCTCTGCATCGTTGATGATGACGTTCCCGAAGTCGACATCGACATCGGCGCGGTTCTCAGCCCTGGGGCCGGCGACCACGTCGACGGTGTTGTCGGCCGTGACGCCTCCCGAGGTGGCCGTAGCCAGATCGGAGGCGTTCTGGTTCTGGACCGTCACGTCCGAGTCGTCCCCGGTCACCGCACCGGTGACCTGGGAGCCCGACACTGCGTCGCCGCTCGAGACGACTACGGCGGCGGTCACATCGACCAGGTTGTCCCCGGTCTGTGCGGCCTGGGCCGTCTGGTCGCCGGCAGCGCCGACGGCGAAGACGCCGACGATCCCGCCGATGGCGGTTGCCGTGGCGTCATTCGCCGCGCCCGCGTTGGCGGACACGTCGATGATGACGTTGTTGAAGTCGATATCCACCTGCGCGTCGTTGGACGCTACCGGTCCGGCCGCGATGGCGACGTCGTTCGTCGCGTTCACAGCGCCGGTGGTGGCATCCGTCGCGTCGGCGGAGTTCTGGTTCTGGATCGTCACTTCGGACCGGTCGCCGGAGACCACACCGACGACCTGCCCGCCGGCGACCGCGTCGCCGGACGAGACCTCGACGCCGACGGCGGCCGCGATCGAGTTGTCCCCGATCTGAGACGCCTGAGCGTCCTGGTCGCCGACCGCACCATCGAAGCCGAAGAGAACGATCCCGCCGACGGCCGTGGCAACCGCACCCTCGCCACCATCGACGAGGAACGTGTTGCCTTCCGGATCAGGATCGGCGGCTGCACGAGCGAATGCGGAGGCGTCGATGATCAGGTTCTCGATATCTGCCTCCACTACCGCTTCGTTGGTGGCGACGGGTCCGGCCGTGACCGTCACGTCGTTGGCGACGTTGGTGTCGCCCGTGATGGCGGCCGAGCCGTCGGCGGTGTTCTGCTCCTGGACGATCACGTCCGCGGAGGAACCCGCGACGACACCCGACACCTGCCCGCCCGCAACTGCATCGCCGGAGCTGACGACGACGGCGGCAGCCACGTCGACCGAGTTGTCCCCGGTCTGGGAGGCCTGGGCCGTCTGGTCGTCCACCGCGCCGGCGAGATCGAAGATCACGATCCCTCCGACGGCGGTCGCGGCGGCAGCCGCTGCGGACGTTGCCCTGGCGGAAACATCGATGTTGACGTTCTCGATGTCGAAGAACGCCTCCGCCAGGTTCTCGGCTCGCGGACCCGCCTGGACGTCGACGTCGTTGGTGACGTCCGTCGCGCCCGAGGTGGCCAGCGAGCCTTCGTCGGTGTTCTGGTTCTGGATCGTGACGTCTGACCCGTTGCCGGTCACCGCACCGGTGACCTGACCGCCGGCGACAGCGTCACCCGATCCGATCCTGACGCCCAAGGCAGCCGCGATCGAGTTGTCCCCGATCTGCGAAGCCTGGGCCTCCTGATCCTCGACGCCGGCGACCGCCGTGATGACGACGATGCCGCCGACCGCCGTGGCCGTAGCGCCGGCCGCCGCGTGCGCGACCGCCGATGCGTCGACCATGACGTTGTTCATCTCGACCTCGGCCCTCGCCTCGTTACGGGCGACCGGGCCGGCCGAGATGTCTATCTCGTTGGCCACGGTGGTGTCGCCCGTCGTCGCGACGGAGAAGTCGGATGCGTTCTGGTTCTGGATGGTGATGTCGGCGCTGTCGCCGGTGACCACACCGGTGACCTGACCGCCGGCAACCGCGTCACCCGAGCCGATCTCGACCCCGAGCGCCACCTCGACGGAGTTGTCCCCCGTCTGGGCCGCCTGGGCCGTCTGGTCGCCGGCTCCGGCGATCGCGGTGATGAGCACGACACCGCCGATGGCCACAGCGTCCTGGTCTGCGGACGCACGAGCCTCGGCGGACGCGTCTATCACCACGTTGTTCAGACGTACGCTGGCCGACGCGTTGGTCAGGGCGAGAGGGCCGGCGTGCACGTCCACGAAGTTGGCGACGGTGGTCCCGCCGCTCGTCGCGGACGCACCGTCGGCGGAGTTCTGGTTCTGGATGGTGACGTCCGTGCTGTCGGACACCACCCCCGTCACCTGTCCGCCGGCGACCGCGTCACCCGAACCGATCCGAACACCGACGGCTCCCGTGATGGAGTTGTCCCCCGTCTGGGAAGCCTGGGCGTTCATGTCGCCGAACAGCGCCTCCTCCACGATGACGATCACGGGGCCGAGGTTCGGCTCCCCGTCGTTGGGAGGAGTGTCCTCGGCGGACGCGTCGATGACCACGTTCCCCAGCACGACCTCAGCCGTGCCGTAGACCGCTGCAACGGGCCCGGCGTTGACCGCGACGTAGTTCACCGCGACCATATCGCCGGACTCTGCCACCGGAGCATCCGCGCTGTTCTGGTTCTGCACCGTGACGTCCGAGTAGCCGACGGCACCGGTCACCTGGGCCCCCGCGAGGGAGTCCCCGGAACCGATCTCCATCCAAGCCACGAACGTCACGTCGTTGTCTCCGATCTGTGAAGCCTGAGCCTCACCCGGTATCGGGTCTTCGCCTTCCTCCGCGGGAAGCGCGAAGACCGTCGCGTTCGGACCCGCAACCGCTACGGCGCTGTTGAGGGCCACGACGCCTCCGGATACAGAGCTGTCGTCCTCGCTCGCTTGCTGGTTCTGGACCACGAAGAAGCCGCCCTGGTCGCCCACGCCACCCGTGACCTGCGACCCCGAGAGCGCATCTCCACTGGACGCTTGCACGCCCTGAGAGATGGTCAAGGTGTTGTCGCCTGTCTGGGAAGACTGGGCCCGGCCGTTGCTCTGGGCTATCGGACCTGCGACCACCAACACCGCGTTAGCGAGCGTGAGGTCGCCGCTGATAGCTGCCGGCAACGGGCCGGCTGCGACTTCGGACGAGTTCTGCTGCTGCACGGTCGCCGATCCTCCGACCACGCCTGCGACCTGGGAGCCGAACAGGGCGTCGCCGGTCTCGGCAGTCGTTGACTGCCTGAACACGGCGTCGTTATCCCCTATCTGGCTCGCCTGCGCGACGTCGTCGCTGACAGCGAGTGGTCCGAGCAACAGTGTGCTGGCGTTGAACAACGTCGCCTCACCCGAGAGCGCACACACCGGATCGCCGCACGTGGCGGCGTTCTGGTTCTGGATCGTGTGCTCTCCGGCGCCGACGATCCCGGTCACCTGGGAACCGGCGACCGCGTCGCCTGTCCCGATGGTGGCCAGCTGGATCAACGCTGCGCTGTTGGAACCCGTCTGGGCTGCCTGGGCGGTACCGTCGGCGGTCGCTGACGGGCCGAGTGAGCCCGTCATCGTGTTCGTGAGCGTCGCAGCACCTGACTGGGCGAACGGGTTCGTCGCCGAGTTCTGGTTCTGCACCGTCACGTTCGGTGCGACCGCTCCCGTCACCTGTCCCCCGGCCACGGGGTCGCCAGACTTGGCGCTCCCGGACTGGGTGACGTTGGACGAGTTGTTACCGACCTGGCTGGAGGACGCGTTGTTCCCGGTCGCGCTCGGACCGCCGCTGAACGACGCGGAGTTGCTCCCCGTCGTCTCGCCGGTCGTGGCGCTCGATCCCGAGGACGACTGCGTCCCCTGCATCGTGGTCCCGCCCTCCTCCTGGGCCCAAGCTGAGCCCGTGAGGAGACCGAAACCGAAGCACGCGAACGCAGAGACGACCAGATAACTGGCCAATCTGCGTCTCATCGCAGTGCTGTCTCCTTAACTACCTATGTGCACTCGCCGTGTTGCTGTCAGCACCTCCTCGTAGGGGAACCCCGGCCGCGGCGTCGGCCGGCCCCCCTCTCGTTCCGGACGCACCCACCCGGGCCTAGACCCGCGCCGGGGGAAGTGGGCACCGGGCCCCACCGGGGCCCGGGTGTCCGGTTCGTCCGCTGACTCTACACGCCGCCGACGGCAGGAGCCAGGGTCGGGCGGGGGGCAGAGGTCCTATGGCGGGGATCAGGCTGCAGGTGCCTGTTCCCGCCTGGCCCGCTCGAAGGACTCCCGGGCGCGTCGAAGCGCGTCCTCCGCCTGCTGCAGCTGCTGCAGCACCTCGTCGAAGGCACCCGCGGGTGGACCAGGGGTCGGAGCGGCGTCCGGCGGGGGCTGTTCGCCGTCGGGCGTCTCCACCTGCGCTGGTGCGCCGGCGATGGCCGCGGCCAGCGACTCCTCGAAGGTGGCCTCGAAGCCGATGTTGTCGCCGTAGACGACGACCACCCTCTCCAGACGCGGCAACGCGCCGCGCGTCGCGCGCAGGTAGAGCGGCTGCACGTAGATCAACGACTCGCCGATCGGGATCACGAAGAGGCTCGCCTCGAGCACCTGAGAGCCGGCCCGGTCCCACAGCGACTTCTGGGCGGAGATCACCGGGTCCTGGTTGATGATGCCGGCGACCTGGACGGGTCCGAGCACGGTGGTGCCGCGCGGGAACGTGAACCCGACCAGCTCTCCGTAGTTGTCCGGGTCGGACCGCGCCGCGAGCCAGGCGTTGAGGTTGTCGCGGCCGGCCGGGGTGAAGGGCTGCATGAGCAGGAACTCGGGCTGATCCGACCCCGGGAGCCTCATGACGACGTAGTAAGGCTCCATCCCGATCTGGCGCTCGGCCGACGACAGCACCGGATCCTGGGGGATCTGCCACTGGTCCTCCCGGCTGTACAGCTGCTGGGGGTCGGTCATGTGGTAGATGCCGAACTGGTTCGTCTGGATGACGAAGAGGTCCTCGGGGTACCTCACGTGCGCGCGGACCCAGTCGGGCATCTGGTCTCCCGGGGTGAACAGGTCCGGGAAGATCGACTGGTACGCCTCGATGATGGGATCGCGCTCGGGGCCGACGACGTAGAAGGTCATGGTCCCGTCGTAGGCGTCGACGAGCACCTTCACGGAGTTGCGTATGTAGTTGACGACGCCCTGCTTGTCGACCTGCGCTAGCGAGACCCCCTGCGAGTAGGGGTAGCGATCGGTGACGGTGTACGCGTCCACCATCCAGTAGAGCCTGTCCGCGCCTGCCACGAGGTACGGGTCGTCGTCGAACATGAGGAACGGGGCGACCGCAGCGGTCCGCTCCCTGACGTCGCGGCGCATCATGAGCACGGACTCGGGGGTGACCCGGTCCGATATCAGCAGGTCGGTGTCCCCGAAGCGCAGGGCGAACGCGGTCTTGCGCAGCGTGCCCGTCAGCGGGATGCCTCCGCGGCCCTCGTAGGTCGTGGTCACGACCTCCTCGCCGGCGAGGTGGTCGACCTCGCGCTCCTGGGACCGGGCGATGACGTATCCGGGCATGTTCTCCCCGAAGTAGATCCCCGGCTCGGTCGGGGTCAACGGCGGTACGCCCCTGATCGGCATGTCACGGACGAGGAGCTCGGGCTGACCCTCCTCCGTCTTCGAGTTCGCCTGCGTCCCGACCAGGCCGTACCCGTGCGTGAAGCGCAGCGTCGTGTTCACCCAGGTCTGCGCGCCCGGATCCAGCCCGTCTGGGTTGATCGACCGCGCCGAGAGCAGGACCTGCGTGAGGGCTCCGTCGATCGTGTACCGGTCCACATCGACGTCGGTGAAGTCGTAGAAGGGTCGGAGCGTCTGCGTCTGCCTGTACGTCTGCTGCAGTGGCGACGGATCCCACACGCGGACGTTGTCGAGAGTCGACCTGTTCTCCGCGAGCACCTCCGGGGTCAACGAAGGTCTGGCCGGGAACGTCTGCACCTCTATCCGGTCGAGTCCGAAGGCGCGTCGGGTGGCCTCTATGTTGCGTTCGATGAATGGACGCTCGCGCTGCGCCTCGTTCGGCTGCACCTGGAACCTCTGAACGAATGCCGGGAACACCGCCCCCAGGACGATCGACGCGAACAACCACAGACCGAGCGCGGCCATCGGAAGCAGCCAGCTGCGGAAGCGTGACCAGAAGTTGAGGAAGAAGATGGCGGCCGAGACGATCGCGATCAGCGTGAGCAGACGGAGGGCGGGGAGCTGTGCGTTGACGTCCGTGTACGAGGCGCCGACCACCCGGCCTCGCGGCGAGTACACCAGCTCGTAGGACTGGAGCACGTACCCCCACGCCTTCAGGAGCCAGATGGCGCCGAGGAGCGCGGAGACGTGGACCTTCACGACGGGCTCGACCCGGACACCCTGCGGGTGCGGTTCGATCGAGCCGTACAGCAGGTGCGCGCCGACGACGACGAGGACGGTGAGGATCGCCACGCCGAGCGCCCACGAGAAGAGGACACGTTGGAAGGGGAGGTTGAAGACGAAGAACCCTACGTCGCGGTTGAACAACGGGTCGGTCACCGCGAACTCGCGCTGATTGCGCCACAGCAGGTACCGGTCCCAGAACGCCGACGAGGACAGACCGACCAGGGTCCCCACCACAGCGGCTGCGAGCGCGTTCAACAGACGACCCCGGCCGCGCACCATCGCTCGGTACTGGTCGGTGATGCCTCGGATCCCGATCCGGACCGTCGCCGGCGGCGCCGCCCGGTAAGCGACCTCGAGGTTGGCGAAGACGAACAGCGCGGCCATCGCGCCGGGGGCCACCCCCATGAGCACCCTCGTGCTCAGCGTGACCCAGAAGACGCTGGTGAGCCCGACCTCGCCGAACCACAACAGGTCGGTGTAGAAGCGGATGATCGAGCCGCCGAAGACGAAGACGAAGAACACGATGACGGCGATCACGATCCACCGCCGCTGCATCGGACGCGGCGGGCGGCGCGCGGGTACCTCGCCGATCAAACGGGCTCCTGTCGGGTGCTTTCAGGGGTCCGCGTAAACATACCGTCCCCGCCGGGTCGCCCGCCCCTCAGCGCCGTCGCTTGCTGGATGTGCGTGCCCTCCCGCCGGCCCGGTCCGACCGGGGGGACGCCGCAGCTTTGCGAAGTAGGAAGGAGAACGTGGAACCCTCGCCGGGGGCGCTGTCGATGCGGAGCTCGCTGCCGTGTCCCTCGAGGATGCTGCGGACGAGCGAGAGCCCGACCCCCAGCCCGCCGAACCTGCGCGTCGCGGACGGGTCTCCCTGCACGAACGTCTCGGACACGCGGCCCGCGTCCTCCGGCTCGATGCCTATCCCGTGGTCACTCACCGAGATGAGGGCCCCTCCGTCGACCGCTCGTGCCCGGACCACCACCTCCCCGCCATCGGGCGAGAACTTCAGAGCGTTGTCGATCAGCTCGTCGAGGACGCGGTCGACCAGCACGCGGTCCGCCATCACGCGCGGGAGCCGGGCCGCGCCGGCCGCCCGCACCCGTCCGCCCGACTCGGGGCGCTCCGTCCACCGGTCCACCGCCTGCCGGACCAGGTCGGACGCACCGACCGCGCCCGGCGTGACCTTCGTCCGTCCGGACTGCATGGCCGCGACCTCGACGAGCACGTCGACTATCCGCTCGAGCTTGCGGGTCGACTCGCTGATCTCGTCGAGGAAGCGCATCGCCGTCTCGCGCGGGACCTCCCGGCGCCTGAGCATCTCGGTGTACCCGCGGATGGGTGTCAGAGGGGTGCGGATCTCGTGGGAGATGTTGCTGAGGATGTTCGTCTTCATCTCCTCCGCCTCCCTCTGCGCGGTCACGTCCGACAGGAGGTCGACGCCGCCTATCAGGTTGCCCTCGTCGTCGCGGAGAGGGCTGCAGGTGACGGAGAGTCCGACCCGGGCCCCGTCCTCGCGGACGAGTGAGACGGATCCGTCCCGCCCTCCGTCGTGGCGCAGAGGACAGATCGACTCGCAGATGGGCTTGCCGTTCGAGGCGGCGGTGGCGTGTCCGTAGACCTCGTAGCAGAGCCGTCCGACCGCGTCGGCGGCGCGGACACCGGTGATCTCCTCCGCGGCGCGGTTGAAGGTCTGCACGACGAAGTCGGGGTCCATCGCGACTAGTCCCTCCCCCATCCCCGCCACGATCGCCTCCGTCTGGCGCCGCACGGCCTGCTCGGCGGCGATCGTCTCCTGCAGCGAAGAGGTCATGGACCCGAAGGCTCCCGCCAGCATCCCTATCTCACCGGGTCCGGGCGGATCGGGGCGCGCTTCGAGGTCGCCTTCCTCCACGCGACGCGCGGTCTCGGTCAGCCGGACGACCGGACGCGCGATCCTCGATCCGAGCCACATCGCGATGATGATCGACAGCAGCGCGGCCGCCAGCACGGCCGCGAAGAGAGCGCGGGACGCCGAGAGCGCGGCCGCCTCCAGGACCTCGCCCGGGGAGACGAGGAGGAGCAGCGCGGGGACACGTCCGTCGGCGCCCGAGAGCGGCACGGCCGCCGCGAGGTACCGGTCGCCCTCGAACGTCCGGACCTCCCCCGTCCATACGCGACGGGTGTCGCCGCGGACCGCCCGCAGCGCGTCCGGTCCGGGGGCGACATCGCGGACCGCATCGTCGGAGAAGGTGACGGGAGCGCCATCGGACGCGGAGGCGGCGATCGCGTAGGACCCTGGATCGGCGGCCGCGCGGAGCCGCTCGGCGTCCAGGGGGCGCGCGAACACGACGACACCGACCAGGGCGGTGCGGTCCTGCCCCGTGCCCGGTCGGTAGGCGGGGGCGGCGGCCAGCGAGAGGACCGCGTCCTGCGCGACCTCGACGCCGGCGACGGACACGGCCTCCGGTGAGCCCAGGACCGAGGCGGGGGCCGAAGCCGCAGCGACCGCGGGGACCAGTTCGGACCTCCCGACGGCCGAGAGCGGCGCCCCCGACGCGTCGAGGACGACGATCAGATCGGCGTCGAACAGCCCGCTGCCGAGCAGGTCGTCCAGGTAGGCCTGGAGCTGCTCGCGGGCGTCCCGCGCGACGAGGTCACCTACGGCCGGGGACACCTGGCCGGCGCTGCGGAGCAGCGCCGTCTCCGCTTGGCGGAAGAGGGTGAGCTGCGTGTCGGCGTCGGCGGAGAGCGACCGCAGGACCTGCTCCTTGCGATCCTCGGAGACCACGCGGGAGACCGCTCCCGCCGAGACGACGATCACGATCGAGAGCACGAGCGCGAAGCCGGCCACCAGCTTCAACCTGAGCGACGCAGCCATCCGGCGCCAGGCCCAGGCGCCGAGGACCACGAAGGCGATGGTCCGGAGCGCGTGCACGCCGACGTGGAAACCCTCGCCCGATCCCGAGGCGGCCAGCCACAGATCGCCGATCGCGTAGGCGATCCACGCGGCGCTCCACCAGGGGCGGTCGTCGACGCGGCGCGGCGCAGCCGCGACCGTGACGGCGGCCGCCCCTGACAGCCAGGCGATGGCTGGGGAGGTGGGAGCGGCCGCCGCGGCGGCCGCTCCCACCTCCCCCCGCGTCACGACACGGAGGCCCGTGGCCAGCAGGAGCAGACCGGCGACCCGTCCGCCCAGCAGGAGAGGATGGCCCTCGCCCTCCACGAACTGACCCGCATGCACCACCTGGGTGACGAGGAGCACGACGGCTCCCGCCCCCGCCACCCGCAGACCGCGGTGGTAGCACCAGGCCGCCACCCCGGCGAACGCTGCTACGCCCAGGAACTCGAGGGAGAAGTGGAGCGGTATGGCGACCGAGGGTTCCATCAACTGCGGCGGCCCCCGGCCAGCGTCGTGCACGACATGCCCTCGGCGGGACCGTGCCTCAGAGCCGAGACCGCGTCGGCGAGGGTGGACACCCCCGCGACGGGCAGCGTCCGGGTCAGGCGGCAGGCGTCCCTCAGCTCCGGCGCGGGGACGAGGAACAGGGCCGCTTCCTCCCGCTCGGCGGAGGCGATCTTCTGGGCGAGACCCCCGACCGCACCGACCCGTCCGTCGCAGGTGATCGTCCCGGTGCCGGCTATCGTCCTGCCCCGGGTGAGGTCCTCTTGGTCCAGCAGCTCGGTGACGGCGAGGGCGAAGAGCAGCCCGGCGGACGGGCCGCCGATGTTGCGCGAGTCGATGCTGACCTTGACGGGCGCGTTCGATGGGGCGCGGACCACGTCGACGCCGACCACCGTCCGCTGCTCCTCGGGGTGGACGGCGGTCCCCACCGAGAGGTCTCGCGGCGCCCCGTCTCGCCACACCGTCATCCCGACCGGGCTCCCGGCCGGATGGTCGCGCAACGCCAGCACCAGCTCGACGGGGGAACAGACACGCTGCCCGTTGGCGGCCACGATGAGGTCGCCCGTGCGGAGGACCGACGCGGCGGGGAACCCCTCCTGTACCCGGTCGATGAGGACACCCGCTCCCGTGACGTCCTGGCGGTACCCCAGCAGGTCCAGCGCCGCGGTGGTCGCGGTCGACTTCGAGTCCTCTATATCCGCCTTGTTCGCCTGGTCCACCTGCTCGGGGGTGCGCTGGGGCGGGTAGTAGACCTCGAAGGGGACCACCTCCCACGAAGGCTCGAGCTTCGCGCGCAGGTAATCCGCGACGAGCAGCCGGCGGTCGGTCGGTCCCAGGACGACCGTCGTGAGGTAGAGCTTCCCGGTCGGGGGGTGCGTCGGCGACCCCTCTATGGACACCAGAGCCGTCGTCTCCTCGACCGGCCCCGGTAGGACGAGCAGGTACGGGAGGTGGAGGTTGAGCAAGGCGAGCAGCGCTATGACCGCGGGCAGGACGGCGAACGCGGGTCCAGGCATGGGCTGACGGGGGGACACGGGCTCGATACCACCTCGCTTCCGACGCCTAGAATGTACGGGGTCCGGGAACGTCGCACAGCAGACCGAGTCGAGGAGCCGATCTTGAACCAGCCGACCGATCCGCCACGCCCGGCCGGCGAGCCGAGCCGGGACCCTCCCGTCCCCGGGACCTCCCCGGCGGGCGGCGAGCGCCCTCAGTCGTGGACGATCGACCCCGCCTCGTACCAGTCCCCTGCTGCGCCGGAGCCGGCCGCCTCCGAGCCGCCCGCCGGGGAGGTCCCGGGG
>Ga0247713_1001440_pt1 | contig 11844 bp, 14 predicted proteins | sample 21E_NmetaG_FD_189936 | JGI IMG/M metagenome (GOLD analysis project Ga0247713, IMG submission 189936) | Soil microbial communities from hillslope of Landscape Evolution Observatory, University of Arizona, Oracle, AZ, United States - 2-1-E_N | ecosystem: Engineered > Artificial ecosystem >... | reverse complement strand
GACGAGAATGGCGGCGGCGGCGGTGACGGCAATGGCGGCGGCGGTGACGGCGGCGTCGAGGACCTCGCCGGCGCCCCGACGCTGCCCGCCACCGGTGGCGGTGCTGGTGGGCTGATCCCCGCGGGCCTCGCCCTGCTCGCCGGCTCGGCCTGGCTCGGTCGGTCGCGACGCCGGCGCTTCGACCAGACGCCGTAGCACCTTCGATCCGGACAGGCCCCGACCATGCGGTCGGGGCCTGTGTCGTTTGTGCTGCGTCACAGCCGTCGCGGCGCAACATTGTCCCTGCTCCTGCAGGCATGGCCGTGACGGCGGACGAAGTCCTTCGTTGGAACCACCGCCGCACTTCGACCAGGAGCCCTTCCGCATGCGCACGCCGCGTCTGCTCGTCGCCGTCGTCGCGATCCTCGCCGTCGGCATCCTTCCCGCCGCTGCCGGCACTCGCGTCCCACAGGGCAACCAGCCGAACCCACACGGGGCGAAGGTCCGCGCCGGCGTCGGGGTGACCGATGCCACCTGGCACGTGGGCGCCGGCGCCGGCCAGTACACCGCCAAGGACCCCAACGCGGGCTCCCTGGTGACCCAGGGAGAGATCGACCCCCACAACCACTCCACCGCACAGCGGCGCAGCTACGGCGTCCAGTCGCGGTTGACGTACCGAACGCTGGTCGTCGAAGGCAGCAACGGCAAGCGCATCGCGCTGGTAAAAACCGACAGCTACCTGGCCCAGGACATGCTCACCCGCCGGGTGGGCCAGATCCTTTCGCAGGGCGACTCGGGCATCACCACAGACCAGATCCTCGTCCAGGCGTCCCACAACCACTCGTCGCCGTACTACACGACGCCTGGCTGGGGGGTGTGGCTGTTCCAAGACGCCTTCGACGCCCGCGCGTACGAGTACCACGCGCGGCAGATGGCCGCGTCGATCCAAGCGGCGGTCGCGGACCTGCGGCCGGCGCGGATGGGCGCGAAGACCGTCGAGCACACGATCTACAAGGGCAACATCGTCGGGGGCGCGATCGCTGACGACGGCACGCCGGCCGGCTACCCGGACGAGCACCAGGACGCCGGCATGACCGTCGTGCGGTTCGACGACGTCTCTGGTCCCCAGCCCAAGCCCCTGGCCGTCTACGTCAACCACGGCCAGCACCCCGAGTCACTGGATGCCTACGACCTGATCACGGCGGACTTCCTCGCCCCGTTCGAGCGGATGGTCGAGCGTGACCTCGGTGCCACGTTGATCTTCGGTCAGGGCGACGTCGGCTCCGCCGAGGGCCCGTACCTGCGCGACAACACTGAAGTGATGGCCGACGGTGTGTACCGCGCGTGGGCGCACGTGGGCCACGCGCAGACCGAGCGGGGCGCACGCTACCTCGCCGACTCGGTCATCGAGGCGTGGAAGGCGATCGGCCGCGGCGAGGGTGACACCCCCATGTCCTCGGACTTCGTCGTCGACTCGCTGTCGTCGTGGGTGCCCGGTCCGCTGTCCCACCCGTACCCCAGCGTGTCGAACTGCCGCAGCGAGAGCACCGTCGAGGGCAACCCCGGCGCGCCGATCCTGGGACTGCCCGACTGCGCTCGGGGAGGCAGCAACGACCAGACCAACATGCTGTGGGAGAACCTCAAGGCGCACGGGCTGCCCGTGCCCGACCACTACGACGCGCCGGGCTTCACCGCCGTCGAGGAGAACGCGCGCATCTTGCTGCAGGTGTTCCGCCTGGGCGAGGTGCTGCTCGCCTCGTGCTCCTGCGAGGCGCAGATGGACCTCATCCTCAACCTGGAAAGCCGACTGGACGACGTCGAGGGCAACATCTTCGACGGCTATGACTGGTCCGAGCACTGCACCGACAACGGTGACGGTACGTGGACCTGCCCCAACCCGCGCAACCGCTCCGCGACGCTGACCGTCTCCGGCGCCCGGTACCAGCGGATGCGCGCCCAGGTGCGCAACGACGCGGCCGGCTGGGACGCACCGGAGAACGCGGTGGCGGCGAACAGCGAGCCGTCGGACCCGTCCAAGATCTGGGGCAACTTCACCAAGGAGGAGCTGCCGGCGGATCTTGGGTACGCCGTGCCGGTCGGCGTGGGCCACGCCGGTGACTACGTCGGCTACACGGTGTCGTACCGCGAGTACATGCGCGGCGACCACTACCGCAAGGCGCTGACGTCATACGGCCCCCACACGGCCGACTACATGAACACCCGGCTTGTGCGGATGGCCGGCGCGTTGAAGGGCGGTCCGCCCGTCCAGCCCGAGCCTCATGACACTGCACTGCAGGCCGACGAGGCGCGGCAGGAGGCGATGGCGCAAGCCCTGGGTCGGGTGTCGTCGCAGGCGTACGACGCGTGGGAGGCTGCGCTTCCCGACGACGCCGGCCCGGTCGAGGCAGTCACCCAGCCGTCCGCGATCACGCGGTTCGACGCCGCGACATTCACGTGGCGTGGCGGGTCCAACGCCGTCGACAACCCCGTGGTGCGCGTCGAGCGGCTGGTCGGCAAGACCTGGCGGCCCTTTGCCGACCAGTCCGGCGAGGTCCAGACGATGGTGCAGTTCCCGCGGGGAGCGGCCGGCGCCGCTGCTACCTACGCCGGCGCCACCGAGTGGCTGTGGACGGCGAACTTCGAGGCGTTCACCGCCTTCCCCCGCCGGCTGGGCCAGACGCCGGAGGGCACGTACCGCTTCGTCGTCGACGGTCACCACCGCGCCGGTCGCAAGGCCAACCCGTACCACCTGACATCCGAGCCCTTCACGGTCTCGCCGTGGGGCGGCGTCCGCGCCGACGAGGTGAGCGTGGACGACGGCGGTGACGTGTCGTTCTCGGCTGCCGCCACCTACCCGCGGACGTACTCCTCGCCGTTCCGATTCATCCGCGACGACGGCCGTACCGACGTCTGCAAGACCTGCACGTTCCGGCCGTGGGCGTCGTCCGCGGAGGTCGCCTCGGCGGTGGTGACCGTGCGCCGGGCCGACGGGTCGGTCGCCCGCGTGGCAGCGGTGCGCCGCGACGGCCGGTGGACCGCGTCGACGGGGCTGCGCGTCGGCGACCGCGCCTGGATCGCGCCGGGCGACCTGCGCGACGCCAACGGCGAGATCAACGCTGCGCGCATCGACCTGGCCGGCTGACGCCGGCGCCGGTCGTCACAGGCCGGCGCCATGCTGGGGCGGTGAGTGGCCGTCCACCGATCGCCGTCGTGCCGATGTTCGTGCGCTGCCGGTGGTGCGAGGGGGTGTTCCGCGCGTCGACGCAGTGGCCCCACGACGTCCGCACCTCGTACCGGCGGTGCCGCTGGTGTGACCGGCTGACCCGGTTGCCGTCACGGGCGTGCGGGTCGACGGGGGCGCCTGGCACTACAGTGGGTGGGGCCCGGCGCCCGTAGCTCAGGGGACAGAGCGAGCGGCTTCTATCCGTTTGGTCGGGGGTTCGAATCCTCCCGGGCGCGCCGATGTGATTCCTCGGACGCGCCGAGAAGTGTCCCCGTTCCAGCTACCCGGCCGCCGGCTCGCCGGCTTCGAGCAGCTCCTTGAGGATCGCGAGATCCGCAGCCATCTGCTTGGTCGCCATCCGCTTGAGGACAGGGTCGGCCAGCTTGAACAGCCCAGTGCTGTCCCCGCGCGTCACCAAGGTGATGCGCGTGCCGCCGTCGACCTCCTCGAACGTTCGCTCGTGCGTGCCGCGGTTCGGACCCAGGGCCATGGAGAAGGCCACGCGGCTGTCCTGTTCGTACTCGGTGACCTCGCACTGCGTCTCGAGGCGCTTGCCCAAGAAGCGCATCACCTGGACCAGCATCGTGCCCTTTTCAATGGGGCCCGCCGACACCTGCCGGGTCTCGACCATGACGGTGGCCCACGTCTCATCGTTGCTCGGGTCGCCCGCGAGCTTGAAGACCTCCTCGACGGGGCGGTCGATGAGCGTGCTCTGGGTGATCTCGATCATGGCGACGACCTCCTGAGGGGTGTATGGCTCAGTCGTATCGCCTCGCCGTTCCGGAAGCGTTACGAGGGCCGGCCAAGGGTTCGAATCCTCCCCGGCGCGCGTGTACTCTCGGCGGACGCGGTTTGCCGCGTTCATGGTGGCCGTAGCTCAGTTGGTTAGAGCGCCGCGTTGTGGTCGCGGAGGTCGCGGGTTCGATTCCCGTCGGTCACCCTGCCCGTGTATGCGGCCTTCGTACCACGCCGTTAGACTCGCGCGCGGGTCGCTAGCTCAACTGGCAGAGCAGGGGCCTCTTAAGCCCAAGGTTCGGAGTTCGATCCTCCGGCGACCCACCTCCTCGACGCCCAGCGCACTTACGTGTCTGGGCGTTGTTCCTTGTGCGCGCGGGAGTGCGAACGGATCCGATGGCAGTTGGCGCACACGACGTCGCATTTGGCGATTTCGGCGAGTAGCACCGCCGTCGTGACGTAGGTCTTGAGGTGCGCGATGTTGCCGAGCTTGTCGCCTCTGACGTGGTCGAAGTCCATGACATAGGGCGGGAATGTGACGCCGCAGTCGGCGCACGGTTTGGACTTCGCCTCGCACACCAGCGCCTTGTTTCGCCGGCGCTGCTCGCGTCGGTTGGCGGCCGTGTTTCGACGATGACGAGCGGCGTTGCGCTCGTACCACTGGCGTTGATAGGCCGCCTTGCAGGCGCGGCAGTGTCCGTAGCGCTTCGTGCCGTCCTTGCGCCGGAGTGGGAAGTCGCGCAGCGGCAGCACGCGCCGGCACCGAGCGCACGTGCGGGACCTGTCGGGGTGACCGTCCATGCGGCGTATCGTGGCCGCGAGGTGCGACACCTCCAGCCCGCTGCGCGGGTGTTTCCCACAGACGAAAGGTGCAGTCTGCATGTGCGGTCGGTTCGTGGCGGCGACGGACCCGGACGGGCTCGTCCGCTTCTTCACCATCGACGAGCGCAAGGACGACGACCTGCCCCCGAGCTACAACGTCGCGCCAACCGACCCGGTGCGAGCGGTGGCGGCGCACGCGGGACGGCGGTACCTCGTGACGTTTCGGTGGGGTCTGGTCCCGCACTGGGCGGAGTCGCCGAAGCTGGCCGCGACGATGATCAACGCCCGCGCCGAGACGGTGGCGACCAAACCGGCGTTCCGTGACGCGCTGCGCCGGCGCCGGTGCCTGATCCCCGCCGACGGGTTCTACGAGTGGAAGGCCGGCGACGACGGCGTCAAGGTGCCGCACTTCATCCGCTCCGCCGATGGCGCCCCCTTGGCGTTCGCGGGGCTGTGGGAGACGTGGCGCGACGCCGACGGCCGACCGCTGAAGTCCTGCACGATCGTCACTCGCGCGGCGCAGGGACCGGTCACCGACCTGCACGACCGCATGCCCCTCGCGCTGCCGTCAGCTGCGTGGTCGCCCTGGCTCGACGCGGCCACGGGGGCCGAGGAGGTCACCGCCCTGCTGCACAGCGAGCCGCCCCGGCTGCGCTTCCACGCCGTCACGACCCGTGTCAACGCTGTGCGTAACAACGACCCGACGCTGATCGAGGCCGCGTAAGCCACCGCGGTCGCGTCAGGCCGGCGTCCCCGCTCGGTAGGCGGCGAGCAGACGCTCCCGTTCGTCGCTGGGCAGGTACTTGACCGCCTCGCGGACCGTCACACCCGAGGCGCGATCGGTCCGGGGCGCCAGCCACCGCACGACCCACGCCGGGTCGCGGCGGCCGACCTCTCGCAGGACCCAGCCGACCGCTTTGCGGATGAAGAACTCCCGCTCCTCCAGCATCGCGTCGGCACAGCGCCCGAGGAGCTCGAGGTCCCCGGCGCCGGCCCGGATCCCCGGCAGCAAGGCAAGCAGTGCCGCCCGGCGGATCCAGAAGTCGTCGTCGCCGGCCCACCGGTCGAGGACCGTGCCGTCGACGCCACCGCGCCGCACGAGCGCCCCGACCACGGACACCGACAGCCCGTCGACCAGCGCCCACGTCCTGGACTCACGCAGCAGCCGTTCGAGCAGCGTCACGTCGTCGGGGCCCACAAGGTCCAGGCGTGCGGCGAGCAGCTCGACGGCGGCCATCCGGCACTCGTGCACCTCACGTCGCCACAGGTGCTCGACGACCGCGACCAGCTCGTCGTGTGACAGCGGTCGGTGCGCGTCGATGAGCTCCTGTGCGGCGCGACGGATCGCCGGAACGCTGGCACCCAGGAACATCAGGTCGCTGCGCAGATACGCCTTCTCATGCACGGCCCGCTCGGCGGTGCCCTGCTCGCGCAGTCGCTGGACCAGTGCGTCGGTCGTGGCGACGACGTCCATGCGCCGCCGGTCAGGTGCTGCCGCGGCGGCCCTGGAGCGCCTCGCGCGCGGCGCGGACCCCGTCCTGTGCCAGCTGCTGGCCCTCGGCGACGTTGTCCTTGACGACATCTCGCGCGCTCGCGCCGACCTTTGAGGTCCGCGGCACGATCAGCCAGATCGCGAGGTAGGCCCACAGCCCCGCGCCGCCGAACACCGCGGCAACGACGAACAGCACCCGCATCAGGGTCGCGTCGACCCCGAAGTACTGGGCCAGGCCGCCGCACACGCCGGCGATCAGCCGTTCGTCCTCGCTGCGTGTCAGCTTCCGCACCTCATCCATGGTGTCGTCCTTTCTAGCGAACACTGAACGACGCGACGCCGCCGTCGATGTCGATGTCGGCGCGGTCGTCAGCCCGGTCGAAGCCAGGTGACTCGTAGCGGCCGTCGACCTTGGGGAAGCGGTGCTCGTCGATGGTGAAGCCCGCCAAGGCGCTGCGGTTGCGCACGGAGGCGGCGACCCCCTCGGGCACGCGGATGCGCACGTCCGCAGCACCTGCGGACACCGAGACATTGCAGCGACCGTGGGCCGGCAGGACCACCTCGACGTCGCTCGCGCCGGTCTGCACCTTCAGCGACCGCACGAGCGCGTCGGCGAGGTCCAGCCGCACCTGTGAGGCCCCGGTGCGGACCTCCAGGTCGATCGGCACGTCTCGGGCGAGCCCCAGGTCCCACACGACGGCCGCCCGACGTCCCGGCCACTGCTCCCACGTGCCGGTCGGCTGCAGCGTCGCCTCCAGACGACCGTCGCGGTGGGTCTTCGTGGTCTGCACGATGCTCGACGAGGTGCCCTCCACCAGGTGGCCCGCTGTCGCGCCCCCGGCCATTCGGATGGTGCCGGCGCCGTGGCTGAGGACCAGACGAGCCGCGGTGGCGCCATCCAGTGGCACCGCCACAGCGACGGGGTCGGCCGCGGCGGCCGATGGCGCCGAGCGTTCGCTGCGCAGGCCGGCGGACAGCAGCCACGCGCCCGCGCCCAGGACGACGAGCGGACCGATCGGCACGCCCCCGGGCAGCACGCCCACCGCGTGCAGCAGCGCCAACGTTCCCGCGAGCACCATCAGCCCACCGGCCACCACAGGCAATCGGAGCTCGGTCATCGCCGGTCCCCGCCGATGGCGGTGGCAGCCAACGCCAACCCGGCGACGATCAGCAGCACGGGCCACAGGTAGGTCACCTGCACGGTCCACATGCCGAGGTCGTCGAGCAGGTACGCCACCCCCAGCGCCACGAACACCACGCCGAACATCACCGCTGATCGATCGATCTTCATCGCCGCACCTCGATGCTGCCAAAGCCAACGGACAGGTCGAGCACCAGTCGACCGCCCATCTCGCCACCATGGACGATCTCGTCGACGCGGACGCCGACGCCGTTGCGCGTCCGTCCGGCGATGTTGACCTCACCGGCCGCCGTGCTGGCCTTGACCTCGACCGTGGCGTCGGGCGGCAGCGTCACCGTCAGCTCGCCCGCCCCGACGCCTGCGGTGACCTCGGCTTGCTGGCCCGGCTCCAGGCGCAAGCCCGACAGGTCCACGGCCAGGGGGCCGGCGGCCAGCTCGTACGACGCCGCCAGCTCCGCAACCGTGGTGGGCTGGTAGGTGCGCTCCCCCACCCCGGCCAGCGGTGTCGGCAGTCGGGTCGGGATCAGTGACGACACAATCAGCAGCAGCGCGAGCACGACACCCAGGAAGCCCAGCCCCCCGTGATGCCCGCGCCGGGCGGTGGCGATCATGACGCCGCCGATGACGATCAGCGCGCCGGACAGCAGGGCCTGCCAGCGCAGAGCGAAGGCGCCGGTCGCCTCCAGCAGCCAGGCGACGCCGAGCAGGATCAGCAGGCCACCGAGCACCATGCGACCGGCCGGATCGGGCCGTGACGGGTGCGGTGCAGGCGCAGGCGGCGGGGATGTCTGGCGCGTGACGGTCGGGGTGCTCATCGACGGCCTCCCAGCATGATGACGAAGACGCCCGCCGCGATCAGCAGGGCGGGGCCGACCAGGTGGTCCAGCGCCGGCAGCAGGCGTCCGAGCAGGCTCAGCGTGCCGAAGATCACCAGGCCGGCGCCCAACGCGACGGCGAGCCCCTGACCGGAGCCGCCGCGGCGATCGCCCGGTGCGACGGCTTCTCCCGGCTTCTGCTCGGGAATGGCGATCAGTCCGATCAGGTACAGCAGGACACCAGAACCGCCGAAGATGGCGAGCAGCACGAACCCGATGCGGATCAGCACCGGGTCGATGCCGAGGTACCAGCCCAACCCTCCGGCGACGCCGAAGACGACGCGGTCGTCGGTCGGCCGCCGCAGCAGCGGCTCTGCCCGCGGTGCGGACGCACCTGCCGGCGTCTGCATCGGTTCGCGGTCGGTGTCGATGGGTCCCGTCATGGTGTCGACGTCCTTTCGTGACTGGGCCACGACCTCAAGACGGGGCCGTCGCAGCCTCACGGCGCGAGGCGCGACGGCATCCTCCCGCAGGATGCGTCACCACCGTCCCGTGTCACGGCCCAGCATGCCTTCCCGTCCCTGTCCCGGCCAGGGTCATTCGGCCCGGCGCATGCGGGGCGTGCGTCCCGGTTACGAGCGCGTGTCGCGGCGCAGTGGGTGGCTGTCGGGCACCTCGACGACGACCAGCTCCAGCCCGTCGGGGTCGGCCACGGACATCTCGATCAGTCCCCACGGCTGTGTCCGAGGTGGCTCGTCGACATCGACACCGACCGCGCGTAGCCGCTGGTAGGCGGCCTGGGCGTCGGGCACCTGCAGCCACAGTCGGATGCCGGAAGGGGCCGGACCGACGCCGCCCTCGGTCAGCTCGAGGTAGCCGCCGCCCAGGAAGTACACGACACCGCGCGAGCCGGGGTGACCCCACTCGCGGTACCGCACCAGGCCCCAGCGGTGCTCGTAGAAGTCCGTCGACCGGTCGAAGTCACCCGGGCGCAGTAGGACCCTTGACTGCAGCACCCGCAGCGGCCCCTCGTCGGCGGGCGTCGGCCCCGCGATCACCGGCGCGTCGATGGTCACCGGCGCCGGTGGCGCCACCGCGTCGCTGTCCGGCGTGTCGGCGGACAACAGGTGGGTGAAGCGCGCCTGGTGCTGCCCCGGCTGGCGCTCCACGCGCCGGGCCAGCGGCTCGGGATCCCGCTCGACCAGGCGCTGCAATGCCTCGTCGACCTCGTCGGGCGTCGCGAAGCCGTGCAACCGCTCGGTGCGGGTCCGCAGCTCACCGGCCGTCTGCGGTCCGCGCAGCATGAGCACGCAGAGCACGGCCAGCTGGCCGCCATCGAGCCCCAGCGCCTCGTCGACCAGGTGTCGGTGCTTCTCCACGCGATCGCCGGGCCGATGGACCATGCGCGCCAGCCCCCGCTGGCGCAGGCTCAGCAGGCAGCGGCGGACGGTCGCGCGCTCGTAGGACACCACCGGGTCTCGGTTGGTGCTCTGGTTGCACGCCGCGACCAGCGCGCTCTCGGTCAGCGGGTAGGCCTGGGGGGTGGCCAGCTGCTTTTCCACCAGTGCCCCCAGCACCCGGACTTCCTGGGCCGACAAGTCCATGGGCGGAGCATAGAAGCGGCCTACGCTGTGCGCGGATGGCACAAACCCTGCTTGCGGTCATCGGTCCCGGCGGACCGGACGTCGACCCCGCCCTCCTCGAGGCCGCACAGGAGGTCGGATCCCGCGTGGCCGAGGCGGGGGCAGGCGTCGTGTGCGGCGGCCTCGACGGCGTCATGGCCGCCGCGGCAGCGGGGGCACGGCGCGCCGGCGGCATGACCGTGGGAATCCTGCCGGGCACCGACCCCAGCCACGCCAACCCCGACATCGACATCGCCGTCCCCAGCGGCCTCGGTGAGGCCCGCAACACGCTCGTCGTGCGAGCGGCCGCGGCGGTGATCGCGATCGGTGGCGGCTACGGGACGCTGTCGGAGATCGCGTTCGCGCTGAAGACGGGCACCCCCGTGGTCGGCTACCGGACGTGGGAGCTGCGCCGCGACGGGGTGGTCGACGCCGGCATCCTCGTCGTGGACACCCCGCGCCACGCTGCCGCCGAGGCGTTGCGCGCCGGCGGACTGACACCCCGGGAGGTCATCACGTGACCGTCGACCTGGACGAGCACGACGTCACCTTGCGCGACGGCACCCGGGCGGTGATTCGGCCCATCACCCCCGACGACCGGTGGCGCCTGCAAGAGGGGCTGCGACTGCTGTCACCGCGGTCGCGCTACCTGCGGTTCCACGCGCCGATCGACCACCTGACCGCCGACCAGCTGACCTACCTGACCCACGTCGACTACCGCGACCACATGGCCTGGGTCGCGCTGAACCCCGATGCGCCCGACGAGCCGGGCATGGGCGTCGCGCGGTACGTCCGCCTGGTCGATGAGCCGGCGGTCGCCGAGGCCGCCGTGACGGTGCTCGACCGCTATCAGGGGCGTGGCCTTGGCACTGTGCTCCTCAAGCGGCTGGCGGCCACCGCCGCCGCCAACGGCATCACGACGCTGCGCAACTACGTGCTCGCCGAGAACACCGCCATGCTCGAGGTGTTTGACGCCCTGGGCGCCCGACGAGTCGACGAGGGCGCCGGCGTGTACCGCATCGACGTACCGGTCGAGGGTGCCGAGCAGCAGCGCAGCACCGCCCGCGAGATCCTCCGCGAGATCGCCAGGGGCGTCCTGCCGCCGCTGCGCGAGCTGTTCGCCGGCCGCGGCGACGTCGACGTCTAGCCGGGCGGCTCCGGCTTGTCCTGATCCTTGGCCGGACGGTGCCCCGGCTGGTTCTCCTCGGGCACGGGACCGACGTTGCCGCCGGTGTCGATCTCGTCGTCGGCGTTGAACTTGGCGCTGTCCATGTCGGTGGATCCCAGACCGGAGCGGCGTAGCTCGGGCTGTTGTGGCTTGGTCATCACGACTCCTTGTCGCCTATCGCCTGCCCGTCGGCGCCGCGCCGCAAACGCCTCAGCCCCCGCGGTACCCGACCGGCAGGTGCACGTCGCCGTCGGTGGTGACGTAGTAGACCTGCCAGTGGTAGTAGCCGCGGAACGCACGCTCGTCGGACCGCATCACGTCGGCATAGGCGGCGATGGCCTCGACGTAGGCGTCGGAGTGGTTGTAGTGCCACACGGCGCGGCGCATGTCTTCCGGGGCTCCGTGGGCGGCCAGGTAGCGCGCTGCGGCGCGGATCGCGTCGCCGTCGTCGTGGACGTCGCCCTCGCCGTAGGCGTCCCAGGTCGCCGGCATGAACTGCATGGGGCCCTGGGCACCGGCGGGACTCGTGCCGCGGATGCGCCCCATGCGTGTCTCGACCAGGTTGATGGCGGCGAGATACGGCCATTGGATGCCGAACTCGGCGGCCGCGGACCGGTAGTGGCGCAGCAGCTGTCGGGCCGGAGCCGGTTGCACGATCTGCCACGCCGGCAGTCGCTCCTGCGGTGTCACCAGCGCCGCCAGCTCCGTGGCGGCGCCCGCGTTGCGACGCACGGCCTCCCGCAGATCGGCCGGGGCGGCGCGGATCACCTGGCGCCGCCACCGCGGCCGGTTGGCCAGGACGCGATAGGCCCGCTGCTGGGCGTGTGCCGCGCGCGCCAGGTGATCC
>Ga0247713_1001439_pt1 | contig 11845 bp, 13 predicted proteins | sample 21E_NmetaG_FD_189936 | JGI IMG/M metagenome (GOLD analysis project Ga0247713, IMG submission 189936) | Soil microbial communities from hillslope of Landscape Evolution Observatory, University of Arizona, Oracle, AZ, United States - 2-1-E_N | ecosystem: Engineered > Artificial ecosystem >... | reverse complement strand
GGGGCGCACTGGGGGTCGGGTTGGCGGCCGGTCGGTTCGGCAGGGCTTCGCAGGCAATCCCGTCGCCGTCGGCGTCGAGGTTATCGGGGTCCCCGGGATGCAGGGCGAAGTACTCCTGTGCGTCCTCCTGGTATTGAAATGCCCCGCAGTTGAGGTCGTCGGTGGAGTGGTCGGCGTACGCCGGTGCGCCCGCACTCAACGTACTCAGGCATAGACATAGAACTACGGTGACCCGCTTCCCCCGCATGAAATCCATCTCCTCGGCGTTCAGGGTGGCGGTTCGGCCACCGTCTGAATTGCGGGAAAATCGTACACCCGCAGCTAACAACCGCCTAGAAGAATCTCACAGTTTCTCGGAGTTAGGGTGCTGCGGTGCTGCTGGCCGACGGCTGGGGGGTGAGCCTGGCCCGGGCGGAGCGTTCGTTTTAATCGAGAAGGGAAACGAGATCGGTGAGCTCAAACACCAAGAAGTGTTTCCGGGCACACCGCCCGAAGGACGGTTAGCGGGTGGCGACAGCAGTCCTACGGATTCGGGCAATAGTCATCGAAGGGGGTACACGGCCCGGTAGACGTGTGTCTCGCGACCAACGACACCCGCTCGCCGTGCAGCGGCCCCAAGACCGGGTTGAGGTCCTTGTGCTCGTCCCAGTCGGGGTCGAGCGGCGGCCGCCCCTGCTGCATGAGCACAGCGGTTTTCGCCACCGCTGCAACATGAACAGAGCTCGGGGGCAGGGCTGAAGCCGGGCCGGCCGATGCGATCATCAGACACCCGGCTAGGTTGACCCCCGCCAACATGATGATGCGCTTGCTGGTCATCGTCTCCTTCTACCTCGATGTCTACGGACCGGATGAGCTCGGCCTTTGGTAACACCCTGAGCGGGGCGCTGGACCGCACTCTGGAGGAAACGCCGGGCCGGCAGGCATCAGCTCATCGCTCCCCCATCCTTTGAATACTACGCACGCCGGGCAATCTCGGTGGATTCCTCCAGCGGCATTGGGTCAGACCGGGGGGCTATTGGGTAGATCAGGACGGCGTCCCCGGCGTCAAGCCAAGCTGATCGAGAAACTCCATCTGGTCGTAATAGACACGGTGGCTTGTGGCAACTCCGTTCTCGACGGTTAAGATGTCGCATTCACGGAGCCGTAAAGACTTGCCGGTTGGGGGGATGTTCTCGCCCGAGGGCAAAGGAATGGGACCGTTGTTGGTGCCCACCACATAGCCTTCGTCTATTGCCGTATTGCCGGACTCAAACTGCTTCGACGGCTCCCACTTGAGGTCCGGAAATGCTTCACGGAATCCCTTGAAGTATTCGACGATGTTCTCGCGACCCTGAATCTCTCCAACGCTTGGGTCGACTGCAACGGCTTGTGGTGCATAAAGCGTAGAGAGTGTTTCCAAATCCTTAGCCACCAAGGCCTTCGTAACGCGGTCCATGACCTCTCGCGCCTCTCCCATCAGCCTCTCCTTTCGACTGCATCCGGAGCCGTCCTAAGCTCACATCGGCCATAACGTCGATGACGATCAGTTAGACGCTACGACATGTCGGGCTGCCCGCATCATCAGATTAACCAATTCGAAAGCCAAGTGTCTGGGCAAGAATCACCACGGGAGGTGGTTTTGGCGCTCCGCCTGCTCCCTGTCTGGCATTAAGCAAGGGACCCTGTGTCGCTGTTCCCTGGATCTCAGTGACGGCTGCGGGATGCCGATATGGGAATACTTGACTCAGTTCTGCGGCTGCGCGACACACTTAAACGGTCCCTAGGGACTAAAGGACTTGGATTCAGGCACCTCCCGTTCGGGTGCGAGTCGACCGGTGCGGCTCAACGAAAACCCGCCGTTTTCGCCACCGCTGCACCATGAACAGAGCTCGGGGGCAGTGCCGACGCGGGGCCGGCCGATGCGATCATCAAACACCCGGCTAGGTTGACCCCCGCCAACATGATGATGCGCTTGCTGGTCATCGTCTCCTTCTTCTTGTTAGACGCATGCGGGGCAGTCCACCGTCGGTTCTCACTCAGGGCCAGACGCTCGCGCGGTGAAAACCAGGTTTGCTACGGACTCGGGCAGAACTCGCCGACGGGATTACAACCGGGGCCGGTCGACGTAGGTCTCGCGACCAATGACACGTTCTGGCCGTGGAAGGGGCCCATGATTGGGCTGGGTGGAAGGGCTCTGGCGGTCGTTGCCACCTGCACGCCATGGATGGGGCTTGGGGGCAGGGCGGACGCCGGGCCGGCCGATATCGTTACCAGTAGGGCTACGTTGAGGACCGACAACACGATGAGGCGCTTCAGGGGCATGGTCTCCCTCCTAGCGTTGTTGGGAACCAAATTGTGGCATCTGCGCGGACTGTGGTCAATGAATTCCTTCTCTGTTGCGAGCGCTTCGGCCCGACATTTAGAGGAGACCCGCCCAGGCGCGGACGCGCTCCTCCTGACGGACGTCGAAGGCTCGCCTCTTGGTTGTGGGGAAACATCCGAGGGCTATGCGGGAAGCAAGCCTTCCGATCCGAGACGGGGGTCAGTTCAGTTGCTGCAGGATGGTTCCGGTGTCGAGCCAGACGTTTTCTCGACTGATTAGATCGTTCTTAAACTCGAAGACGTGAAGGATCCGGAACGTGATGCGTCGATCGTTTCCAGAGACGCCTAGCAAAGAGCCAATAACCCTTCCAGTCATCTCCTGATCGAGAATGATTGCGTCGGCCGTGACGTATCGTCTCGTTGGCCGTTCTTCCTCGGTGCGGAAATTCTTCGTGAGCTCCTCATAGAAGGCCCTTGCTGCCTCCTTACCATGCAGCACCCCCGTAGGGGATCCAACGACGTCGTGCTCGATGTCATCGGTGTAAACGGCCACGGCGCCCTCAACGTCGCCGGCGCCTTCCGCCTTTAGATGCCGCTCCACGAGTTCGATCATGCGATCTTCGTCCACTGGCTCGTCCCTCCTCGTGTAAAGCTCCCTCTTATCGTGAGTGTGTGATAGTGTAATGAGATGAGTCTCTCACGTCAAGTCGAAAAGAAGAGTGCAGCGCCGGGACGCACGAATCAGAAAATCCGAACTCGCCAAGCCCTCGTCCAGGCGGCGGTCGAGCTGGTGCGACAAGGAAAGCCACCGTCTATACCCCAAGCGGCCGAGCTCGCGCTCATATCACCGGCAACGGCCTACCGGTACTTCTCAAACGCCCGGGCGTTATGGGAAGAGGCCGCACTGGAGCTCACGATGCCGTTGGAACCCGATCTGATTGAGGCTGCCGGCGAAGATCCACGGGCGCGGCTCGATGCGCTGGTGAAGAGCATCGGCTGGCACATGCTCGATGAGGAGGCCTCCTACCGAAACCTCGCTCGCGCCAGCCTCGAGCGTTGGTTTGAACAGGCTGAGTTGCCAGACGACGATCGCGTCCCCGTGCGTGAGGCGCGCCGCATGCGCGGGAACGCCCAGGTCCTCGAGCCACTTCGGGATGAGCTCCCGCCACCCCTGATCGACAAGCTCACCAACGCACTCGCCCTCGTGTGGGGTACCGAAGCCGTCATCGTTCTCCGCGATGTTTGTGGACTGGACGTCGACGAAGCCAAGGACGTGATGTTGAGCTCCGCGCGCTGGATGCTCCAGGGAGCACTCGGCGAATCCGGAGGGGTTCGATAACTGTCGACGCGACAGAGCCTGCTGGCTTTGGCCGGGGAGTGTCGAGGTCGGTTGAATTTTGACCCGGCGGGCTCGAATCATCCCTTCTACGCGGTGAAGTCCTTGACGCGAGCCGCTTAGCGTCCTCCAGAAGCTTTTTGTAGCCAAAGCGTAAGTCCAACCGAAAGAGCAGCCGAAAGTACTACTTGTGGGCGGGGCCCTACCCGTGGACTGGCTAACAACCGGATGCAACCGACCGCAAACTGCGTGCCGGCGACTGGCCGCTGATCCGGGACCGTAGCGCCTGAGCTCGCGTATTCAGCGAGCTCAAGCGCCTTAGGTGGGCACGGTGTTAGGCGTTAGCGGGCTCCCGTTCGTCCGCCGGTGCGTCGGCGTCTGTCGACCGATTCGTCTTGGTCACCTGGGCGGTCGCGAAGCGCAGGGAGACCGATACCTCCTCGGCCGTGATCTGGACCTTGGAGCGTTTCTCGCCCCCGTCGGTTTCCCAGCGGTCCTGCTGCAGGCGGCCGGCGACCACGACCCGGCAGCCGACCGGAACCGACTCGGCGACGTGGGTGGCCAGGTCCCGCCAGGCGGTCACGTCGAAGTAGTCGACCTCGTCGACCGTCTCGCCGCCGGCGGTGGTGAACCTGCGGTTGACCGCGATGCCGAACTTGCACACCGGCTGGCCGCCCGAGGTGTAGCGCAGCTCGGGCTCCCGGGTGACGTTGCCCACTACGGTTACGTTGTTCATTCGAATCCCTCCTTGGTCGTGGATGTCGGCCGGTTGGACCGACGAGATTGCGGCCATCCAAAGCTCATCCCATAGGCGGCTCCTCTGGCCCCGGGGGGCTAGCTGTCGTAGCCGGCATGGATGTGGTCCTCGTGGTCGGCGTTGTTGAAGAAGCCCGGCACCGCGGCCATATCGGCCCAGGGCATGCCGGTCTCGTCGGGGCGGCCGGTTGAGAGAGCCGCGATCTTCTCGGTGTAGCTGCGGCACGGCACGCAGGCATCCCGCACCGGCAGGCCGTCGACGGTGAAGATGTCGACCGCCCGGCCGAAGAAGTGGTTGGAGCGCCGGTCGGTGCCCCGGACGAACTCGGAGTGCCCGGTCTTCAGCACCGATACCGCGATCCGGTGGCTCTGCACCGACCACGCCAAAAAGTCGACCACCTTGGGGCTGATGATCCGGTCCTCCAGGTCTTTGCGAGCCCGGGGGGTGAGCACCAGGTTGGGGTTGGCGAGCAGCGCGGTGGCGTCGGCGCCCTGGCCCACCCCCGAGCCGGCCGCACGGTAGCGGGCGGCAAGGTTGAGCACGTCCTGCACATACTGCTGGGAGTGGTTGTAGGCGAACAGGGCGTCGCGGATCCGGTCTTCGCTGCCCTCGCCGGCACCGTTGGCGCACAGCAGGTTGGCCGCCGACCAGATCGAGTCGACCGGGTCGTAAACGTCTGTGTCACCGTCCTTGTCACCGTCTACCTTGTACGCCTGCCAGGTCCCGGGCATGAACTGCATCGGCCCGGCGGCGCCGGCGGAGTTGGTTCCCGAGTGGACTCCGGGAGCGGTCGAGCGGCCGTGGGAGCTCTCGATGCCGCCGACCCCGGCCAGGACCTCCCAGGGCATGTCGCAGGTCTGCTTGGCCGCCTCCCGGTAGACCGGCAGCAGCCCGGCCGGTATGTCGGAGAGGGCAAAGTCGCTGGGGATCGCCGCCTCGGCTCTCGGCTCCTCCAGGGCGACGATCACGAACGCCGGGATCAGCAGAACCAGCACCAGCAGGATGCCCGCCCAGCGGGCGAGGCGCATCACAGCCGGATCCGGTCGACCAGCCACCGGTCGCCCCGCAGCACCACGGTGAGCTCGAAGAACTGGGCTCTCGGCTCGGGAGTCGGGCCGTCGACCGCCTTGTGGTTCAGACCAAGCGAGACGAAGGTGACCAGCTCGGGACCCTTCGGCGACACCGGGTCCATCGAGACGATTTCGACGGTCGCCACCTCACGGGCCTGCACCCGCTGCTCGGTCAGGTGGGCCGCCGAGCTGCCACCGTCAAGGAAGCTGTTGAGCTCGGGGGTGGCCCAGGGCCGGGTGCGCTGACGAACCGCCTGCATCGGCTCGGGATCTCGCCAGTCGAACGAGGCGTACCCCTCGAGGAAGCGCCGAGCCACCTGCTCGGCATCCGAGTAGCCCGGTTGGACCGCCGGCGGCGGGTGGCTGTGCTCGGGGATCGCTGCCTGCTCCGCCGCCGGTGGCTGGGACGGGTCCTCCGGGGGTGCCTCCTTCTCGACAACCTGCGCCGCTGGGGAGCCGGTCGCCCGGTCACCTGAGCCCGCGGTTGTCGGTCCGCCGGGGTCGCCGACGACTGCGGCGGCCAGCATTCCGGTCGCGATCGCGCAGACAAAGACCAGCGCCCCGCGCACCGAGCGGTTCACCGAGGGCCCTGGTGGTTGGGTCTGGGATCACGGCACGGCAGGTTGTCCGGCGTTGCGGCCGCGGTTTTTGGCATGGGGGAAACAGCCCTCCCCGCGAGGGTCCGTATCACTCGAAATCCTTGGCTCAATGTGCCCTTGGGCACGGTGAGCGCGGACGGTACCACAGAAAATGACCAAGAAAAAGAGTTTATTTACAAAAAGTCCCTCGCTAGCATCTGGGCCGCTTGTTGTCGGCCGAGTCGTCAAGTTGCGGAACCGGGGGGTTCCGGCGGCATCGGCCGGAAAGGATCTGCGGGAATGAAGCGGCGAGTGAGGGTCCTAGCCAAGGGCATCGGTGGAGCGGTAGCAGTGGTTCTTTGTTTGCTGGCCCAGGCCAGCGTTGCCTACGCGGTGAGCGTTCCTAACCCGGCGCCCCAGACCCCTCCGGGGATGGAGGGACCAGTCAACACGATGCTGGGATGGCTGAAATGGGGCGGCATGATCGCGTGCATGATCGGCATCGGAACCGGGCTGATCCAGATGGCGGTTGGCCGGCGTAACCGTCACGCCCTGGCGGTCGACGGCGCCAGCGGTATCCCGTGGGCACTCAGTGCCGGGGTGGGCTTCGGCGTGATGTCGGGTCTGATCGGGGCTATTTTCGGGGGCTAGATGACGACCGGATAGACCCCATGTCCAAGATGGCCGACGCCGACCGGGACAAGCTCGGCGTAAAGACGGTGCTGGCGATCGTTGTCCTCGGCCTGTTGGTCGGCGCGGCTCTCATGTTGCGAGATCGGCGTCAGCCCACGGTCGAGAGCGAGAGCGGGGACCGGTCGGCGGAGCCTGGGCGTGGCGGTGCGCTCGGCGGCTCGGGGGCTCCGGCTCGGGAGGTCCTTAATGCCGACACCGTGCAATGGCGGGACCTGTTCGGATTGGCTTTGCCGGTCACCGACGCCGGACCCCGTCGGTTAGCGAATGGCCTGGCCACCGGGTTCGAGCGGTCGGAGGCGGGGGCTGCCCTCGCCGGAATCCACATCATGTACCGCGTCGAGGCCGGTCCGGGTCCAGCAGTATTCGAGCCGACTATCCGGGAGCAAGTGGTTGGCGCGGACAAGGCTCGACTACTGCTGAACGCCCAGAACCGCTACCAGGAGGCGAAAATCTCCGAGGCGCCCGGGCCGAACGGCGAAGTCTTGGAGCGTTATCGGGAGGCCCAACGGGTTCAGACCACCGTTTGGGGCTATCGGGTCGATGCCTACACGCCTGAGTCAGCCTCGGTTGGCGTACTTCTCAGAACGATGAACGCCGGTGGCCCCGTCTACGCCAACTTCGATTTGACGATGAGATGGATCGAAGGTGACTGGCGTCTCGTTGCCCCGGTTAATGGAGAGTTGCAGACGGCACTGCACATTTTGGAGCAAGTTCCTCCGGGATATGTGCTGCTCGGTAGGGGAGACGGTTAATGGCCACCGTCGATTGTGTTGCAAATCCCCTTGAGTGCACCGGGAAAGCGATAGCGAATTCGGCGGTGCAGAACCTGGCCGAGGCGCTCAAGGAGGGCGCCAAGGAGCTTATCGAGAACACCATCGGGTGGTGGCTGAAGGTCGACAGCATCAACCTCGCCAGTTCGCCGGCGCAGGAGATCCGGGGGTGGACGCTGTACATCGCCTTCGCTCTCGCCACCGGCGGTGCGATGTGGGCCCTGATCAGAGTCGCCTTCCGGCGCCGGGCCGAGCCTCTGTGGGACGCGACCGGCGGGTTGCTGCGGGTGGCGGCGGTCTTCGGCATGACCGGCGCCGGGTTCATCATGCCCCAGCTGCTGATGAACGCGGTCGACTCGTTCGCCGAGCACATCCTCGATCAGTCGGTCAACGACCGGATCGTCGAGCTGACCGCGATGGCGGGGATCCAGTCGCCGGGGATGGTGATCTTCCTGTCGATTCTGCTGATCACGGTAGGGGCGGTCCAGGCGGTGCTGATGTTCCTGCGCGAGGGGGCGATCATCGTTTTATCCGGACTGCTGGTCCTGGCGGCCGCCGGAGGCATGACCCACGTCACCCGGGGCTGGTGGTCCAAGCTGACCGGGGTGCTGCTGGCACTGATCTTCTACAAGGCGGCGGCGGCGCTGGTGTGGGGGACCGCGCTCGCCTTCCTCGATACCCGGGGGAGCGAGAACCCGGTGCGCTCGTTCTTCGTCGGGGTCACGATGTTCGTCCTGTCGATCTTTGCGCTCGGGCCGATGACCAAGTTCTTCAGCTGGAGCGCCGCCGCATCGGTGGGCGGGGGAGGAGGGATGCTGGCGGCGGCCGGGATGGGGGCATATGCCCTGTCCCAGAGCCGAGGGGTCGCCGCCGGGCCCTCCGCTTCGACACAGGCATCCTCGCTGCGAAGCGATCTCGGCCCGGCCGGTGGGGGAGCGGGCCCATCGGGAGCGGCGACAATTCTCAGCAGTTCAGGATCGGGGCAGGGCGCGGCGGGTGCGGGGTCCGCCGTGTCAGGCGGGGGCGGCGCATCGGCGGCCGCCTCCGCTGCCGGCCCCGCGGTGGTGCTGGCGGCCCAGGGAGCGATCCGCAGTGCGGAGGCGGCCGCGGCCAAGACGGTGAGGACGGTCACCGGGGGCGATGCCCTGTGAGCATGGTGTTCGACTCGGCCGAGGACCGTACCCGGACCTACGGGGGGTGGCGCCTGTCCCGGGGGATAGGGATCCTGGGCGCCGGACCGGGCGGGTCGGTGGTTCTGCTCGGCGGGTGGAGCGCGCTGATCCTGATGGGCGGGATCGCGATGCGTTGGTATCTGTACCTGGGCCCGGTCGTCGCCGCCCTCTCGGCCGCGATCCTGGTGCGCTGGGACAACGAGACGCTGGCCACCAGGACGACCCGGCGCCTGCGGTGGTGGTGGGCCAATGTCAGCCGGTTCACCGAGTTTTCGCCGGCGGCGATGCTCGACTACACCGGCGCCACCGAGCTGCCCGGCCTGCTGGCGGCGCCCCGCCTGCTCGATGTCCAGGACGGGTGGGGGCACCGTTTCGGGCTGATCCACGACCCCCGCTGCGGATACCTCAGCGCCACCTGGCGCTGCGACGCCCGAAGCACCGCCCTGGTCGACCGGGAGCAGGCCGACCGCTGGGTCTCCAGCTGGGGATCCTGGCTGGCGGATCTGGGGATGCTGAACATGGTGCGGCACGTCGCGGTGACGGTCGAGACCGCACCCGAGCCCGGCTCGACCCTCGCCCAGGCGGTGACCGGCCGCATCGACCCCGACGCGCCGCTCGATGCCCAGACCCTGCTGATCGAGCTGCTGGAGCGCTCGCCCCGGGCGGCCGCCGACGTCGACACCCGGGTGAGCGTGGTCTTCGACCCGACCGCCGGTCCGGTGCCCCTTCGCCAGCTCGAGGACCAGGTGGGGGAGGTCAGCCGGCTGCTCGGATCGATGGAGTCGTCCCTGGCCGACTGCGGGGTGGGGGTTCTCGGAAGATGCTCGGCCACCGAGCTCGCCGGCATCGTCACCACCGCCTTCTCCCCCGAGCGGCGGGGCGAGGTCAACCAGCTGCTGGCGGCCAAGGACCCGGCACAGGCGGAGCGGACCCTGCGGTGGGAAACCGCCGCCCCGACCAGTGCCGAGGAGCTGTGGGAGAGCTACCGGCACAACGACGCCTGGTCGGTCAGCTATGGGATGGCCGAGGCCCCCCGTCAGGCGGTCACCAACAACGTACTCTCTCGGCTGCTGGCGCCCGGCAAGTTCGCCCGTCGGGTGACGATCCTGTACCGGGCCTACTCGGCGGCGGAGGCGGCGGCCAAGCTGGAGGAGCAGGTCAACGCCGCGATCTTCCGCCAGGGGATCCGCCGCAAGCAGGGCATCGACGAAAAGGCGCGCGACCTCGCCGACCGGGAGCGGGCGACCCAGGCGGCCCGGGAGGAGGCGCACGGGGCCGGGGTGGTAAGGATGTCGATCTACGCCACCACCACGGTGGAGGACGAGACCGATCTGCTGGGGGCGTGCGCCGACCTGGAGGCCCGGGCCCAGCAGTGCAAGATCCGGCTGAAGAAGCTGGTCGGGGCCCAGGCAGCCGGTTTCGTGGTCACCCTGCCCGCCGGCGTCCATCCGGTGCAGATGGCACTTCGGAGCCGGCGGTGAAGCAGCGCTACCGTCCGGCGAACCGCTCCCAGCACCCGGCGTTTACCGGGCGAGGGACCGAAGATGAGGCGGTGACCGAGGAGCTCGACCGGGCGAATCCTACGAATGAGTCTTTGGACGGCATGGGTGCCGGCATCCCTGAAGGGGACGAGGAGCTGGCCGGCGCCGATGTCGGCCTTTTGAGGAGGGCCATCGCGCCGGCGTGGGGACGCAAGCTGCCTTTGGCCGGACGGGCGGCCCACGTCGCGGTCGCCCCCGAGTACCAGGCGACCACCGCGCAGGCCTGCGGGTTGTACCCGTTCCTCGCCGGTTCCGGTTCCCCGACGGTCGGGGTGCCGATGGGCAGGCACCTGTTGTTCGGCGAGGTGTTCAGCTACGACCCGATCGGGTGGCTGGTCGAGGGGCTCACGACCAACCCGGGCTGCTTTCTGCTCGGCCAGCCGGGCTGCGGCAAGAGCTCGTTCGTCAAGCGCCTGATCCGGGGGATGGCGGGGTACGGGGTGACGCCGTGGGTGCTCGGCGACCTGAAACCCGACTACACCGCGGTGGTGAGAGCCCTCGGGGGAACCGTGATCCGGGTGGGCCGGGGCCTGGACACCATGAATCCCCTCGACACCGGGCCGCTGGGCCAGGCGGCCCAGGCGCTGGGTGCCACCGCCCGGGAGCAGCTTCGGGCCGAAATCCGGGGCCGGCGGCTAAACGCCCTGCTGGCGCTCCTCAGCCTGGTGCGCGAGCACCGGATCAGCAACGGCGAGGAGAACGTGCTGGGGGCAATTCTGGACATCCTCGACGACAAGCTGCGGGGCAAAACCGGACCGGTCGGTCAGCCGACGGTGCCCGATGTCCTGGCGGTGCTGCGCAGCGACGCCCAGACCGACCGGCTGATCACCGCCGCCGATGTCAGGACCGAGGACGAGCTGGTCCGGGAGACCAAGGAGCTGAAGCAGACCCTCAACCTGCTGTGCGAGGGGTCGCTGAAGGGCGCCTTTGACGGCCCGACCAGCCAGCCGATCGACCTCAACGCCCCGGCGGTCAGCATCGACATCTCCCAGGTCGCCTCGGCGGGCGACACCATCGTCGCCGCCGCCATGCTCAGCACCTGGGCCTACGCCTTCTCCAGCATCGACGGAGCCAACGCCCTGGCCGAGGCCGGCCTGGCACCCCGGCGGCAGTTCGTGACGGTCCTCGACGAGATGTGGAAGGCACTTCGGGGTTGCGCCGGGCTGGTGGAGTACGCCGACGCGCTGACCCGGGTGAACCGGGCCAAGGGGCTGGCCGATGTCCGGGCCACCCACTCGCTGGGTGACCTGGAGGCGCTGAAGACCGCCGAGGACGTCGCCAAAGCCCGGGGATTCGTCGAGCGGGCCGGGGTGGTGGTCCTCGGCGCCCTTTCGCCCCGCGAGCTGCGGGAGGTGGCCCGGGTGGTGCCGCTCACCGACGCCGAGATGGATCTGGTCAGCGGGTGGTCGGCTCCCGACTCCTGGATCCCGGGAAGCCGGCACCCCGGGCGGGGCAAGTACCTGCTGAAGGCGGGCAACCGGGTCGGCATCCCGTTCGAGCTGGAGTATGTCGGCAACGAGGCCGAGCTGTACAACACCGATTTCAGGATGCTCGACCCGAGGCTGCGGCGGTGACCCGGGCGATCGGCCCCCGGCCGGGTGCCATCCCTCCGGGGACCGGCGGCGCC
>Ga0247713_1001437_pt1 | contig 11846 bp, 12 predicted proteins | sample 21E_NmetaG_FD_189936 | JGI IMG/M metagenome (GOLD analysis project Ga0247713, IMG submission 189936) | Soil microbial communities from hillslope of Landscape Evolution Observatory, University of Arizona, Oracle, AZ, United States - 2-1-E_N | ecosystem: Engineered > Artificial ecosystem >... | reverse complement strand
CGGGAGCGGGTCAGACAATCAGGGACGCGTGGTCGAGTTCGATCCCGACAACCGTTGCGATTCGCGACAGGTCAGCATCTTGGGCGAGGAGTGTGGCCTCATGTCGACGGGCCACGGAGGCGATGAGGCAGTCCACCAGTCCCCGTGGCGTGACGCCCTCCCGCCTGCATCGCCGGTAGATGCGAGCGGCAGCGTCGAAGTCAGCTGCCGTGTCGAAGGCCAGGAGATCGAAGCGCAGGAGGAGCCGACGGAGGGCTCGTTCCCGCTCCTCGTCACGCGCCCCCGCCATGACCTCCATGAGCACCGGCTCGGTGACGGCCAGCGGGCCATCGTCATGGATCAGCTCGGTAAGTCGTTGGTCGACGGCGCTGCCTGTCGCCCGGTCGTATTCGACCCAAGCAGAGGTGTCGGCGAGGATCACTCGGCGGCCGGCGCCTCGTCCCGGGGCACCTCGCCGATGGCGTTAACGCCGCGCATCGCCAAGGCTTCCTCCCGCGTCATGGGCTGACCGGCCAGATGGCGCAAAGCGAGATCGACGGCCTCGGTCTTCGTGTGGACGCCATAGCGGTCCATGATCGTCCGGACGTAGGTGTCATCGATTTCGATGTTTGTTCGGGCTCTGGTCATACACGTATAGTACACCTAGCGTGTAGGATACGTGTATGCGACCCGGTCTCGGACTGCCCCTAAACCACGCACCGCGACTCCGACAAGGCAGCCCTCAACGCCGGCTATGCGTCAGCAGCGGGCGAGAGGTACGCCGCAGCCTGCATGCTGAACAGCTCGGCGTAGTGACCGCCCACGGCGAGGAGCTCCTCGTGGGTGCCCTGCTCGACCAGCCGACCAGTGCGCAGGACGAAGATGCGGTCGGCCGAGCGCACGCTGGAGAACCGGTGGGAGACGAGCAGCACGGTGCGGCCGCGGGCCATGGTCCTGATCCGCTCGAACAGCTCGTGCTCGGCCCGAGGGTCGAGGGCAGCGGTGGGTTCGTCGAGGATGACGAAGGGGGCGCCCCGGAAGAAGGCTCGGGCCAACGCCACCCGCTGCCACTGCCCGATGGACAGCTCCTCGCCCCCCTCGAACTGGCGGCCGAGCATCGTCTCGTAGGCCAGGGGCAGGGCGGCGAGGAACTCGTCTGCCCCCGACTCGCAGGCGGCACCGACGATGGCGTCGAGGTCGTCGGCCCGGTGATGGCCACCCACGCCGATGTTGTCGCGGGCGCTGAGGCAGTACTGGGCGAAGTCCTGGAAGATGACCGCCATGTGGCGGCGCACGTCGGCGGGATCGCAGGTCGTGGTGTCGACACCGTCCCAGAGGATGCGCCCGCTGGTCGGGGTGTAGAGGTGGCAGAGGAGCTTGGCCAGCGTCGTCTTGCCCGACCCATTCTCGCCGACGAGGGCCACGACCTCGCCGGCGTGAATCTCGAACGACACGTCGTCGAGGGCCACCCGGTCGGTGCCCGGATAGGTGAAGCTCACCTGGTCGACGGTCAGGGTGGCGAAGCCTTGGGGGGCGGGCGTCTCCGGGCGGCTGGCGGCGACCGCCGGCGCCAGCTCGAGGAAGGAGTTGTAGTCGTCGAGGAACAGGGCGTCCTCGTACAGGGTCGACCCGCTGCCGGCGATCATCGACAGCCGGGCCCCGAGCTGCTGGATGGCGACCGCGGCCGCCGCGGCCGAGGCGACGCTCATGCGCCCGGCCAGGAGCAGGCCGACTACGAGCGCCACGCTCGTCCCGGACAGCACCGAGCTGGCCACGCTGGCCACCAGCGAGCGGCGCAGCCGGGTCCGGGTCACCGCCCGAACCTCCGCGATGCGCAGGTCGAAGAGCGCGTCGTAGCGCCGGCGCAGGTACGGCGCCAGGTCGAAGGCCCGTAGCTCCTGGGCGAAGTACTTGCCGCTCAGGGTCATGCTGAGGTACTGGCGCTTGCGATCGGCCGGCGTCATGCGCCATCCGAAGCCGTGAGAGGTGCGGCTGTTGCGTATCGTCGCCACCCACACCGGCACGTAGGCCAGCACGACGAAGGGGATGAGAAGCGGCTGCAGGGCGAGGAGGGCGATGAGCAGCCCGATTACGCCGATCGACGCCGAGGTGAGCTGGGTGAAGTTGCTGGCCATGTTGGCCGGCCGGAAGTTGGCGGCCATCGACGCTCGCATCAGCCGGTCGTGGAACTCCGGGCTCTCGTAGGCCTCGAGGTCGACGATCGTGGCCACGTCGATTATGCGGTCCTGGGCGTGGCGGCCGGCCAGCTCGCCCAGGATGCGCTGGAGCTCGCCCCGGGCAGACTGTGCGAACTGGACGACGGCGGTGACGGCAAGGAACAGCACCAGCGTCGGGACCACATCGGCCAAGGCGCCACCGGTCCTGTCGGCCTGCAGAATGTCCGCCAGGAGCTCCCGACCGAGGAGGAGCTGGATGGCCACGCCGGCTCCGGTCCCCAGCTGGAGGGCCACCGACACCGTCAGCTCTCGGGGCGCCGCCTCCCGGACGAGGCGCAGGGCTCCGGCGAGGATGCCCGGGAGCCGTCGAAGCGAGTGGTCCTCTGCCTTCCGCCAGACGTCGTCGATCGTCGCCCGCCGAGGCTCCACCATTGGCAGAGTACCGGTGCGCCGTGCCTAGCGCCGTCGAAATGCTCGCCCCACCCCGAACGTCCCATAAGGGACCGACGCTTTTCGCCGAAAAGGCTGCTCCTGATCGCCGGTGACGGGTCGACTTCACGCGCCCGTGACGTCGGCTCGCCAAAGATGTTCGGAGAACGGGCGGGGTCAGAGATCGTCTGGACGCCTGAGGTCGAGCATGAGGGCGTCGAGGTCGAGAGTCGAGTCGTTCGGTGGCGCACCATGCGGCATCACGTTCGATTGCACCCACTCGGGCACGACGTCGAGATCGGATATGGCGACGCCGTAGCGTTCGCGCAGGGCAGTGACGGCCTCGGCGTACGCGTCTGGGTCGGGCCACGCCGACGGGGATGCCGCAAGCCGGAGGATCTGGATGCGCTCGGCGCGCACGCCGCGCTTATCGACGAACACGCCGCCCGTGCAGGCAACCTCGGCGTACACGACTGGATCACGGTCATGCGCGCTGTCGAGCAGGTACCCCGCCAGCGAGTCAAGCGTGCCCTCTACCGCCACATACAGTCCGCACCGACAGCCGGGCGCCGGAGCCGGATGGTCTTGGTCGTAGCACCTTGCCACGATCTCCTTCGACGGGAATGGTTCGAAGTCGGGGTTGTGGATCAAGGGAGCGGCGAGCATGGGACCGCTCGCCCCGCGACGCACCCGAAAGAACCGCCATCCGAGCAGTGGCGGCCCGTCCGCACAGTTCAGCTCCCGCTCCTCCACTGCCGGAGCATCGCGCGGCCCGTTCGGGCGGAGACAGCGGCTCTGAGAATCCGCGAGTGCTGCGCATCTCGTAACGGCGGCGCTTCCCGCCGGCACCGAGTCCGGAAACGTCGGAGATGGGTGCGACCACCCTCGGCTCAGAGTTCCTTGATCCAGATGAGCTGGGCCTCCTCCGGCAGGTTGGCGTAAGCGAACCGGTCGAGGGCCGCCAGCTTGCAGCCCATTCGCCTGTAAAAGCGGCAGGCCGCCACGTTGATGTTCTGCGTCTCGACCTTCAACGTGCAGCATTGCCGATCACGAGCCCACGCTTCGACAGCGCGGAAAAGCAGTGATCCGATGCCCGAGGAGCGGGACGCCGGATGGACACGGATGTCCCACAGGACGGCCAGATCGCCGCGCCCTTCGAGCATGCTGACACCGGCGGTGTCGAAGGCGACGACGGCTCCTCCCACGCGCCGGCCGGCTTCGTGGGCGGAGATGAGCCCCCAGTTCGTGACGTCGAAGCGTGTCGCCCACCTCGTCGGTCCCTCACCCTCGATGGCGTCGTAGTCCTTGATCCACGGCGCCTCGACGGCCCGCTCGGACATCACCACGCCACCGAGACCTTCCTCGACGAGGGTCACGTCGAGGACGTGCTCGACCAGGAAGGCGATAGGGACCTCTCCGTGGAGCCCAAGTCCCGTGATCGGCTCTTCCGCGATTCTCACCCGGATCCCATGCTCGGCTAGTCGAGGGGTCGCTGCACGACGGCGATCAGGTGGCTGCCAGTATCGACGAGCCCCGGTTGCTGGCAGAGTCGACGTTCGACCTCGACGGCTGCCGCCCACGCGTCAGCATCGGCCGCGACCTCCTCGAAGGCCGGATCGCCCTCCACCGCAGCGACGTTGGACCCTGCCAGGGCAAGGACGTTGCAGGAATCGAACAGCGCGGCCAGCTCGCCACTGGAGTACAGGTACATGGGCGGATGCATCTGGCCGGGAACTCGAGACGGAAAGCCCGACAGCTCGCCCCGGTCCAGGACAGACCACAGCCTGCCGGCCACGGGGTCGCGAAGCACCTCGAGCGTTGCCCGCCGAACGACATTGCACGTCGCGCCGAAGCGGCTCATGACGCTGACGAGCAGAACGCCACCCGGTCGCGTCACCCGCACCAGCTCGGCTGCGGCCTGATGACGCTTGTCACAGACGTAGGACAAGGGGCCGCCGAAGCAGACCACCGCGTCGAAGCTCTCATCGCCGAAGGCGGAGAGGTCCACGATGTCGCCCTCCACAAAGCCCTCGACCCGGTGCCGCACACCAGCGGTCCGGCAACGTTCGGCGGCGGCTTCGAGCTGGAGCGGCGAGGTGTCGAGTGCGACCGGACGGGCGCCGAGCGCGACGAGCTCGATCGTGAAGCGGCCCGGACCGCATCCGGCGTCGAGAACCCAATGTCCAGGCGCCACGTGCTTCCGGAGGAAGTCGCCATGGATGATCGCTTGCAGCCGCCCGTAGGCCTTTGCCTGGAGCCGAAGCCACTCGAACTCGCCGTATGCGTCGTAGAACCTGGCGGTTCCCGCCGGGGCGTACTGGCTTCGCCGAGCCTCATGTCCCACGGCCACATACTGGGGCTCGCCCAGGCCCGGCGACAACCGATATGCCGCGCTCGAGCCACAGCCCCTGATCAACGGGCTGCGTTGCTGGTTTCTAGCCGCGTTGCCCCTACTGCGGCCACCGCTGCGGGAGCGACGATTCTTCGACTCCGCCGAAAGACGGCCGCTGGTCAGCCGACGCCGTCCCCTGACGACGCTCGTCCCCGACCAATGCGGTTGTTGCTGGGTGCGCCCCATAACCACGAGCCCGCCGCTCCGAGAGGGGCGCCCTGATCGCCGGTACAGTGAGCACGGGCGGGAGCGCGACGTCGGCCGTCCTCGGCTCATCCTCCGCAGTCGACAGCGACGGTCAGAGCAGCGCAGACATCGCGCATCCGGTCGCCGCTGAGCGTGCCTAACCGCTCGACAAGCACCGCCACCGAGACGCTCTCGACCGAATCGAGGTTCACTGCGCTGCGCTTCGGAACAGGATCGTCGCCGGGCTCGAGCAGCACTTCGCTCGGGAGCCCTCGGATGTTCGTCGTGCACGGTGCTACAAGAGCGCGGCGCAACCGCGGGATGGCAGCGTCACGCGAAAGCACAACGACCGGACGCCGACCGATGTCCGCGAGCTCTGACCACCACACCTCACCTCGCTTCGGGAGAGGCGTCACGACGCGGCGGCTGCTTCGCGGAACGACCGGAGGTCACCCCACTCGTCGGGCTCGTCGAGCGGGTGCTGGTCGTAGGCCGCGTAGGCCGCGTCGATCTCACCGGCGCGATGTCGGGCGACCAGCGCTCGAAGCGCCTCGTCGAGCAGCACTGAGTCGCTGGCGCCGTCGCGCCGGCTTCGAGCCTCCGCCAACAGCTCGCCATCGACGGTCGTGCTTACCCGAACCCTAGTCATGGCATGATAATGCCATGAATGTGCCACTCCCGCAAGTGCAAGCGCCGGATCACCGCCGACGCCAGGCTCCGTATACGTCGGCGCTCCCCGAAGACCATTCCATAGCAACCGGTCGTACCGGTCGTACCAAGACGTCAGGGCGCCACATACCGCCGGCCGGTGGACAAAAACGGGCGGGCAGACCACGCCGACGGGGTGCGCGGCATCGCCCCCAGCCAGGTTCGCTGGCGCGGCGGCACTTCGAACCGAGCCCATCGAGAGGCTGAAGTCGCTGACGACATCGTCGTGACTTGCCAGGACGGATGCCCGGGCCGAGTCCATGGCGCGTCAGGAGGGAGTCAGGAGGCAGGGCCGGCGGCTCGGCATCCCATATTCGTCCCATATGTTGGGGCGGATACGGGCGGAACCCATCGGCGTGACCGGACAAAGGTGCAGGTCGCAGCGGGTGCGAGCGGTTGAGGCGGACTCAAACAACCGGCCCGAACGCTCTGCAAAGCCCTGTACACCGGTTCGATTCCGGTCGCCGCCTCAATAGAAGAGTCCAGGTGCGGGGCGCTTTCCGAAGTGCCTACGGGCTACCGCGCCGATATCGACTACCGATGCGGCTCAGCCGGGGACATGACAGCCGCCAGATCGCGGCCTTAGAACTCATGACCCACGCGTGGCCTGCGCTGATATGGAAGGTTCCTCGTGGAGAGCGTGTGTGCCGCCTCGACGATGCAAAGCCCTGTACAGCGGTTCGATTCCGGTCGCCGCCTCGAACAAACAGCGGGTCGGGGACCACCGAGGGGCGTGGCGCTCTCGCCCGGGGAAGTGGCGCAGCGGCTCTCAACCGTGGAGTCTAGGTGCTCGCGAACCAAGCAGCCGTACGGTCTCGTCGTACTGGGCGCAGCCCGATCACCGGCTCTTAGGTCCGAGCAAAACGGGCGGTGAAGTGTCGGAGGAACGGGGGCTCCCCGGTGATCCGGTAGCCCCCGACGTCGCTGCGATTGGCACTCACCCGAGCGATCACCTCGGCGACGAAGTCGATGTGGCTCTGGGTGTACACCCGCCGAGGAAGCGCGAGCCGGACGAGCTCGTGTCGCGCCGCCGGGCCGAACATCACCGATCCGATCTCGACACTGCGCACGCCGCCGACGCGGTAGAGCTCTACGGCAAGTGCCTGGGCCGGGAATTCGCCGCGGGGCACGTGCGGGAGCATCGCTCCGGCATCGATGAACACGGCATGCCCCCCCGGGGGCCGCACCGTGCGCACGCCGGCGTCCCAGCATCGCTCGGCGAGGTACTCGGCGGTCCGTACTCGATAGCGTAGGTAGTCCGGCTCCAGGACCTCCAGAAGCCCCTGGGCGATGGCCTCCAAGTCGCGACCGGCCAGGCCCCCGTAGGTGGGAAAGCCCTCGGTGAGGATCAGAAGGGCGCGGCACCGGGCCGCGAGGTTGTCGTCGTTGAGAGCGAGGAACCCGCCGATGTTCGCCAGACCGTCCTTCTTGGCACTCATGGTCACCCCGTCTGCGTAGGAGAACAGCTCGCGGGCCACCTCCCGAGGCGTGCGGTCGGCGTACCCGGGCTCCCGTTGGATGACCAGCCAGGAGTTCTCGGCGAAGCGCGCCGCGTCGATGAAGAGGGGGACCCCGAACTCGTCACAGATCTCTCGAACGCCTCGGACGTTCTCCATGGACACCGGCTGGCCTCCCACGGAGTTGTTGGTGACGGTGAGGAACACCATGGGCACGTCGGCACTGCGAGTCTCGAGCAGATCGTGGAGAGCCTCCAGGTCCATGTTGCCCTTGAAGGGTGCGTCCCGCTGGGTGTCCGAGGCGTCCGAGCACGGCAGGTCGACGGCCGTGCCTCCACCGTGCTCGACGTTGGCTCTGGTGGTGTCGAAGTGGGTGTTGTTCGGCACCACCTTGTCGGGTCGAACCGTTTCGGCGAACAGGATCCGCTCGGCGGCCCGGCCCTGATGAACGGGTATGACGTGGTTCATGCCGGTGAGGTCGGTGACGACTGACGCGAACCGCTCGTAGGACGCGCTCCCGGCATAGGACTCGTCCCCCCGGTGCATCGCCGCCCACTGGTCGGCCGACATGGCGCCGGTGCCCGAGTCAGTGAGGAGGTCGATCAGAACCTCTTGGCTCCGAAGGCCGAACAGGTTGTAACCGACGCGCTCGAGCGCCTGCTCGCGCTGGCGCCGCGTCGTGAAGCACAAGGGCTCGACCGATTTGACCCGGAAGGGCTCGATGATGGTCTTCCAACCGCCCTCGTCCATCTCGTCGCCTGCTGTCGAACTCGCTGTAGACCGATACCACGTCGGCCCGCTCTGTGCCCCCGGCACCCTTGCGTATCCTTCGGGTATGGCAATCGACCTGGGCGACCTCGCTCGTCTGCGCCGGGTGCGCGACCGGGTCGACCGGGAGTACGACCAGCCGCTGGACGTGGAAGCGCTGGCGCGCGACGCCCACATGTCGGCCGGCCATTTCAGCCGTCAATTCCGGCTCGCCTACGGGGAGTCGCCGTACAGCTACGTGATGACCCGGCGCATCGAGCGGGCCATGGCCCTGCTGCGTCGAGGGGACCTGAGCGTCACCGAGGTCTGTTTCGCGGTCGGGTGCTCGTCCCTGGGCACCTTCAGCACCCGCTTCACGGAGCTGGTCGGCATGGCCCCCAGCGCGTACCGTCTCGAAGCGGCGGGCGCAACGTCGGGGATGCCGCCGTGCGTGGCGAAGCAGGTGACGAGACCGGTCAGGAATCGAGAAGCGTTGGTGACCGAGGCGCACTTAGCTTGATCCCTATGGACATCACCATTCACTCGAGCATGCTCCCGCAGAACGACCCAGACGCATCCCTGGCCTTCTATCGCGACGTTTTGGGTTTCGAGGTCCGCAACGACGTCGGGTACGGCGGCATGCGCTGGATCACCGTTGGGCCCCCCGGCCAGCCGGGGACGTCCATCGTCTTGTACCCGCCGGGCGCCGACCCCGGCGTGACCGACGACGAGCGCCGCACGATCGCCGAGATGATGGCCAAGGGCACCTACGCCATGGTCAACCTGGCCACCAAGGACCTCGACGGCACCTTCCAGCGCCTGCAGGCCAGCGACGTCGAGGTCGTCCAGGAGCCGATCGAGCAGCCGTACGGGATCCGCGACTGTGCGGTCCGCGATCCCGCAGGGAACCTGATCCGTATCCAACAGCTCCGCTGAAGCCCGGCGATCGCACAGGGAGAAGGATGACCATGGGCACGAGAACCCACATGCAGCCGGCTGCGGCCCACGTCGCCGACAGCCACGACCTGATCCGCGTGGTCGGCGGGCGGGAGAACAATCTCAAGGACGTCAACGTCGAGATCCCCAAGCGCCGGCTGACGGTGTTCACCGGCGTATCGGGATCGGGCAAGAGCTCGCTGGTGTTCGGCACGATCGCCGCCGAGTCGCAGCGGCTGATCAACGAGACCTACAGCGCCTTTGTGCAGGGCTTCATGCCGACGCTGGCGCGCCCGGAGGTCGACGTGCTCGAAGGGCTGACGACGGCGATAATCGTCGACCAGCAGCGGATGGGGTCCGATCCCCGCTCGACGGTCGGCACCGCCACCGACGCCAATGCCATGCTCCGCATCCTCTTCAGCCGGCTCGGGAGGCCGTACATCGGGTCGCCGCAGGCGTTCTCCTTCAACGTGGCGTCGATCAGTGGATCGGGTGCCGTCACCCTGGAGCGCGCCGGGCAGACCGTGAAGGAGCGTCGCAGCTTCAGCATCACCGGCGGCATGTGCCCCCGCTGTGAAGGCCGGGGGTCGGTCAACGACTTCGACCTGTCGCAGCTCTACGACGACAGCAAGTCGCTCAACGAGGGTGCGCTGACGATCCCCGGCTACAGCATGGACGGCTGGTACGGGCGCATCTTCAGCGGGTCGGGGTTCTTCGACATGGACAAGCCCATCCGCAAGTTCACCAAGAAGGAGCTGAACGACCTGCTCCACAAGGAGCCCACCAAGATCAAGGTCGAGGGCATCAACCTGACCTATGAGGGTCTGATCCCGAAGATCCGCAAGTCGATGCTGTCCAAGGACGTCGACGCGCTGCAGTCTCACGTCCGCGCCTTCGTGGAGCGGGTCGTGACGTTCACCACCTGCCCCGACTGCGGTGGCACCCGGCTCAGCGAGCTGGCTCGATCCTCGAGGATCAAGGGGGTCAACATCGCAGATGCCGGCGCCATGCAGATCAGTGACCTGGCCCAATGGGTTCGCCGCCTGGACGAGCCGTCGGTGGCGCCGTTGCTCGCCAAGTTGCAGCACACCCTCGACTCCTTCGTGGAGATCGGGCTCGGCTACCTGTCGCTCGAACGACCCTCGGGCACCCTGTCGGGTGGCGAGGCCCAGCGCACCAAGATGATCCGCCACCTCGGCTCTCCGCTCACCGACGTCACCTACGTCTTCGACGAGCCCACCACCGGACTCCACCCCCACGACGTGCAGCGGATGAACGACCTGCTGCTTCGGCTGCGGGACAAGGGCAACACCGTGCTCGTCGTCGAGCACGAGCCGGAGACCATCGCCATCGCCGACCACGTCGTCGACCTCGGCCCCGGCGCCGGCAGCGCGGGCGGCAGCGTCTGCTTCGAGGGCACCGTGGAGGGGCTGCGAGCCAGCGGGACCATCACCGGGCGCCACCTCGACGACCGGGCCGTCCTCAAAGAAACGGTGCGCACGCCGAGCGGGGCGCTGGAGATCCGTGGCGCCACCGCGCACAACCTGAAGAACGTCGACATCGACATCCCCCTCGGGGTGCTCGTCGTCGTCACCGGCGTGGCCGGCTCCGGCAAGAGCTCGCTCTTGCACGGGTCCATCCCCGCCGGCGCCGGGGTGATTTCGATCGACCAGGTGCCGATCCGGGGCTCGCGGCGCAGCAACCCGGCGACCTACACCGGACTGCTGGAGCCGATCCGCAAGGCGTTCGCCAAGGCCAACGGCGTGAAGCCGGCGCTGTTCAGCGCCAACTCCGAGGGGGCCTGCCCCAACTGCAACGGTGCCGGCGTCGTCTACACCGACCTGGGGATGATGGCCGGCGTGGCCACCCTGTGCGAGGTGTGCGAGGGGAAGAGGTTCGAGGCGTCGGTGCTCGACTATCACCTCGGCGGCCGCGACATCAGCGAGGTGCTCGCCATGTCGGTGACCGAGGCCGAGGAGTTCTTCGGCGCGGGGGAGGCGCGCACGCCGGCTGCGCACGCCATCCTCGAGCGGCTCACCGACGTCGGGCTCGGCTACCTCACTATCGGCCAGCCGCTCACCACGCTGTCCGGCGGCGAGCGCCAGCGGCTCAAGCTGGCCACCCATATGGGGGAGAAGGGCGGCGTCTACGTCCTCGACGAGCCGACCACCGGCCTCCACCTCGCCGACGTGCAGCAACTGCTCGGCATGCTCGACCGCCTCGTGGAGTCGGGGAAGTCGGTCATCGTCATCGAGCACCACCAAGGGGTGATGGCGCACGCCGACTGGATCATCGACCTCGGACCAGGCGCCGGCCACGACGGCGGTCGGATCGTCTTCGAGGGCACACCCGCCGATCTCGTGGCCGCCCGCTCGACCCTTACGGGCGAGCACCTCGCGACCTACGTCGGCAGCTGAACCACGGAGAAGCGCCGGACGTACACCCGCCGGGCCAAGAACAACCCGGATAGGAAGGTGACCGAGAACGAGCACAAGCCGGCCCACCCCAGGCTTCCGACCACGGTGACGGCCAGGGCCCCCAGCACGAAGAGGACGGCGCTCAGGACGAAGAAGATCCGGTGAAGGCGCAGGAGCTCCGGGTCGACGAGCTGGGAGACGATCGCTTCGAAGATCTCCTTCTCGTTGGCGTTGATCAAAGCGTCGTCACTCATGGCCCCCCCGTTCACAGGTAGCCATTCCCATGGTCGGCATTGTAGAACCCAGCGCCGGGCCCTCAGCGGAGATCTTCGACGTCGCGTGGGGTGCAGCCGATCGACGGCGGGGTGTTGATGGGATTGCAGCGCGCCGGGCTCCCGGGGGCGGGGACGACGTAGCC